>Ga0315308_1000140_pt1 | contig 37391 bp, 47 predicted proteins | sample TDP3_MG_FD_203078 | JGI IMG/M metagenome (GOLD analysis project Ga0315308, IMG submission 203078) | Freshwater sediment microbial communities from Lake Towuti, South Sulawesi, Indonesia - TDP3 | ecosystem: Environmental > Aquatic > Freshwater > Lake > Sediment | place: Indonesia: South Sulawesi...
GGTAAAAATTAAAAGTCTTCCCACCGTAAAAACAATTCACTAAAAAGAGTACTCAAATGTGTGAGGCGAAAATTTGGATCTCATATTATTAGTGGATTATGTGCCCTACATTTTGATTTTAGGGGGTGTTGCGGCAGTCTCATGGCTACTGGAAAAATTGGTGAGCGCGCGCTCTATGTTCACAGTATGTTATAAAAGCAGACGATAATGTGCCAAAGCAAAACGTTCTATATTAACGAAAGTCGAGAATTCAAACGAACCGTATTTTAATAAGGTCGATTTCCGTAAACTCTACTGGAGGGTTTTCATTCACATGAGGCCGCAGCCTGTAAGAAATTCTTGTGCTTCCAATACCATCTCCCCAATGCGTCCGTTAAGAGTACAAGATTATTTAGCTCTCAAGGGGGACCTCAAGTCCAGAATCGTTAGGCTTGTTCCAGAAATTGTTCAATCAGCTTACTTCTATGGGAGTATTGCCACAGGTGACGTTTCACCTGGATTAAGCGACCCTGACGTTTATGTTGTACTAAAAACTGAAAAAGGTGAACTACCTAAACATATATTCAAGAGGCTCTTTCGTGAACTCTGGGACTTAGCTATTCATCCGCACTATAACCGAATCTGGGGGGTTCATTGGATACATTTTGACACAGACGTTAACGTGAACAAAACGCTGAGCAATCATTTGGCGCTTCTAACATTCTCCTATAGAAGTGAGTTCATAGCAGGACGCAAACTGGTCCTTCCGAAACCTAATTATGACAAGATTTTGAACTGGATGCGTGAGTTTATGGCTCCTGCTGATGAAAAGAAGCAGCTCGAAAATTGGTTACTTTCCACAAGAGTTATACAGGGTCCTAAAGGACTTTTTTATCTTCTTGATTCAACCATTTTCCACCTCGGCGCTTGGGTTGCTATAGCGAGACACAAGTTCCCAAAAACACATTCAGAATCGTACAAACTGCTCGTCAATGCCGTGCCCTCAAGTGAAGATTATGTAAATAAGATTGCAGAAATAAGAGAAAATTGGTACGAAAACAACGATTTTGAAAAGATACTCAATGTTTATTTAGAAGGCATAGAAAGGATTCCCAAGATCGAAAGGCAGCTTGTTGAAGCGTTGCACAAATAGAAAGAGATGGCTAGAAATAGGAGTTTCATAGTAGCCTGGAGTCGATTTAGGCGCGCGCGTTTGTCTCAGGACGCTCTTGCGTTCCCATTGCGATGTACATCCTATACCACAGGAAGTTGTACGACATATAGCGCGCATGTGCGTTTCTGGATTCCCCGCGTTTTAGACATGGTGGCCACATGGTTTTTTGATGGGTTCTTTTGAGCTTTGGCTAAGCTGTCCGTGTGCGCATAGCCTCCCCCCGGGTTTAGTATATGCCCCAAATATGTTCGACAAGCACGACCAGCGGCACAAGCCAGCCTAGCAAACGAATTTAGGAACAGCCATGCGCGCTACTCCAGCATGAACTAATAGGCTGTGGACTAGCTGAAGCTATGACAAAAATTGAAGCCGCAAGGTGGCTAACTTACAGGGCTGCTTGGCTGGTTGACGCTGGAAAAATGGATCCGATGGTGACGGCGATGGTCGAAACAATATGCAGGCAAAGTTGCGATGGAAGCCACAGACTTTGCCATACAAAACATTAGGAGGTTACGGTTACCTAGGCAAATATCGGGTTGAAAGATACCACAGGGACGCAAAAATAACTGAAATTTACGAGGGAACATCAGAAATTCAAAAGCTAACCGTGCTCAAATATCTCCTAAGGAAATTCTAGTCAAGCATAGAGTGAAAGATAATATAGCATACGCGCTAAACATAGGCATGGTGAGATTTGTTGAGTAAAGCATATGAAACCATTAAAATAGAAAGAGAACAAAGCATATTGTGGATAATACTAAACAGGCCGCATCGATTAAATGCTTTCAACGACGTCTTAATGGAGGAACTTTCAGATGTTTTAGACACCACAGAGAAAGACCCCAGCATTAGATGTGTTGTAATAACCGGTGAAGGGGACAGAGCCTTCAGTACAGGCGCAGACCTAACAATGTTTTCTAAGGCGACGCCAGTGGAAGCTGAAGAATTTTCAAGGTCTGGACAGAAACTTTTCGGTAGAATAGAGGAAATGCCTAAACCTGTCATAGCTGCAATTAACGGTTATGCTCTTGCCGGCGGTTTAGAGCTAGCTTTGGCATGCGATTTTAGAGTGGCTGCTGAACACGCTGAACTTGGAAGCGCAGAAATACTGCGAGGCCTAATACCCGGATGGGGTGGAACCCAAAGACTTGTCAGAATTGTGGGTCTAGCGAGAGCCAAAGAAATGATAATGCTTGGAAACAGACTCAAGACTGATGAAGCACTGAAAATAGGATTGGTGCATAAGGTAGTGAACTACGAGAAACTTAGAGATGAAGTCAGGGAATTAGCCACAAAACTCAGTGAAGGCCCGCCAATAGCAATGAAATACGCCAAAAACGCGCTGAACTTCGGCACACAAGTGCCGTTGGACGTGGGATTGCGACTAGAGGCAAGTTTGATGGGGCTGACTTTCTCCACAGAAGACCTCAAAGAGGGCGTAGAAGCCTTCATGTCTAAGAGGAAAGCCGAGTTCAAAGGAAAATAAATCCAACACCTTTTTCTTTATCTTTCATCCTTTCCATTTATCTAAACATAAAACAGCGTGGTTATTATGAGAAAGGTAGCGATTATAGGTGTTGGCATCCACACAGTCAATCCATATCTTTTCGGTTTTCACAAACAACCCATCGTGGAAAATATTATTACCCCTACGCCTTTAATATTTAAAAATAGGGTTAATCATGTCTGTTAAAAAGAGGAGGAAAAAAGGAGAAAATCTGGAAAAACTCTGGTTTAAATTTTGGCCTGAAGGGGTTCCTAAGTGCATAGAATATCCTGAAGTTCCGCTTTTTGACTTGCTTAAAAAAACAGCCGAAAAATATCCTAACAACACGGCAATGGTTTACTTTGACAGACAAATAACCTACAAAGAGTTAGATTTAGCCACAGACAAATTCGCAACGGCCCTTAGCGATTTAGGCGTGAAAAAGGGCGACAAGGTTGCTATTTTTCTGCCGAATGTTCCTCAATTTGTAATCGCGTATTATGGCGCAATCAAAATAGGGGCAATCGAAACAGCAATAAGTCCATTGTATAAGGAACGGGAAATAGAACACCAACTAAACGATTCGGAAGCCGAAACAATAGTTATTTTAGATTTGCTCTATCCCTTTGTGGAAAAAGTTTGGGAGAAAACCAAACTGAAAAGGGTAGTAGTGACAAGCTTAAAGGATTACATGCCTACAGCTACAGCATTCTTAGGCTCTTTGCTGAAGAAGATACCTTCACATAAAGTTGAGCGCAAACCAAACGTCTACTTTTTCAAAGAACTTTTAAGCAAATATGAAGCAATGCCTCCGAAGATTGAAATTAACCCGAAAGAAGACTTGGTGGCTCTTCAATACACTGGTGGAACTACTGGAACTTCGAAGGGAGCAATGCTAACCCACATGAATCTGGTCTCAAATGCTGTTATGTGTGCAGCGTGGATTAGAGGCACGGAGGGCAAAGAAACTTTTCTGGCTGTGCTACCACTATTCCACATTTACGGAATGACAACGGGCATGAATACTCCCATATATTTGGCTGGAAAAATGGTCATGCTTCCACGCTTTGACCCGGTAGGCACCTTTATGGCGATACAAAAATATAGGGTAACGGTCTTTTTTGGAGCACCAACAATGTACGCAATGCTATTGGCCCGTCCAGATTTAGGCAAATACGATTTAAAATCTATCCGTTTCTGCATATCGGGTTCAGCTCCACTTCCACCAGAAGTCCAGAAGAAGTTTATGCAAGTAACAGGCGGCGTTCTGGTAGAAGGCTACGGATTAACAGAATCGTCTCCAGTTACGCATTGCAATCCGCTTGATAGATCAATGAAAACCGTGAAAGTGGGATCTATAGGTTTGCCTTGGCCAGATACAGATGCGAAGATTGTTGATTTAGAAATTGGAGAGAAGGATCTTAAGCCCGATGAAGTTGGAGAAGTTGTGGTTAAAGGTCCACAGGTGATGAAGGGCTATTGGAAAATGCCTGAGGAAACAGCTGATGTTCTTCGAGACGGGTGGCTTTACACGGGCGACATTGGAAAAATGGATGAAGACGGATACTTCTACATTACAGATAGGAAAAAGGACCTTATCAAATACAAGGGGTACAGCGTGTATCCAAGGGAGCTTGAAGACGTGCTTTATGAGCACCCAGCCATAAAACTGTGCGGAGTGGTTGGCAAACCAGATCCCGTCGCGGGAGAAATTCCGAAGGCGTTTGTTGTGTTAAAAGAGGGAATGACGGCAACGGAAAAGGAGATCATGGATTTTGTGAATGAGAAAGTTGCACCTTACAAGGCTATAAGAGAAATTGAATTTCGAACCGAGTTACCAATGACTATGGTGGGCAAAGTCCTAAGAAGAGTGCTTCAAGAGGAGGAAAGAAAGAAGACAGCAAAAACCTAAATTCATCTCCCATTTCTATCTATTCTTAAACGATTCCTTCTTTTCAACATAAGAAATAAAGCTTTCAAGTATTTCGAAATATATAGGAGAATACATTGTTTCTATCATGAAGAGATGGAAATAGTTGCGTGTTAAAATCAATGTTACGGGTATAGTTCAAGGCGTAGGCTTCCGTCCCTTCATCTACCGCATAGCGGTAAAAAACGGTCTGAAAGGTTATGTAAGGAACAGGGGCGACGCAGGAGTAGAAATACTTCTGGAAGGTGAAGAAGGCAATGTCAAAAATTTTTTGAAGGATTTAAGGGAGAAGAAACCACCTCTAGCGCAAATCCATGAGATTATAGTAAAAAAACTTGAAGGCAAAAGTGAATACGAAAAATTCACAATTTATAAAAGTTCTAAGGAAACAGAGCTTTCGGGTTCGGTTATCCCACCGGACGTAGCCATATGTGACGAATGCCTAGAGGAGCTAAGAGAACCGAAAGACCAAAGACACGAATACTTTTTCATCACATGCACAAACTGCGGCCCAAGATACACCATTATTGAAGGGCTGCCGTACGACCGTGAAAACACAACAATGCAGGATTTTCACATGTGCAGCTTCTGCCAAAGCGAATACACAGACCCATTAAACAGACGTTTTCACGCACAAACAGTGGCTTGTCCAAGATGCGGACCAAAAGCGTATTTAACAACGCGGAAAGGCGAATTAACTGAACACAAAGACCCCATTCGGGAAGTTGGCAAACTCCTTTCAGAAGGCTTTATAGTTGCCATTAAGGGTTATGGCGGTTTTCATGTTGCCACATCAACAACGAAAGATGAGCCATTAGTTAGGCTTAGAAAAGTCAAGCATAGAAGCCAAAAGCCTTTCGCCATTATGGCTCGAAGCTTGGAAGCCATTAAAACTTTTGCAGAAATAAGCCCAGCAGAAGCAGAGTTTCTAACTTCTTACACTCGCCCAATAGTTTTGCTGAACAAAAACGACGAATATTACCTTTCAGATTTGGTCTCTCCGGGCCTGCACAATGTTGGTGTTATGCTGCCCTACACTGGTTTGCATTACATGCTTTTTGACGGAGTGGATGAGTCAGCCTTTGTTATGACAAGCGCCAATCCACCAAACCAGCCGATAATAAAGGGTAACGGAGAAGCCTTGCAGAAGCTGGGCGACACTGTTGACTACTTCCTATTTCACAATCGCCAAATAGCCCACAGATGCGACGACTCAGTAGTCCGCATGCACAACAAAAACTTAATTTTCATAAGACGTTCACGGGGCTATGCTCCGGCACCGATAATGCTTAGAGAAAAGGCGAAACGTTGCGTGGTGGGCTTAGGCGGAGAACTAAACAACACTGCGTGCGTCTTGCTTGGAAATAAAGCCTTCATTTCCCAGCACATAGGCGACGTAGAGAACATCGAAACAAAAGAATTCCTAGAAAACGCAACAAAACACCTTATCCGCCTAACAAACAGCAAAGTTGAAGCTGTTGCGTGTGATTTGCATCCGAAATTCACAACAACAAAGCTTGCCCATGACTTGGCAGAAGGGAATGGTTGGCAACTGGTTCAAGTGCAACACCATTATGCGCACATTGCTGCATTAATGGTCGAACATGACGTGAAAGAAATTGTGGGAATATGCTGCGATGGATATGGATACGGCATTGATGGCGAGGCATGGGGCGGTGAAATATTACTCTGCACGCGAGAATCCTCTGACTTCAAAAGAGTAGCTCATCTTGAAAAACAACCCTTAATTGGCGGAGACCTAGCCACCCGTTACCCGCTGAGGATGGCTGCTGGAATACTTTATAAAAAAGTGGACGTTGAAGACTGGCTTCTAAAAAACAAAGAGCATTTTCCACACGGCGAACAGGAAATTCAAATAATCCTTAGTCAGCTCGAAAGAAGCCATAACATTATTGAAACAACAAGTTGCGGAAGAGTATTAGACGCTGTCGCAGCAGTTTTAGGCATATGCTATGGACGCACATACGAAGGCGAACCAGCCATAAAACTCGAATCAGCAGCAATAAAAGGTGAGGACGCTCTGAAGTTACAACCCATAATAAAAAGCAACACCTTAGACACTACACAAATGCTCTGTGAAATATTTGAAAACAGAGAAAAACAATCTAGAGCAGACTTGGCTTACTCTGCCCATACATATTTAGCCAAGGGTTTAGCCGCATTAGCCGTAGAAAAAGCATTAGAAAACAACACTAAAACCGTTGGTTTTTCAGGCGGAACTGCATGCAACGAAATTTTAGCTCTGACCATGCGCAAAATTGTTGAGGCTGAGGGTTTACGGTTTCTTGTTCACGATGCTGTTCCGCCCGGCGACGGCGGCTTATCCTTTGGTCAAGCTGTTGTAGGTGGATTTTTCCAGTTTTAAACCATAACCGATTTATTGCCGTGTATTTTGGTTAAGTGTTGATAAGAATGTGTTTGGCCATTCCAGCGAAGGTCGTAAGCGTTAAAGAAGACAAAGCCGAAGTGGAATTTGGCGAAGGCGTTTTAAGAGAGGTAAATGTGACGCTCGTGAATGCTAAAGTTGGCGACTATGTTTTGGTGCACGCTGGCTACGCCATCCAAGTTATAGACGAAAAAGAAGCCCTAGAAACCATACGTTTATGGAACGAAATTCTTGAAGCGGAAATCGAACCCCAGCAAAAATAGAGATAAGCTGAAGGGAAATGACTGAAAAATTAAAGTTTAGAGATCCGAACTTGGCGAAACGCGTAGCAGAAAAAATTCACAAAATTGCACCGAAGGAAAAAACTGTTAAAATCTGCCATGTCTGCGGCACTCATGAATGGACTATCACGCATTTTGGCATACGCAGCCTTTTGCCCGCGAACGTTGAAGTTATTGCAGGGCCAGGATGCCCAGTCTGCATAGTGCCAGCTTCGGAGATTGATGAGACTGTGCAATTAGCCTTAAAAGGTGTGGCTGTTGCCTGTTTTGGCGATGTTCTGCGGGTTCCTGGCTCCAAGATGGCTCTTTTAGACGCTAAAGCTGAAGGAGCCAATGTTCGCGTTGTTTACAGCGTTAGCGACGCTGTTAGGATGGCTCAAAAAGAGCCGGATAAAGAATTCGGCTTTTTCGCTATTGGTTTTGAAACAACAGCACCTTCCACGGCTGTGGAGATTTTAAACAAGCCGCCAAAAAATCTCAGCTTCCTGGTTTCGCATCGCTTGATTCCGCCAGCCATGAAACTGCTTGTTGAAATGGAAGACCTAAGCCTAAACGGGTTTATAGCTCCAGGCCACGTCAGCACAATCATAGGGCTTAAACCTTACGAAGTTTTCCCAAAGATTTATGGCATGCCAACGGTTGTGGCGGGCTTCGAACCTGTAGACCTCTTGTTTGGTGTTTACATGATTTTAAAGCAGTTAAGGGAAGGCCGACCACGCCTAGAAAATGAGTATACACGGGCTGTGCGTTGGGAAGGCAACACGAAGGCGCAAGAGCTGATGCAAAAGGTTTTTAATATTGTGGACGGTGGATGGCGTGGAATCGGCACTATCCCATCTTCCAAACTTAGGCTTCGTGACGAATATGCAACCCATGATGCTCACCTAAAGCATAGCGTGAAAGTTGAGCATGGTATCGATTTGCAGCCTGGCTGCAGATGCCATCTAGTTATAATTGGCAAGATTAAACCAACAGAATGCCCATTATTCATGAAAGCCTGCACTCCACAAAAGCCCGCAGGGGCCTGCATGGTCAGCATCGAAGGAACATGCCGAATATGGGCAAAGACAATAAATAGGATTGACAAGTAGTAGCATATTGCGTGGTGTATATGTCTGAAGAGGATATTAGAAAAGAGATTATGGAACTTCGCGAACGAATCGTCAAACTCGAAGTAAAAGTGGAAGAGTTAACTAAACGCATTGATAGCTTATCTAATTATGCAAAAGAACTATACAATTACCTGCAAAGACAAAGGGGATAAAAAAGATAGTTAAGGCGGAAGTGGTGGACTTGTTGCAGGAGCGCTAGGTTTCCAAACCATAGCCAAAATACCGCCAATTATTGAAAGTATCCCCCCAAGCGTAGTTAATATACCAATCAGGGAAATAATGCCAAGTATTAGTACTACTATACCCCATGTCTTTGCAGAAGTAGGTTGACTATACATCATAATTGACCCAATGATAATAATTATTCCAAATATTGCAAAGATTCCAAGAATTGCACCGGCACCAGCTGTGAAAATCGCGATTATGGCTCCAACAATTGCTAACCAGATTCCGCCCAGAAGAACAAAGATTCCGCCAATCAACGATAGCACAAACGCTGCAGTGGGTTTTTCTTCCATTTTTTCACCGAAGCTTCATTTATTTATTGATTAACTATATATAATCTACGGTTTAAGTCGAATGGTCTCTTTTACTTCTAATAATTGCTGCTATTTCCGCAATGGTTTATGCTGCTCATCCTGAATGGTTTAGCATACTCTTGGAACAGGGTCTCCCACGGGTCTAGCGATTATTCTTTTTCCGCCGACGACCGTCTGCATGGCTACTTCTTTGAAGTCTGCTGTTGCTTCGCCAATGATTTCTGCTTCTTTTCCTTCTTCTGTTATTTTTAAAAGTTCTAGGGTTTCTTCAGCCTTTTCTTTTAATATGCCTATGATTACTTTCCCTTCGTTTCCAACTTCAAGTGGGTCTAAGCCTAGCATTTCGCATGCTGCCCGAACATTCTCTCTAATTGGAATTTTATCTTCGCTGATCAGTATGCCTACGCGAGATTTTTCGCTGAACTCGTTCAGAGCGTCGGCTAAGCCGCCGCGGGTTGGGTCTTTCATGGCTACGATACCTCCGACTTCGCTAAGCAAACGTTGAATCAGGCAATTCAAGGGTTTAACATCAGACTTTATTTCACTTCCAAAGCGCAATTCTTCCTGCGCGGACAGCACAGCCAAACCGTGATCGCCAATTGTTCCGGACAATATTATCTTGTCGCCTATTCTAAGGTTTGAATCCAAAACCCACCGCACCTTAAAATCGTGCCTAAACTGCTTAACAACTTTGACGTTTTTCTCTAGTGCTGGGGTTCTTCTGCCAATTCCAGAAGTGTTTATTACACAGCCGCCTAGGCTTCCCTTCTCAACAACCTTTGTGTCGCCTGTAACTATGCTTACTCCAGCTTCCTTACATGTCCGCTGCATACTAGCCAAAATTCTTTCAAAATCAGACAGGGCTAAGCCTTCCTCTAAAACGAAGCCGCAAGCTAGGGCGTATGGTTCAGCGCCTAAAACTGCTATGTCGTTAACTGTGCCTGAAATCGCTAATCGTCCAATGTCTCCGCCTGGAAAGAAGATGGGCTTGACGGCGTGCGAGTCGCTTTTTAAAACTACATCATCAACAACCGCTGCGTCATCCAAGGCTTCAAGCGGAACCTCAATATTGCTTGCACCACCAAAATACTTCACAATGTAGTTCTTAACCAAATCGTGCATGACTGTTCCGCCAGCGCCATGCAACATTGTGATGTGCCCGTTCTTGACGCCCAATTTTCCACGCTCGCTTTTAACTCTGAATACCTAACCCTACAATTTAAACATAAACACATCGTAAAATGTCTGCAAAATTGTTGCAGCATCAATTGTATGGAGAACATTGGGAATTTTGGAAAACTTTTTGAATACAGGATTCATCCACGCGCGCAATGACGCTTAACGCTGTTTTTAAAGCGCAAAATGGCCTGAAAACCAATTTTGCTAACGGAAAGCCATATAAATCGCCATAACGCTGTTCAATTGCACAGTTGGAGAGAGTATAAGTGCCAAAATGGGGATACTCAATAACGGAAGAATTGGACCCGGAAAAAACCGTGAAGGCAAGCGGGCGAGAGGTTAGAGTATCCCATAAATCAGCACGAGAAGTATGCAAAACAATTAAGGGAATGATGCTTCCCCAAGCAAAACAATACTTAAGAGATGTTATGGCCAAAAAGAGACCTGTTCCATTCAGAAGATTCAAAAAGAAGGCTGGACATCGCCACGGATTAGAAAAGACTTATGCGGGCAGATACCCAGTAAAAGCAGCAAAACAAATCCTAAAAATACTCGAGGGAGCAGAAGCCAACGCCGAATACAAAGGCTTAGACACCGAAAAACTCCGCATCATTCACGCATCAGCATATCCAGGAATGAAAATTAAGCGTTACATGCAAAGAGCTCATGGAAGAAGCTCACCAGAATTTGAAACCCTCTGCCACGTTGAAATAGCCTTAGAAGAACAACCAGAAACAGGGGAAGAAGCATAATGGCCGCCGTCAAACATTTCATAACGGAGTCCATAAAGAAGACTGAAATCGACGAATTCCTGCAGAAAAAGCTTGAAAGAGCCGGATACGGCGGGGTAACAATATCAAAAACCCCTCTGGGAACTCACATAGTAATTTATGCAATGCGTCCAGGCTTGGTAATAGGACGTGGTGGAGAAAGCATAAAAGAGCTGGCAAGCATTTTAGAAGAGAAATTTAAAGTTTCAAACCCACAAATTTCTGTTTCCGAAATTGAAATTCCAGAATTAAATGCTTATGTTGTTGCTTCGCGTATTGCCGCAGCCTTACAAAGGGGCGTACACTTTAGGCGTGCCGGATTTTGGGCTCTAAACCAAGTTATGGATGCTGGAGCCCTAGGCGCGGAAATGATCATAAGTGGCAAGTTGAGAACCGAAAGGGCAAGATTCGAGAAGTTTAGGGCTGGATACTTGCCTAGATGCGGGGAACCATCACTGAAATACATGCGAAAAGCCGTAGTTCACGTCCAACTAAAACCAGGCATATTCGGTGTAAGAGTTAGGATAATGCCTCCAGATGCAAAGTTTCCAGACAAAATCCAAATAGTTGAAGCTCCCCCACCAGAAGAGGAAAAAACAGAAGAGCCGTTGGAAGCAGCAGCCGAAGAAAAATCTGAAGAAAAAACCGAGGAAAAGGAGGCAACTGAATAGATGCCGATACTGCGCGTCAAAGAAATACGGGATATGCCCTCTGAAGAACGGATGAAAAAACTCAACGAGCTCAGAACAGAACTTCTCAGATTAAAAACTATGATTAAAGCAGGCGGCACCGTGGAAAACCCAGCAAGAATAAGAGAACTGCGCAAAACAGTTGCCCGAATACTAACCATAGAGAACGAGCAAAAACTTGGACTAGGAAAAGCGAAGACTGAGGGGAAGAAAAAGAAATGAAAGTAACGCCAGATTTAATTCGCTACGAATTCATCGGAACCGAAGCCAAAGTTGCCAAAAGCACACATCCCGGTTATGTTGGAATATCCGGCAAAATAATAGATGAAACACGAAACACCTTCGCAATCTTACATAAAGGAAAAAGAAAAATAGTCACAAAAGAGTCGGCAGTTTTCCATTTTAAGTTTTCTGATGGAACGATCGTTGAAATTGAAGGTAAACTTCTTTTAGGAAAACCGGAAGACCGCCTTAAAAGGCGTGTTAGGAGGCTGTGGTGATGTCGCTGACTTTTAAAAAGCCTAAAAAAACTTGTAATGATAGAAATTGTCCCTTCCACGGGGACCTCCCAGTAAGAGGTCGTGTATTAGAGGGATCAATCGTCAGCGCAAAAATGGATAAAACAGTCATAGTGAAACGTGATTACTTACACTATGTTCCAAAGTTCATAAGGTATGAAAGGAGACACAGCCGCATTCCTTCTCATAACCCACCTTGCATAGACGCGGAAGAGGGAGATCGAGTAATAATAGCGGAGTGCCGACCAGTAAGCAAAACTGTGTCATTTGTCGTTGTTGAAAAACTAGAGGAGAAGTAGGATGGCAGCAAAAGCAAAACATAGAGCATTAGTCGCAAAGGGAATGATTGGACAAAGACCAAAAATCTCAAGGGGCTTACAACCGCCCTCAATCTTAAAGTGCGCTGACAACAGCGGAGCTAGAGAACTGAGATTAGTTCAAGTTATGGGCTACAAGGGAAGGTTGCGACGCTATCCAAAGGCTGCAGTAGGCGACAGAATAACAATCTCTGTCAGACATGGAACACCAGACATGAGGAAGAAAATCTTTCAAGCAGTCATCGTCAGACAAAGAAAACCCTTCAGAAGAGCTGATGGTATCTGGGTTCAATTTGAAGACAATGCAGCAGTAATAGTAACTCCAGAAGGAGAAATGAAAGGCTCAGAAATCCGTGGACCAGTAGCAAAAGAGGCTGCTGAAAGATGGCCAAGGATAGCAAGCGCCGCCAGCATAATAATATAGGTGGAAGCACATGCAAGCAATAAAACCAGTAACAAAACCAACAAAACAAAGAAAAATGCTTTACCAAGCACCGGACCACATACGCCATAAACTTTTTGCCGCACCCCTTTCACCCGAACTGAGAGCTTCACATGGAGTGAAAGCCCTCCCAGTTAGAAGCGGCGACACAGCCCGCATCATGCGAGGAGACCACAAAGGATTCGAAGGCAAAATTACGCGTATAGACCGAAAAAAATACAGAATTTACGTTGAAGGTTTAACACGAGAAAAAGTTGATGGAACCACGATATTCGTTCCTATACATCCCTCAAAAGTTATGATTACAAACTTAAACCTTGACGATAAATGGCGAAAAAAAATTTTGGAAAGGAAAAAAGAAGCAGAAAAGAAAGTGGAAGAGGCTGCGAAGAAGCCCCCAGAGGAAGTTGTGAAAGTAAAAGAAGAGGCTATTGAAGAAAAGGCGGCCGTAGAAGAGAAAATCCCAGAAAAGAAGCGAAAAAAAAGAAAGAGAAAAGTAGCTAAAAAGCCAGCCGTGGAAAAAGCGAAAGAGAAAACCGAAGAAGCAAAAAAAGAAAAGAAGCAGAAAGCAAAGAAAACAAGAGCCAAGCGCAAAATCACCAAGAAAACCGAAGGAGGAACATGAATTTGGGTAAGAAAGGAGGACCCGCAGGGTTAAAGCGCAAACCTGCGCCAAGATTCTGGCCAATTCACAGGAAGGAATTTGTATGGGTTGTAAGACCTTCTCCTGGACCACATTACCTTGAAAACTGCCTGCCATTAGGCATAGTCCTGCGTGATATTCTTGGATTCGCCAAGACGAGGAAGGAGGCTAAAACAATAGTTTCGCAGGGAAGGATTTATGTTGATGGGAAAGTTAGGCGTGAAGACGACTTCCCCGTAGGTTTAATGGACGTCATTTCTATACTAGATGTGGACAAATGCTTCCGTATACTGCCCTCCAAAAAGGGCTTAATCCTCCATCAAATCGGTAAAGAGGAAGCAGTTTTCAAATTATGCAGAATAGAAAACAAAACCGTTATGAAAAATGGACATATACAACTTAACCTTCATGACGGTTCAAATATATTAGTGAAAGTTGCTGACCCAAAAAATCCGCAGGAAGATACTTACAAAACTCTCGACACCGTGAAAATAAGCCTTCCAGAAAGGCAAATTCTTGAACACATAAAAATGAACGAAAATGATTTTGCGATAATAACTGGTGGAAAAAACATTGGAAAATATGGCAAAATAGTTGAAGTTGAAAGTGCGGAGGGGAAGAAGCGTAGAAATGCTCTTGTAATAATCGAAGATGAGAAAGGCAATCGTTATCAAACAATCTTGAACTTCGTCTTTGCAATAGGCGAGACACAGCCACTTATATCCATACCGGAGGAAACCAAAGTTGTCTGAAGATGAAATTCGTAGGACATGGAAAGAACAGCCCATGCTTAAACCGAAAATCGAAAAAGTTGTCGTCAACATTAGTGTTGGAAAATCTGGCGACCCACTAGAAAAGGCTGTAAAGGTCTTGAAGGATCTAACAGGTCAAACTTCATGTAAGAGAAAAGCCAAGAAAACCATAAGAGATTTTGGAATCAGAAGAGGTGAACCAATAGCCTGCATTGTAACCCTTAGGAAGCAAGGGGCGATGGAATTTTTAAAGAAGGTTTTACCCGTGATTGACAACAAACTTTCTAGAGAACGTTTCGACGGATACGGCAACTTCTCTTTTGGTATAAAGGAACACATCGAAATTCCGGGCGTAAAATACAACCCCGAAGTGGGCATATTCGGTATGGATGTTTGTGTCTCTTTACGTCGTCCCGGATATCGCGTCAAAAACCGACGTAAAGGAAAAGCGAAAATCTGTTCAAAACACATTTTAAAACCAGAGGAAGCCATGGTGTTTGTTAGAGATACTTTAGGAATTGAAATCCTATAAAATAGGAGAGAAATGTATGGCCAAACAGAAACCTAAAAAGGAGAGAAAATATGGCAAAGGAACAAGACCGTGTAGTAGATGTGGGTCCTACGGGCCTGTTATTCGACGTTACAATTTATATTTATGTCGGCATTGTTTTAGGGAGGTAGCTAAAAAACTCGGGTTCAAAAAATATGAATAACGAGGAAAATTGTGATGGACACTTTGGCAAATGGCTTAACAACAATCATAAACAACGAAATGCGTAACAAACGTGAATGCATAATTAGCCCAGCCTCTAAACTTTTAGGCAGAGTTTTAAGGATTATGCAGCTAAACGGCTACATCGGAGAATTTGAATTCATTGATGACGGCCGCTCTGGAAATTTCAAGGTTCAACTTTTAGGGAGAATAAACAAGTGCGGAGCCATCAGACCACGCTCCTCCGTTAAAGTTGACGCATTTGAAGGATGGGAGAAAAAAATCCTTCCATCAAGAGATGTAGGCATATTAGTCCTTTCAACGCCAAAGGGAGTGCTATCCCAGAGAGAGGCAAAGGAAAAACGCATCGGAGGCAAACTATTAGCATTTGTTTATTAGAAAGGGTCTTTAAATGCGAGCCATAGAAATCTCAAAAACCATTCAAATTCCAGACGACGTAGAGATAACTATCGACGGAAGAAAAGTCACAGTTAAAGGCGTAAAGGGAACATTAACTCGCGACTTTTCTTATGCTCCTATGTCAATTGAACTTAATGATAAAACCATCCGTATTTGGGCTGAGTGGCCCCGTAAAAAAGAGGTAGCCGTTGTAGGCACCATTTATTCACATATTCAAAACATGATTACAGGAGTTAGGAGGGGCTTTACAAACAAGCTCAAAATAGTTTTTTCTCACTTCCCAATTTCAGTTAAAGTTAAGGATAAAACAGTTTTAATTGAAAATTTCACGGGTGAACGAAACCCAAGAAAAGCCAGAATAGTGGGGAACGTCCAAGTTAAGATTCTAAGCGAAGACATGATTGTTCAAGGCATAAATTTGGAAGATGTAAGTCAAACAGCAGCAAATATCGAACAAGCCACCAAAGTAAAAAGGAAAGACCCCCGCGTCTTCTTGGATGGCATATATGTGTATGAACGAAGCGAGGGAATGCAAGAATGACGAAGCCAGTCACAACCACCGCGGAAAAGACATTGGAACTTAGAGAACGTGTGAAAAAGAAGAAGCCCAGATTTGTCAGACAGGAAAGCTGGCGGTATAAGCGTTTGAGGGAAAGCTGGCGCAGACCACGAGGCTTAGACAACAAAATGCGGAGGAAAATTAAAGGATGGCCACCAACAGTAAGTGTTGGATACAGGGGACCAAAAGTTGCCAGGGGACTCCATCCATCCGGCTATAAAGAAGTTTCAGTGTACAAAGCTGAAGAGCTTAAAGAAATTGACCCAAAAACTCAAGCTATAAGAATTGCACACACGGTGGGTAAAAGAAAAAGAGCTAAAATCCTAGTCGAAGCGAGAAAAAGAAAAATAACCATTCTAAATCTCAAAGAAGTTAAAGAGGTTGTTGAAGAAGAAAAAGAATTGACAGAGGAGAAGGCGAAAGAAGAAGCAGAAACGGAAAAACCAAAACAAAAACGAGAGAAAACGAAGAAACACAAGAGGAGAGCAAGAAAGCAATGACAGGTCTTAAAAGTCAGCGACGTCTAGCAGCCAAAATACTGAAAGTTGGGCAAAACCGCGTGTGGATAGACCCAGAAAGAATGGAGGATGCAGAGACAGCAATAACGCGAGAGGAAATTAAAAAATTAATCCATGAAAGCGTGATTAAACCGTTGCCAGAAAAAGGGGTAAGCCACGCGAGGGCACGAATTTTACACGAGAAGAGAAAGAAGGGGCGGCGACGTGGACCTGGCAGCAGAAGCGGGTCAGCCCGTGCAAAAATTTCTAAGAAAGAGGCTTGGATGAGTAAGATTCGAGCTATGAGAAAGAGGCTTCGCGAACTAAAAGCCAGCAAAATTGTTACCGAGAGTACTTATCGAAAGCTGTACAGGATGGCAAGCAGTGGGAGATTCGGGTCGGTTGGCGATTTAGAGCGCTACTTGAAAGCGCATGAACTTTGGAGGAAACGTTAATGGTTAAGGATTCACGCTATTGCGTTCCATTTCGACGAAGAAGAGAGGGAAAAACAGATTACAGGACAAGAAAAGCGTTAGTGCTTTCTGGAAAGCCCCGATTAGTAGCCCGTAACACTCTTAAAAACGTAATTGCCCAAATAATTGTGGCTAAACCCTATGGGGACGAAGTTCTAGTTTCAGCCCACAGCAGAGAACTGACGATAAGGTATGGATGGAAAGCTCCTAGAGGAAATCTGCCAACAGCCTATTTAACCGGGCTTCTCTGTGGATTAAAAGCCAAAGCCCAAGGCATAAAAGAAGCGATTCTAGACACGGGGTTACATTCACCTTCCAAGAGTGCAAGAGTCTTCGCTGTGTTAAAGGGAGTTTTAGACGCCGGGATACATGTACCACACAGCGAGGAGAAACTACCGGATGAAAAGAGAATAGAAGGCGAACATATCGCGCACTATGCAGAAAGTTTAGCCTCCAACCAAGAGGAATACCAATCCAAATTTTCAAAATACTTGGAACAAAAACTTCCCCCAGAAAACCTTCCCAAACATTTTGCAAAAGTCAGAAAGGATATAATTGCCGCATTTAAGAGTGGAGGTAAAAAGACCTGACATCCAGAGGAAGAGCATCGGAAAGTTTAGAGCAGTGGGTTCCAAGAACCCGTCTCGGAAAGATGATTCAAGAGGGCAGAATCACATCTATTGAAGAAGTTTTTATGGAAGGCTTACAAATACGCGAACCACAAATTGTTAATGCGCTACTTCCAGACCTACAAGAAGAAGTCATAAACATAAATCTGGTTCAAAAACAAACAGACGCCGGCGAAAAATCAAGGTTTAAGGCGATAGTTGCCGTTGGAAACAGAGACGGTTACATAGGCTTAGGAGGTGGAAAAGCAAGCCAAGTGCGAACAGCCATAGAAAAAGCTGCCGTTGACGCCCGCCTAAAAATTGTTCCTGTGAGACGGGGATGTGGAAGCTGGGAATGCGGCTGTGGAAAACCCCACTCAGTACCCTTTCAAGTTGAAGGAAAATGCGGCGGCGTAAAAGTAGTTATCATTCCTGGACCTCGAGGCTTAGGTCTCGTCGCAAGCGAATTTGCAAAAGTAATTTTAGGCCTTGCCGGCATAAAAGACTGTTGGACCAGAAGTTATGGTTCAACAAGAACCGTTCCTTCCTTAGCATATGCCATTTTCGACGCGTTAAAGAAAACCTACAGCCTCATAACTCCAATGGATTGGGTGAAATAGGTGGCTGAAAAAAATAAGGAACATAAATGCATAACAGTTGTGAGAGTTCGTGGAACAATCAGAGCCTCACGGTATGTTAGGGAAACCCTACAAATGCTTCACTTAACAAGAAATAATTATGGTGTGTTAATCGATAATCGTTCACCATTTCTTGGAATGTTAAAAACAGCGCAGAACTTCATTACATGGGGTGAAGCCTCAAAAGAAATTGTGAATATACTAATAAGGAAGAGAGGGAGGCTTACTGGCAACAAGAAACTAACAGATGAATACGCACAGAGAATTGGCTACAAATCACTAGAAGAGCTTGCAGAAGCGATTTTTGATTGCCGTGTTGAATATTGGAAGCTGCCAAACGTGCAACCAGTTTTTAAACTGCGTCCGCCAACCAAAGGCTTCAAAGGAAAAATAAAAAAGGGCTATGGCGCGGGCGGCGAGTTGGGATACCGCGGAGAAAAAATCAACGAACTAATAGGGCGAATGGTTTAAGCCTTTATTTCAATATCTCTGTTTGCGATACGTTTTATAGCTACCTTTGTAATGCCATTGTATCCTAGGAGAAGGGGAAATTGAGTGCGAAGTGGCGGAAAAATAAGAAACATTCAACACGGTTCAACATTTTTAAAGCCTTAAACAGAGCCAAAGATAAGAAAACTCCTCAAATATTTCGAATCAAAAGACGGACATACCCTAACAGATATAGAGTTCAGAAGATTCATAGAGAAAGAATATGGAAAGAGCCTAAGCCGCTAATTGATGTTCTTGAAGAAAGGGATGAAATAATAGTTGTTGCCGAGTTTGCAGGATTTAAGAAGGAAAACTTAAGAATCCATGTAAAAAATCAACGGTTAACCTTAGCTGCTGAGGCTCTAGACCGCAAATACTATAAAAGTTTAAATCTTCCTAAGAGAGTGATTCCAAACATTATACGTACGACATATAAAAACGGTGTGCTTGAAATCCGATTAAAAAAGGCCGTTGAAGAAAAAGCCATAGATGAATTAGCTGGTTAGGAAATGCCACATAGACTCAGAAAAATTAGAAAGAAACGCGGTTCAAGAACTCAAGGCTACGGCAGAGTAGGTCAACATAGATGCAGTGGGTCTAAAGGAATGCGGAAGGCTGGAAGACACAAACACTTATGGTCATACGTTATAAGATATGAACCAGAGTATTTCGGCAAAAAAGGATTCACTTCACCCAAAAGTCTAAGGCAAAAAGTAAATGTTATAAATGTAGGTAAACTCGACGAAATAGCTGAAAAATTTTCAATAGAAAAGGAAAAGGGCAAATTTTTGATAGATTTAGAAAGCCTCGGCTATACTAAACTTCTCGGCACTGGAAAAGTCAAAAAACCCCTAATCGTCAAAGTGACATTCTGCTCAAAGTCCGCGGCTGAAAAAATAAAAGAAGCCGGGGGACAAATTTTAATGGAAACTCAAGAACATGGAGAGTAGCTGTTAAACCATGGCTGGAAGATTCTTAAACCTATTCAAACCCGCTGCAAGAGTTTTCCCAGAAATTAAGGCTCCAGAACGCAGAGTCCGATTCAACGAGAAACTCTTCTGGACCGCTCTCGTTTTAATTTTATACTTAGTGATGTCACAAATTCCCCTTTATGGCGTTCCTTCCGGCGCAGGCCAAGAGCTAGCCCCCCTTAGAATAATTTTCGCTTCAACCCGGGGTACGCTTATGGAACTTGGAATAGGCCCGATAGTTACGGCCGGATTAATACTACAGCTTTTGATTGGTTCCCAAATGATAGAGTGTAACATGTCACTTCCCGAGGATAGAAGCTTATTCACAACAGCCAGCAAAGCATTTTCAATAATCCTAACGGGAGTCCAAGCATCAGCTTACATAATCGGCGGGATGTACAACCCACCTTCAGGTGGCTTACCAGGCACAATGGCTGTAATAATTTTTCTACAGCTTCTAGCAGCTGGAATTATTGTTATGTTATTAGATGAGCTCGTTCAAAAAGGATGGGGATTCGGCAGCGGAATAAGCCTATTCATTATGGCTGGTGTTGCACAGCATATTTTCTTGCAATGTTTCGATGTTACCCCACCGGTAGATGAATTTGGGAGCTCAGGAATTTTTGTTGCATTAGCTCAAACATTAATGAATGGAAAATCAGTAACGGGGCTCTTGCTAAGAGGAAACTATCCTTCTATAAGTGGTTTCATAGCTACAATGGTTGCTTTTCTAATAATAATTTACATGGAGGGAGTAAGAGTAGAAATACCCTTATCTTATGCTGGCTATCGGGGCTTTCGCAGTCGTTATCCCATAAAGCTTCTTTATGTGTCAAATCTTCCTGTAATATTTGCTTCCGCCCTATTCGCCAATGTATATTTCTTCTCGCAACTTTTCTGGATTAACTTCAACAGAAATAACACAAACTTTTGGCTTAATCTGCTTGGAACATATCAAACTACGGGAAACACAACTAAGCCTGTGGGCGGTCTTGCATATTTCGTTACTTCTCCGCGGAGTCTTATCGATGTTACAGGGGATCCTTTAAGGGCTTTTGGTTATCTTGGAATTTTGATTGCCTTTTGTGTAGTTTTTTCGCTTACTTGGCTTGAGGTTGGCGGCTTAGGACCGCCGACAGTAGCTAAACAACTTGTTGACGCTGGCATGCAGATTCCCGGATATAGACGATCTGGAAAAGCTGTTGAACCAATTCTTAAACGCTATATCCCCACAGTTACGGTTCTCGGCGGAATAATTGTAGGGCTGATTGCTGGAGTTTCAGATTTCTTCGGAGTTTTCGGTTCTGGAATGGGCATTCTGCTTTCTGTGGGAATAATTTATCAGTATTATGAGATATTAATGCAGGAAAGAGCCGCCGAAATTTATCCAGCTTTTAGACGAATATTCGGAGGCTAAACCCGTGAAAAAAACAGTAATTGTCACGGGGATTCCAAGGCGTATTACTGGAACATACGCCTTCTTAATGGGTATGCCAATAAAAACAGTTATTAATACTGAGGGAAAACAAGAAGAAGCTGTATTAGAGATGCTAAAAACTATCAAGAAAAAGAGGGAGTCAAATCGATGGAATGGCTTTTAACGCCTGAACTACCTGGAGCCACAGTTGCGATAATGTTAATCTCTTTCTGTATTTCACTTATCAACTCTTCTGTTAACCGAATTTTAATTAACCTAACTGTTGGCTGGAAACAATACAAAGTTATTCAAAAAGAAACAGCGGAATTTCAAGCCCAATCTAGACAAGCCTTACGCACAAAGGATAAAAAAATACTTGAGAAACTTAAAAAAAAGGAACCGCAGATTCTCCAGAATCAAAAGAAAATTGTTAAACCCCAAATGATCATGACTGGACTTTCATTCAGCTATCTCTTTATTTGGTGGTTTCTATTAATTCCCTTTTACGACTGGAAAACTGTAGCATATATTCCTGGAATCGGTGGAGTAAATGTAATTTGGTGGTATTTTATCTGCTCCCTGTTCTTCCAAGTTATTTCATCCCATTTACTTGGTATAATGAGCATAGAATAGTACAGTGATTGGTATGCCAAAACCTTCACTACGCACAAGAAGCAACAAACACAAATACGTAAACTCGCCTGGAGCGCGCAGAAAAGTCCATTTTAAAAAAGAGAAAACAGCTACGCCATACTGCTCTCTTTGTAATCGCCCATTAGCCGGATTTTCACACATCTCCACATCGGGAGTCCGTAAACTTAATCGAAGCAAAAGAAGGATTTGGCGCCTCTACGGCGGACAACTATGCCATAACTGCCTCAAAAACATTTTAAAACATGCCACAAGAACCATTTAAAACTAAAATTTTGAGGTACACCAATGATTGCAGACAAAAAAACAAAAGAGAAAATTACAGAACCTATAGTTGTCTGCATCTGCGGAATGGCTGGAAGCGGAAAAAGCACATCAGCAAAAAAGCTTGCCGAGAAATATGGACTTAAATACTACTCAGGCGGAGATGCATTAAAAGCCTTAGCCTCGGAAGAAGGTTGTAAACCATTTAAACGTGGATGGTGGGAAACTGAAGAAGGGAAGCACTTTCTAGAAAAAAGAGTTAAAGACCCAAAATTTGACAAAGCAGTTGACAAAAAACTTTTGGAACTGGCAAAGCAAGGAAATGTAATTCTGGATAGCTGGACAATGCCATGGCTTCTTAAAAAAGGCTTTAAGATATGGTTAGAGGCTTCTCCAGAAAAGAGAGCGGAAAGAATAGCCAAAAGAGACGGAATAAGCGTCAAAGAAGCATTAAAGGCGTTAAGAAACAAAGAAGAGTGGACAAAGGCTATTTATAAAAAACTTTACGGTTTTAGCTTAGGAGAAGACTTCACACCTTTCCATTTAATTTTGGATACAGATAATTTAAAAGCTGAAGAAGTGTTCCAGGTTCTATGCACAGTGATAGATAATGTCGTGCTAATTCTAAGAACTACAGAAATCCTTGATTATGCACAGAATTGAGACATTCATAAAACATTGAAATGCCTAAATTTTATCTTAAAGAACAACTTTTGTCGGTTACATTTTAGGATTAACGGGTTCATACGCAAGTTTTAAAACTTCTTCTAGAAATATCTTCTGTACTGTTTTTCTATAATTGGCCTCTAAAAATTAGGGTAAAGGGATTGGGCATGAAAGAAAGCGAATTGAGAATTAACCATTTGATTTTCGGGTTTTCCATAGTAGCAATCGCTTCCTACATGCTTTTATCTTCTCCCTACATCAGCAACCAATTGGCATTCACACTTATTATGTTTAATTTCCTCTTCCTTTCCCTAACTTTTCCGTTGAATGCAACATTAACAAGAAAGTTGTGCATGCTGTTGATAGGTAACATTATTGGCGTAATTTGGAATTACCTTTTTTCTTTGTTTGCTGGGACTGTTGCTACCTATTTTGGAGAATCATTTAATGTCTTATACATAATTCTGAATCCTTTCTTAAACCTCATCTGGATTGTTTCATTTTGGTCCATAAGTTTAACGGTCTTAGCTAACTCCAAGAACAGAAAAAGAAGGGCTGAAACTTGATAACTGAAATTTTGGAAACATTATTCCTGATTTTAACGACTTTTATGACAGCCTACCTTATCCGACACTATGTCTTCACCCTAACGGTCCTCAAAAACCCTCAAAAGCGTGAAAAGACTGTTACTCTAGGAAACACAACTTATCAACCAACAGTGTCAATTCTAATTCCAGCCCGTAATGAAGAAAAAGTAATTGAAAGAATACTTCAAAGAATGACTGAACTAACTTATCCAAAAGATAAACTGCAGATAATAGTTATTGATGACGCCTCAACAGATAACACTGGGAAAATAGCGGAACAGTACTCAAAGACACATAGTTATATTAAGGTTACACACCGGAGCAAGAAGGAAGGAGGACTGGGAAAAGCATCAGCCTTAAACGCTGGATTCAAACAATCAAATAATGAAATCATCGTTTGCTTCGACGCAGACTATTACCCGCAAAGGGACATCCTAGAAAAACTTACAAAAGAGTTTGTGGACCCAAAAGCCGGAATAGTGCAAGGCAGAATCACAGTCTTAAACGAACCCCAAAACTTGGTAACAAGACTTGTAGCATTAGAAAGAATAGGCGGATATCGCATTGACCAACAAGCGCGAGATAACTTAGGACTGATTACACAGTTTGGCGGCACTGTCGGAGGAGTCAGACGCAGCCTATTGGAATGTTTAGGAGGATGGGACGAATCTACCTTGGCTGAGGATACCGACTTAACTTTCCGTGTTTATCTTGCAGGTTACAAGGTTCGCTATGTCAATGATGCAGAATGTTACGAGGAAGCTGTTGAAAGCTGGCGGGCTTATTGGAAGCAAAGATATAGATGGGCTAGGGGACATATGCAATGCGCTTTTAGACATTCACTGAAAGTTCTGAAAAGTAACAACTTGAGGCTTAGAGAGAAAATTGATGGCATACTTTTGTTGAGCGTGTATTTTATGCCGATCCTGGTTTTGTTTTCATGGATTACAGGAGTCCCGCTGTTTTTCCTTAAATCTTCACAATGGTTTGGCATGCTCTGGGCCTCTGTACCAATTTCTCTTTATAGTTTTGTCGGAAATTTCGCCCCATTCTTTGAGGTAGGAGTCGGAGCATACTTGGATGGCAGGACTAGAGCGCACTGGCTAATACCGTTATTAATCTTCACTTTTCTATATAATATTCCCATATGCACAAAAGCCCTCGCAGACCTGTTTATGTCAAAAATCCTTCGAAAAAACGATAACCGCTGGGAAAAAACCACCCACTCAGGGAATGGAAACAGTTATATTGTGAGTTAAGACAATATTTTTAAAAAGATGAGAATGATTCCGAATCCGACTCCAACAACGCTTATCATGCTACTCTTCGGAGTTTCAGCTTTTATCTTTATCATGCTTTTACCCGCACTTCTTGAGCTAAAAAGGCCGAGAGACGCTGGACCAAGAAAAATAATGGCCGACGTTATTATTACACAGTGTTTTCAAGCAAGAGGGACTATTCCACTTGCAAGCATTGAAGAGGAAAAATTTGGGTTAGACCAAACAATTGTTAAGAAGATAGTGGATATTATTGCTGTTTTGTCAAACTTAGAGGCGTAAGGTTGCTCTTCCTTAACAATAATTTCGCATTTTTTCATTGTCCTTGGGCTATCTCAAAGTTGCCGAGAACGCTTCCATGAAGGGAATAGAGAAAGTAACACAGACCGTTTAAAATCATTGGATTATGGAAAATGTTTAAAGGTTGTGAACAATAAAAAACATCAGCATATAACATTAAACAATAGTTCAGGTGGTGGCAATCACGGTTGATGCGAAAGAGGCGCTGACAAGGTACCTAAGAGGTTTTAGAAGGACAGCCGTCTTTGCTATAACTACCCAATGTAATTGTAGATGTATAATGTGTGACATATACAAAAAACCCCCGATGTTCATAAGTTTGAAGGAGGCTATGGATGTTTTAGATTTTCTGTCTCGGAATAGATTTCTAATAGTGTATTTTACTGGTGGAGAGCCTACTCTGCATCCCAATGTTGTTGAGATCATAAAATATGCAAATCGCCTAGGGCTTGTGACCTCGATGACAACAAATGGAACAGTGACCAGAGGGTTGATTATAAAGTTAAAGAAAGCAGGATTACGTCTTCTAAGCGTGTCCATCGACCACTGGGATGCGCATTTATCTGAAAAGATAAGACAACACAAGAACATTAAACTTAAGCAGGAGAAGACTATTAAGAACTGTAAGGAAGTATCATTGAGAACATATGCTCTAACATTTTTGAATTCTTATATTATAAGGGATGGAATCGAAAAAATGGTGAAATACGTAAATCAGCAACTAGGCGTTCCCATAGGCTTTTGTTATCCAGTTAAAAGTGGTGAAGGCACATATCCCCTTGGTGAGGGACTTTCCGAAGAAAGTCTCTCGTTTCAGAATTTAAGAAAAACCATAGAAACGATTTTATTCCTAAAAAGGAGGGGATGCGCAATCGCCAACTTAGACACCTGCATCGAGGATATCATAAGGTTCCATGAAAAAAAACCTCCAAAACTCTATTGTAAGGGAGGAGAGGATGTGGTTTTCATTGACTGGTCAGGGAACGTATATCCATGTTTTAGGGGTAAAAAATTGTTTAACGTACTTTATGATAAAGAACATCACTTTTTTAAAAATGTTAAGTGCAATGAGTGCTTGACAACCTGTTTCCGCGAACCCTCAATACTTGCACAATCCATTTCCAATCCTCTATTAATAAAGGAAGGACTTTATTCTTTTTCAACAAGAAGCCTATTCATTTGATTAAATTTTATTCTTGTTAAATAGACCTTACGATTTTTGATGAACACGAATTTCTCCCGTTTTGACGGTCGATACGTAAGATCACGGTCCTCAAGGCAGGGTATGCTCTCGTTAAATCCGTTGACTCTGATATTTAGCTTTAACATTGCGCGAAACTTTTTGATGTAAAACTATGACTGCATAGAAAGCAAAGGAGAGTAGCAGTTGAAGATGACGAATAGCAAATTTAGTGTCACTTGCAATTAAGAAAACACTTTTTTTGATGGTCCAGACATCTTCTGGTCTGTAATGGATACAGTATGGTTCATATGCTGGAACTACTTTGTAACCTTTTTTACAGATCCATGATTTAATGTAAGAGTCTTCATATGTGTGCAAGTGTGATGGTATGCAGATATCTTCGACGGCTTCACGTCGTACAAGTAGGTCATGTGTTCCTCCTTTCTTTTCAAAGATTTTCATCGTAACCTTTTCGAACAGTTTTAATATTTTCATGTCTTTTATCGCAGACCAAATCTCTATTCCCCAAATCGCACCGACATCGTCTGCCATTAACTCTTCAGCCTTTGTAAACCACTTATCACATAGAACGACATCGCTGTCAACGAACATAAACCAGTCAGTTTTCACCTCTCTTATTCCTCTTTGTCTTGCAGCGCCCCGTGTTCCTATATCCTGAATCAAAACGACGTTTCCATACGTTTCTTGAAACTCTTTCACTACTTCTAAAGTTGCATCCGTTGAATGACCATCAACAATGATTAATCTGTTAACGGGCACGTTTCTATAAACAGAGGCGAGACATTTTCTCAAAACTCTTTCACTATTTCTTGTAAGCACTACGACATCGACTCGCATGCTTGTCAATTAATATTCGCACCTCATTTTGTCGTCCAGTCTGACAATCTCCAAGTTATGGTAGGGAAGTCGTCCTTATTTATGTTCACACATCCCTTTTTTATTTTTTCACCTTTTATAGTAATCATACAAGTGCAAAATTGTAGAACGTCTATTTTCCCTTTGAGAGCAGGCTTTTAATCATCTTACATGCTATACAAAACTTTGATCTTTAAAAGGAAGATTAAAACCATCGCACGCCATAAAGCTTTTTATGTTTTTTCCACGCTTTTTAGCTAAACGCGTTAATGCGGGGTTTATATCTGATGCTATTATGAACCTATTTTTGAAAGAAAGTTTTCAACCAAATCTTAATTAAGAAATAACGGAGATTAACCGTTATGGAAAAAGTAGACGTTGTCATGCTTACAAAAAACAGCGAACATTTACTTAACGCATGTCTTAACTCAATTTATGGAAATTTGCCCATTAGACGTTTAATAGTTGTTGACGGGTTCTCAACCGACAATACACTAAAAATCATAAAGGAATTCAACAAAAAATATGGAAATGTTAAGATTATAACCGAAAAAGGTTCAAGGGCTAAAGCAAGAGAAAGGGGCATAGAAGAGGTAAAGACGGAGTGGTTCATGTTCGCCGACAGCGACGTTATTCTTTGTAAGGATTGGTTTAAGAGAGCCGAAAAGTACATGGATAAAGATGTGGGTGCAGTATGGGGATTAAACATTGATATTATTCCAAACGTTAAGAATAAGCTATTTTTAAAATCCCTTGCGCTCGTCGCAAGACAATGTTTCAATCTTCGTGGTGGCATGCATGATACGTTAATCCAACATGAACTCGTAAGGGATATTAGAATTCCGGAGCAATTGCATGCTTATGAAGATGCTTATATCATAAACTGGATCAGAAAGAAGGGCTACAAGGTTACAGTAGGCGATGACATTTACTGTTTGCACTTTCGACCGAGTGGGAACGGAAACTTGAGGAAAAGCATTTCGCTGGCTGCCCAAGAAATAAAATGTGGTTTAATTTATTCTCATATTGTTAAATATGCCTTTTACTATCCATTCTTCGTATTTTACTGGTTTCTTCAGTTGTTTTACAAAAATTTTGGAAACCCCTCTCGAAGGGCAAGCCAAAGATGATCAGATATGGGCCTAGGCAACGCCTGAATCTTCCCGTTTTTCCTTATAATTATACGATCACGTACTTTTTCCAAGAATTCACCGATCATAGAAGCATGAATTTGTTTCTGCTTCAACTCTTCAATTATTTTGTCTGAAAATTCTGGCTTAACGGAAATGAGCAAGGCTCCTGAACTAATAAGCTGCAAGGGATCGATTTTAAAAAATTCACATATTTTAATAGTTTCTGGCTGAATGCGGATTTTCTCTTCAAAGATTCTTACACCTAGGTTTGATGCGTCTGCCATTTCGTGGATTCCTCCGGCTACGCCGCCTTCTGTTGGATCATGCATAGCGTTGACTCCGCCTGTCTTGAAGGCTGTGAGTGCATCTTTTAGGACGCTTATGTTTTTATAGAATTTTTTGGCATTCCGCAACATTATAGAGTTTAATGCCTTCTTTAACTGTTCTTCCCTATCTGCCGCAAGAATTGCGGTACCTTCGATTCCAGCGCTTTTTGTTAATATGAGCTTGTCTCCTGATTTGGCTCCTCCTGCTGTCACGTAGTTTCCTTTTTCTGTTATGCCCATGGTGCAGCCTATAACTATCGGATTGGTCAGTCCAGGGGTTACTTCGCAATGTCCCCCAGCAATCGCTATTCCTAGGTTTTTAGCAGCTTTATCCATTTGGGTGGATATTATTTCAACAGTTTCCCTACCAGCATTTTCAGGGAGCAAAATGCATGAAAAGAAGAATGCCGGTTCGACACCGAACGTGGCTATGTCATTTGCATTAATGTTTACGGCAAGCCAGCCAATTCGCTCAATTGCCCCGGTAATAGGGTCCATAGAAACGATTAAAGATTTGTTTCCTACGTCTATTACCGCACCGTCAAATCCTGCTAGTGGCCCTAGAACAACTTCTTCGCGTTTTACGCCTAGATTTTTAAAGACAACTTCTTCTAGAATGTCTATGGGAATTTTTCCTAGGGGAAGCTTCATTTCAAACCCTCTTAAAAGATAATTATGGTTTAACTTTTAAGTTGTGGGAGGCTGCGCAAAACAATTCTTACGACAGGTATTGCGACAATTAATCCGACCAACATCTGCCCAATGTTTACTGGAATCTCCACAACAGCGGCTTTGTTGAGTACTAGCTGTTCGTAAAGGAAATATCCAGTAATCATTACGAGGCCCCCGATAATTATGGACAGAATAGCTCGTCCAGATTCTGGTTCAAGCTTGAAACCCGTCAAAGTAATGAGAAAAGCAAGGATTCCGCCTAGAAAATACCAAACCTCGGCAGGAATGAAAACTGTAAAAGTTGGAGTTGGAGGTGCAGGAATGCCTAAATAGATATCTACATTTCTATAATATACAGAACCAGTTACAGCAAGCAATACGCCTACAACCACTCCTAATAGTGCCGTGTAGATTCTCCAATTAGACCTTGAAGTTTGTGTAAACATTTTTTTATTCAAAAATCCGACAATAGCCCCCTCACAGCTTTTTATTGCTAGTGTCCCTGGAAAAAAGACGGGCGCGACCAACATATCAGCTATCGCTGCGCCCAAACCGCCAGCGAAAGCGCCCACATAAGGACCAAAGAGTAATGCAGCAACATAAATTATCGTTTCACCTATGTTGAAGTACCCAGATGTTGCTGGAACACCTACAGTAAAAACTAGGGTTGCTATGCAAACAAGGGCGGTAAAAACTGATGCGATTGCCAGCCTAAGCACTATTTTCGGAGAGTTTCCTTTCACTTTCATATCGATCATTGGAATAGTATAGCTATAACTATACTATATTAGCTTTTCGAACTACAGTAGAAGTTTTAGATCATCTATTGCACGTAGAGCCTTTCTACCGCGTTCTGTTATTTTGAAAAATCTTCTTTCATTTTTTGTGTAGCCTACTATTAGTCCTTTTTCTGATAGTTCGTTTAGGTGTTGGTATATTGCTGCTCTGGTCATGGTTTTTCCGAGTTTTTTCCATAAATCATAGCCGTAAGTGTCTTTTTCGCTTAAGATTCGCAGTATTTTCTCTTTTGTGCTTAGCTCTAAGCCTAGAACTGCTGTTTTTTGCTTTTTGGTTAACGCTTGGAGCACGTCTGTGGCTTTAAGCCCGCTTCCCGTAATGAGGCACACAACGCTGTCTTGATTGCTCATTTTTTCTTCTTCAACAAGCTTTTTTAATGTCGCAATTGTAGCTGAGCTTGCTGGTTCTGCGAAAATCCCTTCAAGCTTTGCTATCTGAAGTTCTGCCGCGAAAATTTCTGAGTCGGAAACGGTCAAAGCCAAACCGTCTGACTCCTTTAATGCCTTTATTGCTAATTCGCCTTGTAGCGGTTCAGCCACCAATACGGCAAGCGCACGAGTGGAGGGGTTCAGCGTTTTTGCCATTTTGAGGCGACCTTCTGATAATGCTTTGACTATGGATGCACATCCTTCTGGTTGGACGCCAACCATTTTTGGCAAAGAGTTCGTTATTCCAAGCTGCTCAAGCTCTTTGAAGCCCTTCCAAATGGAATATATGGTTCCACCGCTTCCCATGGAGACTATGAACCAATCGGGAACGCCTAACTGCTCGTACACTTCGTAGGAAATCGTTTTTTGTGCTTCAATTACAAGGGGATTCAACTCTGCTGTTGCTTGATACCAATTCATCTCCTTTGCTAAGGCTTCAGCTTTGCGTATGGAATCGTCAACAATCTCTCCAAACTCTTCAATAACTGCATCATAAACTAACATCTGAGCCAATTTCCCAACATCAACAAGCTTTGGCACAATCACATGACAATTTAGCCCGGCTTTTGCGCAGTATGCAGCTAGAGAGGCCCCTAAATTTCCCATTGTCGCACAGATTAACGTGTCGCATTTAAAGTCAATTGCATTGGATGTTAGTAGGGCTGCAGCGCGGTCTCGAAATGAGTTGGTTGGGTTTCGGGTTTCATCCTTTAAATACAATTCCTTTAAACCCATAGTTTTAGCGAGCCTTTCCGCCTTATGAAGCGATGTTCCCCCTTCACCTAGGCTTATTACACGCTGTACTGGCGGAAGTAAAGGCTTATATCTCCAAAAACTGAGCTGACCTGAAAACTTGATTTTACGACCTTTTGGCAAACTAAGCTCGTATTCTAATGTTCCCCCACACTTTTCACATCTGCTCAGCGGAGGGAATAACGGAAATTTTAAGCCGCATTTAACACATTTGAGAACCATGACTTTACTATTAACTGGCGTCACAAATATTTGTTGCTAAATATTTTTAACGTTTACAATTTTCAAAAGTTACAGTCAAGGCTTTACGAAATGGGAAAACCTAAATGGAAGTCTAATATGATAAATAGCAAGTTGCGAGTTGACCATTATGGGCGAAGAAAAAGTGAAGGAAGATCCTGTTAAGTTGCATAAGGATGCGAACACGCTTTACGAGGTCGGCAAATACGAAGAAGCTAAAGAAAGTTTCCTACGAGCCGCGGAATTGTATCAGAAAGCGAACAACTTCTTTGACGCTACATCCATGCTTTTCAAAGCTGGCGAATGCGCATACATGCTCAAGGACTATGAAACAGCTGTTGAACATTTTCTGAAATCCGCAGACCTATCCTTCAATAAAGGATTTGACAGATTTGGAGTCAGCGCCTTAGAATATGCAAGAGACTGCTATAAAGCCATGGGAAAAAAGAGAAAAGTTAAGGAAATTGAGAAGAAAATAAAGGAAGTGAAAACGAAACTAGAGACTTCGTTTTAAATATAAAACTACATTAAGCAACCTCTTTTTCCTCTCATCCTGCAAAACAATGTTTATTTCTTTAAGTTGACAATTGAAAAAATAGGTACGTTTTAAAGGTTAACGTTATGCGGACACTCTTCAAAGCTTTGGCTGAACTATGTGAAAAACTGGAAGCTACAAGTAAGCGACTTCTCATGGTAGACCTCGTTGCAGATTTCTTAAAGAATTTGGAAGCAGAGGAAGTTGAGCCCGCAGTTTCCATGATTCTTGGAAGACCTTTCCCAAAATGGAGTCAACAAACCCTTGAGGTTAGTTGGGCAACCCTAAGCGAAATAATAAAACGCATAACAGGAGTTGAATGGAACGTTTTCATGGATGCTTTTGGTAAAACTGGTGACATAGGTTCAGCCACGAAAACAGTTTTTGGAGAAAGCAAAGTCAAGAGGCAGGCAACACTTTTCGAAAGAACATTAACCATAATAGAGGTTAGGCGCAGTTTAGAGGCCATAGCTGAAACCACGGGGTACGGCTCAAGGGAAAGGAAAGAACGCCTAATAGAAGCTTTGTTAAGTCTAGCCTCACCCATTGAAGCCAAATACTTGATTAAGATTTTCATAGGCGAAATGCGAACCGGGTTTTATGAAGGATTAATGGAGCAAGCAGTCTCAAAAGCCTTTCAAATCCCATTGGAAGTTGTGCAGAAAGCAAGCATGACCATAGGCGACATAGGAGAGGTTACTGCCATAGCCAAAATAGAAGGTAAAGAAGGCTTATTAAAAATTGGTTTTAAGGTTTTCAGGCCTGTTAGGCTTATGCTAGCTCAGATGGCAAATGATGTTGCTGAAGCCTTGAAGGAGCATGGTAGTAAAACAGCTTTCGAATACAAGTTGGATGGGGCTAGGGTTCAGATTCACAAGCTCGGCGAAGAAGTGAGAATTTTCAGTCGGAGATTAACAGATGTAACTAAGAGTTTGCCGGAAATAGTCGAAACAGCGAGGAAAAATGTCAAGGCAAAAGAGGCAATATTAGAAGGCGAAGTTATAGCTGTTGATAGTCTTAGCTATCCCATTCCCTTTCAACACTTAATGCGGAGATTCAAAAGAGTTCACGCAATAGAGGACATGGTTGAAAAAATCCCAGTAAAATTATACCTATTTGATATTCTATATCTTAATGGCGAAAGCCTAATTTCAGTTCCTTACCTGCATAGAAGACAAATTCTGGCAGAAAACGCCGGAGAAATACCATTAACAAAGCAGATAGTCACAGATAAAACCGAAGAAGTTGAGCAGTTTCTAAAAGAAGCCATAGATGCTGGACACGAGGGACTGATGGCGAAAAAAGTTGACAGCCCATACACGCCGGGAATTCGTGGAAAACGTTGGCTTAAGATAAAGCCTGTTCTCGAACCTTTAGATTTGGTTATTGTTACAGCGGAGTATGGCTATGGGCGTAGACATGAATGGCTTTCAGACTATTATTTGGCGGCGCGGGATGCTGAAACTGGCGAGTTCTTAACTGTTGGTAAAACTTTTAAGGGATTGACAGATGCGGAAATCATCGAAATGACGAAGCGGCTTAAAGAATTAACCATAAAAGAAGAGCCTAGAAGAGTATTTGTTATTCCAAAAATAATTGTTGAAGTGACGTATAACGAGATTCAGAAAAGCCCAAAATACAAGTGTGGCATGGCTTTACGTTTTGCGAGAATAAACCGCATAAGAGAAGACAAAACTCCGGAAGAAGCAGACACCATACAGAGGGTTAGGGAAATTTATGAAAAGCAGTTTTTGAAAAAAGGTAGATATAGGGCTGATTGACAGCAATGTCAAGGGAGGAGACAGTTTAAATGTCTGCGACGCAGAAAAAATCAATCTATGACGAATTCTATAGCCGCCAAATTATTTTAAAAGAGCTCGGCCGAAACGGGCAAAAGAAACTTGCACGTTCAAAGGTTGCAGTTGTTGGACTTGGCGGATTAGGCACAGCTTCATCGCTTTATTTGGCACTTGTCGGAGTTGGACACTTACGTTTGATAGACCAAGACACCGTGGAGCTGCATAATCTGCATAGGCAGGTTTTGTACAGCCCAGATGATTTGCACTATCCGAAGGTTGAGGTTTCGGCGAAAAGGCTGAGGAAAATTAATCCTTTGGTGAAGGTTGAGCTTGTTCCGGAAAATTTGAACGTAAACAACGTTGAAAAGCTTCTATCAGGAATGGGTGTTGTTGTTGACGGCTTGGATAATATGCGAACCCGCTATTTGGTTAACCGTGCATGCGCAAAGCTTAGAATTCCCTACGTTTTTGGAGCAGCCATAGGAATTGAAGGAAATCTTTCGGTTTTTGCTCCACCTGAAACTCCATGTTTAGAATGTGTCCTTCCAAATATTGACGACAGTCATTTGCTAACATGTGATGTTCGAGGTGTGCTTGGAGTTACTCCTGGTATCATTGGGGCAATGCAAGCCATGGAAACCATAAAGGTTTTGACTGGGATGGGTTCTGCTTTAAAGGGTAAACTCATGATCTGCGATTTCAGCGACATGTACTTTACCACCATAGACATTTTCAAAAGGGAGAACTGCCCAGCCTGCCAAGGCGTTATAGCCTTTCCAGGGAAAAGAGAAAAACTTGTTTGGTTATGTGGGCGAAACACAGCTAACATAAACCCTGAAAAACCATCAAAATTAAACCTTAACGAAGTTTATGAATCAGTTAGGCAACATTTTAAGGTTCGCATAAAATCTTCAATGGCAATAATATTTGACTATAAAAACTTTGAAATAAGCCTATTCAATGGCGGGCGCATGTTGATAAAAAACGTTAAGGATGAGAAGTCGGCTTTAGAGGTTTATAGAGAGGTTAGCAAGAAATTAGGAATATGCTAATAATATTTATTACGGTCTAACTGATTTTATGGTAGATTGCCGGGGTGGCCGAACGGTTCAGGCGGTTGCCTGCAGAGCAGCTGTATGTGGGTTCAACTCCCACCCCCGGCTTTTACTTAGAAATTCTCGCGTGCGATTTTGAAATCCGTATCTCTACACTTTTTGCATGTCCGATCATGCCTTCCGCATTAGAGATGTGCACGGTCGCTTCAGCTACCTGGGAGCCGCCATTTTCAGTCATATATTGATAGGTCACGTTTTTAAGGAACTTACCTACCCATAGGCCGCCTGTAAACCTGGAACTTTTACCTGTAGGGAGAATGTGGTTAGGGCCTACAGCCTTATCTGAATATGCTGTTGTAGAGTATTCTCCTAAAAAGAGGGCTCCATAGTTATGGAGATTTTTTAGGAACCATTCTGGATTACGCGTGTGAACTTCGAGATGCTCGGGGGCATATTTATCAGCAATCTTTGCTGCTTCCGAATAGTTATTCATCAGAATTATTTCGCCGTTACGTTGCCATGATACTTTTGCTACTTCTGCTGTCGCCAGTTCGGCGAGCTGTCTTTCTACCTCCTTTAGGGTTTTTTCTCCTACTTCCTGCGAAGTTGTGATCAGAATAGCCTTAGAATCTACATCATGTTCACACTGTCCCACCAAGTCCGCGGCGACGAGCGTAGGGTCTGCCGTCTCATCAGCGATAATTAGTATTTCAGTTGGTCCGGCCAGCAGGTCTAGGCCGACTCTACCATATAGTTGGCGTTTCGCTTCAACCACGTATTTATTACCAGGCCCGACAATCATGTCCACAGGCTTTAATACATCCATACCAAAAGCCATTGCTGCAATTGCCTGAGCACCACCCAAGCTATAAATTTCATCAGCTCCTGCGAGATGAATTGAGTAAAGAACGGCAGGGTTAATCTGTCCGCCTTTTGGCGGTGTACATGCTACTACACGATTTACACCTGCCACCTCAGCTGGGACAATGCTCATTTGAGCTGAAGCAATTAGCGTGTAACGTCCACCTGGAATATAAGCACCAACAGAATCCACAGGAATATACCTTTGTCCAATATGTACTCCTGGCAAGGTCTCCATTTCGAAGTCTACTAACTTTTCTTTTTGGGCTATAGCGAACTTCTTTACCTGTTCATGTAGAAACTTAATGTTTTTAATCAGTTGAGGGTGCAACTGCTCTTCAGCTTTCTTAATCTCTTTTTCAGTAATCTTAAAGCTCCCCGGATACCAGTTATCAAATTTCTTCATATAATATCGTACGGCAGTCTCTCCCTCTTTTTCTACGCGCTTCAAGATCTCTGTTACTAGCTGCCTTACTGTATCAGTTTCTTCCCTAGGTTTTGGTTCAGGAACCTTTAAACATGAAAATGCGTCGTTATCCATTTTTAAGCCTCAAAGGATTCTTACGCTTCTCATTTCTTTAAACATATATTGTGGAAAGAGTTGATAAAAGCTCCAGGTCCACGGAATATCCTCTACAAAACGAATAAAGCGATTCTCAAAACTTTCGCCTTTGATTGATGAATTGGAAAATTTAGACTAGCCCTTCCAATCCAGGAGTCTTTTTTCTCCCTCAATTTTCTTTATGTCTGTTATGTCTTGCGTCACTTCCATAGTTCCCATGTATTTTCCATTCTTGTCTCTGACCGCGAGATATCTTATGTGAATTAGGCGGTTGTTCATTTGAATCCAGAATTCAGCTACATCTTTTTTGCCAGTCTTGAAGGCTTCAAGAATACGATTTACTATATGGATGCTTTTCTGAGGATGACATAGTTGCACTTTTCTTCCAATGACCGCCTTTGTCCGAACGAAAATTCTTTTTTCGCCCTTGCTGAAGTATTTTACAGCGTCATCCTTATCGACGAAGGTTACGTCTACTGGAAGTGTGTTCAGAATGGCTTCAACTTCCTCTTTTGAAAGAGTCCCTGTTTCAAATTCTAATATTCCTTCAAGCGCAGCTATCGCTTCCGCTTCTTCTTTTTTAACTTCTTCCATTTGCGGTGTTGCTGTCAGCTGTGGAGGCGTAAAGCAGCAATAACCGATTTCATCGAATTCCTTTCTAATTTGTTTCCACTCCTCATTTGTAATGACTCTTAACGCTGTTGGGAAGAGAATGCTGTTTTCTTTGAAAAAGTGACTTGAAAGAATGCTGTTTAAAGATTCGGCGGTTTCGCCAAGTTGTTTTTTGAAGTCTTGGAAGTTTACAGCATTGTAATTTTCTATTAGTTTACGAAGATTATTCTTTTTCTCTCTTATTTGGTTGTGCTCCATCCACATTATTGCCGGCGGCTCTGTGATTCCATGTTTCTCTATACTGGGAAAAAGCACGTTTTCTTCTCGTAAATAGTGTTTTTCTGAGTCCCGGAAGTCTTCTGCTATTTGCTCAAGATGATGTATTTCGTCGCCGACGTAACTTATGTCACTTACTTGTTGAACCTCGTTTGCGATAGTGCTGAGTTTTTCTGCAAGTTGCAACATAATCTTGTGTTCTTCCATGAGAATATTAATTGGATGCCCAAAGGGAATATCCAGTTTTTGTTTTTCCAGCTGTTCTCTGAAAACTGCCATGTGAACGTCGCATAACTTTTGGATTTCCTCTCTCGGCATTCCTTCCTTTATGAGCTCTTGTTCAATCTTGGCAATTTCTTCGGAGCTTACACTTTCTAAAACTTGTCTAAACCTTTGTTTGACTTCCTGCGGCGACACCCCTGCATGTAACTGCTTGATCGCCTCTTTCAGCATTCTCTTCTTATTCTCGATCATTTCGCTCATTTTCTCTCACCCATCCTCCTTAATTTTCCTGGCAAGAGTCTTACCAAATTCT
>Ga0315308_1000142_pt1 | contig 37249 bp, 28 predicted proteins | sample TDP3_MG_FD_203078 | JGI IMG/M metagenome (GOLD analysis project Ga0315308, IMG submission 203078) | Freshwater sediment microbial communities from Lake Towuti, South Sulawesi, Indonesia - TDP3 | ecosystem: Environmental > Aquatic > Freshwater > Lake > Sediment | place: Indonesia: South Sulawesi...
CCGCATAACCACAGCTATATGGAAGGCTGAAAGAGCTGTCGGCGGAAGAGCCCAAGAGAGAGCCAAGAGTCTAAGCGATCAAGTTGTTAAGGAGCTGAAGCAACGATTCGGAGACGAAGGCGTCCCGACTGTTGAAGAGATTCAAGACATAGTTGAGAAGGTTCTGATAGAGAATGGACATGCAAGAACAGCTAAGGCCTATATCCTGTACCGGAAGCAGCACCAAGACCTCAGGGAACTGGCTGCTCTGCTAAGCTCATCTGATCTGGTGGAACAGTATCTGAACCTTGAAGACTGGCGCGTGCGCGAGAACGCCAACATGAGCTACTCCCTTCAAGGGCTGAACAACCATCTCTCTTCCACTGTAATAGCAAAATACTGGACCAGCAGGGTCTATCCGCCGAACATAGGAGAAGCACACGAGTCAGGCGACATGCATATCCATAATCTCGGAGTCCTAGGACCCTACTGCGTGGGCTGGGACATCAGGGACCTTGTTCTTTCGGGTTTTAGAGGTGTGCCTGGGAAACTGGAGAGCAAGCCGCCGAAACACTTCAGAACCGCCCTAGGACAGGTAGTTAACTTCTTCTACACGCTGCAGGGCGAAGCCGCTGGCGCGCAAGCCTTCGCCAGCTTCGACACATACCTTGCTCCTTTCATACGTTATGACGGCTTGAACGAGAAGGAGGTAAGGCAGGCTCTTCAAGAGTTCTTCTTCAACATCAACATACCGACACGTGTCGGATTCCAGACGCCCTTTACGAACGTAACCCTCGACCTGACCGTTCCAGAGTTCATGAGGGACGAGCCGATTACTGTCGGAGGAAAAGTGGTCGACGAAGTCTATGGCGACATACAAGACGAGATCGGCATGTTCAACGCCGCCTTTGCAGAGGTCATGCAGGAGGGGGATGCGAAAGGAAGAGTCTTCACCTTCCCGATCCCGACCTATAACATTACAAACGACTTTGACTGGGAGTCACCAGTAGCCCGAAAGGTGTTTGAAGCAACTGCCAAATACGGAACACCGTACTTCTCAAACTTCATAAACAGCGACATGAAACCCGATGACGTACGCAGCATGTGCTGCCGCTTGAGGATTGACAACAGAATGCTACGTAGAAGAGGCGGAGGCTTCTTCGGCGCGAACCCACTCACTGGATCAATAGGCGTAGTAACGCTCAACTTGCCAAGAATCGGCTACCTTTCAAAGGACGAAGAAGCTTTCTTTGAAAGGCTAGCGGAAATGATGAGCTTAGCCAAGGACAGCCTAGAAATAAAGAGGAAAATCCTTGAAAGGTTCACTGAGAATGGACTATACCCATATTCCAAGTTCTACTTGCGTTTTATCAAGGAGTCTTACGGCAGCTACTGGAAGAACCACTTCTCGACCATCGGCTTGATCGGAATGAACGAAGCCCTCCTCAACCTCTTCAGTCATGGGATAGCAACAGACGAAGGAACCAAGTTCGCCATACGAGTCCTACAGTTCATGCGCGAGAGACTCTTGGACTTCCAAGAGGAAACCGGAAACATCTACAACCTCGAGGCGACGCCAGCTGAGGGAGCTTCTCACGGTCTTGCCCGCACGGACAAGAGGAAGTACCCAGACATCGTCGTTGCGAACGAGGCATACCTGCCAACGGGCGCCGAGCCCTTCTACACAAACTCCACGCAGCTTCCAGTTGACTATACCGGCGACCTTTTCGAGGCTTTGGAACATCAGGACAAACTTCAGCCGCTATACACAGGCGGAACTGTCTTCCACATATTCTTGGGCGAGAGAATCTACTCCTGGGAAGCAGCCGCAGAGATCGTGAAGAAGGTTGCCTACTTTGCGCATCTACCCTACTTCTCTTTGACGCCGACATTCAGCATCTGCCCAACGCACGGCTACCTCAACGGGGAAGACGAAGTTTGCCCGCATTGCAGAGCCAAATGCGAAGTCTACTCAAGAATCGTAGGGTACTTGCGGCCTGTTGACCAGTGGAACGATGGCAAGCAAGCCGAGTTTAGAATACGAAAGACCTTCGACAAATCTGTCCTCGTAGAAGTTCCAGCCTAGCGAAGGATCAGATCCTTGAAGTTCGGGGGCTTTCAGAAGACAAGCTTAATCGACTTTCCGGGCAGGATATCCAGCATACTATTCACTGTTGGATGCAACCTTCGCTGTCCCTCCTGCCACAATTGGAGGCTGATTGTGAATCCGAAACCTCCATTTCTATCAGACGAAGACGCCTTGAAGGTTCTTGAGTCTAGAAGACGGTTCGTGACCGCAGTGGTTTTAACAGGCGGCGAACCAGCCATGAACGAGGACCTGCCGGACTTTGTCGAGAGACTTAAACAGAGAGGGTTCTCGTTGAAACTGGACACAAACGGCTTCTTCCCTCAGACGTTGGAGAGAAGCTTGCCCTTCATTGACTACGTCGCCGTGGACGTTAAGACTTCTCTTGAAAAGTACAAGCTAATGGGTGCAAAGGAAACCAGCAGTCTTCTAAAGACCATTGAACTATTGAAAAGGGGAGTGGTTGACTACGAGTTCAGAACCACATTAGTCCCAGGATTTGTCGACGAAGAGGACATCCCAAAGATCGGTGGCATAGTTAAAGGCGCTAGACGCTTCGCTTTCCAGCAGTTCCTTCCACGCGACACCCTAGATGCGAGCCTAAGGAAGACAGAGCCCTATCCTTATGAAGTTGCAGCTCGTTTTGCGGAAACAATGAAAAGATACGTGAACCAGGTCGTACTGAGGATTTAGCTCGTGTCTCAGGCGGTACCTTTCTTGGTGAGGTACCTGTGTATGGCTTGGGCTGCGTTCTTCCCGCCTGCCATCGCGGATATCACAGTTGCGTTGTCAGTTACAATGTCTCCGGCAGCGAATACTCCAGGCATGTCAGTTTCACCAGTCTCTATGTTTGCGCTGATCGTTCCCTCGGGTGCAACCTTGACCTTGGTCTCTCCGCGGACAGCCAGTGGGTTGGGTTTCTGACCTATTGCCACTATGACCGTGTTCGCGTCGACGATGAACTCCGAACCCTTTATGGGAATGGCGCTTCTTCTTCCTGAGGCGTCGGGTTCACCGAGTCCCATCCTTAGGCATTCAACCTTCTTAATCCAGCCCGTTTCGTCGCCAATGAAGCGGACTGGGTTGGCTAGAAAGATGAACTTGATCCCTTCTTCTTTCGCGTTTATGACCTCGTCGCGTCTAGCTGGCATGAACTCTTCTGTCCTGCGGTAGACGACCGTAACCTCGCCCCCCAGCCTAAGTGCGGATCTTGCAGCGTCCATGGCTACATTTCCTCCGCCGATTACGACAACCTTCTTACCCACCTTTACAGGCGTGTCGCTCCTTGGGAAGTCGTAGGCCTTCATGAGGTTGACACGAATGAGAAACTCGTTCGCCGAGTATATGCCGTTCAGGTTCTCCCCAGAGATCCCTAGGAACATCGGCAGACCAGCACCCGACGCAACGAGGACGGCTCCAAACCCCATCCCGAAGACCTCGTCAAGCTTTATGACCTTTCCCACAATCACATTGGTCTCGACCTTTACCCCAAGGCTCTCAACGCGCTCGACCTCTTCCTCCACTATCCTCTTCGGCAGCCTGAACTCCGGGATCCCGTACATGAGAACCCCGCCGGGAGAGTGAAGAGCTTCGAAAATCGTGACATCATGTCTCAGCTTAGCAAGCTCGGCAGCGGCTGTTAAGCCAGCTGGACCCGAGCCCACGATGGCGACCTTCCCGCCTGTTGGCTGAAGCCTCTGGGGCTGTCTTGGCTCGTTCCTGCTACCTTCGTCAGCCGCGAACCTCTCTAAGGCGCCTATGTTGACGGGTTGCCCCTTCAAGCCGAGAACGCATTTTCCCATGCACTGATCTTCTTGAGGGCAGACTCTGCCGCATATTGCTGGCAGGCTGTTCTTTTGGCGGATTTCCTCTATGGCTTCTTGGTGTTCGCCTTCGCGAATATGCTTTATGAATGCGGGTATGTTGATCTCGACAGGACATCCTTCAACGCATCTAGGGACTTTACACTGAAGGCACCGGTTGGCTTCGGCTATGGCGTCTTCCTCCGTGTATCCCAGGGCTACTTCTCTGAAATTCCGAACCCGCTCTTCAGCCCTACTTTTCGGCATTGGCCTTTGAGGCATCTTCTCCATCGTGTGCCTTCTTCCCTTCCGAGTTTAGATTCTCAAATGGGCTAGCGGTACTTATTAACATTCTTTGGGTTTGTGTCTCCAACATCCGTATTGCTGGGATTCCCTAAGGAAGACAACTTGGGCTGACTGAGTTAGGAGTCATGGCAGTTCAGGAGGAATAACCGGCTCCTCCTCCTTCTCAGAGAAGAAGTTCACTGCTTGAAGTAGGTTCTTCGTGATGCTCAACAGGGACAACAGGAGGTAAGCTCCCAGGATTGCTTTGAAATCGACTTCAAGGATGATGCTCATTCCAGGCGGAAGAGGCATTTCTAGAATCGATTCAACTGGGATACTGATGACGCCGCCGTTGGTTATCCAAATAAAGAAGATCATGAATACAAGCGATCTTGCAGTGCTGAGCGTGTATTGCATGATCGTGTCATGCAGAAGCTGGATCGCGAATTCAAAAACCAGAAAGACTATTAGCAGATATGAGAGTGTTGCTTCTTGGAATGGTAGAGCTTTCAAGTACTGAGTGTTGAACTCTGGCAGAGCTGAAAGTAGTAGCGCTGGGACGAGAGTCCACAGCGATGCCCTCATTACGCGTAACAGTATTGTTGGCGTCCAGTCCTTCTCTTCAACCTCAACCATAGTCTACCCTCATAAGCTCGAATGAGACACCTATCCTAGGAAGCTCCAAGAAGACTTCGGCATACCCTTTTCCGGTGAAATCGGCAGGTTTATCGACAGATACAGCTACGTCAATTGGTCTGTTCAGCCTAGAACCGGGCAGGACATGGAACGGGCCGTTTCCAGACCCTACGTATCTTCCCAGAGAATTGTAGAACTTGAGATTCAGGTCGCCGGCAATGTCGAGGAAGGAATGGTTCTCGACGTATACTGCTACTGGCATTAGTAGATGAGACCCATTCGCAACTGGCTGGCCAATCCCTGTCACTTCGAACCCGTACAGGGGAGCCCCCCAAGGAACTGACATGTTGGTTGCAGTGCGCTGGAAACCGAGGGCGTAGGCATACTTGAACCCTACTGACATGTCGATTTTGAACTCAGTATCGTTGAACATAATATAGGTCATGTCAAGGAGAATGTCCCCGAAGCCAACTGAGAACTCATGCACCACTTGCCTGAATGCTCCCCTCTTCACTTCCTCAATACTTGTAGTGTTCGCGGCGAGCGCTATCCCCCTCCAATCCTTTAGGGTAGTCGTTATTCTGAAGTCTGTAATGTCATACCAGCCAGTGTTATTGACCTCCACTGGCACTGATAGGATCATCTTATCTCCTGAGAGAGTTGGCTGAGGGTCGTTGAGTCTGATTCCTTGGTCCATGAAAACCGTCTGGACTGCAGAGTAGACAGCGGTCACTAGGAATGTGAGAAGCACAAGCATGGAGATTGTTATGGTCCAGCCGAGCGCCCTTATGCTCTGCCGCATGTCAGCTTCCTCTTCTCCAGTCTTCTCCTCGAAGAAGCCGGTGGATCAGCTGTTTCATCCTTTCCTACATCAGGCTACTTTAGTTTCCTTCATCTTGCCAACTGTGCCTTCTTGCGGCAAAGATATTATGGTTTGGACACCTCTTCTGGTCAATATCGAGCCGATCCATCCCATTATTCCCAAGTAGAGCGCCCTAATTGCGTAGACGATCAAAGGCGCGAAGGCTGAACCGAAGAGGTTCAGAAGGTCTCCGGATTTTGGAATCTCGAGTACACCGATCATGAGTTGGTAGGCGGTGACGAACGTAGATAGTAGCACAGCCACGCCCATGAAGAGAACTGCGAAGCCTGACATCTTGACACTATCGATCATAGGACATTCAAGTCTAAATCGACAGTTCTTCTGTATTTAAATGGAGTAGAACTCCTCCTTTATACTGAAAATCCATGTGTCTCATTTGGCCTATTGAACTAGACGCACGTTTTCCGCATGCTGGCTCTGGCTTGATTACCCTGTGAGCTTCTTTCCGCCGAGCTTCTCCATTGCCACTATGGCGGCCTGAGTTCCGTTTTCGCCCATTCCCTCTGCTTCTACTGCTCTTAGCATCTGTTGGACCAGAGCCGTCCCCGGCATGGGCAGCCCTAGCTCGGCCGCAAACGATAGGACCAGCCTCAGGTCTTTCTGTTGGTGCCTTATTCTGAAGCCTGGTCTGTAGTCGCCTTCAACCATTTTTGGCCCGAGGTTCGAAAGCATCCAAGAATTTGCGGCCCCTGCTGTCACAACCTCGAGAAGCTTCCTTAAGTCCAAGCCAGCTCTTGCTCCGAGCATCAGCCCCTCACAGACGGCTTGTACGTTGAGCGCGCAGATCGCTTGGTTACAGAGCTTCGTTGTTTGACCCGTGCCGTTTGGGCCCATGTGAGTGATTCGCTTCCCGAGGGCCTTCAGGATTGGCAAGCATTCTTCAAAGGTTTCTTCGGGGCCTCCGACCATAATGGAGAGTGCTGCTTCCTTGGCTCCCACTTCGCCTCCGCTGACTGGAGCGTCTAGCATTTTCGCGCCTCTCTTGCTCAGCGTTTGCGCGATCTTCTTTGCGATTGTCGGTGAGATTGTGCTCATATCAATCATGATCAGGCCGGGGTGAGCTGAGTGAATTATTCCTTCCTCTCCGAGGACCACTTCCTCCACATCAGACGAGTCGGTTACCATGGTCACTACAATGTCGGATTTCTCCGCTACATCTTTGGGTGAGTTGGCGCCAGATGCGCCTGCGGCGAGAAGTTCATCCATCTTTGATCTGGTTCTGTTCCATACAGTCAACTTGTAGCCCGCTTTCAGAAGGTTCAAGGCCATTGGTTTGCCCATAACGCCTAGTCCGATGAAACCAATCCTCTTTACAGCCATGACAAACAACCTCAGCATGCAGCTAATGAGGCAAGCTGTAAAAGGCTTTCGTAGCATTCAGGGAAGGTAAAGGGATTCTCCCATTGCCAGTTTGAACATAGAGAAGACAGTTCACAGAAGAACGCAGCATGATTCCGCGGAAAAGGACCGTATAGAGTTAGCATAGGATGGCCGGAAGGCTGGCCATGATGCTGAGCTAGGTTCGACTCCTCTTGTTGGGCTGCTCTGGGCTTGATCTGGCTTCCTTCCCAGCTTCTTTCACACTGTGCACAGAAAAAATTTTTTTCCTTAAATACTGAAGAAACTTCAACGGGAAAGCTGGTGAAGTTTGAAGTCAACAACCGAAGTTCTGGAATCTTGAAGAATCCTTGGCAGAACAAGGATTCTGTTGAAGAATCTTTAACAAGCTTGCTGCGAAACCTTTGCACAGCGGCAGTTCCCATACTGCTTCATCAACCGCGCGTAATAAGAGCGTAGCAGTGGACATGCGGCTTACTTATGACGGCTGAAAACCGACCAAAGCCCGCGTTTGTAAAGGGTGTTCGCGGTATCCAGAAGATGTTTGACAAAATCCTTAAGAACGTGGGCAATCTAGTTCTAAGAAGACCGTCAGTTGGGCGGGTAGATCAGTTTGGAATGATCGCGGCGTTGGCATCGCCGAGGTCGAGGGTTCAAATCCCTCCCCGTCCACTGTGACGCAACCCTCGGCGCTCTGGGCCTGTGGCAAGCCGTTTGGAGTAACTCTTGTATCGAACAATCGTTACCTGTATCGAACGACTGCTCCATGAGAAATCCGTTTCTCTATCCGGGTTTGCGTGTCCTCCTCTTGTTCTCGAAAGAACCCTACAGAGAGTTCCATCTTAGGGAGATAGCAAAACTTGCAGAGGTTAGCTCCAGCACAGCAAAAAGGCTTCTGGACTTCTACACTGAGAGCGGATTGCTCGAAAAGCAGAGAAAAGCCAACCTCACCCTCTTCAGAGCTAACAATGAAAATCTTACATTCAGGCACATAAAGATCGGCTATTTTCTGGTAAGTCCGCAGCCACCTATTGGCCACTTACACGAGACCCACCTTAATGTTTTTTCTCTTAGATCGGTTGTGGATACTAACTTTTTTTGTCGGTCTTCCTTAGTTATGTAGACAAGAAGCCCTTTGATGAGGTTCTAGACGAATGGTATGGTGGAGAGGGCATGAGGTCTTGGAGGTGCTTATGCCCCATATGTGGTTTTCTTCAATAGCCTTTGTGGAGAACTTTGGGTTTCGGGGATTCCGAAGAGAGAAATCGGAAAAAAAGGGATGTCCAAGAAAGGTTGTTCCATTGGATGAGTTGCCTCGTGAACCCGCGCTATCATGTATTGAAAAGCTGCCTTTTGACGTGGTGACTAGCGGTTCCACAACCATGTCTTTGTAACGGGGTCACCTCTTAGGTGTTCCCAGTATCTCTCAATGAAGATGGCTCGAGCCTTGGGCGCTGGGTGCACGCCGTCAGTGAAGTAGCTGGCGTGCCACGTACTGTCCCAGATGTATGGGCCCCATTGTAGCCAAGGAATCCTCCGTTTCTTTCCCTCAAATTCTGTTCCTGCGCGACCCTTTATCTGGCTCTCTATAAGCCATTTGAACCCAAACGCCTCTCTCCAGACATGAGGCTCAAACCCGGTGAAGTAGCGGAAGCCGTCACACGTGAGATATGCGATCTTGAGTTGCGGATAGATCAAGGCACAGTGCTCCAGTACGGTCAGCAAATCATGCTGCATCCGCTTCATTCTCTCCGGGAATTCGCCAGGCGGCATCCGATCCTTGTTGACTGCTCCATGGTAGGTTGTGTGAAGAAATAGCACCTGAACCTGCTGCGCGGAGAATCCTGGTCTTTCAAGCAGGTTTTTGGCCAAGTCCCACACCCTACCCTGGAGCTGAACTATCTCTGGCAATTGCTGCCCGCCAACGGCTGCGTTGATAATATTGAAGCAGGGATCAAGTCTCGATGACCAGTCCCTCAGGAGCAGAGTCGTTTCAAGAGCCTCAAAATACATTCTGCAGTTAGAGTGTCCTTTGATGATCGCTGTGATACGTCCCCCTTTGCGGTCTGGTTTCCCTGTGACGTCAAGCGGGAGGATTGTGGCGGCAACTCGCTTTCCTGCCTCGAGATGGTCTTTGGGGATCTCGTTCTTCCCGCCAGGATACAGCCCGGTCTCGTACTTTCCGCGATAAGGAACACCCTCCACGAAAGGTCGATGAATCGCCGGGTCGAAAACCTCGTCCATTGAGTCAACCAAGAGCCTTTTCCTTCAAGTGACAGCAGATCGCTACTACTGCGACACCAGCACAATATAAGCGTTTTACGCGGTCTCTCTCGCCTCATAATGCATTTAAATGGCATTGAGCTACGCATTCATCCATGACTGAGTTCGAGACTGAGTCGTCAGTCCTTTTCAAGAAGATCCACGGATGCCTCATCGGCGGTCTCATAGGCGACGCGATGGGCGGTCCAACAGAAGGAATGCACTACAAAGACATACAGGCCAAGTTTGGCACGATAACAAGCCTGATAGAGTACAAAGGGAGACCGGCAGGTTACGCCACCGACGACTCGGCTCTTAAGCACATGCTATGCAAGGCAATCTTGAGAAGAGGAGGAAGACCCAGTTGCGAAGATTGGGCGGAAGTTTGGCTGGAGGACATGGACTTGCGGATGTTTATCGCTCCGGTAGTGAACTCGTACAACAAGATGTTTGTGATGGGAGTTCAGCCAAGAGAAGCAGGCCGCGGAAACCATGTGAGTAACAGCTCCGCCATGTGCATCTCTCCCATTGGCATCATAGATGCCTGCAACCCTCATCTAGCTGCACTGGATGCCTATGATCTCAGCCAACTAATACATTCAGGTTTCCCCCAAGATGGCGCATCCGCAATTGCTGCAGCCGTTGCTCAAGCCTTCGAACCAAGAACTACTGTCGATTCGGTAATCGAAGCTGCCTGCGCATACCTGCCAAAGAAAAGCGATGTCTTAGTCGGAATCAACTATGCCCTGAAACTGGCACGCGAGGCGGGGGACTACACTACGTTTAGAGACCGGTTCTATGAAGGTCTCGAAGCTGAGCCAGGAGACCCTCGGGCCGATCCTCGTCCTGTCTTGCCCCCAGAGACATACTACAAAACCAAAAGATACAAAACGGATCCCCGCGAAAGTGTTCCGGCTGCCCTAGCCATTTTCTGGCTCAATCAAGGAGAGCCAAAACAGACGATTATCGACTGCGCGAATTTCGGCCGAGACTCCGACACCATTGGAACAATGGCTGGGGCCATCGCTGGCGCCTTCAAAGGTGTCCAAAGCTTCCCGCCTGAATGGGTTGATGCTGTACAGAGAGTCAATCAGCCGAACCAGCTTGAACTCGCAGGGCGTCTCTTCAAAGTGATTCTTAAGATGACTCGTGAGAACGAAGAACGAATTCAGACTATCAAAGGGTTATTGCACAAGCAACAATGAAGTACTTACTACGGGATAGAAGGCTGTGGTTCAGACTAGGCACATCCCAATTTGAACTGTTCCAAAACTTAAATATTCGCGCACCATGTAAGAGACCCGTGAGATCACCATGAAGACTCAGGAATTCGAGCAATTTGTAAGGAACGAGATCGCTGAAAAGAGAGAGGAAGGCTACGATGTAGCAGAGATCGAGGCGAAATTCCTCAGAAGCAAGAGAAAGACCGACTACCAGCTGAAGCGACTACTGAAAGCCCTAGAGAAATGTCCTTGGAAAGATGACTTCCCGTACGATGAACCATCAGACCTCCAAGAGATAAGGGCAAAACGTCTCCAGAAACCCCCTGAAATCAAAAGGACGTTCACCGATAGCGAGCTTTATGACAGGATTCACGGAGGCTGGCTTGGACGCTGCGCCGGCTGCCTTCTCGGCAAGGCTGTTGAAGGACAGACCAAAGAAAGAATCGAAGAATGGCTGAGAATAGCAAATGCTTATCCGTTGAACAACTATTTCCCAGCAATACATAAGCTGCCTGAAAACCCTCCCGAATGGCTGAAAATGACAGATGTCAAAGGCGCTTCCCGAAAAAAAGGCGTCCTGTTGGGGCAAATAAGCCGGATGGCCCGCGACGATGATGTTGACTACACAATAATAGGCCTCCACATACTAGAGAACTACGGGCTCAATTTCACAACAGCAAACGTTGGAGAGACTTGGCTCAGACTACTTCCCTACTGGCAAGTCTTCACTGCTGAAAGGGTTGCCTACAGAAACCTAGTCAGCGATCTGGTTCCCCCCGAAACTGCCACCCACATGAACCCATACCGTGAATGGATCGGTGCCCAGATAAGGGCTGACGTTTGGGGATACGTAACGCCTGGAATGCCAGAGCTCGCGGCTGAACTTGGCTATAGAGATGCTGTACTCTCTCACGTAAAGAATGGCATATATGGCGAGATGTTTGTGAGCGCCATGATCAGCGCAGCCTTCACTACAAGTAACGTCGAAGAGATAATCAAGATAGGATTGTCTGAGATCCCCGAGAAGTCCAGACTTGCCGAAGCCGCAAGAGATGTCCTGGCCTGGAGCAAGAAATGCAGCGACTGGAAGGCCGCTTGGGGAAAGATCATGGAAAAGTATGGTCAATACCACAACACCCACACCATCAACAACGCAGCCATGGTTCTTTTAGGCCTGCTCTATGGAGACAGCGATTTCGAAAGAAGCATCACAGTCAGCGTCATGAGCGGGCTAGACACAGACTGCAATGGTGCAACGGCAGGCTCCATCGTTGGCGTGCTGCTAGGAGCTCAAGCCTTGCCTGAAAAATGGATAAAACCTCTGAACAACCAGATAGAAAGCTTTGTCATAGGCTACAACAACAGCCAGATCTCAAGACTGGCAGAACGGACCTGTACAATCGCCAGAAAGTCTTTGGGAGGATGAGTCCAGACAAGGCGGCGAGAAACCCGCTACTGGCATCGCAATAAGTAGTTGTCTGTCATCTTTTGCGGCTGAGAGCACTCGCAGCCTTTTCCACGATATTGGTGACGCCCATGCCGTAACGGTCCAGAAGGTCAGGATAGGGACCTGACTCGGCGAAAGTGTCACCGATTCCCACGCGCTCCAGAGGAACAGGGTACCTTGCTGTTGTCAGCTCAGCGACGGCTCCACCCAGTCCCCCAATTATGCTGTGCTCCTCAGCTGTTACTAGGGCGCCTGTCTCTTGAGCAGCGGCCATCACCATTTGATCGTCCAAAGGCTTCAAAGTATGGATTTCCAGCACCCTAGCACTGATCCCGCGTGCAGCAAGTTCCTCCGCTGCCTCAAGACATCGGCTGACCATGATCCCTGTTCCGATAATGGTAATGTCGTCACCATCCAGTAACCGAACCCCCTTGCCAATCTCAACCTCGTGCCTTTCATCGGATAGTATGGGCACCTCCTCGCGGTTAATCCTCATGTACACAGGTCCATCATATTCGGCCACAAGCAGAACCATCTTCCGCATCTCTACCGAGTCTGTCGGAACTATGACTGTCATGTTAGGCATAGACCGCATCACTGACAAGTCGAACACTGAGTGGTGTGTCGGTCCGTCGAACGAATCAGATAACCCAGCGTGATGTCCCATAAGCTTCACGTTCGTCCGGGCATATGCGACACAGGTTCTAACCTGCTCAGCAGCTCTCAATGTGAGCAGCGAAGCAAAGGTGTTGACAAAAGGGACCTTGCCCCCCAGAGCCAAGCCTACGGCCACATCGACCATCCCAGCTTCAGCTATTCCAAGATTGAAGAACCTTTTCGGGAAACGGTTACCGAAATTGGATGTTCTGGTAGATGATGAAATGTCAGCATCCAACACGACCATATTCGGATTGATCGTTCCATACTCCAGAAGGGCCTCACCGTAAGCATCTCGCATCGAGGCACGAGTATGCTTGAGCTTTGGATCTGGCTTATGCATTGTCTCGCTTCCACTCCAGTTCACTTACAGCTCGGCTATATTCGTCCTTTGTAGGAGCACGCGAGTGCCAACGATGCTCACCCTCCATGAAGGAAACACCTTTACCCTTGGTAGTATGGGCCAGGATGACTGAAGGGCGATCCTGAACCTGATCTGCTTCGTCTAAAGCCTCCAGAATCTGTCGCATATTGTGGCCGTTTATCTCGCGAACTCGCCAACCGAAGGATCTCCACTTGTCGCCTAACGGTTCAACGGGCATTATTTCATCTACTGGACCATCTAGCTGCATGTGATTGTAGTCAACAATCGTCGTTAGGTTACCCAGCTTGAACTTGGCAGCAGCCATCGCCCCTTCCCAGATGACCCCAGCTTGGATCTCACCGTCTCCAACTAGGACGCAGACTTTCCATCTGGCGCCATCAAGACGCGCTGCAAGGGCTAGGCCGACACCTATCGCTATGCCGTGACCTAGGAATCCTGAGGTCATCTCCACGCCCGGAGTTCTCAGCCGATCTGGATGTCCCTGCAAGCGACTATCTAGTCTGCGCAAGGTCTCCAGCTCCTCAATGGAAAAGAAGCCTAAGTGCGCCAGTGCAGCATATAATACGGGAGCAGCATGTCCTTTCGACAGTAGAAATCGATCCCGATCTGGCCAGTTGGGCTGCTTTGGGTCTATGCGTAGATGATGAAACATTAAGGCAGTCACAATCTCAGCGGCTGACATCGAACCCCCTATATGACCTGAACCGGCCGTGTAGACCATTCTGATGACATCAAGCCTCAGATCATACGCCAGTTTGCTCAGTTTCTGCACTAACGCTTCTGGGTGATTGCTCATGTTCTTCACCTAGTCGTGCGGCCGTACCGACACAAACATACAATCCCTACAACGCCTTGCTTTTTATGCTCTTGATAGGAGGCAGAAGAATATTTAAGGTGATCGTGCTTGCAGCCCAAGTCAAACTTTCATGATCACAATAGGTCGGATCACAATCCCGTCTCGTGACAAACGGTCAGCTGATGGTTTGGGCGATTGCATGCGCCTCAGCGAACAGATGCCATCTCATGTACGAACTTCTCTTCGGGCCCAGCCGGCGAAAATATGAAGATTGCTCTAAGCGGGTCCTTGCTGGAATTTATCAGTTGATGAGGAATATTGGCAGGCCCGTGAATCAGCATGTCGGGCTCAACAGGAACTCTCTCATCGCCTATGATTATTTCGCCTCTTCCATCCAATATGTACCAGAACTCATCGGATTCTTCATGAACATGCACTGGACCGCGGGTTCCTGGCGGAGCAACAACAACAGATAAGGAGAATCTGCCAGTTCCTTGCGTCTTCGGACTCAATACAACTTTCAACAATCTTCCGTCATCATCGGTGAATCCCTCTAACTCCCAGATCTTCACGTATCTCCTCGTAGGACGCACCTCCATTTCGGATATGTCTCTTGGCACCAAAGGTCCTAATATCTCTTCTTACGTGCGTTAGATGTCTACCGAGGCTCAGTTAATGGTAGTCTATCTCAGGCGCTAGCTTCTTGATTCCTGTCACGAGCTGACTAGAGAATGATGGATAATCCACTAGCAAAAAGAAAGACATTAGTGGCAGGACCGGGAATGTAAGAAGGAATGACCATGGTGAAAGATGGAGGTAGACGGCGCCGCGTGCGCGTGGCAATGGTAAAGGCTTTGCCCGTGGAGGCAGATCGCGAAGCAAACTTGGGGATACTTGAACGATTGGCTAGGCCCCTCATTGGGAAGAACTTGGACATTCTCGTCACGCCAGAGTGCTTTCTAGATGGGTATATGGTGAAAACCAAGAAGTGGTCCCGTGACGACCTGAAGGCAAACGCGGAACCGGGGGAAAAAGGGAAGTATGTTCAAGCGCTAGCCCGCCTTGCATCTCACCTGCAGAGTTATCTTGCAGCAGGTTTCTCGGAATGTTTGGATGGCCAGAACCTCAGAAATGCTGTCTACCTATTTGACAGAAGAGGAGAGGTCAGGGGCAAGTATTACAAGATACACGTAAACCGTTTCTACAGTCGGGGCAGTAACCTTCCTGTTTTCGACTGCGATTTTGGGTGCGTCGGAATAGTCATATGTGCTGACCGAAGGTGGCCAGAGAATGTTCGAGTGCTAAGACTGAAGGGCGCAGAACTTGTGCTGGTACCGTCATACGGAATGCATCATGAGCATAACCGGATCTGGATGCAGACGCGGGCCTACGAGAATGGACTATTCTTATGCTTCACTCACCCGTTGCAAAGCCTTATCACGGGCCCGTCTGGGAGAGTTGAGGCAATCCTTGAATCGAACGTCGAAGATGTCCTCCTGCACGACATAGACCTCAGTCAGATTGTGCCAAGGAAAACACGTAAGAAAAATATAAGCGATAGTCATCCTATACAGAACCGTTACCCAGAGCTCTACGGGGAATTGGTCAAGCCATGGTCGAGAATTGGCGCGAGCGGGAAAGATAGAGATGATGGAAATGGGTGTAGAAGACCTTGAAGCCATAGCTAGAGAGATCAGAGTAACCATAGTAGACATGTTATACAGGATAGGACAGGAGTACCGCGGGCACCCGGGACCAGCCCTCTCGATCGCTGATATAGTAACTTGTTTGTACTTCAAAGTGCTGAACATCGTTCCTCAGAACCCAAGGTGGCCTGATAGGGATCGATTCATACTGTCAAAGGGTCATGCCTGTCCAGCGCTATACGCCGCACTAGCCCTCAGAGGCTTCTTCGATAAGAAGCACCTGTACTCCTTAAGGCATGTAGGAAGCATTCTTCAAGGTCATCCAGACATGAGAAAGACTCCTGGAATAGATATGACGACTGGCTCTTTGGGACACGGGCTTAGCGCAGGCGTAGGAGTGGCCTTGTCAGCCAGACTTGATGGAAAGCTCTTCAGAACATATGTGCTACTTGGTGATGGTGAACTACAAGAGGGACTAGTGTGGGAGGCGGCTATGGCTGCCCGCCACTACAGACTAGACAATCTCATTGCGATCATAGATCGGAATAGATGGCAGAGCTGCGGCTCGGTAGAACGCACTATGAACCTTGAACCGCTCAGCAGCAAGTGGGATTCATTTGGCTGGAAGGTACTGGAGATAGATGGTCACGATATTAAGAGCATATGTTCGTCCCTGTCCGTTGCTCATACGAGCAAGCCTCTGGCGATCATTGCCAACACTGTCAAAGGAAAAGGAGTGTCTTTCATGGAAGAAGACAACTCTTGGCATCAAAGACCAATCACAAGGCAGGAGCATGAAAAGGCGATGTCCGAATTACAGAGGAAGTGATCTAATGCCCGAGTTAAGATCCACTAGAATCGCGTTCGGCGAAGCACTGTTTGAACTAGCAGAGATGGGGTTAGACGTAGTGGCAGTATCAGCCGACACATCCTCGTCAATGGGCATCGATATCCTGAAGGCAAAATACCCAGAAAGGTGTTTTGACGCAGGAGTAGCCGAGCAAAACATGATGATGATAGCTGCAGGACTTGCTGCTACTGGCAAGATAGCGTTTGCGGCAAGCTACTCCGTATTCACTTCAATGAGGGCCCTGGAGCAGCTTCGAACCTTTGTTTGCTACCCCAATCTGAATGTGAAGATCGGAGCGGGCCTTGGTGGATTCAGCGGAGGCATTGAGGGTATAACTCACATGGCACTGGAGGATTTGGGAATAGTCCGGTGTGTGCCAAACTTGGTGGTTCTGACCCCAGCTGACTATTTCTCTACTAAGAAGATAGTACACGAAGTCGCGAAGATACAAAGTCCATGTTACATAAGACTTGGGAGGGATCCTTCCCCTGTCATATTCGACGACAAATATTCTTTCTCGATTGGGAGAGCCAACACGGTAATAAACAATGGCTCTGATGTAGGCATCATCACAGGCGGAATTGTGCTTTCGGAGGTACTATCGGCAGCAGAAAGCTTACATCAAAAGGGCGTAGGAATGAAGGTGGTCGAGGTTCCGACTCTGAAACCAATAGACAAGGAAGCTATCATCGAGTTAGCCAAATCGACAGATAGACTAGTCACGATAGAGGAACACAATGTGATAGGCGGCTTGTATTCTGCCGTGTGCGAGGTTCTGTGTAGTTCCCTTCCAACAAGGGTGTACCCCCTCGCCGTTCCCGACATATTTACCGAAAGTGGAAAGCCGAGCGAACTCATGGCAAGATACAACCTGAACATGCAGGGTATAAGCGAGTATATCTTGGGACTTCTTCATGACCAAGAATAAACTCCTAGCAAATCAAATAGCTAGGTACTGCATGCCCGGCACATGTAATCCCGAATCGAGATCCAAAGATTCTAACCACGAGCTTGACAGACTGCTAAGTGCTGTATTTCGGGAGAGATGATGATCTTGAATGCTCGAGAGAGATTCTTGGAAGTTGCATTATTTGGAGAGCCTGACAAGATTCCAATAGCGGGCTTAGGCGACATTAGACCAGCTACCAGAAAGGCTTGGTTGTCGCAAGGACTGCCTAGTGATGTCGATGTTCTGGACTATCTCAAAGTCATAGAGTGTGCACTTGGATCAAAGGACATAGCCTCGTACCCATGGGAGGGTTTCGAATGGGAGCCCCGACCACATACGATCAACTTGGGTCCGATCCCGCCTTTCGAGTACAAGATGATAAGGGAAGACGAAAGGTACAGAGTGTGGGTTGACAGTCTCGGCGTGACTCAGATCGGTTTTCAAGATGACTGGAAACACGGATGGTCAGGCTTCGCAACAAGAACCTTCGTAGAGTTTCCCGTCAGAAACAGTAAGGACTTTGACGAGATGAAGACACGCTACAACGCTCAAGACCCTGCCAGATATCCCAGTAACTGGAGCAAGATTGCAGAAACCTATAGAAATAGAGACTACCCTCTCTGCGTGACGATTAGGGGGCCGTTCTGGTGGACCAGAGACATGATGGGATTGAAAGAAATTGCCAGAGGACTTCATGTAGAACCTGAATTCGTGAAGGAGGTCATGGACTTCTGCGCCGAATTCCATGTCGATTCTCTACGCCGAGCCCTTGCCGAAGTCGAAGTGGATTACGTAGTTCTGAACGAGGACATAGGTTACAAAAGGGGCCCAATGATAGGACCTGAGACTGTCAGGAGGTTCATGGGTGACGCATACAAGAGGATTGCAGCGTTCTTTCGAGACTGCGATGTGAAGGTGATATTCGTTGACAGCGATGGAAATGTTGAGTCTCTCGTGCCCTTTTGGCTTGATCTAGGGATAAACGGGTTGACACCGTGCGAGGTAGCCGCGGACATGGATGTGGTCAAGCTGGGGCAGAAGTATCCGAACCTCACGTTAATGGGCGGGATAGACAAGAGAAAATTGTCCCAGAGCAAATCTGTGTTGGAAAGAGAGGTAATGTATAGAGTGCCAGCGTTGGTTGAAAGGAAGGGCTACTTTCCAGGAGTTGATCACGCAATTCCGCCGGACATTTCACTCGAGAACTTCAAAAAGCTCACCGCATTGTTAAAGAAGATCTGTGGTTGGCTTCGCTAGCTTGCTTGGCGAACCTAGCTCCACGCAAAGCACAGCATCTAGCAATCAGGCTCTCTTCTTCTGGTTCTATCGTGATCGAAGTTTCAGACTGAACCTTTCAGAAAGCAAGTGATATATGTGAGTTGCCAGAGTGACTTGTAGATTGACTATGAAAAGGCGGGTCATACTCGTAGGATTCGATGCATTGGTTCCCACTGTTGTGGAAAGGTTCTCAGAAGAGGGCAGCTTGCCAAGCATCTCTAAGATGATGGCATCGGGGGCGTATGCTAGGTGTTTGCCCTGCTTCCCTGGAATGACGCCTCAAAACTGGACAACTATGGCCACCGGCGCTTACCCTGGGATACATGGTATAACGGACTTTAACCTTCACAAAGTGGGAGAGCCGCTTGAGGGTTCTTCAGCTTTTAGATCATCGTGGTGCAAAGCTGAGTACATATGGAACACTGCCGAACAACACGGCAAGAAATGTCTGTTAGTGAACTATATTGCCTCCTACCCTCCAACAATCAGGAAAGGAATCTTGATAGGGGGTGACCCCAGTTTTTCAGGTTCGCAACTGAAGACATTAAGACCTTACTTCTGTTTCGTCACTGAGAAAGCCGCAGTTCGCGAAGGGGTAATCGTACAACTCGTACCGGCAAGGAACTGGAACGTCCCCGTCGCCAGAAAGCCAGCTCCGCTGGAAACTAGAATAGCCCTATGTGACGAGAAGAGAAGTGGACCTTCGTACGACCTGCTGGTCTTCAGTTCAAACGGGTCAGTATACGACAGGGTTTTCATATGCAAGGGCAAGAATGTGACAAGGCGAGTAGCCGATCTCTCTGTCGGTCAATGGAGCGATTGGATAGTCGACACGTTTGAGGAACTGGAAGGCGCATTCAAGTTCAAGCTAGTTGAACTGTCGCCAGACGCGTCGGTGATAAGGCTGTATTGCACAAGGGTTTTCCCGACCAATGGTTTCACAACACCTACTGAAATTGCGGCAGAGCTTGTGAAAGAGGTAGGCCCGCTTTTCTGCATCGTTGATGGGCGTCCATACATTCTGCGTTGGGTGGACGCTGCCACCTTCATAGAAGAAGGGAGTATGCAGGCCAATTGGGTGGCTGATGCAGTGAATTACTTAGTGGGAAAGTACGGGTGCGATCTGGTGTATAGTCACATTCATTTCTTCGACAACTTTCAACATGCTTTCTGGGGTGGCTTTGACCCTATCTCGCCTATCTTTGTTCCTGAGGAGGAGGGAAAATACGAAAGACTATTCTTAGATGCTTACTCGAAAGTCGCTGATAGTATTGTCGAGAAGATTGTAAAGAAAGCGGATGAGAATACTTTTCTAGTGTTCGTCTCAGATCACGGTCACATACCATTCAGGAAGATGGTTTCCATAAACAATCTGCTTGCCAGAGAGGGGCTGGTAAGCGGCAAGCTAAGCTCGGACGGTGAACCGCTCGTTGACTGGTCTCGAACGAAAGCTTGGGCTACAAGAGCCGGTGGGCACATATACCTGAACCTTAGAGGAAGAGAACCAACAGGCGTTGTCCATCCAGAAGACTATGAGTCCATGCAAGACAGAGTGATTGACGTGCTTCTGGGACTGAGAGACCCTGATAACGGTGAACGACCCGTCTCTATGGCCTTGAAGAAGGAAGAGGCTAGGTCTTTGGGACTGGGAGGCGATACGACTGGTGATGTCGTATATGCAATGAGAAAGGGGTATGTGGGAGACAACAATTGGTTCCCCCTCACAAGTGACTTGAGCATCTTCAGGGAAGCCGGGGCCGAGGGCGGAATGTACTCTAGACCCACGAGTGTACACGGATGTTGTCTTCCATCTGTAGACTATGGCAAGGGCACCGAGATGGCGGTTTTCTTCCTGTGGGGTCCAGAGATCAAGGAAGGCTACAAAAGGGAGAGTCCCATAAGAATGGTTGACATAGCGCCAACCATAGCTCATATTCTCGGGGTGCCTGCTCCCGCTCAGTCAGAGGGATCGATCCTTTTCGATATGTTTGAATGAGACAAGCCGATGAGGATTTGACGGCGCTCACATGCCTGCAAGGACTTTATTCGGGGGAGATGGCGGAAGATCATGTTTGTCACATCGGAAGCCACAACCTTGTGGCTAGATGAGAGCGTTGCGTTCTTATGAGCAAGATCACCGAAAAATAGATACTGGAGCAAGACCACGACAAGTGTGAGGCCACGAACTTGACCGTTGACAAAGTTTACTGTGCAGATGGGATGCACGGCGGAGTGGCCGTCCTCCTCTGCGGCGTCGACGAGATCGCCAAAGCGCTATTGGACAAAAGAAGTTCGGAGCCATCATACAAGGTGTACCTAGAACTAGATGGCTACACATTCGAGGACTGGATAAGAAACAGGTCCCCAACCAAGGAACGCCTCAAACTGGCCTTGAAGGAGGGATGGGCCGAACTTGTGAATGGTGCCTACACACAACCTTTCGCTGAGAATATAGGTTTAGAGTCCAATATTCGGCAGCTTCAATGGGGGAAGGCCTTGGCTAAGAAAGCCTTCGGTGCAGATATTGAAACCTACTTGATACAAGAGCATGCATTTCATGTGGCTTTGCCTCAGATACTACTGCAGCTGGGTTTCAGATACGTAGTCTTGAGGACGCACTGGCCAATATGGGGTCAACACAAGTCTTATCCTTGTCAGAGTTTCTACTGGCAGGGAGCTGACGGAAGCAAGATACTGACTATTCCTCATTATTCTTTTCTTCGCTTCGGAAAGGTTCCCGACGATAAGCCACATTTGGAGAGTTGGATAGGAAGGGATGTAAATCCACCAGAGGAGGAGAACGTCAGGAGGTGGCTGGAGGAAGCTGAGAAATTTGGGATAGCCAAGCCTCTGTCTACGAGAGAGCCTGACCTGATAATGAGGAAGGTTCTGAAGGACGAAACCGTGAAGAGCATCGGTGCTGACCAGAGGCTTCAGTTCGTAACACCAGGGGAATACGGAAGAATGGTTGAGAACTCTACTACTATAGCAGAATTCATACACCCCGACGACATGGACACCACTCTGCCATTCGGTCTTAGGGGCGATAGAGTCCCTATCTATTCAAAGAGAGTGGAGAACCTGCTTCTAGCAGCAGAGAAGTTCTCAACAGTGGCTTACCTGCTTTCCGGCAGGCCATACTGCAATCCGAACAGGATGAACTTGGGCGGAGGGCAACACTATGGAGATGACCTCTGGTTTGCTTGGAGGAAACTCATGCTTGCGGAACAGCATGATATATGGGTCTGTGGGCCGATAGCATATGCCGACTACTCGCTGGAGGAAAGAGGGATCAGGTGGCTGGAGCAAGCTGAGAAAGTGTGCAGAGAGATACTGGAAGAGAGTATGAGTCAGATCCTACTCCGCATCAGATTCAGTTCACAATTTGACAAAGCTGTTGCCATAGCTGTCTTCAACCCGTTGCCTTGGAGCCGAACCGATGTCGTGACGGCGAGCTTCAAGTTCAGGGAAGGTCACTTTAGAAGAATAAATGTTGTCGACAGCAATGACAATGAGGTTCCAACGCAGGTGCTTAAGGTCGAAAGGCATAAGGATGGCTCCGTGGCCGAAGCCAAAGTCGCTTTTGCAGCTATGAACGTGCCCGGCATAGGATACAAGGTTCACTATTTGATAGACAATGAGGGGAATGCTTCTTCAGACCTAAAGGCGTCCGATAGCAAAGTGGAAAACTCTAAGATTGTTGTGGACCTCGATAGTCGAGGGATAACTGGAATTATGCTCAAGGACACGCAGGAGCAGCTGATAGCCAAAGACGGCGCAGCTACGAGGCTGGTAGCGCTTCAAGGAGACAAGAAAGCCTGGGTGGATACTGGAGAAACGCCGGGTCAACTGAGGCTAGTTGAAAGCGGGCCTGTCATGGCTAGGTACGAAATACAGGGTAGCACAAGCGCTTTCAACTTTCGAAAGACAATAGCGGTCTACGCCAATCTTCCGAGGGTGGATATTGAAGATTGTGTCACAGTAACAGAACCGGCTTTCATCGGTCACCATACCGAAGAGCCACTGATCAAAAGATCAGAAAGTGGATGGTGGGAACAGAGAGGATGGCATACTGATGTCTTCGTTGAGGAGGAGAAGATGAGATCCGTGGTCCCTCTAGCGATTGCGGACGCCGTTGTCAGGCGCAACGTAGTTTACGTTCCTTCAGAGACGAGACGGAACACGTTCTCCGGATACGACTGGGCTGATGTCTCTGGAAAGTCGAAAGGCATGACGCTCATCAACAGAGGAAATTTCAGATACTTCTTTGACAGAAGGCGGATTGAGCTATCTTTAGTCTTGGGCTACTCCGGCACTTTTCACTATTCATCTGGTTCTCAGTTCCACAAGATGTCTGGTGACTATGAGTTTCGTTATTCGCTATACCCGCACGAGTCTTTCAAAGCATCATCTGTAAACAGGGCGACCTTAGAAGCAAATAACCCCCTGATCGTTCAAGAATCCCAGCAAGGCACACAGTTCACCAAAGACATGGCTGAGTTCGAACGTTTAGAGGAGTTGAAGAAGATGAGGAAGCAAGTGCTGCCTGAGGAACTGTCTTTCGTAAGCCTAGACGCTTCCTCTGGTAATATATCTACGATCCTTGTGGAGGATGGCAGCCCCATAGTAAGAGTCTACGAGGATTCAGGTGAGAAGGTGAACGCGCAGATTAGCTTCTTCAAGGAAGTAGAGGAAGCTGAGGTTCTGGATCTCAGAGGCAGACCTGTGAGAAGGCTCCAAGCTAACGAAGGAGCTATGGGCTTTACTTTGAACCCGTTTGAGATACTCACTATAAGGCTGAAACTGGTTTAGCTGCGTTTGCTTACTTTCTGGTTTGAGCGCGCCTCAGCTTTGAGGGTCAGTCTAGGGCATTCTCTTCTGGCGTGAGCTTTCAATCCATACAGGCGTTAGCAGTTCATCAGAGTCTCTCTGAATGTTAATGCCATCAGAGCGGCATGCAGTACGGGTCAGCCAGGCTCTTCTTCTAGTCTAGAGCTTCGAGAATTTGCTTCCTTTCTAGAGGGGTCAAGGGTGTCTCTAGGGATGCAGTAGCGGCGTTACTCTCCACCATCTCCACAGTACTCATTCCGCTGAGGGCTACTGAGACATTGTGGTTCGACAAGACAAATCGAAGTGCGAGATCTGCTGCACTTGTAACTGGCGTTTTTATGAACCTCTTCAGTGGCGGACTCGGATAGGCCAACTTGCCACCAGCCACTGGTCCCATGGCGATTATCCCAATGCCCCTTTCCCCGGCATGGGCTATAACGCTCTCGTTTGTTCTGTCAAGGAGGTTGTATTGAAGGATCAATGATTCGAAAAGACCTGTGTCCAGAAGTCTAATCATATTTGCAGGGGTATCATGGCAAGAGAAACCTATGTGTCTGATCAAACCCTTCTCTTTGGCTATGTTCATCTCATCTATGGGAGAACGAGGTAGTTTCTGCCATTCTTGGATTTTCTCGAGCTTGATGCTGTGAAAGTTATAGATGTCGATGTAGCCAACCCCCAGCCTGTGGAGAGATTGGTCGAGAACAGCTTTCCATTCTTTAGGGTTGTTTCCGCGGTAGTCGTTCTTAGTTGACACTATGATCTTTTCTCTCCATCCCTTGAGGGCTTTGCCTACTGTGATTTCGCTCTCATGGTTGCAGTAGTAGACAGCGGTATCGATGAGGTTCACGCCCGATTCGAACGCCCTATGTATCATCTTCAAAGCTTCGTCTGTTACCACATGCCCGTCTTTCATAGGCAACCTCATGGCCCCGAGTCCCAGGGCAGAAACCCTGAGACCTGTTTTCCCTAATGCTCTATACTGCAAGCCGAGCACTCTCGCTTGTTTACGAGTTCTCCAATGGATTTAAATGGTATGGTTCTCGCCCTTATGCTTCTCATCTGCAGTTGTCATTTAAGCCGTTCCTGTGCTCTTGTGACGACGCGTTTGTCTCTAAGGAATCTGCGCAGAAAAGCAAATAAGAGTGAAGGCATGATCTAGCGTTCCAGATGCTTAGCGTATGCACATCACTGGAGGGATCGAGACTGGTCTTGAAGCTTAACCGTTTGAAAGACGACTTGTCTGAAGCCATGAAAGGTTTTGAGACTGTCGATCACCATGACCATTTGGGTAGTGTTCTTTTCAAGAAGCCTCTGGGCGAGGTAGACCTGCCCTTCTTCTTTGCTAGAGGCTACGTTAGATCTGATCTAGTATCGTCTGGCTTACCACAGTCTTTCTACAAACCCTCAAATGGAAAAGGAATCTGGGAATTTGAAAATTTCTCCTATCTGCTTGAGGGAAAAGATGAGTCTGAAAGGGTCTGGTCCCAGCTGAAGCCATACTTGGAAAAGGTCAGGAACACCACGTACTATCAGTATCTCTTGATAGCGTTGAGGGATCTCTATGGATTGGACAGCGAAGAGTTTGGGGATGACTGGAAAGAGCTCTCTGACAAGATAAGGGCCAATAGTAAGAGAAACCCGGATTATACTTTGAATCTTCTCGAAACCGCTGGCATTCATAAAATCATATTGGATGTGTCTGGAACGGGTCCCCCTAGTACTAACGTAGTTGAAAACCAACTGCTCGTCCATGTGGTCAGGATGGATGGCTTCATAGTTGGGAATATGAAAGCCATTGAGGGTTTCTGGGGGAACGACCCGATAAGGAGTCTTGACGAATATTTGGGGGTCCTGGATGAAGCCTTTGAGACTGTAGTCAAGGCTGGAGCAGTAGGCATCAAATCTGGACTTGCCTACCAAAGGATCATTGAATACCGAGAGGTCCCAAAACATAAAGCTGAGGAAGTCCTGACGAATGGTTTGGAGAATGCCTCTTCTGAGGGTAGGAGAGTTTTCCAAGACTTTATGATGCACGAGGTCTGCAAGAGGTGCGGTGAGCACAAATTGCCTTTTCAGATACACACTGGCATTCAGGCTGGAAACTACAATACTATTGGCAACGCTGATCCAACATACCTGACGAATCTGCTACGAAAGTATCCAGATGTAAAGTTTGACATATTCCACGGCGGATACCCTTACTGCAAGGAGGCTGGCCTACTGGCAAAGTACTTTCCAAACGCTTACATAGACGGGTGCTGGTTAACCCACATATCGCCCTCAACCTATAAGGACGCATTGGATGAATGGCTTGAGATAGTGCCTGCCACCAAGGTGTTTGCTTGGGGAGGAGACCATGTTTTCGCTGAGCATACATACGCGTCGTTAAAGTTGGCTAGGGAGCTAATCTCTGAAGTTCTGGCCGCCAAGGTCATTGAGGGAAGGTTCAGCATGAAGACAGCTCTGTGGGTAGGCGAGCGGATCATGGGTGAGAACGCGATAGAAGTCTATGGGCTGTGACACTTAGGCTGGAAGGCAAGAGCTTTAGTACATTGTCTTTGTGTGAAGAACCTCGAAAGCAATCATACTGTGCCTTAGAGGTCCCTCGAGATACTTGAGCTTTCAGGTGATCTGAATGGTTCGCGGAGCAGAACTACCTGGGACGATGACGGCGCCTAGTCAAGGGAGATCGAGGAATTTCTTCCCTCTTCTTTGCGCCATAGGAGCGTTTGCCATTCTGAGTTCTACGATGTCGAAGAATCCAGTTTTGAATCCCTTTGCAGAAAGCCTTGGAACACCATTAGACTTCATGGGCGTCGTTGCAGCCGCTTCTACTCTTCCCGGAGTCTTGGTCAGTTTCCCAGCTGGCTCACTCTCAGATGTTCTTGGAAAAGCTAGGGTTCTCCTAGTATCTAGCTTCGTGTTTGCTTCTGCGCCTTTCCTTTATGTTCTTGTTTCCTCTTGGTGGCATCTGGTACTCGTGCGCTTCTACCACGGCTTTGCGACCGCGATTTTTGTCCCAGTTGCAAGAGCAGCCATCGTAGAAAGCTACCGATCCAGAAGGGGAGAGAGAATCTCAGCCTTCACCTCGTCAACTATCATAGGTCGAAGCGTCGCTCCTTTCTTGGGCGGGCTCATACTGTCGATCAGCGTATGGAACTACCGTATGTTATACCTTGCAGTGGGCGCCGCTGGAGTCACAGCCTTCGCTGTGACTCTGATACTTCTGAAGGGAGGAAATGGTGCATTCAACGAAGATTCAGTTAGAGCATCACCAGTTGCCTCTAGGGAAAAGAGGCCGCCTAGGTCATCTTGGGGATGGAAAGAGGTTATCCAAAATTCTGGTATCATGGTTGCTAGCTCTGTCGAAGCTGCAACCTACTACTGCTATGGAGCTTTGGAGTTTTTCCTTTCCGGGTATCTGAAGAACGTTGCCATGTTAGATCCGTCTTTGATTGGGGTGATCTTGGGCATGCAACTTGCACTGATTCCAGTCGTTAACCCCTTTATGGGAAGACTCTCTGATAGGGCTGGAAGGAAAATCCCAATAATTCTAGGCCTCACGGTCAGCGGTCTAGTGCTGACTCTTGTCTCTTTCACGACTCAGTTTCTTCCTCTCTTGCTCATTTCAGTGACCTATGGGCTCGGATTCTCGATGGTCACCTCTTCCACGCCTGCGCTTGTAGGCGATCTCGCGCCTAAAGAATCGTATGGGGCAGCCATGGGGTTTCTGGCAGTGTTAATGGATATTGGCCAGATGCTTGGACCTGTCATCACCGGAATCATTCTTTCGTCATTCGGATACGCAGGGTCCTTTGTTTCTCTGGGAGCGATTCTTTTGGGTTTTTCTGTACTTTTCGGAGTACACCAAGAAATGGCCCATATGAAAACTCATATGCACGTCCAATAATCTATTCAGAAGCGTTTACACCAAACTCAATATTTGAACAAAGGGAGAATCCAACATGCCACCCAGGTATACACTGAGGGCGGCAACCTTCATTCTAGTCTCCCTCTCGGTAGAGCTCGGTGCGAATTGCATTAAACGCGTAAGTATTTCCGGCCCTAGTATAAACTGTGACAGCGGTTTGAGTGTCCAATGCATAACCAGTCAGCGAGTCGGTTGAGAATGCGTATTCTCCACCACTTGGCTCACGATTTCCTTGGCCTAGATTGAGCACTCTATACTTTATTGGTCCTCCAGTTGTGGGATAATATATGTAACACTCCACATTCGGCGGAAGCACAATATCCGTCCTGAAGGTAATATTTCGGTCGTAAGATGAGAACATATATGCTTTAGCTTCTCTAGAACTAAGATTTCTTATATGTAGACGCATTGACTGGTTTACTGGACCGTCTACATAGCTCCTTCCCTTAGCTGATTGTATAAGGTAATTCGGGTTGTTTGGGTCGTAAATGATTATCTTTCCTCCCTTGATTTCTATGGTCTCTCCGGATTCCATCATTAGCATAATGCTAGCCGAAGCAATCACTATCACCGATACCGCCAATATGAGAAGATATTTCTTCTGCATTGTCCTCAACCCAACCGAATAGCGAATTCAGATATGCGGCTAACCTATATAAGAATATTTCTCAACACGGCTTTGACCTAACGAGAAGACAGTCTTTCTCCGGTCCTTCCAGATGACGAACAATCCATTCTATTCTTGTGCTGTAAGGTTTCAAGCCAGATCCTTCGCTCAAACAGCCATTCTCGCCCAACTTTGCCCCATGATCTGATAGAACGATTCTTGTCTTGTCATCGGATATCGCCAAGTCCTACGAGCCATTGAAGAACGATTCATCTATCGACGAATATAACCTCACCAAGGTAAAGAGCTGTAAGATGTTCTCGCGCCTCGGAAGACACGTCTGGCGATCGCCAGGAAATTGGATCGGGCCCTTTATAGACGGAGAAACACTGATTTGCGTGCTTTTCTGGAGGATCCAAAGGCCCGCGTGGATCGGAAAAGCCAAGCCAAAGAAAAAATGGTTGATTAGCAACGGTTACTTCTACGATTGCGCGCCTTCCATGGCCAAGATAGGCTTTTTATATCACCACACATACTTTAGTCCCATGCCTGAGAAAAAAATGAGGCTCGTACGCTTCACCGAGCTGATCTTTCTTCTTGCCCTCGTATTGCTGAGCTTAGCACTCAATCCAACTTTGGCCGTGGAGAATACTGGCAACCCTGATGTTGCACTTGCTGCGTCCGCAGTAGAAATGGGGAACATACAAGAGCAGCTGAGGGTTCTAACTGAGTCCCAGTCAAGAGTAACTGGCTATCCTGGATTTTTCAGAGCAGCTGAATACATTGTCTCGAAGTTCGAAGAGTATGGTGTCATCCCCTACGGACTTGACGAGGAATACTACGAATATTACGATGTCACTATCCCTATGGACTATGGGGCATCTATAACCTTAGATGATGAGACTGTTCTAAAAGCTCAGAATCTTTGGCCCAATGGTGTGAATCCTTCTCCTTATGTGAGCCCTCCTCAGGGAGATGTGCTGGTCTATGTTGGCGAGGGATATTACAGCGACTACGAAAAGAATGATGTTAGAGGCAAGTTTGTTCTTCTCGATTTTGGTTCTCGTTGGTATCACAGAATAGCACTACTTCATGGTGCCAAGGGAGTTATCTATGGTGCGGAGGAAATCCTAAGGAACGAAGTTTTGCAGATGTCATACGATCTGCCTGTAAACTTTCCAAGACTATATCTGAACCAACAAGACGGCGTCTACCTCAAAACACTGTTGTCTGCGAAAGGCGAGATCCGTATACATGTCAACTCAAGCATGGTTTGGGAAAATATACGAGTCCCAAACATAGTTGGTTACGTAAGAGGCACTACGATCCCCAGCGAGACAATTGTGGTAACAGCGTGCTACGATTCCTGGTCAATCGTACCAGCCCTTTCCGAAGGGGCTACAGACGCCTTGGGCATCGCCGTTCTCCTTGACCTAGCTAGATTTCTAGCAGAGCATCCTCCCTCGCGTTCCGTGTTGTTGCTAGCCTTGTCTGGACACTATCAGAGTTTGTGGGGTGCTAGGGAGTTTGTAGACAGGCATTTTGACGATCTGCATTCAATGAAGGCTTTGGCCAGTCTAGACTTGGCCACAGAAAGCCGCCAATTGGGCATCTATTCCACCGGCAGCACATACTCTTTCCAGAATATTGCAGGTCTGAATAACCGCTATACTTGGCTAGTCCTCAAGTTCTTTAGGGAATATCTTCCAGAACTGCAGAAACGTTTCGGAAGCCATTACGGGGAAGACTTCGTAGACCGAATACTCCTTACACACCCATCGTACGCGGAGTCTAGTCCAAATATAGATTTTGCAGGAACATACGCTTTCGACTCAGAACCATATACGCTGGCTGTTTTCGGAGGAGGCTTCACTTACCACACAACAAATTCATTACGTCTTTACCAGAGAACCCCCTTCGACACATACGAACGACTAACTCTTGATAACCTATGGTCACAAGCCTCTTTCATATTTGGAACTCTATGGGGGCTCATGAATGAACCAAGTGTCCAGCTACAGCAAGACCCTGCGCGAGCTGGACCACAAGACTGGGGGTACTTCACTATCACGATACAAGTAAGTGAGTACAATGTGTTATCTAACTACTGGAGCCCCTTTGATTCCCTCAACCATCGCGATGAGTGGGAAGATATACTTGTGCATTTGAAAGTGCAACCCACAACCACCTTCTCTGTGTACGCGACCGGAGGCACCTCTTACCCTGTAAGCTTCTTCCAACTCGGTGGGATAGATCTTGTGATGCGTCCCAATGAAAATGGTAAGATTGTTGTAAAGGGAATGAAACCTTATGAATCTGGAACGGTCGACGCTTTTGTTGTGAACAGGACAAATGGACGCATCGAATGGGCTACAGACTTGGGTGCATATCAAGCCCCTCCCTCCACGGGTCGTAGTGTGACTTTCACGACCGAAAGGTACGAGCGTCTGATCTCAATGTTCCCAAGCGGTAGCATTGTCGGGCTATTCTTGTACAACCCCATTGACTTTACGCCAATACAAGACATATATCTGTACCACCATGTGTCTCATGGCCCACTTGTTCATCAAAGCTTCTTGGCCTCCGCCTTTGGCGACGTAATGGCATTCATCGAGCCCGGTACGCCTACGGAGATCGTCATTCCACCAGTAGGTATTACTGCACAAACTGCGAGCCCGACCCTAGCTCCACAAGCAATGTTTCCTCTCGCAATGTTTCTGAACACCAGTGAGCAGAACCCGAATGGCTATGGATATGTCGTTACGAAGGGTGAGACTCTGATACTAACTGTAACCCCTTTGGAGGCAGCGACAGATCTCTACCGAATGAACGACGAGAGAGTTGATACACTCATTCAGTTCAACACATACAATCCCACACTGATCTTATTTCACGGACTGGCCAAGCAAAGCCTCGATAGGGCCCAAGCCTACAGGGAAAGCGGGAAGTTGGGCTTGGTTTATGGCGAGGCATACGCAGCATGGTCCTTCGAACAAAGGGCCTATTCAAATACAAGATCCTACACATTCGAGGTGATTGATGTCACAACATTTCTATTCTTTCTTTTTGTACCTTTCGCCTTCTTTCTCGAAAGGCTACTTCTAGCGAAGACAGGCTTGAACCGAACTTTGGCCGTTCTCGCTTTTTTTGTTCTTTCCTTGGCAACGTTGGCTTTATTCCATCCTGGCTTTAGCTTGGCCACGAACGTGACTATGGTACTTATGTCCTTCACGATCGTGGTTCTTGTCATACCACTCTTAGGGTTTATAGGAGCTGAAGCGGCATCGAGCATTAAGGTGATAAGAATAGCGTTGATGGGTGTTCACACCATAGATATCAGCAGAACAGGAGCAGTATCTCAGGCCTTTTCTGTCGGCATAGAATCCATGAAGAAGAGGAAATCTCGTAGCATCCTGACCTTGGCTTCAATAGGCACAATAGTCTTCGCTTTAGTCACTTTCACCTCTATCACGACTATTCCCGTTCCTTCAGAGACCTATGCTGGGGACTCCCCAAGATACCAAGGCCTTCTGGTTAGGACTCAACCATGGTCTGCTCTACCTGAAGAGATTTACCACAATCTAAGATTGGGGTACGAAAGTGAAGCTGTTGTGGCTCCTCGGGGATGGTGGCAGGTCGCATCAACTGGAAGAGGTGGCGTAGGCTACTATGTCTTCACTCCCAAACGACTAACGCAGATAGGAGCATTCCTCTTCCTTTCCGCCGAGGAGGCAACAGTAACGGGTGCTGACATCTTCTTGGCAGATGGCAGATGGTTTGTCCAAGAAGAGGTCCTTGCGTGCATAATGAGTGAGAAAATGGCAGAAAGCCTAACGAAGGAGCTCGGTGTAGAGATAACTCTGAAGTCCAAGATTCCACTCCTTGGCTTGAACCTAACAGTTGTAGGCCTGGTACGTGACGATTGGTTCAACGACCTGAGGGACCTAGACAATGAACCCTTGACACCAGTGATGCCAGTTATAGATTGGGCTAGGATGAACCCGCCCCCACACTTTTCCGCTAATGAAATTCTTATCCTCCCTTATTCCTTGGGCCTAATGATGCGTGATGTAGTTCAGCTAATGAGCATCGGGATCAAGCCCACCAACTCCAGTAGGGTGTCTGAGAATGCCGTAGACTTGGCCCGAAGAGTGATCTGGGATATCTACGCGGGAGAGGGAGACAGTATCAAGATCGTACGCGCGCGTTCATGGATAACATTGATTGGAGGCACCTACTTTCTGATACCCTTCTTCATCTGCTCATTGACGATCTTCAATATGACATTGGGGTCTGTCTACGAGAGGACCAACCACATCAAGGTCTATACCTCCGTCGGCCTTTCTCCCACTCACATCACGGGCATGTTTTTGGCCGAATCACTTGTCTACGCAGTTATTGGCTCCGTCATTGGTTATCTCATAGGCATTTTCGGCTGCAATCTACTCGGAGCTTGGAAACTGTACCCGCCCAACTTCTTCCCAAACTTCTCCTCCTATTTCGTCTTTGCTGTTATTGGCATCTCGTCCGCTGTAACGGTTATTGCCACGGTATACCCTGCAAGGATGGCGTGGAGGCTAGTGACGCCCTCCTTAATGAAGAAATGGACCCTCAGAGGGCCTGTCTATGATAAATGGCAAGTCCAGTTTCCTTTTGTTGCGAGTGAAAAGGAAACTGAATCCATTTTTCTATTCCTTATGGAGTTCTTAAAGGTGGTCGGCGCAAGGGAGGCAGCAGCCTTCATGGCCAGAGACATTACATTAGATGTGTCCAGAAGAGAATTGAAGGCTACGGTCCAACTCGCCCCATTCGAAGCGGGGATTGTCCAGAACATGATCATAGCTGGGAATCCTATCGCTGAGGATAGATTCAGCTTCAGCCTGTCGCTAGATAGGACAGAAGGATTTCTCATTGCTTGGAAAGCTTCTAATAGGATCTTCATAGACATTGTCAGGAAGCAGTTTCTTGTCTGGAGAGCGTTACCCTTAGAAGAAAAGAAGAGGTACATGCGAGATTGAGAAAAGCGTTGCTTCGCGAATCAAAAGTATACAGAATGAGGGAAGACTTAGAAGAGAAAAGAGGCTTGACTTGGAAGGCCTTCCTCGCCCTTCTATTCGCTATTGCCGTCATAGAACCGGCGATGATATATTATAACCTCATAACAAACATGATTTTGCCTCTACAATCTTGGATCATAATCCTTCTCTGGACAGAACTGGCTAGGAGTTTCGGGACCCCTCTCAGAAAGCAAGAAATCTTCATACTCCTTGCTTTCCAGCAAATGTCTCTAGTATACGCTCTATATTTCATCGAGCCGATAAAACGAATGTACTACTTGACAACACCCATCACGTACTCCCTTGGCATCGCACAATTCGCCCCGGATTGGTGGGCACCAAGTCCAGTCGTTGCTGAGCAGCTGATGAAATCTTCTTGGGTCTTTCTCGACTCCGCTTGGATCTATCCCATTGCGCTAAGGCTGCTGATTGTGGTCTTTAATGTGGCCGCTAGCATATCTATGGGCTACTTTTGTCATGCTCTTTACGTAAGACAGGAAAGGCTTGATTTCCCACAGGCAACAGCCTTAGCAGATACGGTGGAAACTCTTGCTAATAGGGAACCAACCCAGATGAGGGCTCTAATGCTCTCAGCTCTGGCTGGGGTCATCTACAATTTTTTCTCGAGTTTCCTGCCGTTCTTTCTGGGCCCATTTCTTCTTACAGGGGGAGCGTCCTATGCACCCGTTACTGTTCCCTTTGCCGGAGTCATAGATTTCACAGACATCTTGGTCCGAAGACTACCAGGCTTCAGCTTTGCCATTAACCTCTCTCTGCTACCGTACATCGTAGGTTTTCTGATTCCAGTTGGTGTTAGTGCTTCCCAAGCATTGGGGGCGATTGTCTGCTATTCGGTAGGGACTTACGTGATAACTAGACTGGGCCTCTGGCCGGCTGAATCACCTTACAGTACGTCTTGGACAACAGGACTCCTCGTCCAAAGGTCTCAGCTCTATTTCTACACGAGCATTGCTATTGGTCTCTCGCTAGCAGCTGCCTTGGCACCCATTCTACTAAGACCCCGGCAATTCACACAAGCCTTCAAATCTCTGATCCGGAGACCCTCTTCAGAGGGAGTTACAGATATGCCTTCCTTGAGTGTGCTTCTGGCGATCTTTTTCTTGGCGTGCATCGGTGCCACGGCAACAACATATTTTACTGTCCCTAGTTTTCCACTATGGATTACTTTCCTTTATTCCGTAGGAGGCTCCTTCCTATTCTCTTTCCTCTCAACCAACGCTGCTGGCGTCACATTCTCCGCTCCGAACATACCCTACCAAAGCGAGTTAATAATATACTATAGTGGGTATCAACAGAAGGACATATGGTTCGGCTCGATACAGCTATTCACAGACGGGGCAGGAATAGCTCAATCGTTCAAGATCGCTGAGGCGGTTGACGCCAGCCGAAGCGAATTTGTTAAGACCTATATACTCGTTGTGATCTTGGGCTTGGTAAGTAGTTTCGTTTTTGTATCTTTACTGTGGAGCGTTGCACCAATTCCTTCAGGAGCATATCCAGCAACCATAACCGCATGGTCCATTGATGCAGTAGCGTGGGCGAGAAATACAGAGTGGATATGGTCAGGCTACTTGTTTCGAAGCGAATGGATACTAGGTTCTTTTGTTGTTGGCTTTGCAGCTTACGTTGCGACTACAATATTTCTCAACGCCCCGTACTTCCTGATCGCCTTTCTCTCGGGAATGTGGTCCCCAACCGCGGGAGTAGGGGGGCTTGCAGTGGCAGGAACTGTGCTTCCAAATGCCCTGGCAGTATTCGCAGGCTCGCTTTTCGCCAACAAAGTGATGCTACGATTCATGGGACAGAAGACTTTCAACGCGGTAAGAGGAAGAATCGTTGTAGGATTCTCGGTCGGTTGGGGTTTCATGGAGCTCATGCGTGCCACGCTTGTGCTCATAGGCCGGTCCAGATGGATACTGCCATTCTGACCACCTTGGCTTGATTTTACCGGCGCCACATAGAATATCTGATATCATCATACGAGAACCTGTTCTTTGTATGTCGCAAAAAGAGAGGAGTGCTCGACACTTAGCTTACCTAGCTGTAGCAAGTCTTGCTCTCGGTGCCAATCTGTTGGCGAGCTTGTCAAGACATGGGTATTGCCAGTTCAAGAATGGAATAATATACACATTGTTGTTTTTTAGGAATGAGCTGGCCTAGTAATATGTTCCATTGAATTCCACTTTCACTCCGTCACCGATGAATTTTCCGCCTGCTCGTGTCAATACTAAGACACCTCCCCCATATCGAAGTCCGTGAGTGGAGTTGGTTGAAAACGCGTATCTTCCGCCGCTTGGAGGAGTGTTGCCTTGGCCAGCCGTTATTGTTTGGAAGGTAACTGAGCCTCCCAATATGGGTATGTAGACGATGCAGTCGACGCCCGCAGGCAGGACAATGTCTTGGCTGAAAGTCCAGTTTCTCCAGCCTCCGGCCATCCAGTTAACTTGGTATATAAGAGCAGTTTCGGTACCTACGTTCTTGAAGTGTAGTGCAAGAGACTGGTTCACGTTCCGGCCAAAGTCTAGATTGTCGGGCCGCATTTCCCAACTCGGGTTGTATTCGTCATAAGTGTATATTACACTATCTGTTGCAATGAGAACATTTTCTCCTCCACTTAGAAACATGTAAGCTGCACTTGATACTAGCACTATCAAAACGGCCAATGCCAGAATGACCAATCGCTTCCGCATATACATCCTCACCATGGATTGACTGTCCTCACCAGATATTAATAGTTTTCGCCACGAGGGTTCTGTTCACGAGTTCAATGATGCGCTGGTATCAATAGGCATCATGCATAACACGTTTCTGGCTATGGCTGGATGGCCGTGTTCATACGGCATCTTCAACATTCCGAAGGCGCGGAACCAAGCATGTATTCGTCTAAGGTTAGAACTCAACATAGGATGCAACAAAAAAAAGGGAGATATGGTTTTCGTTACCAGGGGAACCAGTAGCGAACGAATGTCCCTAGAACCATTATCACCACATCGACAACAAAGCCTGCGATGATTCCTACAGCGAAAGGTATGCCATAACGTTCGTAGGCTCGAACGCCACCTATTTTCAACGTCAAGTACTTGAAGACCCAAGCTTGGAGGCAAATGCCGCCTATCCCCATCTCCCATGCAAGGGGGGTTAGGCCTACTGCTGCACCTGCGGGATCTATCGGGAACCATGGAAACCTCATCCTTGCCAAGATTAAGCCTCCTGATATGAGGATGCCGATGATGGAGTACGGCTCGTAGGGAGGTGCTCCCATGGAATTGTTGAACTTCTCTGGTCTACCGAAATAGCTAGCGCCTTGTAGGGTGACCTGCAACTTGGTTAGCCCGAATTGGCCGGCAGTGGCTATGAAGACGGGGTAGCTTATTATGGGAACGATGATGCAACTTAACAACATGACCTTGAACAGGTTCACGTTGCTGACGTTGAACGCTGATCCTACTTTATAGCTGTCCCCTGCAGTGAACGCTGTTAGGTAGGTCCCCGTATGAAGGTTTCCGTGAACATCGGCCCACATAGATGACATGAACTGTCCTGCGCTCATGGTATCATATGTTATTGTGTCGCCTATGGCTATTCTGGTCCATCCTGTACCGCTAATGGCTTGCCAGCCTATCGCTCCAAACAGTGCTATGCTGCGAGCTCTTGCCCAACCCATGAGAGCCACCATCCATCCTAGGGTGAACACAAAGTTTAGGAGAGGCCACATACCCCACATAGCGTTCATGGCGACGAATGTGATGAGACCTATGACTAGCACTAGATAGCTCCATTTGTACTGGACATCTGCTTCTTCCAGCTTCTTCTCCCAGTCACTTCCCTTGCCAACGGCAAGTCTTATGGTTGAGGTGAGGTACTTGTAGTTTAACACAACCCACCAGATAATGAGACCCCAGATCATTCCTTGACTCACTTGGTTGTAACGCATGGGCGGCTCGTCGAACCACGCCCATGGATTGGATTTGTGGACTCCCACTGACCATAGCGTTTGCCCAATGATACCTTCAAAGACTAGCCAGAAAAGCCCGATCGACAATAGAACGTCCGGAGATGCAAAGTAGGCCATTGCGATAAATAGGGGGTTAATGGTTAGTCGCATTTTAGGAACAACAAACAGTAGAGACGGGAATGTTTGCGCGTGGTTCAGTGTTACTACTCCTGTGAATTCCATGCCTACCCTCCAACCACCATACCACTTCAGGGGATCTGGGAACCAGGCAAGGAGACCCTTCAACAGAATCATGAGGAAGAAGCCGAACCCAACTATCCAACCGACGCCAAAGATTAGCCTG
>Ga0315308_1000143_pt1 | contig 37226 bp, 41 predicted proteins | sample TDP3_MG_FD_203078 | JGI IMG/M metagenome (GOLD analysis project Ga0315308, IMG submission 203078) | Freshwater sediment microbial communities from Lake Towuti, South Sulawesi, Indonesia - TDP3 | ecosystem: Environmental > Aquatic > Freshwater > Lake > Sediment | place: Indonesia: South Sulawesi...
ACAAGCATCAGCGCCTCCGCCCCCCTGGCCAGGAGCGCCTCGCCTCCGCGCGTCAGCGTGATCCTTGGGACCCCCTCCGGTTTACCCAATCCGGAGAAGGTCTTCCCTCTGGGATCCACATAGATGTCCCTGTTCCCTGCGGAGAAAAAAGCAACCGGCTCCCATTCCTTCACCAGGATCGCCAGGCTCCTCGGAAATGATCTCCTCATCCTCACCTCTTCAACCCAGGGGTGCGCGGCTATTCGCTGTGCTGCCTCCTTTAGGTCCGCAGAGAAGATATTTATTCCGGGGCTGAGGCCGCTCATTTCTATGACCGCAGATGCCCGCAGCCTCTTAACGCCGCTGACCCGAATATCCTCAACGGCAAACCAGGACGATTTATGAAGGATGTGGGAGAGGCAGAGCCCTGAGAAGACCATGAGGAAGCAGAATGTCCCCCACATTAGAAGCCTGGCGAAGGACTTACCCATTGCGGACTTCCTTCCTCGTCCGGATCTTCAGCCTCGCTGTGGCCAATATCCTCTCCACGAGCTCCTCATAGCTTATGCCTCTCCATTCTGCGATCTTCGGCAGATAGCTCAAGGATGTCATCCCCGGCAGGGTGTTGACCTCCAGAACATACGGCCGTCCCCTTGGGTCCACCCTCAAGTCAACCCTTGAATATCCCTCGCATCCAAGGGCTTCAAAAGCCCTCTCCCCAAGCGCAAGCACCCTGCGGTAAAGCGGCCTGGAAAGCGGGGCCGGAACTATGAACTCTTCCAGGCCCGGTGTGTATTTCACGGTGAAAGAAACATAATCGCCCTTCGGGATCACCTCCATGGCCCCAATGGCTCTACCCTCCAGAATCCCGACAGTAACTTCTTTCCCGGGAATATATTTCTCCACTATTGCCTCATCATCGTAGGCCCATGCCCTCTTCAGGGCTGCGTGGAGCCCGGTCCGTGTCCTGAGGATCGTCACCCCGATGCTTGATCCTTCCGCAAAGGGTTTCACAACAACAGGAAAGCCGAATGGGATAAGAGGCCGTCCTTCCCCTTTCCTGATGACACACCACGGCGGCACCGGCAGACCTGCGTGTTCGAAATGCTTTTTTGAAGAAATCTTGTCCATTCCAAGGGCGCTGGACAGCACGCCGGAGCCCGTGTAAGGAATCCTTAGGATCTCAAGCAATCCCTGAACAGCGCCATCCTCACCAAATTTCCCGTGAAGGGCATTAAATACAACCTCAACCTTCAATTTTCTGAGCCTCCATGGAAGATCTGGCCCGACCTTAACAGGGAGCGCATTGTATCCCCTCTGCCTCAACGCCCTGAGGATCGCCTTCCCGCTCTCAATGGAAATGTCCCTCTCCACGGACATGCCCCCCATGAGGACTCCGACCACCTTCCCCTTTAAACCTGTATTTGTCCTGCCTCCCATTTCTCTATGAAAGTTGAGATCAACTCCTCATCCTCCGGATTTATCTCGGCAAACCGGATGCCCATCCCTGTAAGTGTGGATGAACGCCTGTGACGCAGTGACCTGTTCGCCCAGACTACCTCGCCCCTAACCGTGATCAGACGGGGCGCATCTGGGAGCACAAAGCTCAAAAGGACGGAGCTTCCGATGGGAAGGAGCTCGCGGGTCTCTATGAAAATGCCGGTCCTCGAGATGTTCTGAACATGCTCCGTAGTCACAATATCTTCCCTCTTCAAATCAACCAGAATGTGGATGGGTATTATTACATCCTTCTTTTGGATTTCCTGTGCCAGCGTTCCCATCAGTTTTCCTCCTTTGTCTCATCCGGATCCTCTCCCACAACAGAGACCTCCGGCTCGAGCGATACCCCACGAAGCTCATAGACCCTTTCCTTGATGAGCCCAACGAGGGAGAGGACATCCTTCGCAGTCGCTCCGCCCAGATTCACTATAAAATTTGCATGTAGAGGGGAAATTTGTGCACCTCTCACCCTCACTCCTTTTAATCCGCATTCCTCAATCAACCTCCCTGCAGGCATTCTCTCTTTCTGGGGATCGCCCTTCGGATTTTTGAATATTGACCCCGCGCTGGGAAGAAATATAGGCTGAGTCTTCCTCCTGTAGGCAAGCAGCTCCAGGGCGCGGCGCCTCAGCGATTCCCTGTCCCCCTTCCTGAGGACGATGCTTGCCGATACAATCACCGCTCCCCTTGGTATGGACGCATGCCTGTATGAGAATCCCAGCTCCTCTTTCCTCAGATCCCTGTGGGTGCCCTCACCGTCAATGATTCCAATAGTAGAGACAACATTGCCTATCTCCCCTTGCCTGGTGCCGGCGTTCATCATGATGGCCCCACTTAGAGACCCCGGAATACCAGCAAGACCCTCAAGTCCCTCAAGACCCCATTCGATCGCAAACTTCACAAGCCCAGCCAGGGGCATTCCTCCCTCTGCATGCAGGACCTCCTCGCCCTCCCTCTTCCACTGCCTGAGACCATCCCTGAACCTGATCGTCACTCCCCGTATTCCTCCGTCCTTGACCACAAGGTTTGTACCCCTCCCCATGATCGTGCAGGGTATGTTTTCCTGACGGAGGAACATGAGAAGCTCCTTTAATTCCTCAACTGTCCTCGGGTTTGCCAGGCAATCCGCCGGCCCGCCCACCCGCAGCGATGTATGCTCCTTCATGGGGGTGTCGAAGAGCACCCTGCCGGCGAGAAGCCGCGAGAGTTCACTTTTCTTGCCATCATCCAGCACAGGAAGGGATTTTTTCTCCCTCAGAAAATCTCTCCATCCCCTGGGCATCCTATTCCCCCATACCCCCTCAGCCTGCACGAAGTGCTGCAAGGAAAGACTCTCCTATTTTCCAAACATCTCCCGCCCCGAGGGTGATGACCATGTCCCCTGGCCTTGCGGCCCTCAGGAGCTCCTCTGCTACAGCCTCTTTATCGCGAAAATACATGACCTCTCTGTGCCCTTTATCCCTCATGCCTCCTGCGAGGCCCTCTGCACTGACCTGCGGGATGGGTTCTTCCCCGGCAGGATAAATGTCCGTTAGGAAAACAACATCTGCGAGGTCGAATGCATGAAGGAACTCATTGAATAGATCCCTCGTCCTCGTATAGCGATGGGGCTGGAAAACCACGACGATCCTTCTCCTGTCCCCGGACCATCCGTCCCGCGCCGCCCTCAGGGTGGCCTTGATCTCCTCCGGGTGATGGCCGTAATCGTCAACTACAATGATCCCCTTGATCTCGCCCTTGATCTCGAATCGCCTCTCGACCCCGCTGAAGCCCTTGAGTGCCTCATTAATGGCGGAAAATGGGACACCCAGCTCAAGTCCTACGGCAATGGCCGCAAGAGAATTGAGGACATTGTGCCGGCCTGGGGCCCTGATGGCCACCCTTCCCATGGGCTCTTTTCCCCTGAAAACGGAGAACTGTGCCTCGAGCCTTCTGAACTCCATATCTTCTGCATGGATGTCGGCCTGTTCGCTGCTGCCATATGTGACGAACCTCTTTGAGAGCCCGGCGGAAAGGCCGGCCACCCTCGGTTCATCCTTGCAGAGAACCGCAAGCCCGTAGAATGGCACCCTGGAGAGGAACTCATGATAGGCATCCACGGCCTTTGAAAATTCCCCATAGTAGTCCAGGTGCTCGGGATTGATGCTTGTGACGACGGCGATCGTCGGAGTAAGCAGGAGGAATGTTCCATCGCTCTCATCTGCCTCGGCCACGAGAAAATCACCTGTGCCAAGCTGCGCATTGGTTCCGATGCTCTTCAGACGCCCTCCGATAATCGCAGTGGGGTCAAGACCTGCGTGGGCGAGGACTGTGGAAACCATTGAAGTCGTCGTTGTCTTTCCATGGGTTCCTGCAACTGCGATCCCGTATTTCATCCTCATGAGCTCGGCAAGCATCTGAGCCCTGGGGATCATGGGTATATTCCTTTTCTGCGCGCCCAGGACCTCCACATTCTCTCTTCTGATGGCCGAGGAGACGACAACGACATCGGCCCCCTCAACCTGCTCCTCTCTATGACCGTCGTAGATCTTTATCCCCAGTGATCTAAGCCTCTCGGTAACAGGCGTCATCCTGATGTCGGAACCGCTCACATGGTGACCGAGATTGGAGAGAACCTCGGCGATACCGCTCATGCCGGCCCCTCCGATGCCAACAAAATGAATCTGCATTTTCTTATACATTGGCCATTCGCCGACATTCCTCTACTATCCTGTCCGTTGCATCAGGTCGCGCCAGGGACCTCGCCCTTTCCTCCATTGCAAGGAGCTTTCCCCTCTCGCTGGCGCATCTCTTGATCTTCTCGGCAAGGACCCTGCCTGTGAGGCCGTCCTCCATAAGAACCTCTGCTGCCCCTTGCGATGCCAGCCACCTGGCATTGACTTCCTGATGGCCCCTGTAGGCATAGGGATAAGGAACAAGAAGGGATGCGCGCCCGACAGCAATGATTTCAGCGAGCGTGGTGGCACCGGCGCGAGAGATGATAAGATTGCATTCGGCGTATGCTTGCGCCATATCATTGATGAAAGGATAGACACTCCCCTGGAAACCCTTTTTCTCATATGCCTCCCTTGCCTTGTCTGCGTCTGCCTCGCCTGTCTGATGGACAAACCTGAGCTTGCCCTTCACATCATCCATGTAGTCAAGCGCTTGAAGCACTGCCTCGTTTAGGGCGCGGGCACCCTGGCTCCCGCCGAAGATTAGGACGGTGAAGGGTTTGCCCTCCCTTGCATCTACCTTTTTTGAGACATCCCTGATGGCTCTCCTTACCGGATTGCCTACAACGATTGCCTTGGAGCGAGGAAAATACCTCCTCGTTTCCTCAAAAGATAGAAAGACCCTCGTGACGAACCGTCCCAGGATCCTATTTGTAATGCCCGGCAAGATATTCTGCTCCTGGATCACCGTTGGAAGTCCCATTATGAACGCAACAGCGAGGACGGGCCCCGAGGCATAACCACCTACTCCGATGACAATGTGGGGGTAGAAGCGCCTCAGGCCGCCGTATGAATCAAGGAAGGCAAGTGGAAGGCTTCGGACACCCTTCATGACCCTTGTTGGTCCCGATCCCACAATGGGGGACACCCTGATTGGGAAGAAGGAATAATTCCCCTTCAGAACCTGCGCCTCCAGACCCATTTTTGTTCCGAAGAAAAGAAGCTGCGCCCTGGGATCGCTTCTTAAAAATCCCTCGGCAATGGCAATGGCCGGGAATACATGCCCTCCTGTTCCGCCTCCAGCTATGGCAACCCTCAATGGCATCAGCCCGCCATCCATCCGCCGCCACTCGACTTCTCGCGGCTGACACTCAGGATGATCCCTGCGGCTATAAGATTCACCGCAAGCGATGTCCCGCCGTAGCTTACAAAGGGCAGCGGAAGCCCCTTTGTCGGAAAAATCCCAAGGGCCACCCACATGTTCACCAGGGCCTGAATCACGATGAGGAGTGTTGCGCCCAGCGCAACATAGCTGCCGAATTTACTCTGCGCCCTCAGCGAGGCCCGGATACCTCTCCATAGAAGGAGCGAAAAGAGCCCAACAACAAGGAGGACGCCCAACAACCCCATTTCCTCGCCGAGGCAGGAGAATATGAAATCGGTATGGGCCTCGGGGAGATAAAACAGCTTTTGCCTCCCTTTCCCGAGGCCCTGGCCGAGAATACCCCCGGATCCGAATGCGAGCAGGGACTGAACGAGCTGGAAAGCAGAATCCTGGGCGTGATTCCATGGGTCGAGGAAGGCCAGTATCCTTCTCCTCCTGTAATCAACCCCCATCACCAATGCATAGAGCATCGGAACAGCAGGGATCGCAAGTGAGGCAAGATGCGAAACCCTTACCCCTGCGGCAAACACCATAAGCACTGAAAGCGCGGCGATAACCATGGCTGTCCCGAAGTCGGGCTGGGCACACACGAGAAAAACTATGACCCCGGATACCAACACATGCGGAAGCAATCCCAGATCAAAGGTCCGAATTTTCTCCCCCTTGTTTACAAACGAACGGGAGAAATACAGGACAAGGGCAAGCTTGGTGAACTCGGCCGGCTGAAATCCAAAGGGCCCCAGCTTCAGCCATCTGCTCGAACCTCCCATTGTTCTCCCAAGGGGAGACAGCAGAACAAGCATCAGGGACACCAGGGCAATCCCCATGAATGGATACGATAGGGACCACCACATCCTCTCACTGGAAAGCGTTGCTATCGCCATGAGGACCAGCCCCACGCAGAGAGCTATAAGGTGTCTCTTGATAAAATAGGCGCCGTCCCCCAGCTTCTCCGAGGCATAGATGCTGCTGGTGGAATAGACCATCACTATCCCTATCCCAACGAGGGCCAGCACAGAGAAAAGGAGCAATATGTCCGGTTTTGTCCTATCCATTTCCTGAGCCTCCCGAAAGCCTTCTCACTGCATCCTGAAAAACCCGTCCCCTTTCTTCGTAATTTACGAACATGTCAAAGCTCGAGCAGGCCGGAGAAAGAAGGACCTTGAAACCCTTCCGGCCGATGCGATAGGCGATCCTCACCGCATCCTCCATTGAGTCCGCCATGCTGATCTCCGTTGCACCTGCCAGGGCCTCGGCCATTCTCTCCCTGGCCTCCCCGATCAGAATGAGGCTTCTCACCTTTTCCTCAACCAATGTCCTCAGGGGTGCATAGCTACCCCCCTTATCCCTCCCGCCCGCGATAAGAATAATGGGAGGATCAAAGCTCTGGAGCGCCCTTACCACCGCACCCACATTTGTCCCCTTTGAATCGTCGTAATAACCGACTCCCCCCACATCAAAGACCCATTCGCACCGATGGGGTAGCCCCTTGAAACCCATAATGGCCTGCTGGATGGCAGCCTTCCCAACGCCGCAGAGCTTCGTAGTAAGGATGGCCGCCATAACATTCTCATGCATCACGGCAGGGCTCTTAACGGCATCAAGGGAAAACTCCTCCTCCCCTCCCACACCGTCCCTGAACAGGGCGGTCAGGCCGTCAAGAAAGACGCCCCTGCGCGGCTTCTCAATTGAGCTAAACCAGTAGATCCTCGCCTTTGTCTTGGCTCTCATGTCCCTTACAATCGGATCGTCGAGATTGAGGATCGCGTAATCCGATCGCCTCTGGTTCTTAAAGATCCTTTCCTTGGCACTTCTATAGGAGTTTAGATCCGGATATCGGTCGAGATGGTCCTCGGAGATGGAAAGCATCACCGAGATAAAAGGCCTGAATTTCGATATCCCCTCCAGTTGAAAGCTGGAAAGCTCAGCTATCACATAACGGGCCCCTCCTGAATACTCAACAAGGGGACGGCCTATATTACCCCCCACAAAAACCTCTATCCCGGCCTTGCGGAAAACCTCTCCTATCAGCGCTGTTGTAGTGGTCTTCCCGTTTGTCCCCGTGACCCCTACAATCGGCTCCTTTATCCCGTCGCAGGCCAGCTCCACCTCAGAGATGATAGGGATCCCCTTCTCACCTGCCTTCCGCAGGGGCTCAATGTCCGGAGGAACCCCCGGGCTCACAACGATGAACTCAGAATCAAGAAAGCTTTCCACGCAATGGCCCCCTGCCTCGATATTGACGCCAAGATTGCGGAGTTCTTCGGCCTCAGCGATCTCCGCCTCGGACCGGATATCTGTTGCCGTTACCAGGGCTCCCCTTTGCTTGAGAAATCGGGCGGTCGCAACACCTGTCTTCCCCAGACCTACAATCAGAACCTTCTTGTTCTTAAGCACCATCGCTCTACCTCAGCTTTAATGTGGACAGGCCAAGGAGGGCGAGGATAATGGAGATGATCCAGAACCTCACCGTGATCTTTGGCTCCTCCCACCCTTTGAGCTCGAAATGATGATGGATTGGCGCCATCAGAAAGACACGCTTTCTCTTCCACTGAAATGAGATGACCTGGGATATGACCGAGATCGCCTCCCAGACAAAGACCCCGCCGACAAGGACAAGGAGGATCTCCTGCTTTGTCAGCAGGGCAAGAATCCCGAGCGCCCCGCCCAGTGCAAGCGAGCCCACATCACCCATGAACATCTGTGCAGGATAGGCATTGAACCAGAGAAATCCCAGCCCGGCGCCGATGAGGGCGCCGCAGAATACAGCGAGTTCCCCAATCCCTGGAATATATGGAAGAAGAAGATGATAGGAGAATTTCACATGCCCGGTTACATAGGAAAAGAGCATGAAGACCGATGCACAGGTCATTACAGGCCCGATGGCAAGGCCGTCGAGTCCATCGGTAAGGTTCACTGCATTGGACGAACCAACGATTACGAGGATCGAAAAAAGGATATAAAGCCATCCCAGGTTTATCGTGATCTTCTTGAAAAAGGGAACACTGAGGCTTGTGTTAAAATCAGGGTGCATCGTAAGGACGACAGCGATAAACAAGGCGATGAAAGCCTCGGCCCCGAGCTTTTTCCATCCGCCCAGGCCCTGCGGAGTCCTGGTGATCTTCACTATGTCATCAACAAGCCCCACTGCACCGTATCCCAGCAGGATGGCCATTGCCATCCATACATAAACATTCTTCACATCAACCCAGAGAAGAAGAGACAGCAGGATCGAGACAAGGATCAAGACCCCTCCGATTGTCGGCGTTCCGCTCTTTACCTTGTGCCGTTCCGGGACATCCTCCCTTATTGCCTGGCCTAACTTCCTGGTCTTCAGTGTCTTTATAAAATACGGTCCAAGAATCAGGCTCAGGACAAAAGCCGTCAGGGTGGCACCGATAGCCCTGAAGGTGATGTATTTAAAGACATTGAAGATGATGAAGTATTTTGAAAGCGGATATAGGATATAAAGGAACATATTTAGATCCCCTCAACAACCTTTTCCATATGCATGCCCCTGGAGCCCTTCACAAGCACCCAGTCATTCCTCCTGAGAAAGCCCCTAACTATCCTCGCCGCCTCCTGATGGCTCCTCGCAATATGGAAGCTATTCCCGCTCATCCCTCTTGATAGGGCCCCCGATCGGACCCTCCGTGCGTTCCTTCCAATTGCAATCACGAACTCAATGCCCAGAGAGGCGACAAGCTTTCCCAGTTCCTCATGTGCACGGCCTCCCTGCCGTCCAAGCTCAAACATGTCCCCGAGGACAGCCGCCCCCCTTGCACTGCCCTTGAGGCTGCAAATTGTCCTCAGGGCCGCCTCCATGGAGCAGGGATTGGCATTGTATGTGTCGTCAATAATGACAAAGCCCTTCTTCCTGATGATTTGGAAGTGCCCGGGGATCTTTGCTCCACTTCGGAGTCCTTCCTGTATTTCTGATCGGGAGACCGCATCATCAAGGGCGCATGCACCAGCAATCGCTGCCAGGGAGTTTGAAACATTGTGGAGGCCGGGAATAGGAACATCCAGGTTCATCCGACGGCCCAGGACATCCACAGAGACGCTCGTCCCTGCAATCCCCTTCTCCTTTGCAGAGATGCATCGAACATGTGAGCCCTTCTTGAAACCGAAGAACACCTTTCTCGCAGGACACCTCCTGCCGATCTCTACAACATAAGGGTCATCGGCGTTCAGCACTGCGATGTCATTCCTCGTGAGCCTTCTTAGCAGCTCAGCCTTCGCACATGCCACTCCGAGGAGGCTTTTAAAGAACTGGATATGGGCCATCCCGATGGAGGTAATAATCCCGACTTGAGGCATTGAGATCTCGGCCAAACGGTCTATCTCGCCAAACCTGTTGGTTCCAAGCTCCAGAACTGCCGTCTCTGTCTTCGGGCCGAGCCTGAAGAGCATCAAAGGAACACCAATAAGATTGTTAAGGTTCCCTTCTGTCTTGAGGACCCTGTAGCCCGCTGATGTCAGAATTCCAGCCATCATTTCCTTTGTTGTTGTCTTCCCATTGCTGCCCGTGATCGCAGCAATTGGGATAAAATGCCTTGACCGCCAGTGCCGAGCGAGGTCGCCGAGGGCCCTGAGGGTGTCGCTGACCCTGACAAGAACCCTGCCTTTGCAGCGGATGTTCCTGTGGACAATCGCCCCGCTCGCCCCTTTCCTGAATGCGGTTTCCACAAAATCATGCCCGTCATAGCGCTGCCCCCTGATTGCAATAAAGAGGTCGCCCGGCCTCACCCTCCTGGAATCCGTAGATATGCCCTCGAATACCCTGCCTTGAATGCTCCTCGCGCCTCCTGGTCCTGAATCCACTCCGCTGAGGAGTCGCCCACCGGTAGCATTGAGTAGCTCCTGTAATGTCAACTTCATACATCCGTGGCAATGGCTCTGCGCACCTCCTCACGATCGTCAAAATGCACCCTCTTCCTGCCGATGATCTGGTAGTCCTCGTGGCCCTTCCCGGCGATGAGAACGACATCTCCGGGCTTGGCGATCCTGACAGATGCGGAGATCGCCTCCCTCCTGTCCGGGATCACGGTATAGACCCCGCCGGATATGGCCTCTCCGCTCAGGGCCTCCTTATTGACCCTTCTTGCCCCTGCCATCCCCTCCTCTATATCTTTCAGGATCATGAAAGGATCTTCGGTTCTGGGATTATCAGATGTAAGGACGACCAGATCGCTGTTACGAAGGGATATCCTGCCCATTTCAGCCCTTTTGCCGCGGTCCCTGTCGCCGCCGCATCCGAACATAGTAATGATCCTCCCCTGGGTCAGTGGACGAAGCGTGGAAAGGACACTGTCAAGTGCTTCAGGGGTATGGGCATAATCCACGAACACATCCCTTGCTACGCGCTCCAGCCTGCCTGGAACTGCTTCAACCTGCCTGATCCCCTCTATGATGGCCTCAGGAGCAAGTCCCAGTGCGCAGCCCACTCCCACAGCCGCAAGGATATTGGAAAGATTGTGCCTGCCTATAAGCCTGGACTCCACCAGCAGGAGTCCAACAGGCGTTGTTATTCTCGCCCTTATACCGGAGCCGCTCAGTTCCGCACTTTTTACGCAGATATTAAGGGTTGTGTCTGCCGGAGGCGCTGAATTGGGGGCACCCTTCAGGCTGAATCCAATCCGGGCTACCCCCTCACGGTCCGGGATTCTCCTTCCGACAGGATCATCCATGTTTAATACCTGAGCTTTTCTTTTCTTGGCGCTTGCAGGCAAAATAGCATTGAAGAGCCTCATCTTGCTCTGGACATAGGCCTCTTGGGTCTTATGGTAATCAAGATGGTCGCGGCCGAGGTTAGTGAACAGGGCAATATCGAAATGGCATCCATCCACACGCGCCATGGCCAGGGCATGGGAGGACACCTCCATCAGCAAATGGGTTGCCCCCGCGCTTACCATTTCCGACATCATTCTCTGAAGATCAAGGGACTGCGGGGTCGTAACCGGAGCAGGATAAATGCGCCCTCCATACCGGTAGTTGATCGTCCCAATGACCGCAGGATTCCCTCCGGAAACCTTGATGAGCGACTCGATCAGATAAGTACATGTCGTTTTCCCATTCGTTCCTGTGATCCCGACCAATGTGAGACTCCTTGATGGCTCGCCGTAATATGCAGAGGAGATCATGGCCAGGGCAGCCCGGGTATCCCTCACGATGACCTGAGAAACCCCCTTCAAATCCGCCATGGGCTTTGATACGACAACGCTGCGAGCCCCCCTCTTGATTGCTTCTCCGACAAAGAGATGACCATCGGACTGCTCTCCTTGTATTGCGACAAAGAGGTCTCCGCTTCGCACAGAGCGCGAGTGATATGCAATTCCCTGAACATCAATGTCTCTCGCCCCTCTCACCTCAATGATGTCAAGCCCGTGAACGAGATCCTCCAATGTCATCCTCTTGGCAATCGCACCCCTCCGATCGGACGACCGTCGTCCCCGGCGAGATCCATGCCACCGGCGACATCCCTGGAGGGAGGAATATCCAGAATGACCACGAGCTTCTCTGCAATTCGTCTGAATACCGGGGCAGCAACTATACCTCCGTATGGAGAGAGCCGTGGTTCATCAAGCATGACAAAAAGGACGACCTGGGGGGAATCCGCCGGGAAAAAGCCGATAAAAGAGGCCACACGCTTGTCTTTCGAATAACCGCCGTTTGTAAGCTCGGGTTTCTGTGCTGTGCCTGTCTTGCCGGCAATATCGTATCCGCTGATCCTTGCCATCTCTCCCGTTCCCCCCTCCTCCACAACTGCCTTTAGAACAGCAGTTACTTTTCCTGCATATGCTGGAGAGAGCACCCTTCTGACGGTTATCGGCATTTCTTCATGAATGATCGTCCCTGTGCTGCCTTCAATCCTTTTCAGGATATGGGGCCTCAGGAGATACCCTCCGTTGGCGATGCTCGCAAGTGCAGTGACCATCTGGAGGGGGGTAACGGAGATGCCCTGCCCGAAGGAGATCGTCCTGAGGCTCACCCTGGGCCATGAACGGGCAGGGTGGACACAGCCCTCTGCCTCTCCCGGAAGATCTATTCCTGTCCTCTGACCGAAACCAAATGCTTTGATCTGTCGGAAGAAGTTCTCTTTTCCCAGCCTTTCACCAACCTTGCTTGCCCCTATATTGCTGCTGACTTTCATGATCTGCTTAAGGGAGAGCCACCCGTATTTCCTCTCATCATCTTTGATAATGTTTTCCCCGACCGCATATGCGCCGTTCTCGCAGTAGAAAATATCGTCAAGTCTTGCTGCGCCGGACTCCAGGGCCGCAGCAAGGAGAAAGACCTTGAATGTCGAGCCTGGCTCATAGACATCCGTGATTCCCCTATTCCTCCATCTTTCCGGAGTGTAGAGGCTGAAGGCGTTCGGATTGAAAGATGGAACTACTGCAAGGCCGAGGATCTCTCCGGTATGAGGGTCCATGGCGATGGACACCCCTCCCCTGGCGCCGGATCGCTCAACCCCCTCGTCAAGCTCTTTCTCAATGATGTATTGAATGTCCCTATCTATGGTCAGAAAGACATTCGATGCCTCCCTGCCCTGTTTTGTTTCCTCAACGAGGATCTCCCTTCCCCTTGCGTCCCTCTCTATCCTCAGGGACCTCTGTGGGCCCCTCAGGACATCGTCGAACTGAAGCTCGGCACCCTCAAGCCCCTGCAAATCCACCCCCACAAAGCCAAGCACATGGCCGGCAAGCGACTTATTCGGATAAAAGCGCCTTCTCTCGCTGAGGAATCCGATTCCCTCCAGACCAAGCGATTTCAGCCTCTTCACCTTGGAGGGGGAAATCTGCCTCTGGATCCACACAAAGGGTCTGTCGCTCCTGAGCCTCTCGTCAATATCCCTGGACTGGACACCCAGGATCCCCGCCATCATCCTTTTTGCATTCTTATTGCCGGAGAGCTCATAAGGACGCGCATAAAGGGATTCAACCTCAATTGTTTGGGCAAGGATCTGGCCGTTCCTATCCATTATCGTCCCCCTATCAGGAGACAGGGGCATCGTCCTTATATATTGCTTTTTGGCTATCCTCTTTAGGCCCTCCATTCTATTGATCTGGAGGTCAACTGCCCTGAGGACCGCAGCACCTGCAAAGAGCATGAGGAACCCCCCTATCGCTACTACCCTCATCTTGAACATGTTCCTTTGCTTCTTAAAATTCATTCGCTCAGTTGGATCACCTGGTTTCGATCCGGATAGATCATTCCCAGCTCTGTCACAGCTATTCTCTCTACCCTCTCCGGGCTTTTAAGGGTCGCACTCTCCACGAGAAGCTGGGAGTTCTCGTGAAGGAGCGTCCTGTTCGCCTCTCTCGCAGCGGAAAGGCGGTATCCGGTGCGGAGCACCTCTATCCTCGTTCCTACAAAGGCAAGGCAGAGCAGAATAACAAGGATAATGAATAGGAGGAAAAGGGCGCCTTCCCTTAAGTAGCGAAAACTGCTGCCGTGGACTTTCACGGCCGAGTGACGCCAATCAGCTACGAACGGGACGATCATATTCTCTCGGCAGCCCTCAACCGTGCGCTCCTCGCGCGGAGATTTCTATTAGTTTCCTCCCTCGATGGTCTCACCGGCCATCTCGTAAGAATCCTTATCCTTGGAACCCTGCCGCAGGCGCAGCGCGGGAGGTCAGGGGGACAGATGCATCCCTTCTCTTCCCGTGCCATGAACTCCTTGACGATCCGGTCCTCCAGGGAATGAAATGCAATGACTACCACCCTCCCACCGGGGGCAAGAATGCTCACTGCACCATCGAGGAAAGAACGGAGATTGTCGTGCTCCTCATTCACCGCGGCCCTGAGCGCCATAAATGTTTTTGTCGCAGGGTCTATCCTCTTCGTATGAAACATGTCCGGAATTGCACTGCGAACAATTCGTGCCAGCCTCCCTGTTGTTTCTATCGGCGCCGCCGCCCTCTCCTCCTCTATTTTCAGGGCAATCCTTCTCGCCCGCTTTTCCTCCCCGAAGTTTCTAAGTATCTCCTCAAGTTTCTCCCTTGGAAATCTATTAACGATCCAGAACGCAGTAACCTGCCTCCTCCTGTCCATTCTCATGTCCAGGGGCCCATTCCTCATGAAACTGAAACCCCTTCCGGGATCCTCAAGCTGGAAGGAGGATACCCCCAGATCCGCAAGGACTCCATCCACATGTTTTATCCCAAGCTCCTCCACAATCCCGGCAATGCGCCTGAAATTGTCCCGGACATAAACAACCCTTACCCCGAACCCCTCAAGGACCCGCCGGGAGCGGCGCAGGGCCTCGTCATCCCAGTCGATCCCCACAAGCCTTCCGGTCGGCGAACCAGCCCTGAGTATCTCTGCTGCATGCCCACCTGCCCCGAGTGTCCCGTCAACATAAATCCCTCCGTCAACGGGCTTAAGGAAATGCATCGCCTCCTTGAGTAGGACCGGATGGTGAGATCCATGGATAATCTCTCCGCCCTCACGCGCTGACACGGTCCGACCCTGCGCCCCATGGTATCCGCAGTGGGTGCTGGGTTCGCCTTTCAATGAAGCTTCCCGCGGCCTCTTCTGCGGTATCGAAACATTCAAACAGGCCGTCTATTCTTATGCGCTGAAATATCTCCCTCATATTGAAACGGAGACGGGCAATCTTCATGTCGCCAGAGAAATTTCTCAATATCCTCACCATGCCGACAAGGATGCTAAGCACCACATAACAGATTCCCTCGGCTTCTCCGAGGTCAAGGACAATGCGGTATTTGCCCTGCTCCAGCCAGGAAGACAGGATATTTTTGATGGCAACCCCACATTGATGATCGAGCTTCCCTGCGACAACCAGCACCGGGATGCCATGCATCTCTCTGACCTCAAGTATCGTTCCCATTATTCCTCCTCTTAGATTCCGAGCCCGTCAAATTCCCCGCGCTCTGCGCTCATCCTGAGCCGTTTGAACTCCTCCTCCCATGTCTTGCTGTTCCAGATCTCAATCCGGTTGGTAACCCCCACGAAGGTGACCTTCCTCTCAAGACCTGCGGAATCACGAAGAGTGGGGGGGATCAGGATGCGCCCCTGCTTGTCTATGGAACAGGTTTCAGCGGGACTTACAAAGAACCTGAGAAAATCCTGGTTTGGCTTCTCAAACTGCTTCAATTGCTCGAACTTCTTGGAGAGCTTCTTCCACTCGGCAGAGGGATAGGCATATAGGCACTTTATGTAACTCGTGATTACAAGGGTGTTGTCATATTTCGCTAAAAGCACCTCGCGAAACTTGGAAGGGATGCTCACCCTTCCCTTCTTGTCAATCGTATGGCTATGTCTTCCTGTGAACATGGGACATTAATCCACTTTATTCCACTTTATGGTCAAAATATACCCCAAATACCCCACTTGTCAAGTAAAATCTTCGAATTTTTATTAATTATATCTAATTATGTATATATGGAGTATAGTTAATGCAAATTTGTCAATATATAGTGGTCTCGCAGCTCCCTATCCAGGACGGATAAATCCTCGAAAAATTGTTTGAAGCCCTATTTTCTCATGTGATAATATGAATATGTGAGGAACAGCCTTAAAAAACTAAAGGAAGAAAACCTCTATAAAACCATTACAATAGAAAAGCTCGAGAACAGGTTGAAAGAGCTTGAAAAAAACCTGAACCTCCAGTTCTCCATTGTTACCACCCTTTCAACATCATCTCTTCTTTCCGATACAACCGCCCAGGTTCTCAAGTCTGTAAGCCAGGCCCTCTCACTTGATGAGATGGCCATCCTCCTCTGCGACGATGATTCAGGCCGGCTCCGCCACTTCTCTTCCTTTGGACTCTCACGGGAAAAACAGGATGCGATATTTGAGCCTGGGGAAGGGATATCCGGGATCACCCTCTGTGATAAAAAGACACATCTTTTAGAAAGGGCGGGTGATCACCCACAATTCAAGCACTGGAAGATAAAAACCGACGAGTATAATAAGAAAACTTTTCTCGCTATCCCCCTGATCGACAAGGAGAGGGCCATCGGCGTCATCACCGCCAGCGCCCATGCAATACCCGCCACATACCAGAAGACCCTCGAATCCTTCGCAGCGCTCATGACTCCCATCATAGAGCTTCAAAGGACGAAAAGCCTTCAGGAAAAAAATTTTTTTGAAACGATCAAAAGGGTTATGGATTTCACCGAGGCTCTGAGCCCCTACACCTCAGGCCATTCCTACAGGGTCTCCCGATATGCAGCAAGATTGGCCAGAGAGTTGGGACTTCCTGATAGGCAGGTTGAAATTATTGAGAAGGGAGCGCGGCTTCACGATATCGGCAAGATCGCTATGATGGACCTTGTGAAAAAGCAGGGCAAACTGAGCGGGATACAGAAGAAGATCATGAAGACCCACCCCCTCCTTGGTGAACAATTTGTGAGCGGATTTGACTTCCTCAAGGATGCCATCCCCATCATCAAATACCATCATGAGAGGTATGACGGCAAGGGATACCCTGGAGAGCTCAAGGGAGAAAGCATCCCCTTGCCCACAAAGATCTCCACCGTTGCCGAGGTATATGATGCAATGACAACAGACCGCTCATACCGCGGTCAGCATTCATTCCGGTATGCGGTCGCACAGCTAAAAAGATACAGCGGGAAACAATTTGACCCTGAAGTGGTCAATGCCTTCATCAGAGACAAGCACTCACTTAAAGAATTTACGGATAAGGTCAAGAAAGAATCTGAAGACCTGCTCAGTTCCTGATCAATATTCTTTTTTCTCTTAAGCTCCCGTAGGATGGAGAGTGAAAAAATTGTTGAGGGGAACGCCCATACAGCGTCCCCCTCGTTGAAATATCCGGTTAATCTATTATGAATTACTTTGCCTCTGGAGCAGGGGCCGCAGGAGCAGGAGCTGGCTCTGCTGCCTTGGGCTCCTCTTTCTTCGCAGGCGCCTTCTTGGCCTCTTTCTTCACCTTCTTCGCGGCCTTCTTTTCCGCCTTTGGAGCGTGCTTAGGCTCTTCCTTCTTCGGCTCTGCTGCTGCAGGAGCAGCTGGAGCAGCCGGAGCCTGCTGTTCTTGCGCCATTGCAAGGCTTACAGAGGTTACAAAAGCCATTGCCATTAGAATACCAATTAGTTTCTTCATTCTTTTTTCACCTCCTTTCGAGTAAAATAATATTTGCAGATTCCATGCCATTTGTATCTATGTGAAATCAGGACAGTTCTAATTGAAGGGCCTTCCAAGAATGCACCAAATGGTGCATACGGATGTACCAATTCGTTACCCCTACAGCCGTTATGAAGAGGGGGTCTTAATAATCCCGAACTTCTTAAGCCTGTATTGGAGGGTCCTGTAGCTCATCCCGAGGAGTCGGGCGGCCTGGGAGATCACACCCTGTGACTTCCTCACGGCCTTGAGCAGAAGGTCCCTCTCAAATTCCTCAAAAGAGAAGCCCTCCGGAGGGATGTCAAAATCAAACTTTCCAATCTGGTAGGGCTGCTCCCTTATCTCTTGAGGAAGGTCTTCAAGCGATATGGTCTCCTTTTCAGTTAGGAGTATGGCCCTCTCAATTGCGGCCTCAAGCTCACGGACATTCCCGGGCCAGCGATACCCTATGAGTTTGTTCAGGGCCTTCCCCTGGATGTCTTTCACATTTTTCTCGTGCTTGAGGCTGTATTTCTTGATGAAATGGGATGTAAGTAGGGGGATATCCGTAGCCCGATCCCTAAGGGGAGTAAGGACAAAAGAGACAACATTAAGGCGATAGAAAAGGTCCTCCCGGAATCTTCTTTTGGCAATTTCACCCTTGAGATCCTTGTTGGATGCCGCAATTATTCTCACATTAATTCGGATATTTTCCCTGCCTCCCACCCGCATAAACTCCTTCTCCTGAAGGACCCTCAGGATAGTCGCCTGGACCTGGGCAGTAAGGTCTCCAATTTCATCAAGGAAAAGTGTTCCTTTGTCAGCGGCCTCGAGGAGCCCGATCTTTCTGGATATTGCCCCTGTAAAAGCCCCCTTTTCATATCCAAAGATCTCGCTCTCCATAAGGGTCTCAGGAATGGATGCGCAGTTCACCGCATAGAACGGCATGGCCCTTCTGGGGCTTGCATAATGGATGGCCCTTGCAAAAAGCTCTTTGCCTGTCCCGCTCTCCCCCAGGATCAGGACTGTCGAGGAACTGCCTGCTACTTTTCTGACGATCTTCATACATTCCTGGATCGAGCCATGCGTCCCTATGATATTTTCTATGCTGAATCTGTCCTCGAGCTGCTCCTGTAAATACTGCTTTTCTTTTAGGAGCTTAATCCTTTCAAATGCCCTCTGGAGGGTTAGGATTACCTCATCTTTTTCAAGTGGTTTTGTGAGGTAGTCGAAGGCTCCTGCCTTCATGGCCTGAACGGCAGAGTCAACCGTGCCGTAGGCCGTCATAATAATGACGCACGGAGGATGGGTAGAGGCTGAAATCTCTTTCAAAAGAGTGAGCCCGTCCATACCTGGAAGCTTGAGGTCTGACAGGAGAACATCTGCTGGTGATGTCCTCCATATCCTGAGGGCGTCCTCTCCATTCCCCGCATCTTCAACATCATAGCCCTCTGCCTCCAATATTGCCCTGAGGATGTCCCTCTGAGAGGGCTCATCGTCAACAACGAGGATGGTTCCTCCCTTCACGACGGCAGGGGCAGTCGGAATGTTACGGTTGTACCAATGGCGACCTCGCTTGAAATATTAATCTCTCCTCCGTGTTCCTCAACTATCCTCTTTGTGGTCGCCAGCCCCAGGCCAATGCCCGCGCTCTTTGTCGTAAAGTAGGGTTCAAAGATGCGTGGAAGATGCTCTGCCGGGATCCCCTCTCCCGTGTCTGCAAAAGTGACTGAGAGGCTTCCGTCTCCATCATTTTGGCCGGAAATGGTCAATTTTCCTCCGGATGGCATGGCTTGAATGGCATTAAGGAGAACATTCATAAAACAAGTCTTCATCTGCTCGGGATCAACAAGAAGGAGGGGCAATTCTTCCTGAAAGTTTTGTTTCACGGAGACCTTCTGTTCGCTCATCTTCCTCTGGATTACCTGGAGGACATCCTCAATCAGGACATTTATGGAAGTGGGTTTTAGATTCAGTGCTATGGGTTTGCCGAGTGTCAAGAAATTGCTGACCATTGTGTTCAGGCGGCGAACCTCTTCCTTCATAGTATCAACCAGATGGTGAAATTCTTTAAAATTTTTTCTTGGGGAGAATTTTGATGATATGTGGTCAATGCTCAGATTGATGAAATTCAAGGGATTGCGTATCTCGTGGGCGATGCCTGAGGCAAGCCGTCCCAGTTGGGAGAGGTGCTCGGATTTTCTGAGTTTCTCCTGAAGCTCTTCGTTCTCCCTTAGCTTCTTGATCATCTCGTTGAAGCTGCCAGTGAGCTCTCCGATCTCGTCTTTCCTCCCCTTCGTCTGAATCCCGGTCAGGTCCCCTGCTGCAACCTTCCGCGCTGCAGCCACGACATCGTATATAGGCCGGGTGTAGCGTTTAGAAAGATAGATGGCAGCAGCAATCCCCGCTACGAAGATGAATAGTGTGATACCAAGCCTTTGGAAAAATATTGCACGAAAGCTCCTCTTGAAGTCCTCCATTAGAGGGAAATGTGAATGTAGCCGAGCTGCTCATTTCCAACAATGACAGGAACGATCAAATTCCTGGTCTTTTCCCGATCGCCGCTCTCCGGTTCGCCAAGGACTGCCCGGATTATCAGGTCTTTGTCTGGTTCCTTGTGCACAATGTCAATCGTGGCCCCTTTCTTCAGCGGATTGGAGCTGGCAATGACCTGCTTCTTCTTGCTCAGGATGGAGATCTCCTTGAACCCCTTCCTCTTCATTCTATTCACATAGGCCCTGAGCCGGGCTTCATCGCTTATCCCATGTGTTGTCAATTCCTCAACGCTGATCTGGATGGCAGTTGAAAGGTCAACCAACTCATCCTCAACCTGCTTGCGAAGGGCTTTCTCTGTCATGGTCTGAAAATAGAGATACACCGCAAGCGAAGAAAACAAGAGGCAAAGTATCATTATCACGAGTTTTGTCTGGAGGTGAAGGGAGTCAAAAACCTTCCTGAACCTCTTTACTGGTCCTTCCCTGTTCATATCGTCATCCTACTTCCATCCTCATGTAGATTCAACATCTTCACCGCTGGAATACTCCACAAACCCGGCCGACAGGAGGTGAAAGAGGTTCTTGTATGTCTCGAACTCGCCGAGCCCGCTCTTGCGGCATATCTCCTCCACAGTGCTCTTCCCGTCAACATGATCGAAGACCCCCTTCTCTACGGGCTTAAGGTTGATCTCGGGAAGCTTTTTCTTCCTGACAAGAACAAGCTGGCCAACCGGTATCTTCTCGAGAAATACAGACCATTCGTCAACCCTGCGTATTCCCTCCATCACAAGGTTCTGGGCGCTCATACTGATCTTCGTCAGCCCCTCAAGGGGAAACTCCCCCTCAAAGAAGAAAAATACCCCCTTCTTGAGCAGGAATAGGCTGTATATTATCTCCTCAACCTGCCTTTTGACCCCAAGGAACAGCTCTTTAGGGGACAGGAACCCATTCTCCACCAGAAGCCTTCCGAGCATTCCTCCTCCACGAGCCTCCTTGAGGATGCTCTCAAGCTGTTCTCTCGTAATTTTCCCGGCCCTGACAAGGCTTTCACCCAGACGATCCCTTGAAAGGGATGATGTAGCGAACACAATGTCCCCTTTCAAGAAGAAGAGAGACTTTGTGGATTCTGAAAAAACGAAGCTCAGTATCCCTGTCTTTTTGCTGAAGTTGATCATGGAGATGATATCGGCGATGGCAAACGACTCAAGGTCCCCCCTCAGGCTCACCCTTTTAAGGGGGACTGTCCCGGGCACATGCCACCCTCCCAGCGTGTCCACTACGATGAGATCCGGGGAAAGAAACAGCACTTGAAATGAATGGCCCTCCTCGATGTCGAAATTGCTCAAAATCTGTGTGATAAAATCATGCATATCGGGTGCTCATCTGGGGTCTGCGGCTGGCCTCTCGACAGCTCCGGGAATACTTTCACGCCTCTTTTTCGGGGTCGCGATTTAGCTCCTGTTTTGCGATTCGATCCAGCAGCGCATTGATGAAGGATGCTGACTCTTCTGAATTGTAGCGTTTCCCAAGCTCGACTGCCTCGTTGATAGTAACCTTCGCAGGCACATCAATACAGTGCTGGAGCTCGAAAACCGCCATCCTCAGTATGTTCCGGTCAACCGCAGACATTCTATCAACCTTCCAGTGCTCCGAGCACTTTTCTATCAAACGGTCAATGCTCTGCCTGTGCGCTATAACGCCGTCCGTCACCTTGTGGAAAAAAATTTTTACATCCTCCGGGATCTTTTCCCCGTTTTTTTCCGCAGCCTCGATCTCTCCAGAGGTCCAGTGTCTCTTAATGTCCATCTTATAGAGGGTCCGAAGAACCATCTCACGGGCCCTTCGTCTGCTCATCCGGACTCACCTTTGCCTTTTCTTTTACCGAGCTCTTTCATCAGATTCGCCATCTCCACAGCCACGCGGGCTGCCTCTCCGCCCTTGTTCCCAGATTTAGTCCCTGCCCTCTCTATGGCCTGTTCGATATTCTCCGCAGTGACTACGCCAAAAGCCACAGGCACTCCGGACTCTAAAGAAACAGAGGCGATCCCCTTAGCAACCTCCTGGGCAACCAGATCAAAATGCTTGGTTTCGCCCCGGATCACGGTCCCAAGGCATATAACGGCGTCATACTTCTCAGAGCGTGCAAGCGACTGGGCTGCAAGGGGGATCTCAAAGGACCCCGGCACCTTCACAACGGTGATAGCCTCTTCCTCCGCATCACTCCTCTTAAGGACATCAAGGGCTCCCTCAAAAAGTTTATCTGTGATGAAGTGATTGAACCTGCTGACGATAATCGCTAACCGCAAACCCCTGGCCGACAGACTGCCTTCAATGATTTTGGGCATTTCTCCTCCTTATTTTTTGATGCTCAGGATATGACCGAGCTTCTCCCTCTTTGTTTTCAGATACTCTATATTCCTCTTTGTCGGAGCGACTTCGATAGGAACACGCTCGACAACCTTCAATCCATAGCCCTCGAGCCCGATGATCTTCCTGGGATTGTTTGTCATAAGACGCATCTCCCGCAGTCCAAGATCGAGCAGAATCTGTGCGCCGATCCCGTAGTCCCTGAGGTCGGCCTTGAATCCAAGGGCCTCGTTGGCTTCCACTGTATCTTTTCCCCCATCCTGAAGGGTATATGCCCTTATTTTGTTTGCCAGCCCTATTCCCCGGCCTTCCTGTCTCATATAGAGAATGACCCCCTTGCCTTCGCTGCCTATCATCTCCATGGCCTTGTGGAGCTGGGTGCCGCAATCGCATCTATCCGACCCGAAAACATCGCCTGTAACGCATTCAGAATGGACACGGACCAGGATTTTTTCGTCCGGAACGATCTTCCCTTTAACAAGGGCAAGATGCTGATTGGGATCCACATCGCTTTCATAGACAATGGCAAGGAAATCCCCCCCATAGGAGGTGTGAATTGTCGCGGATGACACTTGTTTCACAAGGCGCTCTGTCCTCATCCTGTAACCGATAAGGTCTGCGATGGTCACGATGCCAAGCCCATGCTTATTGGCGAAAATCTCAAGGTCGGGCATCCGCGCCATTGTCCCATCGTCTTTCATTATTTCGCAGATGACTGCGGCAGGTTTCATGCCGGCAAGGCGGGCGAGGTCAACAGAGCCCTCGGTCTGCCCTGCCCTGACGAGAACCCCCCCTTTTTTAGCGCGGAGCGGGAATATGTGGCCGGGCCTCACAAGGTCCCAAGGCTTGGTCTTGTCATCAATGGCCGTGAGAACCGTCCTGGCCCTGTCTGCAGCCGATATCCCTGTTGTCACTCCAGAGCGGGCATCAATGGAAACTCCGAATGCCGTTCCGAAACGGGATGTGTTCTCAGCCACCATAGGAGGAACCTGAAGCTCCTCGAGCCTCTCATCGTTCAAAGCCAGGCAGATGAGACCCCTGCCGTTTATCGCCATAAAGGTGATTGCCTCAGGGGTCACCTTCTCCGCTGCCATGCACAGGTCGCCTTCGTTCTCCCTATCTTCATCATCAACAAGGATGACCATTTTACCCTTCTTGAAATCCTTAATAGTTTTCTCTATTTTCTCCAGCGGCATATATGCTCCGTCATTTTGTTTTGAAATGTGAACTCAAATAAATCCTGTCTTCTCGAGGAGATCAACCGTGACCTCCCCGGTGCGCCTCTTCAGAAAAGACTCGATATATTTCCCCAGTATGTCAACCTCGATATTCACCCTGTCTCCAACCTTCTTCCTGCTGAAATTGGTCTTTTCGATCGTGTATGAGATGAGAAAGACGGTGAACCTTTCACCCTCGCATGAACCCACGGTGAGGCTTATCCCGTCTATCGCCACGGAACCCTTCTCCACCAGATAAGGAGACAGAGAAGGCGGAGCGCTGAATACCGCCCTGACAGAATTCCCTTCCGGGGCCAGTGTCTCTATGGTTCCCACCCCATCAATGTGCCCGGTGACAAAATGTCCGCCAAAGCGGTCATTGGGCCTCAGGGGCCTCTCGAGATTCACGGGATCTCCAGGCTTGAGATCGCCGAGAGTTGAGCGTCTGAGCGTCTCGGGCGTGAGGTCCATCGTGAAACTGCCCTTCCTATTCTCCACAACCGTAAGGCAGAGCCCATTGACAGCGATGCTCTCGCCCCGCCTCAGATCTTTCCAACCTCCGTAAATGGTTAGACGCCCCCCCTTTCCTTTATGGTCAATCCTTTCCACCCTTCCCATCTCCTCTATGATCCCTGTAAACATATTCCTCAGTTCTCTAATAGATATCCTTCGACAACAAGATCCCGGCCAAGGCGCATGACCTTAACCTCCTTCAATACGGGTCCATCCTTGAGTCTTTTCACGCCCCAACCACGAAAAAGAGGCACACCCTCTCCGAGAAGCATTGGGGCAAGGATAACAAACGCCTTGTTCACGAGACGATTCTCCATAAGCGAGGCAAAGATCCGCGCCCCGCCCTCAACAAGAAGCCCCTGTATGCCCCTCTTCCCCAGCTCATTCATGAGGGCCTTCATATCAACCATGCCCCTCGAGGACGGCAGGGTCATAACCTCCACCCCGATAGAAAGAAGCCTCTCCTTTTTCCTCTCAGGGGCCATGCGGGTTGTGGCAATGATAGTCATCCAGGGCTCATGGCGAAGAACTTTTGCGGAATCCGGTATTCTAAGGTGGCTGTCCACAATGACCCTGTATGGCATTATTTCGTTTCCCATGCCGTAACGAACAGTTAGCAAAGGATCGTCCTTTAAAACTGTCCCTATTCCAACCATTACTGCATCTGCCCTCTGACGGAGACTATGAGAAAATGCTCTCGCTTCTTCACCGCTGATCCACTGCGACTCACCGCTTCCTGTAGCAATCCGTCCATCCATGCTCACTGCCGCCTTCATGATCACAAAGGGTCTTCCCGTCCTCATGAAGGAGAAGTATGCCTCATTGATCCTCCTTGCTTCCTCGGCAAGGACATTGAGCGTAACCTTTACTGATGCCCTTCTCAGGGCCCTAACACCCTTGCCGGAAACAAGGGGGTTCGGGTCAATGCTCCCAATCACTACCCTCCGGATGCCGTGGGCAATAATGGCCTCAGTGCATGGCCCTGTCCTGCCCCAGTGGGTGCAGGGCTCCATCGTGGTGTATAAGGTAGCCCCCCGTGCCCTATTACGGGCCATCGCAAGGGCCTCGACTTCACCATGGGACTCCCCGGCCTTCCTGTGAAATCCCTTCCCGACGATTCGGGAGTTTTTTACGACAATAGCACCAACAAGAGGATTAGGCCTGGTCCTCCCCTCAGCCTTCCTGGCAAGGAGAAGGGCTTTCCGCATGAACTCTTCGTCCTCTTCCATCCTTCCCTTTACCATTTGCTCTGACGGTCACCCGTTCCAATCTGCGCCCGAGACTGCTCCTATTTTCCACTCGGTGGTCTACCTCCACCGGTCACATGGGTCTTGTCTTCCTTCAACAGGCCCTTCAGCTCATCCATGAACTGATTGATGTCCTTAAATTCCCTGTATACTGAGGCAAACCGGACATAGGCAACATGATCAAGGGCATGAAGCTCTTTCATTGTTTCTTCTCCAATGACAGTGCTCTTGACCTCTTTCTCACCCCTGTCCTGGACCCTCTTCTCGATCCTGTCCACCAGCCTTTCAAGCGTATTTATACTGATCGGTCTCTTCTCACAGGCCTTGAGGACCCCGGCCATGATCTTTCCCCTATCGTAGGCCTCTCTCCTCCCGTCCTTCTTGATCACAAGCGGCAGGGATTCCTCTATCCTTTCGTATGTTGTAAACCTTCTGCCGCAGTCGTTGCACTCCCTTCTCCTTCTAATCATGTTCCCATCCTTTGAAAGCCTTGAATCAATAACCTTATTGTCTTTATAGGAACAATACGGACACTTCATGGACGCGCAAGCCTCCTCCTGTACAGGGGAAACCCTATAACAAGATCCTTTACCTGATCCCTCACTTTTTTCAGTGTAGTCTCGTCGCTGCGATTTTTCAAGGCTCTATCAATGAAATCCGCAATGAGCTCCATCTCCTTCTCCTTCATTCCCCGTGTCGTAGCAGCAGGGGTGCCTATCCTGATTCCGCTTGCAATCATCGGCGAACGGGTCTCGAAGGGTATCGTGTTTTTATTCACCGTGATCCCTGCTTTTCCAAGCGCCTCCTCGGCATCCTTGCCGGTAAGCCCGGTCCGGCTGAGATCGACAAGAAGGAGATGGGTATCTGTTCCGCCGGAGATGAGATCATATCCCCTGTCCATCAGTCCGCGAGCCATTGCCTGGGCATTGGCAATAATCTGTTTCTGATAGTCTTTGAAATCGGGCTGTAGCGCCTCTTTGAAGGCCACGGCCTTTGCAGCAATGACATGCATCAAAGGCCCACCCTGTGTCCCGGGAAAGACCCTGCTGTTGAGTGTTTTCTCGAACTCGGCCTTGCCCATGATCATCCCTCCCCTGGGCCCCCGCAGGGTCTTGTGTGTTGTAGTAGTCACATATTCGCAATATGGAATTGGAGTGGGATGCAGCCCGACTGCCACGAGGCCGGCCGGATGTGCGATGTCAGCCATCACCTTTGCTCCCACCTCGTCTGCGATCTCACGGAAGGGCTTGAAGTCAATTGCCCTGGGATAAGCGCTCGCCCCCACAACGATGAGCTTAGGCCGGCTCTGCCGTGCAAGGCTCCTCACCTCATCCATGTCGATCCTGTGGTCTTCCTTCCTTACCCCATAGGGAACAACTTTGTAGAGCCTCCCTGAGAAGTTCACAGGGCTCCCATGAGTGAGGTGCCCGCCGTGGGAGAGGTTCATCCCGAGTATGGTGTCGCCCGGCTCAAGGGCTGCAAAATACACAGCCATATTCGCCTGGGCCCCAGCATGTGGCTGGACATTGACAAAGTCTGCGCCGAAGAGCTGCTTGGCCCTCTCCTGGGCAAGCCTCTCAACAATATCCACTGCCTCGCACCCACCGTAGTATCTCTTGCCCGGATACCCCTCGGCATACTTGTTGGTCATCACATTCCCCAACGCCTCAAGGACTGCCTCGCTCACAAAGTTTTCCGAGGCTATCATCTCAAGTGTATATTCCTCCCTCTCTGTTTCCTTGCGGATAGCATCAGCGGTGTCTGGATCCACACTGCGCAGGGGGCCGCCCAAGATGGCGCTCTCCACCCCTGAGATCTTCTCAACCCTTCTCGCATGCCTGCCGGCCTCAAATTTGGCCTCGAGCCAGACCTCCAGGAGTTTCTTTGCCTCCTCTGCATTGATGAGCCTCGCGGGCAGACACAGGATATTAGCATCATTGTGCTCCTTCGCAGCCCTGGCCATGGTCTCGTTAAGGACAAGTGCTGCCCTGACATTTGGATACTTGTTAGCAACGATAGCCATCCCGATCCCTGTCCCGCAGATGAGGACCCCCCTATCCGTGCTGCCCGATGAAACCTTCTCTGCGACCCTTGAGCCGTAATCCGGGTAATCAGTAGAGTCCTGATTGTCCGGCCCTACATCCAGGATCTCCTCTCCCCTTCCAAGGAGGAATTTCTTCAACTCCTCCTTCAGAGCAAATCCTGCGTGGTCGCTGGCGATGGCAACGGGTTTCTTCATTGGACTATTCACCCCTATTTCCCAATTGCTGCAAGGCTCCTTTGTTTGACCCCGATGATCGTGAGTCCAACAACCTCCCCTGTGTCCTCCTTGTAGCGCACAATAACACCCTCTCCCACATCCACTCCCAGGGCCTTTTCTGGTCTTCCAACGCTGATATAGAGGACATCAGCCTCCTCGTCGTAATCCCAGTTGAGGTTTTCCTTCTTTTCCAGAATTTTCAAGACCTCCATAGAACCTTCCTCTTAAAGCAGGGAATCGAGCGTTTTTGTCTCCACAATCCCCTTGCTTTTCTCAACCATCTCATCATCCAGAGTAACCAGCCTCGAATCCATTTCTTTGCAGATCTGAATGACTACTGCGTCCATCCCACGAATAGAGGATTTTCGGGCGATTTGGGAGGCTCCCAGCGCTCTATTCTCCACAATGTCTAAAAATTCTATATTGCTCATGTTTATGAGATCTGTCTCAATCCTCTCTGCCAGCATTTCAGAACCGGTTCTCCTCTTGACTGCAGCCACAACCTCAACCAGAACCGTATATGGCTCTATTGCAAAATACCTTCCTTCCTTTATCAGTTCGAGCAATCTTTTGCATTCCGAATGTTTCTCCTCATCGGCTTTTAACGCTGCCACAAGAATGGAACTGTCCAGAACGAGGGTTGCCGTCATTTTTCTCTTTGATTCCTTATCTCAGAGACAGCCCCTGGACCTCTCCACAAGCGGGTAACCTCAGGAATTGCAGTAAATAGGTCGGCCCAGGCTTCGTCCGCCCTATTTTTGTCCTTTAATCCCAATGTGATAAGGTCTTTTTTTAATCCAACCACTTCTCCAAGAATATGGTTTAACCTTTCCCTTATTTTTTTTGTGTCCTCCATTGAACCCTCCCTGCATCCCAAAATTCTATTTTAGGCCCACATATATTATAGTTTATTCTTCCATCATGACTGTTTCCACATGTCTTTTCAAAGTTCTATCACGCGGTCTCTTCAGCCGGTGTCGGGAAACCATATCTATTTACTCCCTTTGTCTGAGTGCCAATTTTTTCCAGAACTTCCCTACCATTTGTTCCATTGTATCCCAGTCCTTTAAGGTACTCTTTTAGCTCCGCCTCCTGAACATGACAAAAGCCCTGTTTAGCATAGATTCCTCTCCGGAAATAACATAATGCTTCTCTATCTTTGAGTATAAACCATTCGACCTTTCTGGTGTGTTTAAGACTCCAAGGTTCTTCGTTTTTTCTATATTCTTTTTCCTTATTCCAAGAGGAATATACTTTATCAAATTCTTCACGCCACTCATACTCTCCACAAATTGCGCCGATTGCAAAACATACAGAGCCTAACCTCAAAACAACTATTGCCCCATTTTTCACATCACGAAATTGTAAAAGATTTAGTGCAATCCTTTTATCTTTGGGATATTTATTTTTTACACGCATTGACACTTCGGATTTATCCATACCTGATATATCACTAATTTCACCAGGACCAATCAGCATTAAATTTTTCTCCAACATAAGAGGAACCAGGTCTTTGTCCTTTTCACCTGCAGCTATTTGCCATATATCTGCCATTTTCAATCTCCCTTTTATTTAAAAATGACCGTTCCCGTATTACCTGATGAAACCTTTTCTGCAACCCTTGAGCCAAAGTCCGGGTAATCAGTTGAGTCCTGATTGTCCGGCCCCACATCCAGGATCTCCTCTCCCCTCTCAATGAGGAATTTCTTCAACTCCTCTTTCAGGGAAAAACCCGCATGATCGCTACCGATGGCAATGGTTTTCTTCATCCGCCCCTCTCAGCGCATCCTTCAACTCGCTGAAGTTATCACACCCAAAGAGGTGAAGAAAATACTTGTTTAAGATAAGAGACTTCTCAAGCTTCATGTGTTTCCTTCAATATCTTCTCAATGAGTTCTTTGAGTTTTGGGATCTTATTTTTAATCACATTCCAGACAACATCCCATCTGACTCCGAAATATTTATGGATGAGTTTGTCTCTTAACCCTGCAAAATCTCTCCATTCAATTTCTTGATGACCTTCCTTAAAATCTTCTGAGACATTCTTGGCCGCTTCTCCAATGATCTCCAAACTTCTTGTAAATGCTCTTTTTAATATCTCATCTTTTATGAAAGACTCATATTCCACATTTGCGCTCCTATCAAGGAGGAAATTCGCCTCATCAATGATGTGTTTCAGAAAAACTATATTATGCTTCAATTGTCTCCAGCTCCTTTTTCACATAGGGCTCAATATATGGGCTCAAACTGCCTTCAAGAACCACGTTGACCTCTTTCCCAAATAATTCCTCCAGAGAGAAAACAAAATGGATGAAGTTATCATAGGTTGGAACTTCGAGATCAACAAGAAAGTCTATATCGCTATCCTCCCTTTGCTCGTTCCTCACATAAGAGCCGAAGAGGGCAATAGATTTCACCTTGTATTTCTTGAGAATTTCTTTGTTCTCTTTCAACAGCCTCTTAATATCTTCCTTCGTCATTCTCACTCTCCCATCAACGCCTTAAATTCTCACTCTCTATCACCTTCTACCCATTGTATTGAACCCCTTCATTTGATAATTCATGCTTAAGAGAGAGCAATTCCGTGCACTTCAAAACCCAAGCCCTGGGCAAGTCTCTCCACAATATCCACTGCCTCGCACCCACCGTAGTATCTCTTGCCCGGATACCCCTCGGCATACTTGTTGGTCATCACATTCCCCAATGCCTCAAGGACTGCCTCGCTCACAAAATTTTCCGAGGCTATCAGCTCAAGGGTATATTCCTCCCTCTCTGTCTCCTTGCGGATAGCATCTGCGGTCTCCGGATCCACGCTGCGCAGGGGGCCTGCCCAGAGGGCGCTCTCCACTCCCGAGATCTTCTCAACCCTCCTCGCATGCCTTCCGGCCTCAAATTTGGCATCGAGCCATACCTTCAGAAGATTTTTTGCCTCCTCAGCATTGATGAGCCTCGCGGGCAAACACAGGATATTGGCATCATTATGCTCCTTCGCATCCCTGGCCATGGTCTCGTTGACGACAAGTGCTGCCGTGACATTGGGATACTTGTTTGCAACAATTGCCATCCCGATCCCTGTCCCGCAGACGAGCACACCCCTATCTATGCTGCCCGATGAAACCTTCTCTGCAACCCTGGCGCCGTAGTCAGGGTAATCCGTTGAATCCTGATTTTCAGGCCCAACATCAAGCACTTCCTCTCCCCTCTCAAGGAGGAATTTCTTAACCTCCTCCTTCAGGGCATATCCAGCATGGTCGCTGCCGATGACAATGGGTTTCTTCATTGGACTCTATTGTATGCCATATCACTTTCAGTTTCCACATTGACACATCTGAAAAGGTTGACAAAACAAGGAAAAAGTCAATAACATTTGTCTAATGCAATATCTTTTCACGATCGTATCCTTTCTTCTCATCTCATCGCCGTTGCTGGCCAATGAGGGAGGATTTAACTTTTCCTGGAGAGGGTATTTAAGGACAAGCTTCGATTATTCCGGGCTCAATGACTATTACGGGACACCTGTTAAAACAAAGCATTATGAAAACAGGGCGCTGGATTGGAACGGATCGGGCTGGGGGAATTACGACTGCTTTACATCAATTCGAATACCGGAAAGCAACCTATATGAAATATATTTAAATGCAAAAAAGGATACGGTGGAATTCAACATTATGTTCTCAAGTGAAAAGGTAACAAATGCCCAGGCAGGTTCACAGGTTGAAGACAGCGGCGTATACCAATGGATCCGACAGGTATATGCCGTTGTAAGGGACATTGGAAGCATCAAGGGATTGGATTTAACATTTGGTCAATTCTGGGATAAATACTTCCATATCGAGGAATACGACAGGTATCTGTTCGGAAGAATAGAAGGGACAGGCGTAAAGGCGTCATATTCCATTGGAGCGTCAAGCATATCCCTGTCTGTCCGGTTAAACCCATATCGCCCTGCCTACGACCCGAAATACGAGATAATGGATGATTATGTCCAGACAACAATCCTCTCCGGAAAGGGAGAAATTGACCTTTCCCAGTATGCCCCCCTGACGCTTGGTATATATGCAACATTCCCGAGGATAGGAAAAGTTCATTACGAGAACTACGATCCTCAGACAGACGCGAGCATCATCAAGACAACCCCTGCCCAATGGGGTTTTATCGGTGGGACCGGCGTTAATTGGAAGCCCTTTGAATGGATGGAGATAAACGGGGGCATCTCGCATCGATCTCTACTAACAAGGACGGATGATGGAACAACAATATATAACAAGGGAGGGAAATACTACGCCTTTGCATTTGAGGACAAGATGGATTTCATATCAAAAAAACTCAGCGTCACTCCTTTCGGATGGATTGAATACAGGACCAATCTTGAGCCGAATGACCCGCTCGGCTTCGGCGGTCTTTATATCAGGGGCGAATACAAGGATATGGGATATTTTCCCGAGGGCTCATACGCAGACTTCTCCTACTGGCAGAAGGGAAAGGGGCTTGAAATCGCTGATACCTCCATGGGTATAGGGCTTGGGCTAATAGCGGACCTCATGATACGGGACTGGTTCGGAGTGGGGCTCCGTTACGATTATAAGGACCCGAATACAGAATACACAGGGGATGAGGAAGGGACAACCTACCCAAGGGCTGACGACCAATTCAGCGTGATCACTCCGAGGATATTCATCGTCCTCACCCGTCCAATGGAGAGCCTCTTCACCCTGAGCTACTCTTATGTAACGGACAGAAACCTTCTCTCTTTGCCAAACCTGCCGCCGGCAAATAACACACAATTCATAAGAGGACAGCTCCTGGTCAGGTTTTAATCACCCTGCTTCACCGTAGTATATTGCACGCATTCAGGATGGAGAACGTCTGTCGGGCAACCTTTAACAGGGCATGGAGGGTCCGGTTTTATGGATATCTCCCTTACAACCCCTGTCTCGGAGTGGTCTGTGGTCCATAAGAGTATATTCGGGTCCTCAGTGCTCCACGTCCAGGTTCCCGCGCTTGTCGTTATCGTCAGGGCGTCCCCTCCATAATGGAAATCCCTTGGGACAAATATCTCTGTATTCCCTTGCGCGCCGTTCTCCTTGAAACTCAAGGTGAATATCTTTGTGTTGGTGAATAATTCCGCGCTGGTGTCACCAAGATAATCATAATTAATTGTAACGGTGGGCTCCACACCTGTTGTCGTAGTAAAAGAGAATTCAAACTTATACTTGACAACCTCGCCCGCTGTCTTCATTGGATATGGTCTTATAAAGTATTCAACATGGCATCGCTGCTGTCCGCTTGTCGTGGTATCTGTTGGCTTTTCATCGATCAATGGATTCTTCCCGTCGTGGTTCACGAGGCTCATGTCCTCTTCCTGCCAGTCCTTTCCAGTCCAGAAATAAGTCCAATACATGGAGCCAAACGCAACATTCTCCATCTCTATCATCTGGTGCGCAGTATAGTCGTCATACCCGATCCTGTCTGTTCTCATCCCATACTCGCCGATTACAACGGGCGCAAGGATGTTCTCCTTGGAGATCCTTTCAAAATCGCTGAGGTATTTAGATGTCGTATCCTTTGTCCTGTCGTATGTCGTCGCCGCCCCTATCAAAAGGGCGCCATTATAATAATGCGGTGAAAAAACGATGTTTGGCACATCAAAAGAGCCGAGTTTCGTCTTTACCCCAAAATCTCCTTCTATCGATGGTTCTACGAGAATAAGGCAATCCTTGTCAAAATCCCTGATGACCGCAATCAAGCGCTCATAGAGTTCCCTCATGTATTTCGTCTCAACTTCCTCGAGGTAAAAGGTCCCGGGCAATGGCTCGTTAAGAAGGTCATACCCGATGATATTTGACTTGTTCCTGAACCTCCACACAACCTCCTGCCATGTCCGAACGAGGTTCTCCTGCAGGGATTTATCGGTCCAGAAGTCGGTCCATGCAGATCGAACGGACTGATGGAGGCTGAGGAGCTGCCACTGCGCGCTGCAATCTATCGCATCAATATATTCCTCCTTAACGGCCCATCTCGGCGCGCCGTCCCCGCAGAGGAAGCGCGAGAAGAGGTCCTGGTGCATGTCAAGGATGACCATTATCCCCTCTTCCTTTGCCATATCAACCATCTCCTCTATCAGGTCGAGGTATTCACAGTCAGTCGTGCCCCTATTTGGCTCAAGGCCCTCCCAGAGTATGAGCAGCCGGACGGCGTTCACTCCCCAATCATGGAGCAGGCTAAATGCCTTGTTGTCCGGGTCTTTATCCTTCAGCCACATCGGTATATGGGGCGGGACCTTGCTCGAATTGCCAAATGCAACCCCTTTAAGAATAACAGTCCTCCCCATATCGTCTTTTATCCAGAACCTTCCGTCCGATCCCTGCTCTGTATGAAGGATGATCCTGTTCGCCTCTTTGTCAATTGCAGGGCATCTCGGCGAAAAGCCCCCCCCGCTCTTTGAGCAGTCGTATGACACGAGCGCAACAAGAACAATTGAAAGAAATATGCTCTTGATCTTCATTTGTATACCTCCTCCTTTTTATGGAAGCCAGACTTGATTATGACATCATCGATGTTTTTCCTGTCAAACGGCTCTATCGGAGTCAGGACAACCTTTACATTGGTCTTCCCGTTGAATATGGTTGTGTTCGGCATTGGCTTTTTGCCATATACTATTTCTACAGCAACCCTTGCAGTAGTTGCTGCCAATGGCTTTATCCCCTTGAGCACATCCATGGACTGGATCCCCTTTACAACATACTGGCAATTTATGAGGTCCGCGTCTGAGCCGGCAGTGAATACCTTTCTCTCGAGGCCGTGCTCCTTCAATGCCTCTATTGCTCCCCTTATCATCCCTGAGTTGTTTGCCAGGATTGCCTGGATATCGTTGTTGAAACGCGACAGGGCATTCTCAACAGTCCTCATCGCCTCAACCGGGGACCATGCCTGGTGGTTCTGCTCAACAACAATTTTTATACCCGGATATTTGTCAAGGACACTATGGTTCCCCCGTGTTATCTCATTTGCAACCGAATGGCCTGATTCGCCCATAAGGATTATAAAGTTCCCTTTTCCTCCGGTTGCCTTGACAGCGGCCTTAGCCTGGACAACGCCGACCTTAAAGCTGTCCTGTGAGACATAGTATTCAAGATCACAATTGTTGATGATCCTGTCGTATGCAATTACAGGGACTCCTTTCTCCCTTGCCATCTCAACCATCGGACATGCAGTGTCCGAGTTTGTCGGCTGCAGAACAAGGACATCAACCCCCTTTGTAAGCATATTCTCAACCTTCTCCAATTGCATCCGGGAATTATTGTTTGCGTCATCAAACAGGACCTCAGCCCCGATATTTTTTGCTGCCTCTATGAAATATGCCTTGTCCTTTTGATAGCGCTCCTCCTGGACCGTGGCCAGGATAAACCCAACCCTTATCTTCTTTTGAGAACCGGCCATAAGCAGGAAGACCAAAAGAACAAGGGATATTTTTTTAATCATTGTTCTACAGCTTTTCGTTGATTCTGTCCCGATCCTTACCGTATTATCTGCCGTTGTCGGGCTATTCTTTCTAATCTTCAAAAAGAACTTCATCATTATCAAATGCAAATATTGCCCGTTTGGATATAGCCCTCATAAGTGCTATGCCTATAAGATATTCCTTCTCCATTTCCACAATCTCTACATCTTTCAATCCAAGGGCGTTCACGAAAACATCACTGATATAAACACTCACAGATAGTCCCTATCAAGGCTTTGCGTGATGCTTGTATCTAACACTACAGAACCTGAAAATCCTGTATCTGCTATGAAATCTAAATCCTGTAAATTCTTTGGAGGTAAAGATGTAAGATGGAGATTTCTATTGTGAACACATCCTTTTATTTTGGGAAAGTAATCTTCATAAATATGTCCTTGCAACGCTATGTTTTTGAGAACATCAACCGATGGGTGACCAACTTTAACAAAGAAAAATACCGCTTTGGGGTCATTTTTCATCTTTCGTCCTTGTTTTGCAGCTTCTACGACACTCTTGCCATAAAAGACCTCAGCAGTCTGTGGGTCCACAGCAGCAATGTAACCTACCTTGTCTGAGTCTTTAGAACTGATCAATTTCTTCGTAATCTCCTTAGCTTGACCTGAAAGTTTCAAGCGTTCCATTTCGTCATCTTTTATGATTTTATCACAATATCACATACTCACAATAGCAGATAACGGTTGAACGTATCTGAACTTCCGAGCGAAACGAGGATTCGGGCGAAGGTACAAAGCACCGAAGCCAGATACGCTCTGTTAGGCGATGTGGCATCATTCTATTTCAATAAATATCGCTCACCGTATAATAACTTATCGAAATCCAAAAGTGAAAAATGACGGTCTGTTACAGTTCGAAGAGCCTTCCTCATTGCAAGAATTTGGCGACAGAAGCACTCATACCGAGTTTCGCAATAGCAATCATTCAGGTGAAGACCGATTTTATTTGATATAGATTTTATCCTCTTTTCTGCACTGCTATCGAGGATTGGAAATACATTTGGTCTATGAAAGTGTAGATACTTAGAGGCAAATACATCATACCGTGCCCTTTTGGGGTTGCCAAAACCTGCCACAACCAACTCTGCATTTGCTACATCTTTGACATTTCTCAATGTAAGGCGATTTCCAATTTCATTAAGTAGAGTATCTATATCCGAATCTTGAAGTCCTCGGGCAACGTTAATATATTTTACACCCCGTCTGTAGAGCCATGCCGTATATAGACGATCAACGGCTATCACCTTCACAAGGATTGGGCCAACATAATTATGATCTGGAAAACTTTTACATAATTGGTACAGTTGAGTATCCAACCTTCGCCAATACTCGCTATACTTGTCATCAGATTGATACTCCTCAATACAAGAGAGCAATTCATTGCAGACTTTCCTGATATACTTTACATTCTTCATTTCTATCACCAATCCCTAATTTTATTGTTCATTTGTGGTATGACTATTCTCGCTATTTCGCCTAACGGTTTCAGCATATACGACCTTGCCATCTCAACCATCGGACAGGCTGTGTCCGAGTTTGTCGGCTGCAGAACAAGGACATCAACCCCCCTTTGTGAGCATGTTCTCAACCTTTTCCAACTGCATCCGGCTATTATTGTTTGCGTCATCAAACAGGACTTCTGCCCCAATGTTATTTGCTGCCTCTATGAAATATGCCTTGTCCTTTTGATAGCGCTCCTCCTGGACGGTGGCCAGGACAAACCCTACCCTTATCTTTTTTTGCGAGCCTGCCATGAGCAGGAAGGCCATGAGAATAATTAATATCTTTTTGATCATTGTGTCTTCCCAATCTCCTTTGCTTCACATTATATAATTTTATTACAAACATGCAATATATACTTTTGTCATCTTATTATTTCCCCTGAAAAGGATCTTCGGAAAGTATTTCAAGCAAAAACAGAAATCCTCTAATCTGATTTTCAATAAGTCTATTCATAATATCGGGCAATTTATTAAAATATTCTCCATTTCTCATTATTTCAATACCAAATGCCATTATTCCTAACTCCCCATAAACCCAATCAGCAGATGCACCTGGTGCCAGCGTTGATTTAGGAATGAATAACCCTATGAAAGGTTTTAAATGAATGACCCTGGGCTAAAGCCCAGGGTTTCAACTCCTCTGGCATGATCTGGCCCTCGCTCTATCGCCGTTGCTCCCTGATATACCTCTTCACCACCTCTTCGTCCACCTTCCC
>Ga0315308_1000145_pt1 | contig 37042 bp, 32 predicted proteins | sample TDP3_MG_FD_203078 | JGI IMG/M metagenome (GOLD analysis project Ga0315308, IMG submission 203078) | Freshwater sediment microbial communities from Lake Towuti, South Sulawesi, Indonesia - TDP3 | ecosystem: Environmental > Aquatic > Freshwater > Lake > Sediment | place: Indonesia: South Sulawesi...
GGCACGTCGGCTGAGGCTAGGGTCAGGATCGGCCCTCCCATGCTCATCTGCGGGTACCCCGTGCCGAAAAGCAGCCGTTCCGGGCCGTACCGGCGGCAGAGGGCGGCGAGCCCGCCGTCCAGCTCGTACCGGGAGGTGTCCACGTACAGGTTCCCGTACGCTTCGAGCAGCGGCCTGAAGAACCGGTCGTCGCCCCAGGAGCCGTGGTCTGTGGCGACGAGCGTCAGCTCCGGAGCCGTGGCCAAGACCTGCTCGACGAGCATCCAGCCGGAGATGCCGCCGCACGACTCGGTCATGGAGAGGAAGAGCGGTATGTGTTTCTCAACCAGCGCGTCGTATAGGCCGCCGAGCGTGGTTCGGGTCATGAGGAACCTGTGCTCCGCGGGAAAGGCCCAGAGCGCCTGAACGCGGTGCTGCTTCATCGCCTCGAGGAAGGCGTCTACTCCGCCCTGCTCCCCCGTCTGAGGCGGTAAGACTGCCCATGTGGCATGCAGCCTATGGAAGCCCCGGGTCTCCTCGGAGAGTAGCCTGTTCCCTACGAGTGGGGAGTCGTCGCGTTGCGCCGCGTGGCGGACGAGGGCTTCTTGAACGCCGCAGTAGTCCATCTCTTCCAGAAGCTCAGGAGGGGTCTCGGCGAAGCGGGGCGGAGGGACCTCCGAGGCCCCATAGGTGACGTTGCAGTCGAAGAGTTCCATGAAGACGGGAGGGGCTGGGCCCGCGCATATAAGCCTTAGGAAACCTGCTCGGAGGCTGAAGGCCCGCTCTAGACCAAGTCGTGCGGAACTCCTCCACGCTCTTGGTTGGCAAGGGAGGAGAAACGACGGACTACCCGTTTCACGTTCATCTCATCATAAATCGTTATCTTTCTATTAATGTACTCAACGACCTCGTGTATGAACAGCTCTTCAACGAGGTTTTGGGATCCAGTTTGGTCAAGGATCTCGGTCACCTCGGGCCATGTTAGCCAAGCTAGTTGACGGGAAAGCTTCTCGTAGACCGTGTCGTTGAAGTATCGCCTCATCTCTTCCGCGCTTTTCCAGCGATATCCGCTTTCTATCTGTCTGCGAATCTCTCCTGAGTGATCCTTGTAACGGCTAAGAAACGGAGAGCCAGGGCTCTCCTCGTCCATTGAAAGGACGATTAGGAAGAAGCTCCTTTCAGGATAGTTATCAACTGTATAGACGTAACCCCGCTCTAGGTTGCGTATGACCTGATCCCACCACAGCGAAGGATCCGGTACTCCCGGCCTGTTCCTTTTAGGATCGGCCAAATCTGTCGTGATGCTACGTGACAGTTCTGCTCCGAGCTTCACCTCGAACGAGACCGTGGCTTTAGGCATCACAACGAACAAGTCGACCTGGGTTGAAGCCTCCTCGTGTCCCCTCGGTCTGTCCGGTCTCCCCAGCTCATGCCAGAACAGAAACTTGATCTCATCACGCCTGTAGTTCTCGTTGCTGAAGAGCTGGAGGAATCGGTCTCGTTGGAAGCATCTGGCCAACAGAGGCTTAAGCCAGAGAGACGGCTCTAGCTTCTCCAAGACCCCGAACACATTCGAGGTCAGAATATCCTCGCTCAGTCGGTGCAGGATGATCTCGCCTCCCGACCTGATATATCGGGCGGGGCTTCCATTGGGGCCGTACGCCCTACCGTGGGCTCTCAGACCTCCCTCCCTTTCGAATTCTCTTTCTATAACGAGTGTCATGAAGCGAAGCGAATCTCCAATGCTAATAAACGATGTTCCTTGTCCAGAGTCCCAGTCCAGGCCGTTCGCATGGAACTGCCCGAGGCTCTTAGCCACCAAGGCAAGAGAACTTCCCTCATCAAGCCTCAGACGTTAAACTCCGAGCTTCTGCGGATCGAGGCGGTTCCCGTATCTCTTAAGGTAGGCTATCTCGGCGAGGGTCTTGCGGTTCTTCTTTCCTAAGATCTTCCTAGCGGGGTATCCGAACCCTACGACTATGGTGGGGCTCAGCTCTTTCGGGATGCTGAAGTCTTTACGCAGACTCTCCGGTCTCATTCCGGTGAAGACGCAGGAGGCGACGCCGTAGTTCCAGGCGGCGAGCTGCATGTCTTGTATCGCTCTGCCCGCGTCGATCGCGTGGAACCCATACTTGGGGTCGGTTAGGACTATGACAGCGAAGTTGGCGCGTTCCACCCAGGCTCCGGTGGTGCTGTCTCTGGCCAGGGTTCTCAGGTCTTCGCGGTCCTGGACGAGGACGAAGCGCCAGTGCTGAGCGTTCATTCCGCTCGCCGTGAGCCTGGCGGCTTCCAGAACCTTCAGCTTCACCTCGCCGGGGACGCTCTTGAAACTGAACTCACGCACATCCAGCTTGGTCACGATACAGTCGTAGGCGTCCATGGTGACGGCTCCTTCCTCTCCTGCTTTAAACCTTTCCCGGGCTCGCACCTGCTCTGGATATTAAGCGCTCGTTTTTTCAGGTGTTTTCATCCAGTGCTAGATATGATTTTGATACTGCGCCATAACAGAGGTGATCTCCGTAGTAATCTTTCGGCAGTCATATTAGGAGCAATGCATGCAGTTGCTGAGGGCCTCGAGGGGGTATTTTCCTGCCTCACGCGAGGTGGAATCGTAAGGGTCGTGTTTCCGGGACCACGGTAAGGGTAGAGGTATCGCAGGAGATGGATGAACTGATCTTAAGGAGGCTTGGGCTTACACAGGAGCAGCTGGACGAGTTCTGGGTTAATGGCATTAGCTCGGTCGCCTCTCTCATCCTAGACGCGTTTGACATACCCGTTCCCCTAGAAATGGAGAGCGAGGGGATACGCTTCTTCCCGGGTTACACGACGGCCTCGACTGACCGCCAAGAGGTAGCAGTGAAGCCTGCCAAGCTACAACCACCGCGGCTCCTCGCACATCTGCCTTCCCAGAGATAGAACCCCTTCGGCTTCCCATAACGCTTATCGAGAAAAGCCGCTCCATACTTCTGCCGTGCGAAGATGAAGGCTACGAGCCGGTAGAAGACAGCCGTGACCGAGTGAGAGCCTTGCCTCTGAGAGCAAGGCTCTCAGTAGATCCACGACCCTCCTATTTACCGAGACGCCCGCGAAGCGAGATGGCATCGATCGCGGAGACAGAGCCGGGCTTAGCTCCTAAAGGCCGGGGGCTGGTTTGACGGAAGACTGGGATGCGATCGTTCTAAAGGTTAGAGCTTTATAGCCAAGCCGCCGTACCTTCTTCTGGTGGGCGATAAGCGTGGATGAGGTCGTTTCCACATCGTACATCTACCCGTCGTTCATCGGCCTGCTCATAGTCGCTGCGATCGTCCTAGGAGTCCTCTTCCTCATCCTGCTCGTGGTCTTCGCGGCCCGCGGCTCCTGGGTCTCAAGGACGACGGGCGGGGCCATAGCACTCGCCTTGGCCTCGATGACATTCCTCACAGGCGTCTGGGCCCTCGCCTTCTCGCCCGCAGACAAGCGGTATGAGAGCATCGTAAGCGCCGCGCCCTCCATCCAGCCAACGAGGAGCTGGAACTACCAGGCCAGCTTCAGGGAAGGCGACTTGATAACCGGCAACGTTAACCTCCGCGACTTCTGGCCCAAGCCGCTCATCGACGAGTTCAACCGGACCCCTTCGGACCCAGGGTTCAACCAGACGCCACCAGACGAGGGGAACGTCCCTAGGCCTATTATCATCCTGCAGACCTTCAGCCTCTTCGTCCAAGACCCCCGGGGAGACCTCGTCTGGTCAGAGGAGAACACGAGTAGCTCCTCGTTCACGGTTACGGCGCCTGTGACGGGCGCCTATACGTTCAAGGTGCAGAACGATGGTCCCCAGACCTTGATGCTCTTCGTGAGCATCTCGAAGACCGTGGACTACAGGCCGCTGGAGCCCTTCGGTCAATGGCTTACACTCGTCTCGCTGCCGTTGATCGGGCTGGGAATATGGGCTTCGCTGCCTAGGCGCGGAGCGCAGAGAGAAGCCACCAGAGCCCCATAGCCCGGCGCCCCTTTCTGCGAGTGAGGAAACTCTCTTTAGCCTAGAAGCCGATCGTGGCTCCGGCCTAGAGGGCTGGGGGTCAACCTAACGGCTGCCGAGGTGGTTCAGGAGCCGCGGGAGAGGCTGAAGAGGGCCCTTTTGAAGGCGTTAGACGCAGGATACCAGCTGGAGCCTGAGGGGCTCCGCTTCCTAGGCGCGCTCCCAGAGGCGATTGACCCCCTGGAGGTCGTCGAAGCAGCCATACAGGAGCAGCTGCGAAGAGACGCGTCCGCTCTCTGGCTGCCCAAAGCCCTGCTGGAGGAGGCCGCGAAGCCTGAGCCTAAGCCTATGCCGGAAAGCATAGGGCCCACGCTGAGGCCGCCCGCCGCAGATGTTGAGGCCCAGGTAACCGTGGTCCTGGATCCCAGCAAGGAGGCGGAGGAAGACCCCTCCTTGGAGAGCTTTGTCGAGTATTTCCGCGACAGGTTCAGGAAGACTGAGGCGATGCTGAGGCGTAGAATGGATGCCCGCGACGCGATCTCGATCTCCGAGGCTCGTAGAGCGCCGGTGAACAGTCCCATCAAGGTCATTGGGATGGTGACTGAGAAGCGGGAGCGAGGCGGCTACATAAGGCTGGAGCTAGAAGACCTAGAGGCGCGCATCCCCGCCCTCGTGCCCACGAGCGCGGACCGAGCCGTGCTTCTGAAGGCCCAGGCGATCCTCCTGGATCAAGTGCTCTGCGTGGCCGGGGTTCGAGCTGAGTCAGGCTTATTGATCGTGACGGACGTGATCATGCCTGACCTGCCTGACAGGCGGCCGACGACCGCGGAGGAGGACATCTGCGCCGCGTTGATATCCGACATCCATGTCGGCAGCAGGATGTTCCTAGAGAAGGCCTTCGACCGGTTCCTGCAATGGCTGCAGGGCAGAGTGGGCAGCCCTGAGCAGAGGAACCTCGCGGGCAGGGTGAAGTACCTCGTCATCGCAGGTGACCTCGTCGACGGGATAGGCGTATACCCCGAGCAGGAACGCGAGCTCGTCATAACGGACGTGTACAAACAGTACGACCAAGTAGCCAGGCGCCTGAGCAGAGTGCCAGAGCACGTTGAGATCCTAGTGATCCCGGGGAACCACGATGCCGTTCGCCAGGCGCTGCCTCAGCCCGCGATCCCGCGCAAGTACTCTGAGCAGCTCTACGCGGACCCGCGTGTCCGCATGCTCGGGGGCCCCGCCTGGATTGAGCTCCACGGCGTGAGGCTCCTAGCATACCACGGCAGAAGCCTAGACGACGTGATAGGCTCCGTGCCCAACATGTCCTTCCAAGAACCCGACGCGGCCATGGAGATTCTGCTAAAAGCCCGGCATCTCTGCCCCTCCTTTGGGCAGAGGACGCCCATCTCGCCTCAGAAGCAGGACCTGCTGATCGTGGACCAGATACCGGATATCTTCCAAGCCGGTCACGTGCACGTGTTCAGGCATAGAAACTACAGGGGAACACTCGTCATCAACTCAGGCGCCTGGCAGAGCCAGACCGCGTTTCAGAGAAAGAACGGCTTAACCCCTATCTCCGGCATCATACCGCTCGTCGACCTGAAGACGATGCAGGTTACGGTGACGAGCTTCGTCTAGTGCCCAAGGAGAGAAGGCGTCAGCTATGAGCCTTGCGATGCGGAGGGGCTCAGGGATCTTCCCGAAGACGACAAGGCTCCGGATCAAGGCCTCCCCCCAGGCTGGATCGACGCCCACCGCCTGAAAGTAGACGACCGAGCTAGGCGAGAGCTCAAGCGGCATGGGTGCACCTGCCGCCTGGAGAAGCTGGACGCGCTGCTCCCAGTCTGAGAAGTGCCTCTGGAGGGCTGCCTGTACGGCTTGAGGCCGAGGCTCCGCGCTGAGGACCGCGACGACGGGCCGCTTGAGCTCTCTGCTCAGGCGGGGAGCATCCACGATGTTGAACCCCGCGTACGGCAAGCCATGCAGAAGGACAGCCGATATGCCTCTGCGTAGAGGATAGGCCACCTCTAAGATGCGGTCTGTGACATCAAGGCCGTCCACCTGTATCCACGCGGTCAAGAGCCTCTGTATCCTTACGCCTCTGGTGAGAACGAAGAGGAGTGGCGCGTGGGCAGCCTTCTCTCCCTTAGGCGAGGTGAAGGGTCCATCCTCAACCGCGAGGACTCGTATGCCCGGCGGGAGGCGCGAGCCCATAGCTTGCGAAGTATGCAGCGGGCACTTAAGGAGTCTTCCTAAGGTGGCGTGGCACGTAAGAGAGCAGCGGGCTGAAGCGTGTGTCGCTGTTGAAGTGCTCCTGAGCCGCAAGGAGAGGCATGTTCAACCGGACCCTCTTCGACCGACCGTGTCTGCCGCGGCTGACCAGCTTGGCGTTTACCACGCCTAGGACGTCGAGTTCGCTGATGAGGCCGCTGATCCGCCTCTGCGTAAGCGGCTCCACTCCGGTCTTGCCGCAGAGGTCGGCGTAAACCTCGTAGATGTCTCCGGTGAGGCAGTCCCTCATGTTCAAGCGGCTCGTGTGGTAGATGCTGTAGAGCACCAGCCTCTGGTGAAGGGGCAGGGTCTTCAACGCCTCGTTAACGCGGTTCTCCTCGATCTTACGCTGCGCCTGCCTCACGTGGGCGTCGGTCACGCCCTTCGCGCCCTCCCGCTCGGCAAGCTCCGCGGAGACGCGGAGCAGATCCAAGGCCCGTCGGGCGTCGCCGTGCTCCGCAGCCGCAAGGGCGGCGCAAAGCCTGAGCGCCGACTCCTCTAGAGCTCCGTCTGAGAAGGAGAGCGCAGCCCTCTCCCATAGGATGTCGTGCAGCTCATCGGCGGCGTAGGGCCGGAAGACCAGCTCCTCTTCGCTCAGGCTGCTGAGAACCCTGGGGTCGAGCAGCTCCTTGAAGTTCAGGTCGTTCGAGACCCCGATGAAGACCAGTCTGCCGATATCGGAGGTCTCGTTTACGCGCGTCAGCTCATAGAGCAGGTCGTCGCCGTGCTGCTTCACGAGCACGTCCAGTTCGTCCAGCACGATCACGAGGACACCGTGCAGGGAGGCTAACCCGGCTTTGAACCTGTCGAAGACCTCGTTCGTCGATAGGCCCGTGAAGGGGATGTGGACTCCCACGGACTCGCTGAGCATGGAAAGAACCCTGTAGTCCGTACCTGCCATGCGACAGTTGACGTGACAGGCCTCCACGGCGCTGTGAAGCTCATGGCTCTTCCGTACGAGATGCGTGAGGACATAGCGGACTACCGCGGTCTTGCCTATGCCCGGCTTACCGTAGATGAAGACGTTAGAGCACCTAGAGCCCTTCAGCACGGGCGCCAGAATCCAACCGAGCCTGCGTATCTGCTCATCCCTATGCGGTAGGCTCTCAGGAACATAGTCAGGCCTGAGGACCTCCCGGTTGGTCAGGATGAGGGGCTGACCTAGGAAATGGTCGAAGATCTCTGATAGCCCCTCCTGCACCCGGTAGGCCTCCCAGAGCTGAGTGACCAGCCGACGGCTCTGGCTCTCACCCGTTAAAAGCCTACCAATCCAGAGGATTTGACATATCCGCCAAAGATTTGACAAGTAGGCTCCAGCCTAGCCTAGGGCCCAGCCCTAGGTTTCCACTCCAGCCCAGTGCCAGAGCGAATGCTCCGCGGGAGTTCACAACACGGTGAACCTTGATCCTACAGTCAACCCAGCTAGACAGTATGATACTTAAACCATCGCTGGTGTAACCCGTTGGACTCTCTTCTTCCAGAAAGAGGAAGAAGAATCCGTCGCTAGTTAGGGATCTGACTCCACTGGAAATCGAGGGGTGGGCGTCGGCACCGACCCAGAGGATTCCTTACTCCTCAACGTCCAATCCGTTGCCTAAGTCGAGACATCGTCAGCGTAGACTCTTCGCCGTTGGCTTGAGGATTCGAGATCCGCCTAGCCTATCGCCCGCCTCCCAACATTCTGCGGGCGCCATGCTGTGAATTGCCCCGCTTTCGGTGTCCTCCCCTTTTTCCTGTCAATTCTTATGGAAGGGAGTTTGGCTGCTACGCGGAAACACGGACCCCTTGATTTCCACTGGAGGAACTTTGAACCACCACAGTTTCGCTACCGCTCCCTTTCGCGGGGCCGGGTAGGGTGTGAATGGCTTAAGACCCTGGGAGCGTTGTGCTTTCGGTGATTCCGCCGAGTTCTAGGCTTTTCACAACTTCACAGGTTTCTGAATTCTTTTATCCCGTTCGCCTGTGGAGGGTGAAGGGAGGGGCTTTGGGGGCGTCGCGGTTTCGCATTCAGGCCTTCGATAGGAAGGGGAACAAGTTCACCGTCTCCTTCGAGGGCAGCGCGTCTAGGGAGAAGGTTCTTCAGGTGCTTGACATGGTGGAGCTCCTCGGCGGGCTATCCTCTGACGGCGCGCCCCAGCCCGGGCTGAACGAGGAGGCTCCTACGAAGGTGGAGAGGGTCAAGGCCGTCGTCTTACAGAGCTTCGCCTTGGGCTGGTTCTCCTCGAAGGATGTCCAGGCCTCCTATGAGGAAGCTTATGACGAGCCGCTCGCCCTGAGCACGGCTTCCACCTATCTTCAGAGGCTGGCCTTTGAGGGCTTCCTTCTCCGGTCGGGCCCCAGGAGCGCGAGGCGGTACAGGCTGAGCATCAGGCCGGAGAAGCGTGCCTTCAAGAGCTCTTCTGAAGCGCGGCCTTAAGCTTCTCGTTCACCCTGTAGACGTACGGCAGCTTGTGCGTATCCCTGTCCACGTAGCCCTCCAGGTACAGTTTCTTCATGATGCGGGCGGTGTGCTCCCGCGTCCTTCCAATCAGCCTCTCCAGCTCCCTGGAGGTCTTCGCGCCCTCAATTCTCAGAATCTCCAAGACCTGAAGCTCCGTCTCGGTAAGCCGTGCAAGCGTTGGATCCGGCATGGAGGCCCTAGTGGTGGCTCCCGCTTTTGCTTCTGTGAGTGCGGCGGTCGCGGCTGGGGCCTCATGGCTGGTCGTTATGGCGGATATCTCGCGTCTCAGGGATTCTATCTCGTCAAGTCCCTTCAAGGCTTCGCGACCCTTCTCTACTTGGAGCTCGAGTTCCTTCAATCTGCCCTCCATTTCCAGCGAGTGGTCTAGGGTGCGCTTGCTTGCCTCCAGCGAGAGGAGGGCGGCCTCGGCGGCCTTGGCGATCCTCCTCTCCTGGCCGAGTACTCTTCCGCGTAGCCATCTCAGGCTTCCAGTTGAGTCGTTGACGCTTCGCGTGAGCGATTCTACCTGTGCCTCGTGTGAGTCAAGCCTCTGCCGGTAGGTTCGGAACGCGTACCGAACGTCGTCCCTAGTCTCCTCGTATTCTGCCTTGAGCTTCCGCAGCTTGGCTGCGTAGAGGGCGAGCGCCGGAAGGGCGACGGCACCGACCGCGGCAGCCGCTAGGAGGATCTCGCTCAATTCGAGGCCTCCTCTTCGCTGACCTGTCTGCTAGGCTGTTGGCCTCTCAGCGCCGTTAGGATCGTGTCGATCTTCGTCACGATGCCGAGCATTCGGCTCTTGTCCATCACGATCAGCGCGGGGGTGCCGCGTGAGAGCATGTACGCCGCCTCCTCCACGGTCAGGCTGGGCGGCACCATCGGGAAGGCCTCCTCCATCACCTCGCGCACGGGAAGCTCAAAGACCGCTCTTACGTCTCTGACGCGCGTCAGCCTCTTCAGAAGCGTCGATTCCTGAATGCTTCCCACGGGGAAGTCGTTCCTCAAGACAGGCAACTGGGAGAAGTCATGTCTCCTCATGAGTTCCACCGCCTCTCTGACCGTCTGAGACTCATCTACTGAGGCCACGGGGCTCTGCATCACGTCGCTCACGAACGCAGCCTCCTGGCCGGAGCTGGATATGGCATCGATTATCTTCCTCAAGGTCGAGAGCCTCGGATCAACCGTCCCCTTCTCTATCCGCGAGATCAAGGCCTGGCTTAGCCCCGCCTTCTCGGCAAGGGCCTTCTGCGTCAGTCCCGCGGCTTCTCGCAGCCGCCGTAGGGTGTGACCCGACGGGATCACATGTGACAGAGCCATGCACCCTGCTGTGACGCGCTGTGATACGTTGTGACGTAGGATGAAGATAAGCCTTGCCTGTCACATGTCACGTCGCCCCCCGGGAAAGACCGCGGGCCGCGGTGAGATCGCTGAGGAGGCGCCGAACCTACACGCCGCCCGCCAGATCAAGCCCCTGTGCGCCCATCCTCGCGAGCTACGAATGCTGCTTTGGCCCCTGCAGCATGTCGGTCGTAGAGCAGGTTCCAGCCAGGCCGCGCCAGGGGTCTTGGATTCCCGGGGCAGAGCGATGGACGTGCAAGCCTTTACGCGTCGTGTTCACGCCGTGGCAAAGCTTTATCTGCGCGGCCCGGAATGGATACACTTCTGTAGACAAGGGTGGGCGTCCTGTCCTCCTGGACTCAAACTGCTGGCTCGGTGCTTGAGGCGTTCTCCCGGGATCAACTGGCGCGTACGTTGCTGGAGGAGAGTCATATGACTGAAAGGCAGCTTCTCGCGCTTCTGATCGACGTTTCAGCAGAGGAGATGGCTCAGATTCCCGTGAAATACGAGGAGAAGGCTCGATCTATGCCTAGGCCTTCGAGCCGGGGAGCATACAACCGGACGCTGGCTCAGGCGAGAAGGAACGTGATAAGGTCGTTCTTCACGCTGTACCTTCTAGGCTACATGGGCCTCCTGAACCTCAGTGAGCTCAGCGAGCACATGAAGCTTGGGGAGGAGCTGAGAAGCTACGTTAACTCCTACCTACAGGGAGGCGCCTCCGCGCCGCAGCAGACGCGCGTAATGGCCTCAGTCCGGAGCCGCCTGATAGAGAGAGTTAGCCGCCTCGCGCAGCCCTCCTCAATGAGGCCCAACGTGAGACTGTGACGTGTGATATCATATCACCGAGCACCCTCCATACGTCTTCCATACCTGTGACGTCTGAGATCGCTGTGACGTCACAGTCTCATCTAGCGCCCATCTACGCCGTGCCTCTGCCCTTGCGTGACCGTTCACGTCTAGCCAGGGGCGATCGAGCCAAACCTCCGACCAAGTGGCGGCTTCTCGTCAGCGAGACGCTGACCTCAGCCACGCTCTGCTGAGAGCTGGGTGCGCGCGTCGCGTGTGACATCAAAGGTGAGATAGCTCTGGAGGGGCACGTCTCACGGTGGCCTCGACGGGGCTGTCGCCAGCGTGCGCGATCTTAGCGTCTCCCCCGTCCTAGCCAGCGTGATAGCTTCTTCTGTTCTGAGTACGGCGCGTTGTTTCAGAAGCAGGGCCGCTTCGTTCACGACGCCCCTTATGACCGGGTTTCAGGTCTTCGGCGTTGCATGTGATTGTTACCTGTGACTTGGTCCCTATGATAGGACGCCCAGGCTCTTCCGTTTCGCGGTAGTGATGCGTGCTGTGACGTTGGCCCGTATGCTCGTCGTGACCCGACCGTGATGCCATTGAGTATGTTTCCGCCCTGAGCCCGAGGGTAAGCCGCCGGCCCTGTTGCGCCAGCGGGACCAACTCCCAGGATCTTGCCTCTGGCTTAAATCAGGGTTACGCGCCCGTATGGAGCTGAGCCAGGATGTCTCTTCGAAAAGCGAGGATACTTGTCACGGGCGGCGCGGGCTTCGTCGGCAGTCATCTCGTCGACGCTTTGGTGAAGAACGACGCACACGTGACCGTTCTAGACAACCTCAGCTCAGGTCGCCTGGCGAATATCGAGCGATGGCTGAAGCTGCCTACCTTCAGGTTTATCCAAGGGGACTCCCTCAAGCCCGAGGACGTGGCCGAAGCTATCGACGCTAACGAGCTCGTCTTCCACTTGGCCGCGAACGCTGAGGTAAGGCGCGGAGCCGAGGATACCCGCGTCGACTTGGAGCAGAACCTTCTGGCCACGCATACGCTTCTCGAGGCGATGCGGGGAAGCGAGAGTTGCAGGCGGATCGCGTTCACGTCCACCTCCACGGTCTACGGGGAGCCCGCTCGCTTCCCTACGCCGGAGGGCTACGGCCCCCTTCTGCCAACCTCGCTCTACGGAGCCTCGAAGCTGGCCTGCGAGGGCCTCATCTCCGCCTATGCGAGAACCTTCGGCCTGAAGGCGATCATCTACAGGCTTGCGAACATCGTGGGCGCCCGTGGCCGCCGCGGCGTCGTCTGGGACTTCACCCGGAAGCTGCAGCAGAACCCTTCTAGGCTGGAGATACTCGGCGACGGGAGACAGGCGAAGTCCTACCTGCTCGTTGACGACTGCGTCGAGGCCATGCTCCTCGGCTTACGCGTAGCTAAGGAGCCCGTGGAGGTCTATAACGTGGGCTCGGAGGACCAGGTGACCGTCACCGCGATCGCGCACACTGTGGCGGCGATCCTAGGCGCTAAGGACGTTAGTTTCCAGTACGTGCCCGGGGCGGAGGGCGGAAGAGGATGGGTCGGCGATGTCAAGACGATGCTGCTAGACGTGTCGAGGCTTAAGCGCTTAGGCTGGAGCCCCAGGCACAACAGCCTTGAGTCCATCAGGATAGCGGCCAAACAGGCGCTGCTTGAGCTACTACATGAAACCTAGCGCTAACGGCCTTCGCCGCCCGACTAGGCCTCGCGCAGCTCCCTAGCCTTGTCCTCGGGCCTGTAGTCGAACGTCACGGTCCCCGCGCCGGTCTCCACGCTGGCGAAGAACTTCAGCTTCCCCCTCTCACGGTAGGGCGGGTAGAACTCCACGTGAAAATGATAATACGGGTACTCTCGCCCATCCGTGGGCGCCTGATGGAAGACCATCATGTAGGGGAAGCTCCCGCCGAACATCCCGTCAAACTTCCTCAGAACCGTCTCGAGGATCGAGGCGAAGCCCCGCCTCTCCTCCGCGGAGAACTCCAGCAGCGTCTGGAGATGACGCCTGGAGTAGATGTGAACCCCGTAGGGCAACCGGGCGAAGAATGGGAGAAAGGCCGTGAAGGCTTCGTTCTCCGCGACTAGTCGGGTGCCTTCGGCCCGCTCCTTGCCGAGGATGTGGCAGAAGAGGCAGTGGCCCCCGTGTTTCCAGTAGCCTCGGCTTGAAGAGAGCTCCCTCTGGACCCTGGGCGGGATGAAGGGGAAGGCGTAGATCTGCCCATGCGGGTGGTCTAACGTGACGCCTACCTCACGGCCCTTGTTCTCGAAGATCAGAACGTAATCAACCTCCTCTCTGCTGCCTAAGGCCTTGAACCGTTCAGTCCAAAGCTCGACCAGGGCCTCGATGTGCTCGGCGCCCAGCTCTGTTAGGCTCGTGTTATGCTCGGGCGTGTAGACGATTATCTCACAGGCTCCCTCGGCTCGCCTGACGCGGTAGAGCCGGTCGCTTCGAGGTTCAGGCTCAGGGGCCCCCGGCAGGAGCGAGGGGAACCTGTTCGGGAGGCTGAGCACCCTCCAGCCGGTCTTAGGTATCTCCTGCGCCCCGGGGCAGAAGGGGCAGTAGCCCTCCGGGTACATCGGTCGACTCCTGCGGACGCCTGAGACGATGATCCACTCCTTAAGCAGAGGATCCCATCGTAGCTCCATCGGGAACCCGCCCTTAGGCTCCTTAGCTGATCATGTCTCCGCCAGCTGAAAGGGTTTCTCCCATGGCAGTCGCCTTGCGGCTCTAGGAACAGGCCATGAAGGGCCCAGTTCCAGGGCGCGCTGGATTCTCGCCCTCTGTGAGCGAGGGAGCTACGGGCTGGAAGACGCCTTCCTTCTCGTCCTCGCCCAGATAGCTACAATGACGACTGTTACCGCGGCCGCCCCGGCCCCGTAGTACAGGTAGGTGGTGGTTTCACCGCCCGGGGGCTTCAGGCTCAGGCCAGGGTAGGTTATCGACGCCACTTGAACGGAGGGAACGGCGGCTCCGAAGCTCGCCAAGCTGGCGTTTACAGGGTACAACGGCCAGTTGACCACTTCTAGGACTACGTCCTCCGTGGCTGAGAGCCTGTGGATTCCAGGCGGCACCGTCATGGAGCCGTCGGGCGCAAGCCTAACCCTGGTGTCGTCTAGGGTCACCACGGCCTCCTTATACGCGAAGAGGAAGGCTTCTCCTCGAGCGCCCTCTGTAGGTCGGTAAGTGATCTCCTCCCCAGGCGGCACATCGGTGGGAATGAAGACGGTCACTGCCTGGTCAGCTTTCAGGACGGCGAAGGCTAGGCCGTAGTTCTGAGCCATCAGCATCATGGGCCTGTCAGACTCAGCGATCATGGCAGGCGCCTTGATCTGCGCCGTCACGTTGCCGCCAGCTGGCACCGTGGCCTTAAGCGCCTCCTTCTGGCTTTCCACATCCCATACCGTTAGCTTGGCCTCGTTGTCAGAGGTGAAGACGAAGGCTGGCGGCGTGTACGGCGGCCAGAGGTCTGTCGCCATCGAGATGCCAGCGAAGGCCTGTCCTGCGTATCCGCCTTGAACCGCCGGGTAGAAGGATGTGCCCATCCCTGAATAGGGCGGATAGAGGGACTGAACCATCACTCGCCCCGTCGCGGAGAGGACATACGTGTCTTCCCGCGCGAAGCCGAAGGACTGATACCCGTTCACTCGCAGCTTGAAAGATGCGACCTTGCTCCCAGCTGAGTCTGTCAACGTAACCTCTGCGTCCTCGATCGCGTAGACCATGAACGGCGACGTGGCGCCCGTCGAGGTGGAGGCGAAGATGAACTCTCCGCCTACGAAGCCGCCCTCGGTGCTCGTGAAGAAGCTGTTAAACGTTAGCCCCGTCGACAACAGGACGGTGACGGGTTTATCCGCGACGACCTTGAACATCGTGCCGTTTCCAACGTGCACCGTGGCGTTCTCCAGCCTGTTCAGGGTGAATTGCCCCAGCGACTGGCCGCTTGGTAACGCGTAGGCCTGGAGCCTCGTCTTGTCTTGGCTGGCGATCACCAGCACTGGAACCTCGGTGACCCTCGTCTCGGGGAGGATAAGCCACTCCTCCGTCGCCCTGTAGTGCACGTGGTAGCGGGCAGGGACTATGGCCCAGATCCTCGGGGGAACATAGCCGTAATAGACGTAGGGGCCTTCCACCGCGGAGACCGGCCCCGGCAGAGCCGTCCATTCACTTAGGGAAAGCAGCGTGGAGGCCACTAAGAAGAGCGTCAATGCTGCTCTTAGCCTAGGCCTGCTGTCGCGGGACATAGCAGACTAGAGCCTACTCTTCAGGATATATGATTTCCTAGACTCTCCGCGGCCAGAGAACCCGGTGGACGCTTCCTCTAGGCCTCCGCTGACGAGCGAGCGTACGCCCGACGGCTTACCTGCGCGTCTTGGGCTTCATGCAGCCCGACTCATGGCTCCTCTCAGGTCTTCTTACGTCTTCTCCTCATGGACCACCAGAGAAGCACGGCGACGAGAATCACGACCGCCAGTATGGGTGGCACGATAAGCGGTATGGGGAAGTAGAAGGGCCTCGCACGGTCCATGTATCGGCCTTTCTGCACGTCGAGCGAGACGTCCACCCGGATGGGCTCGAAGGAGTAGACGTTCGCCTCAAGCGTGAAGCTCTTTCGCTCTAAGGGCGCGAGGGAGACCTGCTCCATGCCCGTCTCTCCGCCCATCTGGGCCCCAATCGAGTAACTGAGCGTCGTCTCCAGCCGCTCCGGGCTGAAGTTGGCCGCCTCCACTGTAACCTTCAGGTTGCCTGAGAAGGCGTCGTAGCTCAAGGCTCGGATGCTCACGTAAGGGCCTACGCCTATATCCAGCGCTATGGCGGCGGCGAGCCGTCCCACCAGGCCTTGGTCCTCAGACCAATCAAGGCCCATGGGGACGAAGACTCCCCTGCCCATGCCGAAGGCCGCCGCAGCGTACCTGCCTTCGCTCGCTCCGCGATAGTAGACGCGGAAGGGCTCCAAGCCGGTCATCACGACGCTTCGCGTCGCGTTCAGACGCTCCCTCAGCCCCGCATGGAAGGTGGCGTTGAGGCGACGGGCCTCCTCCGTGGCGTAGCCGTCGAGTTCTCCGCCGCCCACATCGGCTGAGACCCCGCTTAGGACGCTGAGAAAGGTGACCAGGCCTGAGCCTTCCACCGCCGTGTTCACCGAGGCGTTCCGCGAGTAGTAATAGAACGGGTAGCCCACGGTGTTGATCCAGATCCAGCCGTGTTCCACGATGTTCCTAGCGACGGCCCGGTAGAAGTCCTGCCAGTCAAGTGTCAGCTCATCGTACGGGATCGTCTCGCCATGCGTGTTGATGACGATGACATCGTCCTCCGGCTGGCGGACGAGCTGAACGAGTTGCCCCACGTAGTCGAGCTGCCTGACCTCCACGGATCCCTCGCGTCTCAGGAGCTCCGTGCAGTTCCCAGCCACCTCAGTCGGGTTGGTCCAGCTTGCGTTCGAATCAAACACCCTCAGGACATAGACGACCCGCCTCGCCTGACTCGGCTGCTGGCTGGCTCCGCTGGAGAACATCAGGCCGCTTGGCAGAGCGACAGCCCACACGTAGAGCATGAGAAGAGCCAGAACGAGAGCGGAGCGAACACGCAGCCTTCCCGTGAGCATCCGCATGACCTCGGAGAGCCTCGACACTCTTCCATAGGGCTTACGGGCTATAAGCCTTCTCGACGCCGTAAGGGCCTCTCATGGAGGCTCGCGGCCCCGCGTCGGACGACCAGCTCTCAGCTTGGGCTAGGTGCCACGTTCATGCTGGGAGCACTGCTAACTCGTTTGCCACGGCTGTCTGGCTGCGTTTGGAGGGCGCAAGGTTCTAGGACAGCTTCGCTTGGTTTTTCCGAGATTGCTTTGAGATTTCCGCCCTTGGCGGCTTCTTAAAGCTCACATTACCCTGCTCTCGCACAAAGGGAGGGCATTCCACTTTCCGCCCGTTAAGTAGCTCCTCGATGGTGAGCAGTTGGATTCTCGGGTACTTCTTGCCGCCAAGTTCACTGGACACATAGAAGCCTGCGATGGCTGCCTCTTCACGCATGTCTCTCGTCGGCGGGTTCAAGCTGATCAGGACGCCGATGGCTGCATTCTCGCGCTTCACGACGCCCACTAGGTCGCGCACTTGGTTAGAGCCCACATGACCTGACTTGACGGAGAATACGATCTGTTCCGTCCTGCCCTTCGTTGTCAGGTCGGGGAGGAAGTAGAGCCGTCCATCGATGCCCTTGTCTGCGCCCTTCTTCTGTTCCACCGGTCTAGCACCGACAAGACCCAACGCCCACCATTGGAACTGGTAGGGGTCTTGCTTCGCCAAAGTCTCTGCATCCGGCAGTGAAACGGGTTCCCCAATGACATCATAGGTTATCTTGTCTCGGAAGGCTGCTTTGAGGCGATGCTTGATGAGTGCTATGGCAAGGTGGGTAATGTCAATCCCGATCCAGCGCCGGTTCAAACGCTGTGCCACGGCAATTGTGGTTCCGCATCCGCAGAATGGGTCGAGGACAAGATCGCCTTCATCGGTGCCTGCGTTGATGATACGTTCCAACAGTGCTTCTGGCTTCTGGGTCGGGTATCCTAGACGTTCTTGTGCTGCGGGTTGAAGGCAAGGAATCCTCCAAACGTTGTCTATGGTGCGGTCTTCCTTGAGCCGGTAGACCACATGCCCCTCTTCATCCTTCACATTCACCATTCTGCCATCCATCTTCTTTCGCGCAAGCTGGCGAATGGGTTTATCCCGCCTCTCTTTGAGTTGATGGAAAGTGAAGTTAGACTCGATGTCCTTCACGTAGAACAGAATCGTGTCGTTGGCTTTTGGAAATAGCTTCTTTCTTCTATCATGCATCTTGTTGTAGTAGTACCAGACTATCTCGTTTCGGAAATTGTTGGGTCGGAATATGGCGTCCATGAGAATCTTAAGGTAGTGGTTCGCAGTTGGGTCGCAGTGCAGGTAGATGCTACCCGTTGGTTTGAGAACCCGATGGAGTTCAACCAGCCTCGGTGCCATCATGGAGAGATAAGCGAGCATGTCACTGTGACCGAGAAATCGCTCCAAGGCCACAAGCGCATCGGCGACCCGACCTCCATTTTTCACGGTGTCATGGAACGCGGTAGCCGACCCCTGATCCCATCGCCAAGTGTCTTGGAAAGCCTTGACCTGCGCGGCCGCACGGGAACCGTTCTGTTCTTGGAACAGGATATTGTAGTCTTGGTCGCTTTTGAACGGCGGGTCGAGATACACGAGGTCGATGGACTCGGACTTGACGTATCTGCGAAGCACCTCTAGGTTGTCGCCGTAGTAGAGGACATTCCTAGTGCCGCTCATCGGGCTGAGAATCACCTTTTCGTCTCTTTTCCAAGGGTTTGGGCAAAGAGCGCATGTATCCTCTCACAGTGACCGTCCGACTGACCTTGCCTGCGGCATGTCTCTTGTGCGCCTTGACCCTCGTTTTCCTCCTCCTTAGCATTTCGACTTCACTGTCTGTGGCTGCTTCAACTACGTTCTGCTCGTTCTCTTCACTTATCGTTTTCCGTCACACCCCTTCAGCCATCAAGAACTAGACTGATCCCTCGCTCTCAGAGGGGCGGGCCGTGACAAACGAGTTAACAGTGCCAAGGATGGGAAAGACAGATTGCGGGGAACCTCCTCTTCTCCTGTGGGGTTCGTGTATGGGTGAGGACCGCTTCGACCTCGTCATTCTCGGCGGCGGCTCTGCGGGCTTTGCCGCCGCCATCAAGGCGTCAGGCCTAGGGGCAAAGACCGCCATGGTCGAGTCGCGTACCCTAGGCGGGACCTGCGTCAACGTGGGCTGCGTGCCGAGCAAGAATCTGCTCTCCGCCGGGGAGCTGCTCTACTATGCGTTAAACCACGGCTTCAAGGGAGTCTCCCTTGCGCAGCGATCGTTCGACTTCAACGCCGTGATCGAGGCGAAGACTAGGCTCGTCCGAGGACTCAGGCGTAGGAAATACGCCAAGGTACTCAGGGCGCTTCCGAACGTGGTCCTACTCAAGGGCCAGGCGAGGTTCAAGTCCAACCGCGAGGTCTTCGTCGGCGAGAGAACGCTTCGCGGAGAGAGGTTCATCGTCGCGACGGGCTCGTCTCCTCGGATAGTTCCCTTCGAAGGCATCGGCAAGGTGGAGTACCTGACGAGCGATGAAGCCTTGTCCTTGAGAAAGCTACCGGATTCGATGCTGATCATCGGTGGCAGGGCCTTAGCCTTGGAGTTCGCTCAGATGTACGCGCACTTTGGAACGAAGGTCACGCTGCTTCAAAGAAGCCCCCGGATCATCCCGGATGAGGAGCCTGAGATATCCGGGGCCTTGAGAGGCTACTTGGAAGAGGAAGGGATCGAGATCCATACGGGCGTCACGGTCAAGAGCGCCGCGCAGAGAGGACAGGAGAAGGCGGTCATTGCCCTCGTGAAGGGCCGGAGGAGAGAGTTCTCGGCTGAGCAGCTCTTAATGGCCACGGGCAGGAAGCCCAACACGGAGGGCCTAGCCTTGGAGCAGGCCGGGGTCGAGATGGCGGAGTCTGGCGCGGTGAAGGTGAATGAGGAGATGCGGACGACTGCCTCGAACGTCTGGGCGGCCGGGGACGTGATCGGCGAGCCGATGCTGGAGACCGCGGCGGCGAAGGAGGGCGCCGTGGCCGCTGAGAACGCGCTCACGGGCAGCCACAGGAAGGTGGACTTTCTCTCGATTCCCCGGGCCATATTCACCTCGCCCCAGGTGGCGACGGTGGGCTACACGGACAGGGAGGCGAATGAGCGAGGCTATAGATGCGCATGCAACACCGTGCCCATGTCCGAGGTTCCCAAGGCCGAGGTCATAGGGGATACCCACGGCCTAGTCAAGATGGTGGTCGAAACCGAGACGGAGAGGGTCCTAGGCGTCCATCTCCTGGCGCCGGACGCCGGCGACCTGATCATGGAGGGCGTCTATGCCGTCAAGTACCGGCTGACCGTGGATGACATAATCGACACGGTGCATGTCTTCCCCACGTTGGCTGAGGCTATTAAGCTGGCCGCCACCTCCTTCAGAGCCGACATCACGAAGCTCACATGCTGCGCGGAATAACCCGGCATCGTTCTCCACAGCATTACTCTAGTAGACGTAGAGGATGAGCCCAAGCGGCCATAAATAGACCGTGAAGACGCTAATGCTGATCGCTGGTTCCCGTTGGCATGAGCAAAGCCCGCAGGCTTCCTATAGGCGCTGGTCTCCTCCTGATGGGAGCTGGGCTCTTCCTCCTAGTCATTGGATTGCTGGCGCCTTCCTTTGGCTTCTACTGGAACAGGAGGTTCTACTGGCCTCCCTATTTCAACAACAGTGATTCTCTTAGGCCCGGAGGAGAATACCTTGTGCCGCTGCACGTCGGTCCTCCCGTCACTTACAATGTGACAGTTGACGCGGAAGGGCCAGTGAGCGTAGAGCTGACTTCCCCCGGTGAAGACGATGCCTCTCAGGATTGGGGAACTGGAACCCACTTCTCTAGGACGTTCACGATCCTCGAAGAAGCGAGCATCCGAATCAGCAACCCTTCTTCCAATGATGCCGTCCTATTCGAGGTAACCACGTTAGCGAAGCCTGAGGCAGCGTACCCCTCCTCATATCTGCCTAGAAGCCTTCCTTACGTCGTTCCGACGGTCGTCGGTGGGGTAGTTCTCGCAGGGGTTGGAGTAACCTCCTTGAAGCGTGATGCTTCTGTCCTCCTTGGGCTGAGGCGGGAGAAGGGTTTCTGGACCTGTTTCCTGCTGCCAGCACTCATCGCCTTGGACGCCGTAACCACCTATGTGTCCGTCCGTTCCTGGGACCTGTATATTGAGGCCAACCCGGTAATTGTCTCCTTGTACCAGACTGGCCTCTGGGCGGTTGCGTCCTTCCACTTGGTCACGATGGCTCTGGTCGGCGGTCTCTCCTTCTTCATGTACGGCCTACTGGTCAGGAGCGGGCTGCCGAGGGCCTCGAGGCTGGTTGTTTCGACGCTCTTCTCGATCATCTTTGGGGCTGCGGGCTTCCTAGTCGTCTTCAGCTCGCTCGGCCTGCTTAGGGGGCTTCTTCCAAGCGTCTACGAGTACACGTTCCACGGGTTGTTCCTCGCGGTGGGCTTCCCAGTCCTGCTGTCGCCTATTCTCGCAACCTATCTGTCCACGATCATACCCGGGGGGAGCCGCGAGCATCCTGGGACATAGGGCTTTCCACGCGAAGGCGGAGGACTCAGCCGAGGATTCCGCGTATCTGGGCGAAGACGTGGGTCCATGCCTCCCACTAACTGCTGTCTATGATGGTGGTCCCTTCCCTTGTCCATGGTTGCAGCGGTGTTGGAGCATCCGAAGGCCAGGCGTGTCGTCAAGAGCTTCAGCCTCACCCCTGAGCTAGCCTCACGCCTTGTCGCGGGATCGTTCTTCGTACAATCAACGCCGCTATGCCGAGCGCTACATCGATGATGCCGAAGACGAAGAGTGTGAAGAGGAAAAGGAGTACGCCCACAACGATCAAGAGAGGCGCGAGGACTAAGACTGGTCTTCGAGAGGGCCGGCGTGCGACAAGAAAGCTCAGAACGCTCAATGCCAGCATGACGATCGACACGTACCCGATCAGTTGGAAGAGGGGGTTGTCCTCCCCGCCGCCTCCCGTGAAGCCTTTGATCCCGAGCTGTAGGAGGAGAAACGCGCCGAAGAAGGCGTTGTAGACGCCTGTGGCCGCCAAGAACGCCTTGGCGACCCTGTTCGAGAGCCCTGCTCCCTCTTTCCCTTCTGCTGGCATGGGATGACGCCCGCCTTCGACCGTGGGTCCGCCCTGAGTGGTTAACACCGTTATTAACCCTTTTCCCGCATGCCAGACCCTGTCAGTTTGCCGAGAAACAGAGAGCCCCGTCTGATGGGTCTTTCCGTTGAGAGCGTTCGCGGTGTAGGCCTCCAGCTCAAACTCGAAGGGCATCCTAGCCTTCAAGAGGGTTCCGCCAACTCTTAAAGGGCTTGGGGCCGAGTAGCCCAGAAAGGAAGCAGGCCTGACAGGCCTCCTCTATCCAGTGCTCGTAGAGTAACTAACCCGGAAGCCGTAAGGAGAACCCTGCGTGCGGGTCAGGTTCTCGAACGCCTGCAAGAGTCCAGGAAGCAGTACCTGAAGCCTCAGCGACATCAGGGTGACGCCGCACGGAGCGACTTCCATCCTTCCCCGGGCCTCGAACGACATGCTTTTATCAGAGCCTGAGATAAGACCCCTGCCCGTAGGCGAACAAGATATCCCCGAGGACGGAATCAGGGATATCCCCATTCTGACGGGGTTCGAACCTCTCACAGCTCACCGATTCGTCGCCGACGGTGAGCCGCGGAGAGGCATACCGGGGGGTGGTCTACGGCTAAGAGGCTCTCCGTGATCGTGCCGACGTTGAACGAAGCCTCAGCTATTGGGAAGGTTCTGTCCGAGATGCCTATGGACCTCGTGAACGAGGTGATCGTCGTCGATTCTTCGGACGATTCCACGCCTAAGATAGCAGAGAGTCTTGGAGCCAAGGTTATCCACGAGACCAGAAAGGGGTACGGCAGGGCCCTACAGACCGGCATTGAGAACGCAAGAGGCGAGATCGTCGTGTACATAGACGGCGACTACACCTACGACCCCAGAGAGATGCGGGAACTCGTCAAGCCCATAATCTGGGATAAATGCGACGTTGTCTTGGGCAGTAGGCTTAGGGGCAGGCTACTGCCAGGCTCGATGGATAGAGTCAACAAGGTCGGAAACCTGATCCTCTCAGCTGTTTTCAGCACGTTCTTCCTTGAGAGAATCGACGACACGCAGACAGGGTTCAGAGCCATCAGGAGATCACTTCTTGAAGGCATCTCCTACCGAGACTACGGCATGCCCTACGTCACTGAGCAGTTGACCAAGCTTGTCAAGAGGGGCGTCAAGATAGCCAGCATCCCGGTAACGTACAGGCCGAGAGTAGGCTCGACAAAACTGCGCTTACTCGCCGACGGGTTTAGGATACTGAGATCGATGCTGAGAGGCCGCTTTGCGCCCTGAGGCTTCAGAGACATGGAAGCGAACGCGTCTGGTTCAACGGACCTATTGGGGATGAAGCCCCGCCATCGTCTCGATAAACGGTTCTTGATGATGGTCGGAATAGCGCTGACGGCGTTCCTGGTTCGCCTCAGCGTCATGTCTCACGGCCAGAGTATGGCCGACCCCTACAGTTACGCCAACATGGCGCTGGAGATCCTGAAGGCGCGTACCATCCCCTCGCGTACAACCCTGACCTATCCTGGAAGCCAGATCATCGTGCCCCCGCTTCTTCCCCTGAGCGCAGCGGGGCTATCGCTCCTCGGGATCAACCCTCTGGACGCCCTACTCTCGATCACCCTGGCGGTGTCCTCGCTGACCGCTATCCCAGTCTTTCTGAGCGCCGAGAAGCTCGCCGGCACGAGTGCAGGAGCCATCTCAGCCACCCTTTTCGCGTTCTCCTACCCTATGCTTTACATGCTCACATGGGGCGCGTATCCTAACGCCATAGCCATCTTCTTCATGGGCTGGATCCTCTACGTCCTCGTCGCTGACGAGCCACGGAGGACTTGGCTCATATCCGTCCTGCTATCGCTGATAGCCTTCACCCATCATTTCACCTTCCTCATCACCGCGTCCTGGCTGATCCTCTACGCCCTTCTCCTGGCGCTCAAACGTGAACGCGGCAGAAGCAGACTGCTCGGCGTCAATCTGGCCTTGGCGCTCGCGGTCTCAAGCCTCTGGTATCTTCCACGTTGGCCGCTTCTCCTCGCGGCTGGCGCGACGGGAAGCGCCCCGAGCCTTGAGGAGGTGCTCAGCTCCTTCTCAGGCGTGCAGGCTTCCGACCTCGTGTTGGTATTCTTCGCGCCGTTCGGCTTATACAGATCGCAGAAGGGCGAACGGATGACCATCACAAGCCTTCTTCTGACGCTGACGATCTATCTGCTATACGCTTCACAGAATCCCATCATAGGGGCACGCGTCCTCTATTTCTTCAGCCTAGCAGTCTTCATCCTCAGCGGGGCCGCTGTCCCCTTCTTGCAGGCAAGGATGGGCGTTACGGCGCTAGGGATCATCCTGATCCTGACCTTTACGGCCTCATACCTTAACTCAGCGTCAGCGTCCACCTACTTCGCGAATATCGACGTGAAAGATGAGGAGGCGATCAAGTGGCTTCGATCAAACCTACGTGAGGCCGACATCATCCTAACGGTAGATGACGAGGTGAGCTACATCGCCTTCCACACGGGAAGAGCAACCATAGGAAGCGGAGACTCGGAATACGCCTTCCTTCCCGAACAGAGACGAATGATGGTAGACGCGAACATGATCCTCGCAAAGCCATCAGAATCCTCAGCGCTTATGAGGCAGTACAACATAACCTACATCGTTCTTCCAGCCTCGTCTCAAGCAGCGCGGAGCGTGGACGACGCCGGGTTTACTCTAGTGTACAAGGGGGGCCTGGCAGTATGGAGAGTCTAAGGATTCTCGTGCTTAACAAGTACTGCTGGAGGAACCCGCTCGCGGGAGGCGCTGAGGCCCGCCTCAGGGAGGTATCGAGAAGATGGGCGGAATGGGGTCACGAGGTCCACCTCCATTGCGGCGGCTTCCCAGGCGCAGCTAGGAGGGAGATGCTTTCAGGCGTCCAGGTCGCTAGGAGGGGGACGGGACCGTATCTTTCCCACCTGCTAGGCCCCCTAGAGGCTTCGTTGCTCCTGAACAGGTTCGATGTGGTCTACGAGGACATCTCCCCGCTGCCTTGGCTTAGCCCCTTGTACACTAGACGCAACCTATGCATTATCCACCATTTGAACAGAGGGCTGTTCTTCCACAATGTTGCGTTCCCCCTAGCGCTCGCCGCCTACGCCCTCGAGTCTACCGTTCCTCTGCTGTACCAGAAGACGGCGACGATAGTCGTGAACCCGTCGATGAAGGCTGAACTGGAATCGCTTGGCTGGCGGAGGGTCTCCTTCATTCCGAGCGGGGTAGACGCCAGCTTCTACCACCCAGGTGCGAAATCGGATAAGCCCCTCGTGCTCTTCGTGGGGCGTCTGGAGTACCGCAAGGGACTCGACCTCCTTATCAGGGCTTCGCGCCTTGTCTCCGCCAGAGTACCGAAGGCGGAGTTCATCGTGGTAGGAGACGGCCCTCTGCTCTCGCATCTCAAGAGCCTCGTGCCCTTCCGCTTCCTGGGCAGGGCCTCCGATGAGCTGAAGAGGGACCTACTCCAGCTCGCGTGGGTGACCGTGGTGCCCTCCCGCGTGGAGGGCTGGGGCCTAGTCGTGCTAGAGGCGAACGCGTGCGGCACGATCGTCTTGGCTAATGATGTCCCGGGGCTTAGAAGCAGCGTGTCGCACGGCGCAAACGGTTTCCTAGTGAATTGCTTCTCCGAGAAGGAGTTCGCCTCCAAGCTGGTCGAGATGCTGGAGAGCCCAGGAAAGGAGTGGCAAGCATGCTGCCGAGAGCACGCCCTGAGATACTCATGGGATCAGACGGCTCAGAGAGAACTGGAGGTAATAAGGAGTGTCACGTGAACGATGGGGCCCCTACTACAGAGAACGGTCCTCAAACCTCCAAGTAATCCGAAGCATGATAACGCACGTGGAGCTTGCACTGGCCGTTCTGAGACGGAGACCTCGACGAGTGATCGAGGTAGGCTGCGGCCTAGGCTCGCTGAGCCTCCTCCTATCTGCGCTCAACCTTGAGACAGTGGCTCTCGACTCTAGTCCCACCGTTCTGAAGCTGGCAAGGCATACCCTAGGGGGTAAGGCTCATCTCGTACTCGGCGAGGCGGCGCATCTGCCGTTTAAGGACGGCAGCTTTGACGTGGTCTTCCATCAGGGCTTGCTTGAGCATTACGACGCAGAGGCGGTGGCAAGGCTGCTCTCAGAGCAGGAAAGGATCGGCAGACACGTGGTCTGCAGTGTGCCCAGCGACCATTATCCGAGGCAGGATCTCGGCGACGAGAACCTGCTTCCGCCTAGTCAATGGACCAGGTTGTCCAAGCTTCAGGCCAGATACTACCGGGTGGACGTATCCTCGCTGAAGAACTGGATGCTCCGGAGATGCAGACCTAAGCCGCTTCACGTGATCCTAGCCTCATGAATACAGAAAGGCCAGAGGATCTGAATCGGCGAGTGCGCGAGAAGCGGGTTCGCCCGTCGAGTGGAACGGCGTGTGGGAGTCACGCCTAGCCGGCTGAAGGTGGGGTTGCAGCCGCGGGTTTCAGAGAGAGCGTATGGCTGGGTTCCGCCGACTTCATGCGCAGGCAAGGCTCGCATATACAGGCCCTGTTATGCAGGAAGAAGCTGATCACGGCGCCGTACGTCTTCTTCCTATACGTTTCTGCTCCATGGATAGTCGAGATGAAGTCCTGAACAACGCGAGACATCTTGAATGGCTCTCTCCTGGCATCTTCGATCAGCGTGGCAACTGTGGCGTCTCGGTACCCCTCTTGGGACTTGACGTGGTTGAAGAAGAGGTAGAAGCCGCGAAGGTACTGCCTGTTGGTCGAGGCCGAGAACCTCCGCAGCCAAGCTGCCACCTCAGGCTGACCGTCAGCCCAGGCCTCCATCTCGGCAAAGGAAACCATACCCGCACGTCGACGACCTCCCTTATCAAGGCTCCGAGGATCTACAACGCCAGATGCGATCTGCGGCGACTAGGGAGTAGACAGGCACTGGATCGCCGAAAGCCTTCTTCTAGCCTGATGAGGTTTCTGAGCGAACGCCTGTACGCGGCAGCTGAGCCTTCACCTCGAGGAAAGGCCCTTGCCTCCTTCGAGGGAGCACGCACCCTAGCTTTCCTTATCCCTCTCTTCTGCTCAGCCGCCCAGCACCAAGCAGCCCGCATCGAGCATGCGTTTCCCTTCACGCGTACACAGCCCCAGCGAAAAGGCGCAGCCCTCGAAGCCCAGCCGTTGCCACTGGCCAGAACCAATGTGGAATTCCCGATGGAGAAGGCTAGCCCAAGGAGCCCATGGCCTGCTCTATGATCTCAAGCGTCCTGTCGATGTCCTCGTTCGTGTGCGCGGTCGATATGTAGACCTTGCCTCCCGGGACGGTGAATACGCCTCTCTTGATGAGCTCGACCCCAAGCTGGTGGCTTTTCCGGCGATCTGCCGCGAGCGTAGAGCGATAGTCGACTACCTCGTGTTCGCTGAAGAGTATCTGAAGTACCGGTCCGTCGCCTGGGATCTGAACCGGGATCGAGAGGCTGTCCGCGATCTTCCGTACGCCCTCCCGGAGGCGTTCCGCCAGCTCGTACAGCCTCGGATACATGCCCGGCTTCTCCAGCTCGTTCAGGGTAGCTAATCCCGCGATGGCCCCTAAGGGGTTCCCGCTGAGTGTGCCGCTGACGAAAGCGAAGCCCCGTTCTCCCTGTCGATGAGGGTTGCAGCAGTCCATAAGCTCCTTCCGGCCGCAGATGGCTGCGAGCGGGTAGCCACCGCCGATGGCCTTCCCAAGCGTCGCGAGGTCGGGTACGACCCCGTACTTCTCCTGGGCGCCGCCCCAGGCTAGGCGGAAACCTGTCACGATCTCGTCGTAGATCAGGACGATCCCATGGTCTTTGGTGATCCTCCTGAGTTCTCGGAGAAAGGCGGGTTTAGGCTTGATCACCCTCTGAAGCGGCTCCAGTATGATGGCTGCCAGCTCAGATCGGTTCTCCTCGATGATCCGCGTGGTCGTCTCCACATCGTTGAACGGTGCTACTAGCACCGTGTTCGTTACCGCCGAGGGGATGCCGTTTGAGTCCGGCTGCGGCCTCGGATACTGGCTCGGCTTCGCGGGCGTAGCGCTCTGTTGAGCGTAGTCGTCGCCTCCATGCCAGCCTCCCTCAAACTTCAGTATCTTCTCTCGCCCCGTGTAGGCTCTGGCGATCCTCAGCGCGTAGTACGCGGCCTCCGTGCCGGAGGACGTGAACCTTACCTTCTCCGCGCACGGAACGGCCTCGACGATCTTCTCAGCCAAGTCGATGATAGGCTTGTTCAGCGTGTAGAACGTGGACCCCAGGGCTGCCTGCCGCTGTACCGCCGCGACGACGGCGGGATGAGCGTGGCCGAGGATGAGCGGCCCGGAGCCCAGCACGTAGTCTATGTACTCCCTGCCAGCGAAATCGTATACTCTGCTGCCTTTTCCATATGACATGACCATCGTGACCTCAGGCGGAAGATGGAACATGCCCAGGCAGGTGCCGACGAAGCACTTTCCTGCTCGTTCCAACAGCTGTTCCTGGCTCATCGCTATCGCCTCTAGAAACCTGCTCGTTTGTCTACGAGGTTGATCAACGGCCGGTCCTCCCTGAACCTACGGAGGTTCTCGTTGAAGAGCGTTACCCACTGCTTTCGCAGGCCGGCTTTCGCGCCGGCGATATGCGGTGTGATAATGACATTCGGCATGGTCCAGAGCTCCGAGGACGCGGGCAGAGGCTCCTGTTCGAAGACGTCTAGGCCGGCGCCGGCTATCCAGCCCTCCCTCAAGGCTTGGATCAACGCGGCCTCCTGGACGATCCCTCCCCGGGCGATGTTGATCAGGTAAGCGGTCTGCTTCATCGCCTTCAACTCGTTTCCGCCGATCATCCCCCGCGTCTCCGGCGTTAGGGGGACCGCGATGACGACGAAGTCCGACCGCTGGAGCAGCTCCTTAAGCCGCTCGGGGGGAAGAAGCTCCTCCACGTATGGGGGAGCCTGATAGAGCAGCTTATCGACCGCGATCGTCCTCATGCCGAAGCATTTCGCTCTCCTCGCGGTCTCGGAGCCTATGTCGCCCAGCCCTATCACGCCCAGCGTGGCCCCGGCCAGCTCATGCAGCTCATCGATGGGCGGCGGAGCCCATCTACGCTCGGCCTGAAGCCTGATGAACTCATGCAGACGCCTTGTGAAGGCGATCATGAGCCCGAGGACATGCTCCGAGACCTGCGTCGGATGTAGCCCGCTTGAGTTCGTCAAGAGGATGGGGCTCTCGACGAATTCCGGGAAGAGGTGCCGGTCGATGCCGGCGCTGAAGGAGTGAACCCATCTCAGCCTCGTGGCCGCCCGGAGCATCGCGGGCGTGAAGAGGCCGGCGAAGATGACGTCTACGTCCCGGACCAGGTTGACTAGCTCGGGTTCCTCCACGGCCTTCACCACCGACACATCGGGAGCCACGCGGCGAATCTCGTCCACAAGCTCGTCTGACAGGTCAAACGAGACCAGTACGCGAACCAAGTGAATCCCCGGGGCTAGAAGGCTGAGTCCTTCCCTTTAAGCTACGACATGGCTGACTGGCTGAGGCCAACGAAGCTTGGGGCGATGAGCGTCAAGGGTGATGCAGGACGAGCGCAAGGAGCAGATCTGAGTCTCGGCTTCACGACGAGCTGAAACGACGCTACGCGGAAGCCCTAGGCGGCCGAATGGAGCAGGCGGTCGAAGGCTTCCAAGTCGACGTTCTGAAGAACGGAACCGTCGTCGAGGTCCAGCTCGGCAAGCTGGCTGCGTTGAGGCGCAAGCTGCGAGCACTATCCAGCGTTGGCTACGCGGTTCTCGTGGTCTTGCCTATCCAAGCGGTTGTTACGACGCCCGTCCGGCGTAAGGTTGCGGGCAGAAGCAGAAGCTACCTTCGAACCTACAAGCGGAAGCGAGCCTCCTTCCTCGAAGCGTTCCGGGAACTCGTCCACTTCCCGGAGCTTCTGACCCTTCCCGGCGTTAAGCTTGAGCTGCTCTTGCTTCATGAGCAACGCGTGTCATACGCGGCGAGGGAGACGGTTTGGAGGGGACGCCGTGCGAGGACGAGGTTCCTCGACGCCCTCAACAGGGATACCACGGTCGTCGAGGTCTTAGGCCGAAGAGTGATCCAGGCGAACGAGGACCTGCTGGAACTCCTGCCGGCCAGTCTTCCAAGCCGCTTCTCGAACCGCGACCTGGCTGGGGCGGCCAACGTATCCTACGCCCTAGCGTCGATGACAACCTACACGCTGTCCCGGATCGGCGCTCTACGCGAGGCTGGCAGAGAGGGAAGAAGGAATCTCTACACGTTCACGTCGCCGCAACGGGTCCCTAGCCGCAGAGAGGACCGGGGTTGACGATCCCCTCCGATGCCTTGCCAGGCCGCCTGGAGAGACTCGTAGAGACGGCTGAACGAGCAATGATCAGGACGGCGAGGAATGAGTGTTCCCGAGAAGCTTGATCCTCAAACCTTATCTGGCGAAGGGGAGGAAGCAGAGATCCCCTCTGACCACCATGAAGCCTGATATCGGGATCTATTACGAGTTGGTGGACATCCTCTCAAGGTCGTCTCAGCCCTCGCTTTCATACATGGCCAAGGAATGGCCGGAATTGGAGCTATGGAGGATTCAAGCCCGATCAGAAGTCTTCAAGCTCCTCGCCTTTGAACCGCCGAGGGTTCCCTTAGATGCAACCACAGATGCTAAGCGCGAGGATCGAGACCTCGTAGTAGAAGAGATCTCGTACGATATGCCGTATGGTCCACGTGCGCACGGCTTCTTCCTACGCCCAAGGAAGAAGAGGGGAAGGCTGCCTGCCGTGGTGGCTCTCCACGACCATGGGGGCTTCAAGTACTTCGGCAAGGAGAAGATAACCGCGGTTCCCCAGGAGCCGCCCAAACTAAGGGAGTTCAAGCAGGAGGCCTATGAGGGGAGGAGCTGGGCGACGGAGCTCGCTGAACGTGGGTTTGCCGTCCTCAGCATGGACACCTTCCTCTTCGGAAGCCGGAAGATCCCCGTCGAGTCCATGAACGATGAATTCCAGAAGCGCTTCAACGGCCTCGAAGCCGGCTCAAAAGAGTACATTCAAGCCTACAATCAACTCGCCGCGGAACTCGAACATGTAATAGCGAAGACGATCTTCGCAGCCGGGTCAACGTGGCCGGGCGTATTCGCCTACGAGGATCGCCGAAGCGTAGACTACCTGCTTACAAGGCGTGAGGTTGACCCTTCCCGGATCGGGTGCGGAGGCCTCTCAGGCGGGGGTCTGAGGACAATCTTCCTAGCCGGTTTAGACCCGAGGATCCGTTGCGCGGTCTGCGTTGGCTTCATGAGCACCTTCCATGAACTACTCCGGAACCATACAAGGCTCCACACATGGATGCTCTACGTGCCCCACCTGCCCCGCTTTCTGGACATGCCTGACCTCATCGCCCTACGTGCTCCGGCGCCGCTCATGGTCCAGTACAACAAGGAAGACCAACTATACACTCTGGAGGGGCAGGAGCAATCAGACCGAAAGCTGAAGCAGATATACGGTAAGATGGGCTGTCCGGAGAACTACTCCGGAGGATTCTACGCAGGCCCGCACAAGTTCGACGCCCAGATGCAGGAAGACGCTTTCCAATGGTTCGAGAAGTGGCTGGGGAAAGCGGAGCAAACACCCCCTTAGCTTGACGACCAACTCTCTTCATGGCACGGCAACGACAAGTCACAAGAGTAGTCCCACAGCTTCCCGTCCGACACGTCGTTCAAATGCCAGCTACCTTCTGCGAGCGACCCAGATCTGTTCTCCGCCGTATCGGAAGGGGCCGCGGCTGAAGTCTCCGTATAGGGCTTCGACCTTGTAGCCGCAGAGCTCCAGTAGATACTGCATCTCATAGCGGTAGACGTAGCGGATGGTCAACGGGCTGTAGCTCTTCGAGACCACCCTTCCTCCATTGTCTAACTCCTCGAAGATGTGGTACTGGTTGAGCATCTGACGCTCCGGGTCGTATTGACGAGTATCCCAGACAACTATCCGATGGCCTGTTTCTGGATGGATGAACTCCCCACCCTTCTTCAAGGCGGCTCCGAGAGAGCCTTGATGCGCGACGATGATATCCAGCCTCGGGTCGAAGATGTTGAGGATGAGGCGCCCGTCGTCCATCAAGTGTTCACGAATGCAACCCAGCGCCCGACGTTGGTCCTCCGGGGTCAACAGGTGGAGGAAAGCTCGGTAAGGGATCATGACGAGCCTGAAACGCTGGCCAAGCTGGAAATCACGCATATCGGCCTCTATGAGCTCGATGCGCCGCCGAGTCTCCACGCTGAGCCTAGAGATCTTCCGCCGGGCTATCGAGAGCATCGCCGAGGAGCGGTCGAGGCCAACGATACTTACGCCTGACTCAGCGACGGGAATGAGGATGCGACCTGTGCCACAGCCCAGTTCCAAGACCGGGGATCCGGCTTTCTTGGCCTCCTCGACGTAGAACTGCACGTCGCCCTCTAAGCCGGTCGAGTAATAGTCGTAGAAGGTAGCATCGGCCCCCTCGTACTCCTTCACGCCCTCCCTCCTCCCGAGAGCCTGCTCCCCTGGTATGCGGGCTGGGCTATTTCTGCTCTTGCGCAGACTGCAGGCCTAGGCGGCCTTTTTCCGTGTCTAGCTTAGGGTCTCCGTTGCCACGCGGAGCAGAAACTCGGTCGCGAAGCTGAGGCTCTTAATGTTGACCTTCTCGTTGTCTCCGTGGACGCCTGGCGCGATCTCCTTGAGCGGCGTCTCAGGATGCATCGGTATGAAACCATAGGCCTCTGCGCCCAGAGCTCGGAGGAAGCGGCTGTCCGTCATGCCCGTGGTTAGCCTTGGGACCATCACGGCGTTAGGGGCCATCGCCTTCAAGACGCGATCGAGCGTTTCGACGAACACGGTGCCCGTGGGAGAGCTGGAGGAGGGCGTATACTCAAGCTGCTCCGCCTCTACGCCCGTTCCCCCCGAGAGCCTTTTGGACCATCCCCAAGGCGTACTCGTAGTCTTCACCCGGCAGGATACGCGTGTCGACCTCCGCCTCCGCGACGTCTGGTATGATGTTCGTCTTCACGCCGCTTCTGAGCACGTTGGGCGAGACAGTCATCCGCGTCAACGCCCTAAGCTGCTCCGCGGCCTCACGGTTCTCCTTCGCGTACTCGTCTAGGAAGGCGTCGATGCTCCGGGCGTGACGATTTAACGCTATCCGAGAGAGCAGATCGATGCTTCTTGCCGCGCCACGGGATAAGGGCTCACTTCGATGCCTTACTTGAGTTCACAGATCGTCGCGACCCGGTACTTCTCGCCCTTCGAGGTTACCTGGACTTCCTCGGATGGCCTCGTGTCGGCGTTGGGCCTTGTGGAGCCTATCCAGTAGACGAGGCCGTGGACGGGGCTCTCGACAGCCTTCTCTTCGAGGCTCTCCATGTCCAAGAGCCGGGCTATCACGTCGCCCTTCTCCACGGCTTCGCCAGGCCTCTTGAGAGTTATGATTATCCATTCGCCTTCCGGGGCGTAGACCTCTACGGAGTCCCTGCTCCGCATCAGCTGGGCTTCCGATCTGGCGGCCTCGCCGGGCAACATCCCTAGCCAGCGGAGGATGTTCACCAACCCCTTCGATACGAGCTTCGCCTGCTCGGGGACGACCCATCTCTGGCCGCTATGCTCTATGATGAGCGCATGCTTGCCGGCCTCGGTGGCCACGGCGCTCAACATGTCCTTATGGACGATGAAGCCCTTGTCTAAGAAGCCCAGCTCCGTGAAGGGCAGGAGCGAGTACTCGGCGAGCTCTATGGAGAGAGGGTCCCAGCCCATCGCTATGGCGGTGGCGCCCACCCACTGCTCCCAGCAGTGGAGGTCTACCACGTAGTCCGACTGCTCTACGAGGCTCGTGTAGAGGCTGTAGGCCAGCCTCTCGGTTTCGTTTCTCTCGGGGTTCCCGGGCCACAGCCTGTTCATCTGGTGTGGATGGCTGCTGGAGTAGGGCTCGCCTGGCTCCATCTTGTAGAAGTGTCTCCTCCATCTGACCGCGAGGGGATTCGCTATGGGAACCGCGATCAAGGTGCCATTTAGGCGCTCGGCCATAACGCTGTTGAGCAGAAGCCTGACCGTGTAGATGCCTGTCAGCTCTATGCCATGTTGGGCTGCTTGAACGTAGAAGGTAGGCCCCGCACCGTCCCCTTCTACCCTGAAGTACGGTATCTTAACCAGAGACCTATCAGGCATCTCAACCTTGAGGGAGTCCCTTCTGAAGGTTGGCAAACCGCTGTACTCCACGGCTCCCTGTAAGGCTCCTAGGCGAGAAAAGCCTTATCGGGTCGAGGCGGAGCGCCGAGGCCGAAGGGGGGCTGGGCTACGAAGCCCTGCCTAGGGGCTAAGGCATAAATCGAGGCTCTTGAATCTAGGCTGCGGCGTTTCGGGATGAAGATAACCGATCTTAAGGCGACGGTCTTCAGGAACTTCACCCTCGTGCGCATCGAGACGGATGAAGGAGTCAGCGGCGTTGGGGAGGCTCACTGCCCCAAGCCGCATGTGCTTGGCTTGAAGCCCTCCATACTAGGCCAGGACCCGACGAACGTGGAACGCGTCCTTGGGAAGATCCGGCACCGGGGCGGCTACAAGCCCTGGGGCGCCGGCGTGAGCGGCGTCGAGATGGCGCTCTGGGACATCGCCGGGAAAGCCGCGGGGCTGCCTGTCTACCGGTTGTTAGGCGGTAAGGTCCGGGATAAGGTGCGGGTATACCTGGACTGCGGCGCAGGCGTCCGGCGGGAGGGCGAGAGGCCTAAGCCGTCGGAGTTCTACTCGCCGGAGTCTTACGCGGAGAACGCTAGGCGGAAGAGAAGGCTGCCGGAGGGCTTTACCATCTTCAAGTTCGACGTAGGCTTCCACGGCCACCAGCTCCTCTCTGTCCCCGGAGGCGCGTATGAGGCAGATGGCAGCTACCCGGACAAGGGCCATGCGACCGAGCGGGGCCTGAAGTCTGAACTCGCGATCGTGAAGGCCTTGAAGGAGGTGTTCGGAGACGAGGTGGGGCTGGCGCTCGACTGCGGCCCCGGCCAGACCATCCCTGCAGCGATAAGCCTCGCCAAGGCCCTGGAGCCCTACAACCTCGCCTGGGCTGAGGACCTGATCACCGGCGACTACGTGCCCTACACGGACCCTGAAGCCTACAGGCTCGTCTCGTCCAGCACTTCGACGCCCATACTCACCGGGGAGCATATCTACCTCCGGCAGGGCTTCCGAGAGCTCATAGGCCAGCACGCCGTCGACATCGTCGCCCCAGATGCCTGCGACGTAGGCGGCTTGGCGGAGACGAAGTGGATCGCGGAGTTCGCCGACCTCTACGGCGTCTTGATCGCCCCCCACCTGCTCGGAACCCCGATCGCGTACATGGCGAACGTGCACGCCGCGGCGGCGATGCCCCGGAACTACATCGCCTTCGAGTTCCACTCTATCGACGACCCCGAGTGGCTGGAGATGGTGAAGGGTATCGAGAAGCCCCTCATCAAGGACGGCTTCACCACCGTGCCCGACACGCCAGGACTAGGCCTAGAGCTGAACGAAGCCTACGTAAGGAAGCACCTAACTGAAGGAGAAACCTACTTCGAGTAGGAGGAGCCGGTCTCTCCGGCCAGGCCTGACTTGATCTCGATTTTGCGGCAAGGACGTTTGGGGGGCCCAGGTCGCTAAGGTGCTATAGGAAACCCAAAAACGTCGATGCTCAGTGTAGGTTCACAAGCTGAGTTACTAGGGCCTCTAGCCCGACTCAAGGCGTCTCGGTCTCAACCTATCTCTGCTTCGTAGCCCTACTACGGCGGGGTAGAGCGACCTGCTCCCGTCTGTAGACCCCGCTCTTACCGTCAGTTGGGCTAAGGTTGGAAGGGAGGGGGGAGTGGTCCATCTAGCCACAAGTGGGTGGAGAACGCCGCTAGCAACGAGAGAAACCAGGGCAGTAAACGGTAAGGTGTGGAGGGGGCGGCCGTTGTTGAACCTCCCTGATGCAAGCCCCCAGTAGAGTTCCTGCGCTGGATATAACGGCCCCGTATAGCCGATAAAATGGTCCAGGTCAAGTAGTAGACTAGCAGTCCCACAGATCCCGAAGACAAGAAGTGGACCCACGAGTCCACTTGCAACTGCCCTCTTGAACTGTATGCCCCAGCCCCAACCATGTAGACCCTTGAGCAGTTAATACACCCTTCGCACCGACCGTAAGCACCAAAAGACCTCACGGCGAAAACGGGGCAACTAGTGCGATGAAGCATCCTTCTCTCAAGTAGTGCAGCTACCTCAGAAAAGGCTCACCAGAACTAGACCAGAGGCTGAATGGCTTCGACATGCTGATGGAACAGACGCAAGAGGCCCGGAGGGCTGGGACACTTGTCACTTGGCCTCAGTAGGATTCACTCAAGATTTCGGATGAGCATCTTTGGGCTTCATTGACAGATTCTTCCGGGTTGATCGAAAGATACCCTGTCAAGGTTTCGCCGAGGTCTCCATGAGGTTACGAGGAGCTGTGCTGCGACCCTCACTCGCCTTATCGGGTAAAGCCTATGTGGCAACATTACGACGGGGAGTACACCCATTCTAGATGGCTTCTGGCTTTCCGTCAAGTTCCAAGACTAACACGCTGTCATAGGGGTCTGGTGGGTACCTCGGTAGCCCTCTGAAGAATGCACGGTCCCGTCTCTGTTCAACCTTCAGATGTTGATCCGTTGCAAGGAGGCGTGCCGAGAGGACCTTGTTCTTGATGCCTGCGATGCAGGCTTCTCGGCCCAGCCAACGGAGAATATGCCAATAGACGATGTTGCCTTTTGCAGTTGTTAAGCCGACCATGCCGCCGCTGAAGGGACAGCGCTCCGAGCCGTAGATGGATTCGCCGTTCACCTTCATCCATTCGCCTATCTCCCTCAGCCGCGTCAGTGATAGGCGTGGGATCGTGCCGTCGGGCTTCGGCCCTACGTTGAGCAGGTAGTTGCCTCCACCCGCGGCGCAGCGCACGAGGTTATGTATCAGCTGCCTTGTGGTCTTCCAGTTGTGGTCTCCGGCGGAGTAGCCCCAGTTGTCGTTCATCGTCATGCAGCTCTCCCAGGCCCGGCCGGGCTGTGAGGCGGTGATGTGCTGCTCTGGGGTGTCGTAGTCCTCCGGTAGGAGCGAGCGGTTGTTTATGATGATCTCAGGCTGGAGCCTTCTTACCATGGCGTTGAGCTTCGCGGACTGCCAAACCTCCGGGGTCCAGGGCCAGGCGCCGTCGTACCAGAGCACGTCGATCCGCCCGTACCTCGTGCAGAGCTCACGCACCTGCGCGTGCACGTACTCCAAGAACCTCGCCCAGCCCGCGGGGTCCTTCTCCGACCCCGCGAAGTAGGCGGGGTAGCGCCAGTCCAGGAGCGAGTAATAGAAGCCCACGCGCATGCCGGCGCTCCGGCAGGCCTCCACGTACTCGCGTACGAGGTCGCGTCTCGCCGTGGTCTTCGGCGCCGTGAACTCGCTGACTTGGCTGTTGAAGAGCGAGAAGCCGTCATGATGCCGCGTCGTCAAGACCATGTACTTCATCCCCGCCTGCTTTGCGG
>Ga0315308_1000147_pt1 | contig 36991 bp, 39 predicted proteins | sample TDP3_MG_FD_203078 | JGI IMG/M metagenome (GOLD analysis project Ga0315308, IMG submission 203078) | Freshwater sediment microbial communities from Lake Towuti, South Sulawesi, Indonesia - TDP3 | ecosystem: Environmental > Aquatic > Freshwater > Lake > Sediment | place: Indonesia: South Sulawesi...
TTAGAGAAGGCGACTCTGTTCTTGATATGGGCGCCGGATGCGGCATTTTGGGCATAATCGCAGCAGAGAAAGCGGCGAAGGTTGTTGCGGTTGATGTGAATCCTTACGCTGTTCTTTGTGCAAAGGAGAATGCAAGACTCAACGGTGTGTCGGATAAGATGTTTTTTGTGCGAGGAGACCTGTTCACACTGATAAGAATGGGAGAGAGATTCGATTTAATCCTCTTCAACGCTCCCTACTTGCCTTCGGAAGGTGTTGAAGATGGCTCTTGGCTCGGGCGCGCTTGGTCTGGCGGGGTTGCTGGTAGACAGGTTGTTGACCGCTTTATCCTTGAGGCGCCGAAATATCTGAAACGGACTGGTCGTGTCCTTTTGATGCAGTCTACCTTGTGTGATGTTGGTGAAACTCTGCGAAGGTTTGAAGAAAATGGCTTGAATGCGAGTGTTGTTGCGGAACGCGCCTTGCCATTTTTCGAGACAATAGTGCTTGTTAAGGCGGAAGGCTGAATTAGTGTTGAGAAGTTATATAGGTAAGTGGTCAATTTTATGTGGGTGGTTTAGATGGAGAAAATGGTTGGGTATTGTGGGATAATCTGTTCTGATTGTCCAGTTTTGACAGCGACACAGAAAAATGACGATGCGGAGAGACGGCGAGTGGCTGAAGTGTTTACCAAACAGTATGGGAGAGAGTATAAGCCAGAGGACATCAACTGCGATGGATGCGTAAGCGATAGCCAACGCGTTTTCAGCTACTGCAACGTTTGTGAGATAAGGAAGTGTGGAAGGGAGAAAAACGTTGTGAACTGTGCTTCCTGCGGGGATTATCCGTGTGAAAAGCTTTCCAAACTGTTTGCTGAGTATTCAAAGGCTAAAGAAACCTTAGACGAAATAAGACGTGAGTATGGCATCATTTGAGAGATGGCCGTTTGAGGGAACTTTGTCTATTGAAGGAGTTTCTGCAGCCTTAGCTCGTCTCTTGTTGGTAGTCCGCCTATTCCTTTCAAGACTTTGCCGTGTTTCTCCGCTATAACGTTAGCTTTTACTTCGTAAATCTGAAAGCCGAGGGATTGGTAGAATGCTAGGGCTGGCAGGTCATCGTTTGAGGTTGAGACCAAGAGCTTTTTCTTCCGTAGTCTTTTGGCTTCTGCTTCAACTTTTTCGATCAAGCTCTTGCCAACTCCGGCGTTTTGATATTGGGGAAGTGTGGCTAAAGCGACGATTAAAATGGCGTCCTCTACATCTGCGAAGGAAGTAAATCCAATGGTGTCTTTTCCAGATTTTGCCAAGTAAGCGGGAAGCTCTCCTACAGTGAATTTTCTGTCAAGAGTCAACTGTTGGGGTTCTCCCCAGAGACGCTTAACCATCTCCTGAATTGTTTGTTTCTCTTCCTCTGGGATCACTTTGTTGATGTTGTAGTTTAGGGATTGTTTGCTTTCGCATGAGGGGCATACTGTTCGCAGTTTTGCGTGTTCCGGGCACAGCGGCTTTCCGCAGGCACCGCACCTATAGACTGGGTCTTTTTCGCAGTGTTCGCAGGTCATGGTGTCTTCCTTCCGTGTAGGTTTAGTGGTGGGTTTTACTTAACTTTGTTAGTTGTGAGGAGCTGTTGTGCTGTTTGTGTCTAGCCCCCTTATTTATAGGTTGAATTTTTGGTTAGTGTTTGGGTTTTGGTGAGGTGGCTCCCTCCTTTGTTGTGTAAGGGTTTTGTTTTGCTGAGATTTAAGGGTGGTATTAGGAGTGTAATTTGTGATGAGGTTTGGATATTAATGTTGGGGGGAAGGCTGGCTGTCTGAGCGGGTCTATCCCCTCCCTTATAAATAGATTGAACTCCTAATAGACTCAAAGATAGATTTTGGCTAGGAGAGTGCCTAGGTCTTCATCTTCTAGTTGTTTTTCTCCTTGGCTGGCGAGGAGTAGCGTGATTGCTAACTTCTGCCACAAAACTATGTTTTTTCTACAGTAGGTTTAATTTCAATTCCTCTTTCGCTTAATTTCAGGAGAAAATCAAAGATTTTTTCTGCTAAGTCCACAGATGTATCTTTTGTAACTTCTATCCTAAGGCGAATGCTAACGCCAAAAGGTATTCCTAATGGAGCCACCTGAGGCATTTGCGGAGCTAACGTGGGTGGAATTTTTTCAGAAGGTGTCGTTGGGGCAACAGTAGGTGGCGGAGTAGGAGGCACTAACGCTATCTCTTTAGATGGGATGGAAATGGAATCTTCGTCTGCGTTAAAGACCAATAGTCCTTTGTCTGCAAAAATGTCGCATAATCTTTTCCCTCCTTCTTTGACAAATGTTGAAGTCCATTTCTCACCAGCAAGGTCTCGTAGGTACTCCCCTAGACCTATAGAACTCCCTCTCACTCCTCCTCCTTTCTTTTGAATATATTCTTGAATGTATCCATAAAGCGGGTGGCTCTTAAGTAACGTTCGCCAAATATCGTCCGCATTCGCCTTGTTATTTTGATAAAGCTCGATTCCTATTTTTCGCCCATCGTCCGTCAACTCATATATTCCTTTGCCACCAGTACGCCTAACTATTCCTAAATATTCTAAATACGACAAACCGCGCCCAATGGTCAAAGGGTCAGGAAGACCTGTCTCTTTTTGTTTGAGTTCTTGTGCACTGGAAGGTTTGCTTAACTTGTAAAGAACTGAAATTAGCTTGTCTGAAAACTGTGCTAGTTGAACAGGTAATCTTAGATGTGGAAGTTTTACTTCTTTTTTGGTTGTGCTCATTAAGCTCACCCTTTATTTAATATTCAAGTTAAACTTTTAAACGTTAAGATTTTATGATATAAAGGAGGTACTAGGGTTGGAAGTACTCATCTCAACAGTCGTGCCCGACTTTTTCTTTGGATTTCTTGAAACAGTATCTTTGCTCCAACCCTGTTCAATTGAGCAAATACGTTCTAAGATGAAATCTATTTGGGGTCCAGTTCGTGCGGCAAAAGCTTTTGCTATGAAATATAATTTTGTTGCAACTGACCCAAAAAGTAAATACGTCTTAACCACTCTTGGCGAGCGTTTATTGAAGTATACGAACAATGCTAGAGTTGATTTCCTTATCTTGAATGTGAAATTACAAGAACAAGAACCTTTCCTCTTTTTAAAGAATGAACTTACTCGAAGTCGGAGTCTTACAAAACGCCAGTTGGGAGAACTTCTTCAAGTCAAATTCAGACCCAATGAAAAATGGTCAATTGAAGAAAAAGATAGAATAGGTGATGTTTATGCAAAATGGTTAATTTATCTGCGTCAAGGAGTAGAGGAAGGTGACTTAATAAATTATGTTGGGGGCATTATCAGAACATTTGAGGTACTAGTAATTCCAGAGATGCGCAACTTGCTCGATAGAAATCTCTACGACTGGCTTACAGAAAAATTTCATACGCCACATAATTTGTTAGACGAACCTTATGAAATGTTGAAGAAAGTTGAAACCACGAATGACCCAGATAAACAAGGAGAAATATTTGAAAGTTTTGTTGCCAGCTGTTTCAGAAGGCTTGGATTTACTCCGAGGCTTCGTGATGGATTACGTGAAAGAAAGACAAAACTTACCTACGAAAGAAAAGGCGGGGGAGACATAGGGCTTTTCTGTCACTTTCCAACAGTAGCAACCGATAAAGTCCACCAAGGATATGCAATTGCATGCGAAGCCAAAGCAGCACAATATCCAATTGGAAGTAAAGCAGTAGGTCAAGCCCGAAATTTATGCGAAAAGATAAAGGAAGCTTTCTCTGACTATTTAGTTCACACAGTGATTGTTTCTCGTTCTACTTTTGGGTATGACTCTAGTGCAAAAGAACAAGCATCTCCGGAAGTTATGCATTTAAATCACAAAATTTTGCTTGGCTTACTGGACTGGCAAAAGAAGCGCCTAGAGAAAGGATTACCTTTGATTACGCCTACGCATTTCATGATGATTTTTAAGGAGCTGATTCAAGAAAGAAATTTAGAACCCACCTTAGATGAGTTCATGTGGAAAATAGATAGTCTGGCCTAATGTCTGTCCTAGAATACCGGCTATACGATGCCAAGTTCAGCCTCAAAATTTCGGTAGGCTTTTTTACGTTTAAGAAGCTCATCAATTTTCGTAGCCTCAATTAGTTTGACCTTGTTTTGAATTTCATGGAAAGTTCCTGAAAGAAGTTCATTTGCCTTGCGCATGTCCTCCTCAGCGACAACTAAGAAAATGTTACTGTTCCAAAGGTCAAAAGCATGCTTTAACTTGCCTATAGCATGATACAAGTCGCCACCAATCTGAACCTCAAAAACATAAGCTGGTACCGCTCTTTCAATTCTCCGCCAGACCACATCCAGCTTTCCGCCATCCATATCATACTCAGACTCAGCGATGTGCTTCTGAAGACGACCAATTTCTACAAGTTTTGCCTTTATTTCTTCGTGAAGGGAAACACCCACTTTCTCAATGACTTCTTTTGTTGCAAGCTCGATGGGGAATGTTTTGATGACTTCGTTCGCCAATTCCTGTTTAACAACTTGAAAACCACTCCGAGCAATAATTTTCAAAGAATCTGAAACGAACTTGCGCGTTCTCCACTTGTCTTGCGGAAGAAGATATTTCACGTCAAACTCAAATCGATTTGGCCATATCACCTTTCCCTCTTTAACTTCCTCGGGCCAAAGTGGCTTGTCTTGTTTGAACTTCCTTCGCACCTCTCCATATCCAATTACTCCACCAATAGGAAGAGTTGCATAGAATACCACGCCATCGCCTTCCGAGAGCATTTCCCAGAGGGCATCATGCCTCGGAGTTGCTCTAAGCCCCCAAATACTACCCTGTTCAAAAGCGATTTGCCAATACTCAGATGGACCTACCGCCAACCACCATCTAGACATATACTCTCACAGTTCTATCATTAGTTTCCTCAAGATATTAAAAGTTGCAGTATCCGAAATCACATAACCACAAAATTCTGAAATTATAATTGTTTCAATTTCTATGCTGATTCTGTTATGGCTTTTGCCACCTGCTCTATGAGACAGCGCTTTTAAACTTAAACCATTTAAGGAGCGTTCATCTTATAAAAATACAAACTTGGTGCTTATTGTGATCGCCACCTATGCCAAGGCCGTTGAGCAACTAAAAAACAGACTTGTAAAGGAACTTGGAGATGGGATAGAATCCATTGTCCTTTATGGTTCAGTTGCCAAAAAAACGGCGCACGAAGAAAGCGATATAGATATCCTCATAGTCACAAGAGAAGAAGACAAAAGCCTTTACGACAAGATTTCAAAAATCAGAACCCAAATAGACCTAGAAAGCAACACACTCACAGCCATAGTCCACCTCACCAGCAAAGAGCTTGAACGCTACACCAAGCTCGGCTCACCATTCATAAAAAGCGTGGCAGAAGAGGGAATAATACTCTATGACAGAGGAAACTTCAAAAAACTATGCCAAAGCCTCCTTGGAAAGAGCTGAAAAAGCCCTACGGTCAGCCAAACTGCTCGAAGAAAACGGAGAACTCGAGGACGCCGCCTCAAGGGCCTACTATGCCATGTTCCACGCAGCAAGAGCCATTCTATTCAGCAAAGGCGTAACCGCAAGAACCCACCGTGGCACCATATCCCTCTTCGGCGAAAAAATAGTGAAGCAAGGCATCCTCAGTAATGAATATGCAGACATGCTCAGAAAAGCCTTCGACCTAAGGCAGAAAAGCGACTACGAGCTTTACACCGAACTTAACACGGAAGCAGTAAAAGAAGCAATAAAAAACGCAGAAAAGTTCGTCAAAAAAGTGAAAGAACTAACAAGAGCCCAAACATGAAGCCCCCAAACCCAACAAATCATATTTGTCTTCTAATAGAGGGGCTCTCACCAATTGCACGCGCACACAAACTATAAAAACACAAAACCCCCACAACACCCCTAAACCACATCAGAGGTCTCAACAATATGTGTATCCTAGGCAAAGACAAACTCAAGCAACTCATAGAACAATACAAGTGCATATACCCCTACGACTACAATCTCCTCGACGGAGACAGCTACGTCCTAACAGTCAAACAAGAAACAACCCTCCACTACCTAGAACACAAAAACCTAACAACCCACGAAATAGTCTTCACCCCACCCAACCACGTCGCCCACCTAACAGCCAAAAGCAAGTACGGACGCATGGGCCTATCCTTCCTAAACGCAGCAAAAGTCCACAGCGGATTCGTCGGAAGACTCACCCTAGAACTCGTAAACCTAAGCAACGACCGCCACCCCATCACAATCAAACGCGGAGACCCCTTCATGCACATAGAATTCGTAACACGCGAAGGCGAACCAGCACCGTACATGGGAGAGTACCAGTTCCAATACTTGACAGAAGAGGAAATGCAAATGTACATTCCAATCCTGAAAAGGGTTTTTCCAAACTATGACGAACTCGCCAAAACATGGTTCAAGAACAAACGTCTACAACCATGAAGAAAAGCCGCACAACCCATTCTGATTCCAAAAGTTGATTTGAAATTCATAACTTTAATCAAAAAGCCCAATCAACAAATCGCTTAAATACCACGGTTAGGGTATGCTGAAGGGGACGCCAAATGCGCGCAAAAAATTACAGAGCCGTTAAGGGGCAGCCCTACACAAGGAAGAAGTTTGTAAAGGGCTTTCCACCCCCGAAGATAACCAAATTCACTATGGGAGATACTAAAGCAGAGTTTGAATACGAAGCAAGGCTCATAGCCCTAGAAAAAGCCCAAGTCCGCCACAACGCCCTGGAAGCGGCGCGTGTGGCGACAAATCGTCTCTTAATGGAGAAACTTTCGAATAATTATTGCTTACATGTTCTTCCTTACCCGCACATAATCCTCAGAGAAAATAAGATGATTTTCGGCGCCCACGCAGACCGTCTGCAAGATGGCATGCGGAGGTCATTCGGAAAACCCATAGGAACCGCGGCCCGTATAGAACCTAAACAAACAATCATCACGGTCAACGTCAATGCAGACGGAGTCGAAGTTGCCAAGGAAGCTCTAAGACGTGGAAGCGCCAAACTTCCCATTCCATGCAGAATAACCATCGAAAAAGTGCAAAAGGAAGAGGTGAAAACCGTTGAATGAAATGAGAAAAGATTTGGTGATGTGGTTTGAAAGCCTAAGGAAAACAGACATTCCATCCGTTGGCGGCAAAAACGCCAATCTAGGGGAAATGACAAAGGCTGGCATACCGGTTCCACCAGGCTTCGCCATAACAGCCTACTCCTACAAAAACTTCATTGAGGAAACAGGCATATCAGGAAAGATTTACGAAACCATAAGGGAAACAGTAAAAGACCTAAACAACCCGAAACAATACGAAGAGGCTTCAAAAAAGATTCGTGATCTGATCGAAGCAGCACCCATGCCCAAAGACATTGAAGATGCCATCAGATCCGCCTACGAAGAACTCTGTAGAAAGCTCAACGCAAGCGACGTTTTCGTTGCCGTAAGGTCAAGCGCAACAGCCGAAGACCTGCCTGACGCATCTTTTGCCGGGCAACAGGAAACATATTTGAACGTTAGAGGCGTTAAGGACCTTCTTGAAAAAACCGTCAAGTGCTGGTCTAGCCTCTTCACGCCGCGTGCAATATTTTACCGCACCGAGAAGGGTTTTGCCCATGAAAAAGTCCTCATAAGCGTTGGAGTTCAAAAAATGGTGAACTCTAAAGCTGCAGGTGTCATCTTCACTATAAATCCCGTAACTGGTGATCCAAGCCAGATAGTTATTGAGGGCAATTACGGTTTGGGTGAAACCGTGGTTTCTGGAGCGATCACTCCAGACGACTTTATCGTTGATAAAAACACGCTGAAAATAATTGAAAAACGTGTAGCCAAAAAAACAGTGCAATACCTCCGCGACCCAAACACCGGCAAAACGATTCACGTGGATGTGCCCGTTGAAAAGCAGGAGCAACCATGCCTAAGTGATGAGGAAATTCTCAAACTTGCGGAACTAGCGAAACGTATCGAACAACATTATGGAAAAGCCCAAGACATTGAATGGGCAATCGACAGCGATGTATCATTTCCAGATAACATATTTGTAGTGCAGTCAAGACCTGAGACGGTTTGGAGCCTCAAACCTGCACAGGCACCAGCAAAAGTTGAGGCTGCAACGAAGCCTGCCGAAATGTTAAAAGTTACTGTTAAAGGCATCGCAGCTGGTAAAAGGAGCTTTGGCATAGGCGTGGCAAAGGTTGTGTTAAATCCCCAAGAAGCCGCTAAGGTGATGCAGAAAGGAGATATTCTAGTCACAGACATGACCAATCCAGACTATGTGCCTTTCATGAAGCTTGCAGGCGCCATAGTCACAGACAAGGGCGGAGTGACATGCCACGCAGCCATTGTGAGTCGTGAACTCGGCATACCATGCGTTGTGGGAACGGAAAACGCCACGAAACTCATGGTTTCTGGCAAAGAATACACCGTGGATTCAAGGAGCGGCGTTGTTTATGAAGGCGTGATGCCGACGTTAACAGAGCAGCTTTCATCCTCGGCTGGAACCGCTGCACCAACATCTGCTGTTGCTGGAAGCACGTCCCAATCAGTGCCAGTAACAGCAACGAAAATATACATGAACTTGGGCGTTCCCGAAAAAATCGAAGACTATAAGGACCTGCCTTTTGAAGGCATAGGGCTGATGCGCATAGAATTCATCCTAGCCAGCTACATAGGCGAACACCCATTATACCTCGTAGAAACAGGGCAGTCCCAAAAATTCGTGGACAAACTTGCAGATGGAATAGCAACAGTCGCAAGGGCCATACAGCCACGCCCTCTTGTTGTTCGTTTCAGCGACTTCAAAACCAATGAATACAGGGAATTGAAGGGCGGCGAAAAATACGAGATTGTTGAAGCCAACCCCATGCTCGGGTGGAGGGGATGCAGCCGCTACATAAGCTCATGGTACGAAAAAGCCTTCAGGCTTGAGTGTCAGGCCATCAACAAGTGCCGCAAGGAATGGGGTCTCAAAAACGTGTGGGTCATGCTTCCCGTCGTGCGCACTGTATGGGAAGCCAAAAAGTGTCTAGAGATCATGCGGGAAGAAGGCTTAGAGAGGTCTAGGGACTTCCAAGTGTGGTTCATGGCTGAGACGCCTTCAATCGCCATACTTGCAGATGAGTTTTCAAAGCTCTGCGACGGCTTTTCCATAGGCTCAAACGACATGACCCAAGGAATACTCATGATCGACAGAGACTCCGAGCGCTTGGGGCAGATGGGATACTTCGACGAAAGAGACCCAGCCGTAAAAAGAATAATTGCCCATCTGATCAAGGCTGCTCACGAGAACGGGTGCACGGTCTCCATATGTGGAGAAGGCCCATCAAACCTGCCGGACTTTACGGAGTTCCTCGTGAGGGCTGGAATCGACAGCATCTCAGTAAACGCAGATGCGGTGATCGCCACCAAAAAACTCGTCGCGAGCATAGAGCAGAAAATAATCTTGGAACAACTCGGTGAACGTAAGGGAAGAAGCCTTAGACGTTCAGTCCAAAAGCCAAAGCAGGACTGGGAATGGACACGTCGATGGGGCGAAGCGGTAGAATAGCAATCTCCGCGTTTACTCCTCTCCTTTAAAGCATGCTTATACTCTTGTTGCGTTTTTGGGTGTGCTAGCATGAAACAATTCGATTTCGAAGAGGAAAGAGTTAAGCAGGAAATACTTAAACTCGAAGCAAAGCGCGTTTTGATTCAGCTTCCGGAGGGTTTAAAACCTGAGGCACCACGTTTAGTGAGGATTATTGAAAAATTTGGGGCTCTGCCGATAGTTTCTGCGGACCCGTGTTATGGGGCGTGTGATCTGGCAACGGCAGAGGCTGAGAGCTTGGGCGTGGACTTGATAATCCATTACGGGCATTCGAAACTGCTGAGGTATGAGCGGGTTCCCACGATCTATGTCGAAGCCAGAGCAACCATGAATGTGAATGACGCGGTTGAGAAAGCCCTGTCCATGCTGGAAAAATGGCAAAAAATAGGTCTAACCACAACAATTCAGCACGTCCAAACCCTAGATGACGCTAGAGAAATCCTGCTTCGCGCGGGAAAAACAGTTGTAATAGGCGACGCTGGGCGCTCAATCTATCCGGGGCAAGTTATTGGATGCGATTACGGCAACGCCAAATCGATAGCAAAAGATGTTGGCGCCTTCCTTTTCATTGGTGGTGGACGATTTCACGCCCTAGGAGTTGCCCTCTCAACTTCGAAGCCAACGGTGGTCGCCGACCCGTACGAAAAAAGGGCGTACTCTGTTGACAGAGAGGCTGAGAGAATAGTGAAACAGAGGTGGGCAAGCATAGAAGAAGCCAAAAAAGCGAAAACATTCGCGGTTTTGGTCGGATTAAAACCGGGACAGAAGAGACTTGAAGAGGCTTTAAACGTGAAACAAAAGCTTGAAGAGGACGGAAAGACGGCGTGTCTTTTCGCTATTAAGGAGATTACTCCAGAAGTGCTCATGGAGTTTCCAACGGTAGAGGCTTACGTGAACACCGCTTGTCCAAGGATATCCCTTGACGATGCCTCAAAATTCCCGAAGCCGGTGCTGACGATTAGTGAGGCTTTGATGGTTGTTGGAGAGTTGTCTTGGGAGGAATTATGCAGAAGAGGTTGGTTCGAAAGCTAGAATTGGAGATGCTGCTCTCGCAAATTGAGCCGCATCCATCCCCTAAGCCAAGTCTTGAACAATACACGGTTCCAGCCGACGTTGCTGCGACAATGCTCCACATCGCAGCTTATACGCATGACGATATCGTTGATAAAACGGTTTTAGATTTGGGATGCGGCACTGGAAGGCTTGCTCTAGGAGCGGCTTTCTTGGGAGCGAAACAAGTTGTAGGCGTTGATATAGACAAAGACGCGGTAAAACTGGCTTTTGAAAATTCCTTGAGGACAAACCTAAAAGAAAAAGTCCAGTGGATTGCTGCAGACATAGACGCTATCCATGGAAGCTTTGACACTGTCTTGCAAAACCCGCCCTTTGGTGTACAGAGGCGAAGGGCTGACCGAAAGTTTCTGGAAAGAGCTTTGGAAACAGGCAAGGTTATCTATTCCCTTCACAAAAGCTTGCACAAAGATAAGACGTTTGTCAAAAGACTAAAAGCAAGCAAGACTAGCGTTGTGCCAGTGGCTCCCTCTCCTTTCCTTGAGAGGTTTATTGAAAAGCATGGTGGAAAAGTTAAAGCCGTTTACGCTACGGTGATGACGATTCCGCACATGTTTCATTATCATACAAAAAGGAAGCATGAGTTTACAGTTGATCTATACGTTATAGAGAGGTATAAAAGATGACGGTGAAGCCATCAGTTCATGTTTTTGGTCAACGAATCAAAAGGTTTATTGAGGGGCATAGAAAAGTACAGATATGCCATGTGGCGAGTGTTTTCGCTTCATGATGCATAAGCGTTTGACTGCATGAATTGCAAGGTAATAAAGTGAATTTGAATGAGCTCAAAAGCCTCCGATAGAAAAAGCGGCAAATTCGTGTCGCCAGGCGACCGCCTAGGCGTAATCGAAGAGTTCATCCCAGACGCCGGAACATACGTGAAAGACGGAGTGATACACTCAAAGGTCATCGGACGCGCCCTACTCGACCTCCCAAACAAACGCGTCTCGGTCTATCCGCTAGTCCATGGCGCAAGAGTTCCAAAAGTCGGAAGCATAGCCGTAGGACAAGTCTCGAACGTCCAAAACGAAAACGCCAGTGTACGAATCTTCAAAATAGGAAACAAACCGCTCTCTGGCATCTTCACAGGCATTCTTCACGTCTCCGATGTGCAACTAAGATACGTCGAATCAATGTTTGACGTCTGCAAACCCGGCGACATCATGAGGGCCAAAGTGATCAGCGAAAAGAACCGAGTCTACCACCTGTCCACTAAAGATAGGAATTTAGGCGTTGTTTACGCTTCTTGTTCGCGATGTGGCTACACGCTGGAACTAAAGCGGCAAGCCATGCACTGTCCAAGGTGCGGAAAGATTGAAAAGCGTAAGACTGCCTTAGATTACGGAAAAGGAATACCATAAAGTGAAAAGGAGGTTTTGCAGGTGAGAGTTAAGGCGTTGAAGAAAACCTCAAGCGAACTTAAAATAGAAGTTGAGGGCGTCGGACACACCCTCTGTAATCTACTGCAAAAGAGACTTTTGGAAGATGAAAACGTGGACTTAGCCGGCTATGACATACCGCACCCTCTGGCCTCAAACTCGGTAATTTATGTCCGCACTAAAGGCGATGTGAAACCTGAAAAAGCCCTACTGAAGGCTATAGGGAAAGCGCGCGAGACGAACAAAAAATTCAGCGAAGAGCTTGAAAAAGCCCTCAAAAAAATTTGACTCTATCCTTTGTTACCACAAGCAATCGACTGAAGCCCTCAACAGGGTCCTCGGCTTTTTCCAAGATTGCAACGCTCTCTTCCAACGTCACGTAGTTTTGAAGCCAAGCATAAACTATCAGTGCTTCTGCAGCGTCCGCTAGCACATGACGAGTCATCCTTGATGGCAAAGAATCTCTTAACTCGGCTTTTTTAAGGGCTTCCGCTAGTACTGTTCCTTTGACTTTTGCGCCTGAAGGTTGCCCCCTTCTGTTCGATAGAGCTAGCGAATACGCAAAGTTGATGTATGCATCTCCAAGAGATGCTAGTTTATGGTCTGTCAACACCTCAGTTAGGTTCCTATGAGTTTTTATGAAGTGAAACGCTCTGGCGCGTTTCTTCAAGGTCGAGCACCCTTGGCTAATGTTATTCTTCGCTAGACTTATAATGTGTGTGCGTGCGTGCAATGGTGCTAGGCCCCTCTATTTGGAGCCAAATATGATTTTGATTGAAGGGTTTGGTGGTGTTTTTTGTTGTTTTGTGAGTTTCTTGAAAAGGTATCCGTTCATCCTTGCAGGGTTCTCGTCTAGCTTGGACCTATGACTTAGTGGAGATATCCCCCACAAAACCCCATTTCTTCTTCATATCCAAAAATCCTTGCAGAAACGAACACGCACGTAGTCAACCTCGCTTCTTCTTATGTGTTTGGCTGCGACAAACCACTCTTAAAGGCATGCTTTATATTGATTCAACGCTATTTTAAATCTGATAAAAATGAAATTGATTTGCCTGAAGGGAGAAAGCCTTAACACAATTGTTTACAGAGGATATGCAAAGGCGTCCGACCTGGCCAGAATAAGTGAACCTGACGTTTTCGACCAGACTGCCAATCCTGAAGGAACTCAAAGAGACCTAAAACCTTGGCATGCAAGAGAAGCCCATGCATATGCAGACGGTGCAGTAGAACGACAAACAAAGTACAGAATATGGCCAGAGATTCTTTTGAACGCCCGAGACCCTTCGGTGGTTGTGACTAGCAAGCCTGATTCTAATAATTTAGTGAAGATCAAGGTTTTAACTGAAAAGATCATTAAGAAGAATGGAGTGGACCCTCAAATTTCAAGAGTTGATGGAAATCACCGCTTGTTCTACGCGGCCGGCTATTCAGACAAAACAAGGAAGACCAAACTTAAACCTTTAGATGTCTTCGTGCCGTTCGCTATGACGATCGGTTTGCCTCGAAAGGAGGAAGCTGCGTTGTTTGGGGACATAAACAGCAATGCCGTAAAGATGAATACCAGCCACTTAGATCATTTGAGATATCGAATAGTAGGAGAAGAAACAATCAAAAAAGAAGAATTGCCTTTATGGATTGCTGAAGACTTGGCAAGCGATTCGGAAAGCCCATTTTTTGATTCAGTTTTCTTAGGAGGGAAGAGAACACCAGGGAAGATATATCTCATCAGCTTGGACACTTTAAAAGTAGGCGTCCAAACACTTCTTCGGGAAAGTCAAGAACTGGTCAAATCTGAAATCCCATTTGACTTAAAATCCAAGGCCATAAAGAATTTCTGGCGAGCTATCAAGAACACATTTCTAAATGAATGGAATAAGCCTAAGACTAACATGTTGTTATCTTACTTTGCATATCTCGCATTGTCGAAACTTGGTGCAATAGTAATTGACAGAAGTATCAGAAAAGTGAATCCGACTATCGACGAGATGCAAGCACAGTTGTTGGGCGTCAAGAATAACATAAACTGGGCGAAAGACGGCACCTTCAAGGGTTTTGGAGGTAAAGGTGGAGCGGATAGGGCTTTTGAGGAGATGGAAAAGTGGTTGCCGCTTGAATACAAGCTCGAGGAAGCGTTAAAGAAACTGAGAGAAAGCTGAAGTGCATCTACTAGATTTAGGTGGTCGCATTGAATACTTCCAGCAAAGAGTTGAATGAACTCGAAAGAAGGTTTAAGCATAGCGAAAAGCATTGCACAGAGCAGATTAATAATTTGAGGAATTTTATTGGCGATGTCTCTGTGATACTTGGAAATATCACAGATAATTCAGATCTGGAAAAGGCGAAACAATCACTGGGTTTTTTCAGATTCTTGCAAGCGATGCTTGACCTGAATGAATTGCCCTTTCTGTTAATGGTCGCACATTACACTTCGGGAATACAAATTCTTCGGTATCATCTAGAATGCTCTATCCAGGCGTTTTATTTGGATCAGCAACACCCGACTTTCAGTCTTCAAAACAAAATTTGTGTCTTGACAGAGGTCTCGGACAATAGAGAATATTTCGTCGCCCGTCTGATTGACAGAATATCAGTTGGCCAGAAAGAACATCTCAAAAAGCTGTACAAGGAACTGTCTTTGGCTTGTCATCCCTCGCATCTAGATTTCCCAAAGATCAATGAAATGATGAATACTATCAGGAAAATGGAAGCACGTATTGATTGTGAAGAAATGGCGAAAGTGGTTGATTTGACGAAGCGAACGTATGATGCGATTTTTTTTCTAACTCTGGAGAGTAACTCAAAAGCGAAGGAAGCAGCTAAGAAGCAATCAGAAATAAAGAAAGTGGCTCAGAAACATGGTCTACTACTACTTGATAGAATGATTTGAGTCTGGGCAGAGCGTTCACTTTCGCTTCAGGCAATTTCAGTGTTAGATTGACCTTATAGGGTCATTCATTTTATCTTTAAGTGACTTATGGGCAATATTTTTGTTTACCTCTGAATAATGCAGCAGACTTGTTATTCTAATCCTGTTGTAATAAGGGTATTAATGCGTGGCCGATGCCTATGCAGTCTTCGACATTTTTCATATCTGGATCATTGATTTCTCCATGGACTAGCTTATTCCTGATTTCCCTTAAATTTTCCAGATTCTTCACTATTTTTTTATCAAAAATTTTTGTTGCAAATAAGATCTCAAACATAGCCTGAAAGGGCAAGGTCATTAATTTATTGTAAAGACTTTGTTGATTAAGAATACCAGAACAAGTTTTCTGTAGATATTGGAACCAGATTCTATGAAGAGTCATTTCAATTGAAATCCATCCCAAAAGAAAGGCACCTATGAAGTCTTTGTTCGAATATCGATAATAGGCCTCGATATTTCTTAGAAAACAAAGATTCTTATAAGCTGGGGCAGCTGGCCAAGCAAGGCCCACCTTCTTATCGAAATCACATGCCTTAAAGATCGACTTTCTAGCTTCGCCCATTCTGTCAGGGTCGACAGGCTCCTTTTTTCTCAATTTTGAAAAAACATCATCTAGAATGACGGCACCATAGTTATTTTGGGTTGCTGAGGATGTTTCTCCCATATCCAGCATTGCTTTGAAGATTTTTTCAGCATCCTCAAAGCTCTTTTCTTCTTTTAATTTCAACCCCACAGCAGTAAAATCCTTATTTTTGCTAAGTACTTTGAATCTCAATCTGTTCCCTTTGAGATCACGAACTTCCAAATCCAATAATCTGTCTTCTTTAATTTGCTGAATAAATTCCTCAATTATCATCTTTTCCACCATTTATGCAGCCCTAATTAAATTAGGTGAAATAGTGAGGAGTTGGTATTACTTTTTGCGTTAATAAGATTTCTAACACCCATTTTTTATTGACTTTGGCGGATAAACTCTTTCGGCAATAATCAAAACATTCACGTTTTACTTGCTTCAAGGGAGAACTAAGACCGTGGGACACATCACGCCCACTGGTGGGCGCACCATTGAAGAAGCTACACAGATACTTTGGAAAATAATCGACGAAGCAAAAACCTACATGCAAGACCCAATGCTAACATCCGAAGAGAAGCGGCGTTGGGCTAAAACCCTTGCCGACACAATAGGCGTTTTAAACAAGCTCCTCGCCAGCCAAGGAGAAAAACAACTAGAGGACGAAGACCTAGGCACTCTCCTAGCCAAAATCCCCAAAACACTACGACGGACAGTCATGCGGAGAATCCACGTTTGGAAAAAGAAGAATTCATAAACCGCCTCCTCACTGACCCACACTATACAGCCTCAATCTCCGAACAGTTAATCACACGCCCAAAAGCCCTCAAAGAAATAATCTGTGACGAAAGAATCAGACAAAAACTAATCGAAGACCCGGTGCTCTTCGCAATCCTCATGTGCAACGACAAATGGCTTGTAGATGCATCAGAACACCAAAAACTCCTAAGAGACACACACCCAAGACAAGTCGCAGTTTGCGGTCGCGGATGGGGCAAATCACTGGTCTTCAGCCGCAAAAACCTGTGGCTCATCTACACCAAACCAAAAATCGAATCTCTAATCATAAGCAGCACACAACGCCAGAGCATGATAATGTTCGATTACTGCTACCACACAATACAGTCTAATCCGCTAATGCGAGAAATGATAAAACATCCAGGCACCACACGCACCACAATACGCCTAAAACCACCACTAGCCAGCAGACTCGTAGCTCTACCATGTTCACCAGACAAACTCAGAGGTTTTCATCCAGACTGGGTCTTCATCGACGAAGCCAGCATAGTCCCAACAGAAATGATAACCAGTGAAATCATGCTAATGCTAACAAAACCCGACAGCCACCTCGTCATATGCGGAACCCCCAAAAGCTTCGACCACATCCTCCACAAAACCTTCACAGACAAAAAACGCTACAGCGTCCATCACTACCCATCCTACACAAGCCCTCTAGTCAACAAAGAAACACTAAACGAATGGAAACAAGACATGACAAAAGAAGAATGGCAACGCGAAGTAGAAGCCCAATGGACAGAACTCGCAAACACCTTCTACCCCATGGACCTAATCATAAACTGCCTAGACCCAACTCTAAGCGACCCAGACACGCCACACCACTACTACGACAGCCTAGAAAAAATCAACCCAGCCAACCTCTACGGAACATTCTACGCCGGCCTAGACATAGGAAAACAAATGGACCACAGCGTCTTAGCCGTCATACAAAAAATCAACGGCAAACGCAGACTCGTCTACAAACACCAATTCCCCCTAGACACGCCATACCCAGACGTAATAGGCCACACAGCCAGAGCGAACCAAATCTTCAGCTTCACGACCATACTCGTAGACAAAACAGGAGTAGGCGACGTAATCGTCGACGAAATGGAAGAAATAGGACTCCGCAACGTGGAAGGCATATTCCTAACAGACCGCTGGAAAGAAGAAACACTAGCATACCTAAAACTCCAGATGGAACAAAAGAAACTCAACATAATACCAGACGACAAAGAACTAATCGCACAAATAAACGAACAACAATACGAATACCAACAACCCAAAAAAGCAAGAGAACACATCCACCTAAAATTCTGGCACCCACCCCGCAGACACGACGACCAACTGTTCGCCCTAGCCCTCGCCTGCTACGCCAGCAGAGAAGAAGAACCCAAACTCACAGTAGTCCAACGTTAAAAGCATCGCTACACTTTATAATACCTCTCCCCCTTATTTTTGCTGACGTTGCCGAGGTACAGTTTTGGCCTGCAAGAAATTCCGCGTGGTTAAGCCTGAGATCCGTGTGCTTGGGGTTGATGACGGAGTATTCACCCCCCACGTGAAGGGTCTCGTACCGGTTGTCGGAGTCGTTTTTCGAGGCGGATACTGGCTTGACGGCGTGATGCACACGAAAGTAAGAGTGGACGGATTTGACGCAACGGACAAAATAGCTTCCATGATACTAAATTCACCGCATTACAAACAGTTGAGGGTTACAATGCTCAATGGAATAACCTTCGCGGGTTTCAACGTGGTTGACATAAAAAAGCTCAACACGAAAACAAAACTTCCGGTGATAGCGGTTACACGGGAAAAACCTGACTTCTCAGAAATCCGCGAAGCCCTAAAAAACCTACCAAAGAGCCAGGAACGCTGGAAGGCTGTCCTAAACGCCGGGGGAACATTTGAAGTGTCCACAAGAAGCGAAAGCGAGAAAGTCTACATGCAAGTTTCCGGAATCCTCGAAGAAGACGCAAAGAGGGTTTTGCAGTTGACTTCGACTCGGAGCAACATTCCCGAGGCCTTACGCGTAGCCCACCTCGTCGCATCCGGAATCAGTGTTGCTTAGCCCCAATACTTATTGCAACAAGAAAAGGTTTAAAAGGGACAATGCTAAGGGAGAACAAACGGACAGCGGAGTAAAAAACTATGGAATTTTGCCCAAAATGCGGATCACGACTGGTGCCCAAAAAGGGAAAGACAGGCAAAGAGGCGTCGTTGATGCTGGTCTGTCCGAAGTGCGGCTACAAAAAGAAAGCGTTAAGTAAGGAAGTCGAACCCAAAGTCGCAAAAGTCATACAGCACAAACCACAGCAACTCGTAGCTGTAATAGGTAAGGAAGAGCAGAAACTGCGAACACTACCCACCGTCCGAATCGAATGTCCCAAGTGTGGAAACAATTTGGCTTATGTCTGGCAAGTACAGACGAGGGGCGCCGACGAGTCTTCAACACAGTTCCTACGCTGCACGAAATGCGGCTACACCTTCAGAGAATACAGCTAAAAATTCTTTACTCGTTACGATAATTTTCTGAAAAGATAGTTAAGCGGAGCGCATAATTGCCTGACACCATGTTAAACTCCTCCAAAGTCTAACATGCCATATAGCAGAGATATTTCCCCCAGCGCGCTGAAAAACCCTAGAGGGGCCTAAACTTACAAAGTCAAAATTTACCATCCAATTTAAGAGCATAAAGGCTGAAGGTTAATATGTAAAGTCTTTTATTAACGACTAAACATATCCAATAGAAAGGGGATTGCTGTGTTCAAGCTCAAAGTGGCCGATGCCAAACTCTTAAGAGACATGGCCACATCCATCTCCATCCTCGTGGACGAAGCCACCTTCAAAATCGAACCTGAAGGCTTAAGACTGCGAGCCATGGACCCGTCGCGTGTTGCCATGGTTGATTTTGAGTGGCCAAAAACCGTTTTTGAAGAATACGCCTGTACGGAACCGACAAAAATGTGCATAAACATAGGCGAGTTATTAAAACTCCTTAAAAGAGTCGGCAAGGATGAGACTGTAGAGCTTTCTCTTGATGAGAAAACTGGGCGCTTAGAGGTGAAAATAACAGGGAAATACGCAAGGAACTTCACGATGCCAACACTCGAAGCCTCAGAAGAGGAGGTACCCACACCAAAGATAACTTTCAACGTAAGGGCTAAAGCCACAACCGATGGCTTAAGCCAAGCAATAGAAGACGCGCAGCTCGTAAGCGACCACGTCCGAATCGAGGCAGACAACGAAAAACTAGTCTTCAACGCTGCGGGCGACCTTATGGGTGCAACAATAACCCTTCAAAAAGGAAGCGACGCTCTCTTAGACCTGGAAGCGAAGGAGCCTTCGAAGGCGACGTTCAGCCTAAGCTACCTGTCTGAGATTATAAAAGCAGCGTCCGCGACATCCGAGATAGCGACGCTGGAATTTTCAAAAGACATGCCCATAAAACTGGACTTCCAGCAAACAAAAGAGGGAAAACTAACATTCTACTTAGCGCCGAGGATCGAAACAGAATAACGTGAAAAACAAAATGCAACTCGCAACGGTCAAATTCACCAAAAATGACTTAGCAAGATACCCTTTTCTTAAAGAAACCACAGAATACGTGAAAAAACTAGATTTAAAAGTCGAAGATTTGGTAAATCCAGAGTTTGCAAACGTTCTTGAACGCGCCGAAGAGAGGGTTGAAGAAGCAATATTGTACGCCTTGGTCAGCAGAAAACTGCGCAACGAGGAGATTGAAATTCTGTCTTTTCCTGTTGCTACGATGTTAGCGGTCGCAACCGAAAATTCCTTCATCAAAAAAAGATACGCTCTAGCAGAGGCAAAACAAGCGTACAGCGACATGCGACTTGAACCCAAAGAAAGAATCTTGGCGATTGCACAAAACTTCGGATGGAAGTTGGGAGTAAACGATGATGTCGAAATACCTTATGAATTCACGCTTCACTTTACAGATTACCTCAGAAACACGACGCACTTGCGGGAGAAAAAATGGAAACTTGTTAACCGTCTCTTATCAAGCGGAAATGTTTACTTGACGAGAAACGAAACCGCAAGGCTGCTAAGCGAAGAAGCCCGAGGGCACATTGAAAAACGACTGGAAACAAAAGAGCTACCAAAACTTCCACCGGAAATAATGGAGACAGCGGAAAAAATCAAGAAGTTATCGGTAGAAAAAGTAGGCAAGGCTGAAATGGAAGGGTTCCCCAAAACTGTAATTCAGACAGCCTTCCCACCGTGCATAAAGACCCTCTACCAAGCAATCTCATCTGGGCGCCACATCTCGCACATAAGCAGATTCACCTTAACATCTTTCCTTGTAAACATAGGGATGGCGCCAGAAAACGTTATTGAACTGTTCAAGAATTTCTCTGACTATAACGAGAGAATGACCCGCTATCAAGTTGAGCATATTGCGGGTGAAAGGGGCTCCAGAACACACTACATCCCACCAAAATGTGAAACACTACAAACCCACGGAGTCTGCACAAATCCGGACGAAACGTGCCAAAAAATACTTCATCCGCTAAGTTACTATCGAAGAAAACATAAAACGATGTAAACAAACTCGGTAAAACCGACTTGTATAACGGTAGGATTTATATAGTGAGTGTGGGGTTAACTGAGAGCTATTCAAGGTGATGAGTGTAACAATGAGCACTCAGGCTCACTGCGCAACAAACTTGGAAACTGAGGAACAATCGGGGAGCTTGAGTTTTGCAGAAAATCTCTGTGGAATTGTAGAGGGAAACTTGGACGTAGCCTCTGAAGTTGGTGTTATTCTTCCAACGTATTGTGAGGCGGCAAATATCGAAAAAATAATCGATGACGTTGAAAATCTAAACCTGAGCATCTCTATACTAGTTATAGACGATTCCAGCCCAGATGGAACAGCAGATGTTGTGAGAGGTCTTCAAAGAAAGTATAGCAACTGTTTACTTTTTGTGAGGCCGAGAAAATTGGGGCTTGGAACAGCGATAACAGATGGTTTCCAGATATTTTTGTCGCTAGAAAACCCTCCAAAGTGTGTAGTCACGATGGATGCTGATTACTCCCATGATCCCGAGGACATTCCGCGTCTAATAACGCCTCTACAAGAAGGTTGCGACTTAGTTATCGGAAGCAGGTACTGTAAAGGAGGCGACGCCGTGGATTGGAGTGTAATGCGTCGCGTGGTAAGCAAGGTTGCCAATCTGGTGGCAGCCTTTGTGGTAAAAGCGAGAATCGGCGATTACACAAGTGGGTTTCGTTGTTATTCCACAAGGCTTGTTAGAAACATTATAAAAGACCTGCACAGTCAAACCTACGAGATACAAATAGAAACGATAAGGCAGGCAAATGCTCGCAGATTTAGAATAAGGGAAGCTCCAATAACTTTCATAAACAGGAAAAGGGGGAAATCGAAACTGGCCTTTAACGAAATCACGCAGTTCATCTCTTACATAATCACGAAAGTAATTTTCTGTAGGAAAAGTTAGTTATTATAGGAATTTCCGTATTGAGCGGGTATAAGTATTTTAGGCTTTAAATCGTATATCTGCCATTTGGGACAGCGATGCGCATACTCGTATTTAATTGGCGGAGTATTTTAAGTCGTAGTGCTGGCGGAGCTGAAACTCACTGTTACGAAATTTTTAACAGAGTGGCAGAAAGAGGAAACGTGGTTCAACTTGTTGCTTCGTGTGATGACTTGACCAAGCCTCAAAGGATAATGATTGGGAAAATAAGGACTTTGCATACTGGTAGAAAGGAGATTTTTTATCCCGTTTTTTCTCTTCTCAGTTTGCCCAAAATTTCTTTCGGTTCTTTTGATTTGATTGTTGAGGACGTAAGTAAGTTCCCAATGTTTTGGCCCTTGCTTTTTTCAAAAGTTTCTTCGAAACCTTTCCTAGTTGTAGTCCATCATGTGCATGGTAAAACCTTGCTTAAGGAGCTTCCGCTTCCTTTGAGCGCCTTCTCATATCTTTTTGAATTGTTTGGTTTGAAGTTTTATTCTCTTCTTAAACCCTACGTTGTTGCAGTTTCTGAGTCAACAAAAAGGGAGCTTGTTTCCTTCGGTTTCGGTGAAGAAAGAATAAAAGTGGTGCCTAACGGTTTAAATCTCAAGCCAACATCAGTCTTGCTTTTCAAGAAGAAGTCGGCTTTTCCACTGATCGTCTATTTTGGCAGAGTGAAAAAGTATAAGAGGCTGGATCACTTGATTCGAGCCGTTAAGCAAGTCTTTCTGAATATTGGAAATGTTAAAGTCATTATTGCTGGCAAGGGTGACGCAGAAGTATATGTAGAGTTGCGTACGCTGGCTAAGCAAACCGGATTGGAAAGTGTTATTGAGTTTTACGGAGAAGTTGATGAGGAAACACGAAATGATATTCTGCAAAAGGGATGGGTTTACGCAATTGCCTCAATGAAAGAGGGATTTGGAATAAGTGTTATTGAAGCGCAAGCTTTTGGTTTGCCTGTAGTGGCGTATGCTGTTCCAGGGCTTATAGATTCCGTGAGGCATCTGGTTTCAGGTATTTTAGTTGAGGATGGTGATGTTAAGGCTTTTGCTGATGCCTTGGTAATGATTTGTGAGAACAAAATGCTAAGGGAAAAGTTGTCAAAAGGGGCTATAGAAAACGCAGACCAGTACGATTGGGACAAAAGTGCAGACGAATTTTTAAGTTTGTTAACTATGGTTACTGAAGTTCAGAACAAGGTTAAGAGGAGCAGGTTATGAGTAAACCGACGATAAGTTTATTTTACGACAATTGAGGCATAAATTATATTTAAGGTCAATTAATATTGTTGAGAGATTGGGAGGAGGAAACTATTGAAAAGTAAAGGTCAATTTCTCTTTCTTATTATCCTGTTTTGCATTTTAATTTACAGTCTATTTACACTCACACCTGTATCACATCAGATTAACAATGTTCAGGTTGGAATTTGCTATTGCACCTGGTATAAAGGACAAGAAAATGATTCAAGTTGGAATAGAAGTATAATCGTTGATGTTCCCTTTTTAAATTATTCCCGTTATTGCTATTATAATTCGTGTGACCCGATGGTGTGCCGTTCTCACATTGAATGCTTCGACGATTTAGGCATAGACTTCGCCATGATGACCTGGTATGGCCTAGGATCTTTCACCGATTATGCGGACAAAGTTGTTTTCCAGACTGCAATGAATTATAGCAAGCATGTTAAATTCTGCATCCTTGTTCAACCCTACAACGAAACACTAAACGGTTACAACTACTCTCAAATTTACGATTATATTTATAGCGCATTTGTAATGCAATATCCTGGAATGTATTATAATTATTCAGGAAAACCATTAATCCTGTTTTATAACGCTGAACACTTAACAGGAATATGGATAAAACATCTACAGTATGATCCACGCTTTACCGTTATAGTTTATGGAAGTCGGTATGCCGCAGATTGGCTCTATGAAAACATTTCTCCATATTATGAGGGGCCTTCTCCAAGAAATAGGCACGTTCCAGTAATTCCGAGATTTGATGAAACAAATTTTGACAACATAACACGACCTAAACAATACAAAATAGACCAGAACTTGACCGATGGCTTGTATGATCGAACATGGCAGAATGCAATAGATTATGTCAAAAAGGGCTATGTTGACGTCATAACTATTCAGTGCTGGAACGAATATGCTGAAAGGAGCAATATTGAACCACATAAAGACGCTACCGCTAATGTAGATGACTTCTATCTTTACAGAAAAACGAAGACATACATGCAAATCTTAAGAGGCGTGACCGTGGAACCACCAATGTGGTATCAAGACTCTGTCAAACTTACTCTGGCGATATTTGTAGTAGTAATCATTGGGGTAATGTTTAAGCAGCTAAGAAAAGGAAAAATGAAATTAGGTATGTTTACAAATGTATTTTATAATTGAGTGTTTGTTTTGATGAATCATGAGGTAAAACTTATTACAGAAGGGTAAGTGATTTTGTTAAGGTCAGATGCAAATAGGTAAAAGCTTATGTTGCGTGCACGCCGGTTCCTTCAAGTAGAGCTTCTATACGCTGTTACACTTTCGACAATAATGATCTTCTTAGGCTTTTTACCTGTGTCAAGCTTTGATGATGTATTTATGAAGGAAACTGGACTTTTGCCTTACATCGACTTTCGACCAGGGTATCCACCAGTAGGGAAGTTGGCTTATCATTTTCTTTATAATTTGTTTTCTCGTACAAGTGTGTACAGTTTTTCTGCATTCTTTTTTAACTTATCCGCTTTGCTTCTTTTAGGCACTGCTTTATATCTTTGCATATCAAAACTGCAACCAAGAAGGGCTTTCACATTAGCGCTACTTTTTATGATGATGCCCTCCGTAATTTACTTTAGCGTGACTCACGCGCATGCTGATACACTTGCGGTGGCTGCAATGCTTTTTGCGTTATACTTCATTGATAATCCTTGGGTGTGTGGAGCACTTTGCGGTGTTGGTACCCTTACAAAGTTTTACCCAGCCTCTCTTTTGCTTCCTCTACTGATATACTACAAAGGTATCAAGAAGAAAGTCAGTCTACTCTATTCGTTTATGTTTGTTGTCTTACTTCTGTCAATACCCTTTTTGTTGGCAGATCCGTTGATGTACCTGTCGGTTGCTATCAGTCATACCTTAAGAGGACCATCTGAGTCGATTTTTTCACTTATTGATGGATATTACGGGCACACTGGTTTCTTGCATCCTACGTTCGATGCGACTATATATTCATGGCAGTTTGCTGCCGTATACAACCAGTCATCTTATGACCATTTTAGATATCTATGGAAGATTCCTGCCCTCCCGTACATATCTTTGGGGTTACAAATGATTTTTATGATCACTATCAGCTGGATCGCTAAAAAAAGACAAGATCAAAAGGAGTCGATGATGTTTATTTCCCTAGCTATATTTTCCTACTTTGCGTTTTCAACGTTCTACAATCCGATAATCCATCTAATTCAGGTTCCTTTTCTGGTATTGGCTACGTTAAATTGGGATAATCGTGCACAAATAGGTATGATATTCGCTTTTGAGACGGTGAACATAGTTCATTCACTCGTGTGGTTCACCCCAATTTTTTTATATACAGGCACACAGCTCCCGCTTGCTTTGGCTGTGGTTCTTCGAACGATTTTGTACGTTGCTGTCTTCTTAAATTTTGCTAAGAGGAGAACTGCATAATGGAGAAGAGAATTGGTATAGGCTTTTCCATCATTCTTCTGTTAATGATGATGCTCAGCGGCTTCATTGCTTATACATTGATGGATTTTGTAAAATCAAGTACTATCGAGAGCAGTTACAATTTTAAAGTTGTAGGCTCCAGTGCAAGCATTGAGCTTCCTCAAGTTAGCCCATCCGACAGAATCTACTTAGTGTTGAACACTTCTTCACGCATTAAAATAGATTATGGTCCAATGTTGAAACAGTTTCCCTACGACATTGAAGGATTGCCCTATGATTTTGAAGATTGGTTACTACTTCAACAGAGGTTTTGCTTCATAGCAAATGAGTCTTCACCCAATTCAACGCTTCGCATGAGTTTTCTGGACCCAGAAATCCCATACTGTGTGAAAATTGCCCAAGGAGAAGCAGACTATGCCTTGTTTAGTTACATCGATTACGCAGGGGTAAGTTACGTTGGAGTTCACGCCAAAGCCTTAAGAGGTCAAAGTTCTCGATTCCAACAAGTCATGCTAATATATCCATACCATAGGGTTGCTGAGCAAACCTTTCAAATCAACGGTTCCGTAAAATTCCTCGGTGGAAAACTTTCCCACATTACTTTTTTTATTATTACAAGGGATAGGAATTGGCTTCCCTACACAATAGCGTCAAATGAGCAAATTTTTAGTAAAACCATTAATTTTAACATAAATCTATACAACCGAACGATATTTGGTCGAACCTTTTCTGAGGATTTTGGTAAACAAATACTCTATGTGGCGGTAAGCATCGGGTTAGATTCTTGGCAGTGGAAATACGGGAAAGTAGCCTATGCCAAAGTTGGCATTGGAGAAATCAAGATCTTCAATGGAAATGAAGCAACAGTTATAGAACCGAAGCTTTCCGAGGAATACACGGTAAACTGTAACCTTTATGTTTTCCGCAAGTTTCATCCAACAACAATTTACACGATCTCCATCTTAGTGCTCGTTTTTCTAGTTTTTGCAGGGGCTCTAATGCTTGCCCGCTTGAGCGGTTTCGAGTTTGCACCACAGAAGCTTTTCGGACCACTAATAACCACTGAAGCAGTGTCAGATCCCAGGCCAAAGACATATTTAGCAAAGCTATTTCATAAACCACGATACGACCGATTAATAGGCTTGTTGCTCAAATTTGCTGGGAGAAAAGTTTCAGTTCTAATTGATGTCGGATGTGGTTTAGGTGTTCTTCATGACTATATCAAAGAGAGCGGTTTTGATGTAAAACTGTATGTGGGATGCGATGTTGATAAGAAGGCTTTACAAGAAGCTTCTAGTATAGAGCGAATCTTATGTGACGTTCAACATTTGCCTCTTAAAGAAAGTATTGCGGAAGTTGTTGTCTGTAGCGAGGTGCTTGAACATACCGTGAGTCCCAATTTAGGTTTTAGCGAGTTGTTAGAAGTTTCTAAGCGGTGGGTTTTCGTAAGCTTCCCCGAAGAGAAGCTAAAGAATGCCTTAGGATTTAGATTTCCACAGCATATCTCAGAACCGAATGCCACAGAATTTAAACGTCTAGCAGAAAAGAAGAAATTTAAACTATTAAAAAAGGAGAAAAAGTATTTCGCACTTCCCCCGAGCGTTTTCGATAAACTAAGATTACGTTATGAAGCCTTTTATCGCCCAATAATAGTATTCTTTTTCCGATTTTTCTCGATTATTTTCAGGAATTTTTCTCTGATAAAAGACATGCTACTTGTTTTCAAACGAAGAGGAAACCAAGTCGACGTCATTTAGAGACTTCACATGTTTGGATACAATCAATTGATATAGTTGCTCTTATATTTTGAAACAGACATTGGAATTTGAAAGGTGTTCCATTGTGGGTTTGGAGAAAACCTTCGCTTATGAGGGCTTTCGGAAAAAACTGAAAAGATACTCCTTTCACATTGGTCTGCTAGTCTGTTTCACTCTACCCATAGCCCTACTAATAGTTTTTGATTATCTCAACATTGAAAGCTTTTCTTTTTTCAACAGAAAATTTGTTTTGAAAAATGGAATAGTTTTCGAAGAAGCAAGATTCGTTTTTGAAGAGACATGGAAAGGAAGGATGTTTTACTTATTCTTCATATGGCTTTTCTTCATCGAATCAATAATCGATTGGGATAAAATTGTTGAAAGAAAACCCACAAGTCGCTTTAGAATTTTAGCTTCCTTCGTTTGTGCATTTGTTCCTACAATCTATGTTCTAGTGGTTAATTTCGTACCGAACGCAAGCCAAACAATTCTTAATATAGGTCAATATCTCGGAATTCAAGGCGACTTAACGAGTGAGAACTTCTTGACTTTTCATTGGCCTTTATCCCTTGAGTATTTTGTTTTTGTAATATTTTTTGCAACTGCTGCAATTTTGGCGTATAAAAAGGACGGGTTAAAGACTTTCTCCATTTCACTATCACTTCTCGGGGGAATGGCTTCAGCGTATATGATTGATACAATTTATCCATTTGGGCTCTTTACACCACTGCAACTGTTTGCTCTTCCGACGGCAGCGTCGACAGCAGCTTTTATTGAACTCTTAGGTTACAAAGCGACCATATGGTACCCATCCCCATACCCACTCCCATATCCATATAGCGGTGCGCGTCTTCCATACCTCGCCCTTACTTCAGGCGGTAAAAGTTATGGGGCAAACGTTGGCTGGCCATGTGCTGGAGTTCACAGTCTATTGCTTTATGTGTTAATTATCCTCGTGTTTTTTAAGAGATCAGAAATCTCAGGCGTGCGGAAAGTCACATATTTTATTATTGGGGCTTTTGGCACATATTTTGTAAACGTTTTAAGAATCTATGGTATTCTCATCACAGGGCTGAACTATGGAGATGCCGCTGCGACGGTTTTCCATAGTACCTATGGCGAACTGTTCTTCTTCACTTGGATATTCTCGTATATTTTATTGATTGTTTGCATCCAGAGGTTTATGCTTGTAGAAAAGATTCGAAGCGTTCCTAGTAGACTAGGCTCCTTGGTTGCAAATGCAAAGAAAAAAATCGTCTCATCTCTAAAGGCGAAATTTGCGAGATTTAAGGAACAGACGAAAAACTGAAAGTTTAAAACTGAATGTCGCTTCCTTAAGACTAGGGTGAACTTGAAGTCAGTCAACTTTGTACAGAGCATATTTCGCGATTATTACAAGAGAGGTGATTTCCTAAACCATCCTGTCTCCATGATTGATAGACGTGAGTTTGGTTTTGCTTCATTCGAAGGTCAGATGCTTCGTCACAAGAGCTTTAAAAACATGGGAGAACTGGCAACCTTTTTGCGGGATCTTGTTCCACGAGATGCTTATCTTTCTTGCGCTTACTATGAGGAACCCGAGGCTGAAATGGAAAAGAAAGGCTGGTTAGGCGCTGATCTGGTTTTTGACATCGACGCTGATCACATCCCTACTCCATGCGATAAGCTCCATGAAGAATGGGTTTGTGGCGACTGCGGTTTTGTCGGAAAGGGGGTTACACCGGAAAAGTGTCCAGTCTGTAGCAGTGAAAAGTTTGACGTGAGCACGTGGCCTTGTGAGGTTTGTCTGGCTTCTGCAAGGGCGGAGACCGTGAAACTTTTGGACATGTTGATGCAGGATTTTGGCTTTTCCAAGGATGAGGTGCACGTGTTCTTTTCTGGGCATCGCGGCTACCATGTCCATGTTGAAAGCGAGGCTGTTAAAACGCTTGATGCCGTTGCGCGCAAGGAAATTGTGGATTACGTTTCTAGTTTAGGTTTAGATGTACCTTTCAATGCTTCGCACAGAAAAAATCGGAAGGGGCCACTTGTTTCTCAAGGTCTACGTGTAAGCGACCTCGGCTGGCCTAAACGCCTAGCTAGGGAGATGCACAGCTTCATCATTGGCGCAAAGGAAGAAGATTTGAGGAACGTTGGGCTTAGAAGTAATGTTGTTGAGGCTATATTGCGTAATAGAGACGCAATTTTGAGAAGCTTATTAGGCAATGGAACGTGGGGTGTTGTTAGAGGTATTGGTTTTCAAACATGGAGGAAGATAGCAGAACAAATTGTAAAGCTGCAGTCCGCAAAAATCGACACAGTTGTTACCACAGACACCCACCGTTTAATCAGGTTGGCCGACACCCTACACAGCAAGACCGGTTTCAAAAAGGTTGAGGTTCCAGTTTCGACTGTAAATGATTTTGACCCGTTTAAGGGTGCAATAGCCTTTAAAGGAGGCATCGTGGCTGTTGAGGTTTACGATACACCTGAGTTTAGGTTAGGCGATGAGATGTTTGGTCCCTATAGAAATCAAAAGGTTGAGCTCCCTACTGCCGCTGCTGTGCTGCTTGTTTGCAGGGGTAGAGCAGAGGTTGTGGAGTAAATGTACAATGATTTACATGAGATTTGGAAGCGAGAGCTTGATAGTGCTGAACTTGAAAGACTTCCTCCAGACTTTTACTCTAGGGTTGCCGATTATTTGGGGAGGCTTAGAGAAGAAAGTCGAATGCTTGATAAAAGGACAGCAAAGGCTAGTCTCCTCAAGAAGGAGATGCTGAATGTTAAACGCATGGTGAATGAACTAATTCAAGTGCGATATGGAAAACTAGTTCAAATTTTGGCGGAAGGTAAAAAGGTTCCGTCAGGTGTTTTGACGCCTGAGGAGGAGAAGATTTACGGTGGGGTTGCACCTCTTGCGGATGCGGTCCAAAGTTTTGCTAAAGACGTTCTTCGCGGATATCTGCCAACATTGAGCGTTGAGAAAAAGCACAAAAGGACAGTTCTGCGTTTTTTGAAGGATGTTCCAGCGATAATTGGTGCAGACATGAAAACTTATGGACCTTTCAAGGTTGAGGATGTTGCGTCTTTGCCCATCGAGAACACCAAGATTCTGGTTAAGCAGGGTTTGGCCGAAAAGGCTGAACTTTAACCGTTTATGGCGAAAAAAGTATAAGAGTAAGTATGTTTTCTTTATGCAAAGCTGGTCGTGGTTTAAGTGAATGTTCCAAAGGAAATCAGAACGTATTGTCCCAAGTGTAAGGGACATCAACCTCACACGGTTACCCTGTACAAGGCTGGGAAGCGGAGAGCTTTAGCTCGAGGCGAGCGCCACCATGAACGGGAAAAGAAAGGATATGGTGGACAGAAGTACTCTCTTCAAAGAGAATTCGCCAAGACAACTAAAAAACAGACTTTAAAGTTAAAATGTAAGGTTTGCGGTTACACTAGGCACAAAGATGGTATACGATTGAGAAAGCTGGTCATCGCATGAAATCGAGGTTGGCGTTATGACCGAGTGGGAGAAGCTCATTCCAAAACCGAGGAGCAGTTTTGTCCGAGTGAAATGCCTAAAATGTGGCAACGAGCAGATGGTTTACGGCCGCGCTGTAAACAGAGTTAATTGTAACGTTTGCGGAACCGAACTCGCCGAACCTTCGGGTGGAAAAGCGATAATAAAGGGTGAAATAATCTTAGTTTTTGAATAGGGATGAATGCTGTAATGGCTGTTAGAAAACAGGAATGGCCGGAAGTCGGCGATTTAGTCATAGCCACCGTAGAAACCGTTATCGATTATGGCGCTTATGTAAAACTGGATGAATATGATAAAAGGGGTTTACTGCACATTTCCGAAATATCTTCTTCTTGGATTCGAAACATCCGTGATTTTGTTCGCGAGAGCCAAAAAGTTGTTTTGAAAGTTTTGCGGGTCGACATCGAGAAGGGACACATAGATTTGTCCCTTAGAAGAGTTACGAAAAGAGAGAAAATCGAGAAAATCATGTCTTGGAAGAGGGAGAGGAAGGCTGAAACTTTACTTAGGAGTGTCGCTGAAAAAGCCGGCATATCGCTTGAGGAGGTTTATGAAAAAGCCGGAGCGCCTATGGAAAAGGAATACGGGCTGTATGAGGGTTTCGAAAAAGTTGTGAGAGACGGCACAGGGTTTTTAACAAAAATAGGCGTACCAGAGGAGCTTGCCACCACTATTGCTGAGATTGCAAAAGAAAGAATGCGCGTGCCCATGGTTAAAGTGAAAGGCGTAGTTGAGCTTCGCTGTATGAAGCCAAACGGAGTGAAAATTATCAAAGAAGCCTTTTTAAACGCTAAAAAGGCTGAGAAAACCCGCGAAGCAAAACTCCGCTTTTATGCGGTTGCTGCACCAAAATACCGCATTGAGGTTATGGCGGAAAATTACAAGTATGCGGAAGCCGTTTTGCAGAGAGTTGCTGAAAACGTCGTTTCAAACGTCGCTAAAGCTGGTGGACAAGGCGCCTTTAGAAGGGAAAAGTGATGGTTTGGCTTTTGAGGAAATGCGAAAAGTGTGCAAAATATACGTTAAGGAAGGAAGAGTGTCCCTATTGCGGCGGAAAAGTTCGCGTGCCACACCCACCCAAGTTTTCGCCTGATGATAAATACCTCAAGTATAGGATGGCTTTAAAGAAGGAGAGTTCAACGTAGTGAAAGAGACGTTCATTAGAGAACTTGTGAAAGTTGATTTAAACAACCCTATTTTAATTGAAGGGCTTCCGGGTTTGGGGCTTGTTGGCAAAATCGCAACCCGCTATCTAACGAAGCAGTTAAAGGCCGAAAAGTTCGCCTATATTTATTCGCCTCATTTCCCATATTTCGTGCTTGTTAACAAGAAAGGAAGCGTTAGGCTTCTACGTGGAACATTTTATTTCTGGAGGAACAAAAACGGGAAAAACGACCTCATTTTTTTCACAGGTGACAGTCAAGCGCAAACAATTGAGGGCCAATATGAAATCTCTAGCAGCATACTGGATTTCGCTAAACAACACAATGTAAAGATGATTGTCACGGTTGGCGGCTATCGAATGGAAGCAAAGGATAAGCCTAAAGTTATTGCTGCGGCTACAAACCTAGAACTCCTAAACAAGGCTTTACAAGCTAGAGCTATGGTGAGTCCCGCGGGAAGCCCTATTGTTGGGACTGCTGGCTTAATCTTGGGCATGGCGCCTTTCAAGAGAATTGACGCTCTTTGTCTTCTGGGTGAAACTCGCGGATATCTACCCGATCCCAAAGCTGCTAAAAGTGTTTTAGAAGTGTTGCAAGCGTTGCTTAGTATCGATGTGAATTTAAGTGGCTTAGACGAAGAAATTTCTAGGGCGGAGAAGATGGTTACGCGTTTGCAGAAAATTGAGGAAAGGAGGATTTTACAGGCTGAGGAAACACGGAAAGAAGAGGATAAGAAAATAACCTATATCTCGTGAGAGAGCTAAAAAGCAAATTCTTCCTTGATTATCATGGCAATTTTTTCGGCCGCTTTTCCCTTTCCGTAAGGAGATTTTTCTGGTAATTCTGTTGGATGTTCCAAAGTTCTTTTCATAGCCTCCAGTATCTTGTGTTTTTCTACGCCGACGACTTCAGCGAAACCAGCCTTGACGGCTTCAGGTCTCTCAGTGGAGAGACGAATAACCAAGACATGTTTCCGTACGCACGGTGCTGTCGCCTCCTCTTGTATGCCGCCGGAATCCGTCACTATCATTTCACATCTTTTCATCAAAACTAAGAAGTCTAAATAGCCAAGCGGCGGCAAAATCTGCACATTTCCAGATTTTCTGATCCTAGCGTAAATTTTGTCTTGTCGCAACCTCTTCTTTGTGCGCGGGTGCATTGGATAAACGACGGGTATCGGGGCTTCTGCAAAGGCTTCCATGAAATTTTTTAGGACTGCCAAGTCGTCTACGTTTTCTGCTCTATGGGCTGTTACTAAGGCGAATTTTTCAAAGCGGGTGTTTTTCAATATTTTTGATTTCTTTTCGGCTATTGGTAGGTGCTGGATTACAGCGTCTATGACGGTGTTTCCAGTCACGTAAACTTTACCGCAGACATTCTCCCTTTTCAAGTTGCTCTCAGCCGTCTCCGTAGGCGCAAACAAATAAGTGGATATGTGATCTGTAAGGCGCCTGTTGTGTTCTTCTGGCATGCGCAGGTCAAAGCTTCTTAATCCAGCTTCAACGTGTCCGACTGGTGTTCCAAGCTTGACTGCAGCTAGGGCTGTTGCCAATACTCCGTTTGTATCTCCTTCCACGAAAACAGCGGCAGGCAAGGTCTTCTTCAACAGTTGTTCCGTGTGAGTTATTATGCGAGCGGTTTGTGCTCCTTGCGAGTACGCCTTGACTCTGCATCCATAGTCTGGAGTTGGGAGCTCAAGTTCTTCGATGAATTGTTGAGACATGTTGTAGTCGTAGTGTTGACCACAATGGGCGAAAATTAACGGTATCTTACACTTTTGCAAAGCCCTAATGACAGGCGCCATTTTTATGATTTCTGGGCGTGTACCAACAACAACCATCACTGCCTTCATTGGCCATTCACTCTTTAACATTCGAGCATTATTACCCAAATGCGTTTTTAACATTTTTTGAGGCACCTAAATGTGTTGTCAAAACTAATTCTAAATGTTTCTGCAAGGTTCTAATTTTTAATTAACCGTGTCAATAATAATCGTTAGATTGCGTTAGCTCTTGCGACGTACAAAGCATCTTACTCTTCCCTTCCATTTATTTTTTAGTAAATTCAAGGCTGGAGATGAGTACATGCGGCTGTTAAAGGATAAAAGAGGTTTGAGTGTTGTAGTGACTACACTGATAATTTTAGTAGTTTCGGTGCTGCTGGCGACTGTCGTAACCTTCTACGCCATAAATGTGACAACCACGAGAGTTCAAGAAGAGAGCCTGCAAGTATTCAAACTGCACACGTGGCACAACGGCACAGCCTACGCCGAAACAGCATTCTTGGTAATCAACACCGGTGGCCGTGACCTCGTCATCGACAAAATCGCCGTCAGAGGTCAGGAATGCGCATGGAATAACGTGTATTATAACAAAACTGCTGACACGATAAACGTCGATTTGCCGTACATTCCAGAGCCTCTGACGAACGTAACGTTGGCCTCAAAAGATTACAAACTCAAGCAAGCGAGTGACGACTTGATCTTGAAGTCCGGTTGGAGCATGATAGTCTACATAGCCAACCCAGACCACATATCAGTCAGTGACATCGGCGTCACCGTCGGCATAACTTTGTTCACTGCAAACGCTCAATATTATAAAGAAGCCAACGTGGAAGCGGCGCAATAACCGCATTCTCTTTTTCTACGTCTTTTTCAGATGTCCCTCTCTGGGTTCGTAAATTGTTCCTTCGCGTAGTAACTGTCCTATGAGGCGTTCTGCCTCGCCTCTTGAAATCTTGTACTTGGCTTCTAGCTCGTTTAGAAGCGCTGTTTTTTCGGCTAATCCTGTTTCTTTCTCCATTTCCATTAGGGTTGAGAGGACGATTTGTAGCTTGTCCCTTAGGCTTTTTGGCTTTCCTGTCATTATTAGGTCTATGTCTATTTTGTATGAGGATAAGTCTATCCCAACCTCTTCGAGAGACCTCTTCATCACTGCGATGGCTGCTTCTGCATCCTCGGCTAAAACTTCCTTTCTAAGGGCTGCACGGGCTCTTGCCTCAGCTATGCGGACAAGAGATTCGAGTTGACGTGCGGTTATCGCAACTGGTGAACCTTCGGATTCGCTTGCTGAGCGCATTGCCAAATAGAAATCTTTGAGACGTTGCAGCGCATCTTGAGTCAAAACAGGTTTAACTCCTTTAGCGTAGCTTATGTACTTTCGCAGGAGCTCCAATGATATTGGAGGCTCCACTGGACTTAGACCTTTCCTGTGCATTTCAAGGATATGCTCTGACATCTTGCCATCCTCTTCTTTATTTGGCACATCCCTCAAGATGAAGATCAAGTCGAATCTAGAAAGTATTGTAACAGGCAACGAGATGTTTTCAGCCACTGTACGACGTGGTTCATATCTTCCCAATGCGGGGTTGGCGGCCGCAAGTATAGCGGTTCTCGCGTTGAGCGTTGCGACGATGCCGCCCTTTGCAACCGAAACTGTGTGTTGCTCCATGGCCTCATGAATAGCAACTCTGTCTTCTGGGCGCATCTTATCCATTTCGTCAATGCATGCAATTCCCTTGTCAGCCAATACTAGGGCACCAGCTTCAAGGCTCATCCCCCCTCCTCTCTCCCGTAACACGGCAGCAGTCAACCCAGCGGCAGTTGTGCCGCGTCCAGAAGTGTACAATCCACGGGGTGCAACCCTTGCCACGTATTGCAGAAGCTGAGATTTTGCGGTTCCCGGGTCTCCTATAAAGAGAGTGTTTAATTCTCCTCTTATCGTTATGTCTGGAAGGCTTTTGGGCACACCTCCGAAGACGAGATACATTATTGCTTCCTTCACGTGTTCGTATCCATAAATCGACGGTGCAATGGAGCTCATGATCTTCCGGTGTATCCACGGGTCCTTTGCAATCTCTAGGATTTTCTCTTCTTCTTCCGGCGACGGAAGCGCTATTTCCGGTTCTTTGCCCAAAACTTCGATGGAGTTAGCATCTAAATGTAACATGAATACGCGAAGTTTTCCCACTCCTCGAAGTGTAGGAGCGAATGCACGAATCATACCAACTATGGAAACGTGATCTCCAGGTCTTGCTACATCAACTATTTCGCTGCCTACGAGCTTAATGTGTAATGTTCGAGGAAGCTGTCCTGGTGGGAGGTCTTCCGGTCTTTCTTGGAGGCGGAGGTCTTGCGAGTCTATGAATGTGGATTCTTCTTGGACGAAGTCGAACGTTCCTTTTCTTCTGCATATGGGGTTACTGCATTCGAATGGGGCTCTTAGAAACTGCCCAGTTTGGGTTACAGGTGTTATTTCTCCACATCCCTTGCATTTGAATGCTGCTTGTGTGACCATGGGGCGCACTGGTGTTGAGCGGACGACTATCCCTTCAACCATTACTAGTCTGCCGATGTGGTCTGAGCCCAGTTTGCGCAACTGTGTGGTTTGCCATAGTCGCATAATTCCGACGGTCACGGTTTCTGTTCTGTCAGCTATCTTTTCTGCGTATTCTGGGTCTTCTATCTGGAGTTGTGCATAAGCCGCATTGTTGGCGTGTTTTAGATACTCGTCTGGTTTTTCCAAAAGTCCATTGGCGAGTCTCTGGTCAAAAGCGGAAAGGTCTTCAAAGTCAGCTATTAACGATGTTTTACCTGCCACTGCCATTTGTGAGATTCTTTGGCGATATTTCTCTGTTTTGAAAAACTCTTGAAATCGTTCTTGCGGGTCGATGGTTTCTAACTCTTCCGTCATTCTTCCGTCTCCTTGTATTCCAGTATTTGTGTTCTCCATTCATGGATAAGCCTGTGTAACTGTTCGTAAAGAAACCTTTCCTCGCTGGTGAGATTTTTTAGTACTTGTTCTGTTTGAGGCGAAGCCGACGCGAGTGAAACGGTTTTCTTTAATCTCGAGTTCACGATGTCCTGTACCAGGTGCCTACTCTTTTCATATTCCCGTAATTTTTCCGGAGCTTTGGCAGCGTCTTCCTTTAACTTCACAACGTATCTCCGAAGTTTAGGGTAGAAATTTTCCGGCAGTTTGGACATCTGACCAGCCGTCTGGACGCGCTCTGTCCACTGGATTTTGTAAAGTTTAGCCGCATCTAAAAGCTC
>Ga0315308_1000148_pt1 | contig 36854 bp, 32 predicted proteins | sample TDP3_MG_FD_203078 | JGI IMG/M metagenome (GOLD analysis project Ga0315308, IMG submission 203078) | Freshwater sediment microbial communities from Lake Towuti, South Sulawesi, Indonesia - TDP3 | ecosystem: Environmental > Aquatic > Freshwater > Lake > Sediment | place: Indonesia: South Sulawesi...
CTTGAGGGGCCTCCTATGCCAACGGAAGGGCTGCAGCCTCTCAACCCTATCCACCACGACCTGAAAGGGTTCAGAGAAAGCTCACCCAGAGAACGCCGGAGACGCCAGCCAAAAACTTGACAGCATCTCCGGGCTGAGCACTCGACCAGCCGGCCTCACATCCACGAGGCCCTCCGTTGGAGTAAGGGCAAGCAGGTCCCCGGAGTCTGCCTCCGCGGGCTCATCCCGCGGCTGCCCATGGGCTTCGCGCCCGGGCTGAAGCCGCCGTCTCGCGGATAGCGGTGAGCTGAGGCGGTGATACGCGGTGTTACTCGCTGTCGTACCAAGGCTTAAACGTGGTCGGCGCCCATGTGGGCGGCTCATAGCCTTCTGGGCGCGTGTCAGGCTTGACGAGTATCGAGAAGCACTTCGACTGGGACTCCTATGAGGCGCCGTCCTACAAGGCTCCGGTCAGGTTCGGCGGGCTCTTCATCGTCACCGAGGCGCTCGTGAAGAGGCTGCCGTATCCGATGAGGGTCTTCGGATGGAGGGGGCTCGTCAGGGACCCCATGTACGCTCCACCTGGGTTCGAGATCTACGACGGCGCGCAGATACTTCGACCTGACAGGGGCGTGATCCTCGAGGAGTACGAGTATCATGAGCACAGGGTCGCCGATGTCTTTCCTAGGCGTGAGCTGACGGACTCTGAGATCGTTCAGTCGATGCGGGTGCTCTTCAGGCATGCTTCCACGCAGTTCCTGGACGAGATCCATGTGCCCTCGCTGCTTCACATGGGAAGCTATGGGAAGTCGATCTTCAACTACAGCCTCGGCATAGCGCGGTACTTGGACGCCACCGTCAAGGTCTCGAACGACTGGCATGCCATCCCCGGGGGCCTGATCACCACGAGGATCTGCTGCCCAGGCACGCCTTGGGCGGTCTTCCTCCACTCAGATGAGCCGGGCAGGCGAGGAGGCATCTCGCATAAGGGGAACGCGCCGAGCGAGGAGTACTCCGACGGGAGGTTCGCCGGGAACAGGCTGATACGCGACCTAGAGATGATAGGTGTTAAGAAGGCCGACCTGGTTCTGACGCCCAGCAAGCTGATGGTGGACGAGATCAGGTTCCTTGCCAGAGGCCACGGCCTCCCGGAGGAGCGCTCTAGGAGGATCTTCGCGGTCTACCATGGGGTGGACACGAAGCTCTATCATCCCATGGACGTGAAGATGCCCGAGAGGAGGCGTATACTCTTCATCGGCCGTCTAAGCCCCGTGAAGGGCGTGAGCGCGCTCATCCAGAGCTACGGGATTCTCAGGGAGAGGTTTCCCGACCTGGAGCTGAAGCTCATAGGCGACGGGGAGCTGAGAGGCCCAATAGCGGAGCTTCAGAGGACGCTGCCCGACCTCATCTTGGACACGGAATGGCATAACGTGCCCGAGAAGGTGGAGGAGATCAACATGGCAGCGGTCTGCGTCTTCCCGTCGCTGTACGAGCCCTCAGGCCAGACGCATTTCGAGAGCATGGCCTGTCAGAGGCCCACCGTCATAGGAAACGGCGGCTGGCGTGAGCACACGGTGGACGGCCGAACCGCCGTCTGGATCGACCCGCGAAGACCAACCGACGCCGCGGAGAAGATAGGCGCGCTCCTCGCCAAGAGGGAGTGGGCTGAGGAGATCGCGAGGAATGGCAGAGAGTCCGTGGCCAAGTACTTCGACTGGGATGACGTAGCCAGGAGGGCCTACCCGCACGTATTCAGCAGCCTCCTAGACCAGGAGATCGATGGGCTGAGAGAACTGGACGACGAGCTCTGCCCTAGGCCTAAGGAGTTCCAGCCATACCAACCCTAAGCGAGGCCGTGCCTTCAACCCAGCTAGCTTCCTCCAGGCGCTCACGTAGCACCTAGCAGGGAAGCTCCCTCGGACTTCGACCCTCGGTCACGGAACTGGTGTTGCCTGAAGGCGTCAAGGCCACGTCCTCTTCTTGGACGCTCTTTCAGCAGAGCCGCCGTCGCTCTCTTGTGGCATGAGCGCAGACCTCATCTCCGGATAGGGGAGGCTCCAGAGCTTAGAGGGTGAGGGCTAGAATCTGAGGCCGCAGAGGAGCGCGATGAAGAGTGAGGAGGCGATCAGGTCGGCTGAGCTGCCTGGGTTGAGGAGCCCGCCGCTTCTCTGAAGCTTCTCGTCCAGCTTCGCCAGGGCTTCCCGTCCCCGCGTGCTCATTAAGCCTCCCTCCAGGAGCACGGCCTTGGCCTCCTCTGAGACGAGCGAGGCCTCCTCCATGCCTATCCTCACCGCCTCTTGAACGTCCTCCGTCTGCTTAAGCCCTACCTTGCGGGCTATGAAGCTGTCGGGCTCCCATGCGAGGATCGTCAAGAAGGCATGCACGATCGCCGTGTTGATGTCTCTTGTTTCCCGCATGGCGTCCAGGAGCGCAGGATAACCGACCTGGAAGGAGACTCTCATCCCGGTCGGCCACTCCCTTGCCACGTTATCCCACCTGCTCGCGTATCGCATCGCAGCCCACAGCGTCAGCCCACGTTCGCGCAGCTTCTCCGAGGCGGACTCGTCGCATACGTCGGGCGCCGCGACGGAGACTCTGCCGAGCCCGGAGGCTCCCGCGTCCGTGATCGCCCGGTAGACGTTGACCGCGTCATCGACGGTCGTCCTTTCCATAAGCCTGACCGTGGCCCGCCTCAGTGACTCGGATTCGGGCCTGCCCTGAGCAGCGGCGACGTAGCCTGCCCCGGCGGCGAGCGGAGCGAAGAGCAGGCAGGTGCCCAGATGGGTGTTCCCTCCCCTGTGCCACCGTTTGATGTCCGAGACCATCATCCTTACCCCTCGTCCTATCTCCACCTCTGAGTCAGCGAGCTGGCCTAGGCCGCACTTGGCGCCTCTGAGAGCGATCTTCCTCACGGCGGGCCCCAGCGCCACTCCGCCGGCGAGGAAGTGCTCGAACCGCGTGTCGGGATAGTCGAAGGCTCTGTGGACGTTTCCGGGCTTCGGCGTTCCGCTTACCTCCAGACAGGCGGCGAGCTGAGCCGCCCTCATGACGTCCTCACAGGCCTCCCGGAGCCGGGCTTTCAAGGCGCGTGTCCTCCGCGTTGCCTACTCGAACAACGGGGCATCCTGGACGTAGCTTCTCCCCGTTCTGAGTGCCACTTGGGCTTTTCCCAGCTCCAGCCCCAGGTAGGCGGCGTGCTCCAGCGTGGATACGAGGCCTTCGTTCACGATCGCCCTGTAGAGGGCCTCGGCATCCCTTCCTTTCAGGATGATGTCTGGGCTGCCAGGCTTGTCGGGTCTGAAGTGAAGGGCTATCAGCCGCTCGGCTTCACGGTCTAGGAGTACCCTGAAGCAGCCCTTCGCGTCCATCTGGAAGCCCGGGCTTTGCTTCACCTCGATGACCTTCGCCGTCCGCTCTTGACCTGGCACGTAGGGCTCCTCCCTAAAGCGCTTCTCATGGTACTGGAAGAGGCTGACGCCTAGCTCCTTGGGGACAGAGCCGCGCCTCTGGGCCAAGGCCATCATCCTCGAGGCGGTGGCGAGCTCCCTGACGCATCCCCGGGTCTTGTCGCTGTTCTCCGTGGTCAGGAGGATGCCGCCGCCCAGCTCCGCCGCCACAGCGGCGAGGAGCGCGTTCGCTCCCGCGGAGTCGGCGTCCATAAGCTCGGTCACGTTACCTACGCCGAAGAGCAGCGGCACGTGGGGGTTTCTCTCCGCGAAGGAGGCGTAGGCCACGATGGAGGGCACGATCCCCGGCGAGCATGGGGCGTCAAGGACCAGGTCCGCGATAAGGTGGCGCATTCCCATCGCCCTAGCCTTGCCTATTAGCTCTTCAAGCAAGCCCACGCGTTCCATAGGCCTCTTTGGAAACCTGCCCTGAACGTGATCCGCGGGGATCACCACGGCGGCGGTGTTCCTCGCCATCTCCGCGACCTGGGCGAGGTTACCTCCGTCAACGCTCAGGAGGAGGTCCACGCCTTCCTCCAAGGCCGCCCTTATCTCCTCGACGTTCAGGGTGTCAATGCTTATGGGGCAGGCGGAGACGTCCCTGACCGCCCTAACGGCGCGGGCTGCGTCCTCCGGCTTGTCCTCGCCGGCTTGCATGCCGAGGTCTATGATATCCGCGCCCGACTCTAGGTAGTATCTGGCCCTCCGCTGGATCTGCTCGTCGGAGAGCAGCGGCACGTCTATGATCTCGGCCATAACCCTCGGCGGAAGACCCCTGCCGAGAAGGAGGCCGCCGATGCGAATCCGGCCCTCTGATAGGGGCGCGGTCGCGTACTCAGCCTCGATCGAGGCGATCTCCCTCGCGGCCTTGGCTTGGAGCTCCTTCTTCAGGACCTCGTCGGCTGGAGCCTTCCTCGACAGGGTCGCGCGGCCTAGAGCCTCGATCACCCAGGGGAGGTCAGCCGCATAGCGGGGCCCCTTGTACGTTGGTATGCCCAGAGCCTCTTCCACGACTGAGGCATCTCCTGCGATCAGGCCGGGTACCAGGACCACGTCGAAGCCTCGGAGATGCAGCTCTTTGAGGTCGTGAGCGATCCGTCTAGGCGTTAGGAGCGCTGCCACGGGAGCGTCGAGGACGATGACCTCAACGTCGCCCAGCCCTTTCAGATGCCTCTTGACGATCTCCTCGGCGAGCCTCGCAGTGACGACGAGCACCCTCACGCGGCCGCATCCCCCGTTCTCTTCGCAAGGACAGGTCTGAGCGCCTCCTCGATCTCGCCTGGATGCTTCAGGACCGTGATCCCGTCCATCTCCTGCAGGAGCCTGACGTTCCTCGCGTCAAGAGGCCTGATCCTTGCCTGAACCTTTTCGCCGCCCTTGGCACGGGCCTCCTCCGGTGTTGGGAAGACCGTCTCGACAAGCCCCATCTCAAAGTCCGTGGGCACGATGAAGACGGGCACCGAGCCGCGCTGGGCCTCCGCCACCGCGTTCGCCACCAAGGAATCCGCGATCCCGAGGACGATCTTCGCCACGGTATTAGCCGTGGCCGGAGAGACGATCAGAGCATGGTACATGCCCCGGTAGAGCCTTCCCGCCTTGAAGGCGCACGCTCCCTGGTCCTCGTCGGTAAAGACCTCCTGGTAATAGCCTCCGGGCGATATCCTCTTCAACGTGTCCCAAAGCCCGTAAGCCTTAGTCACCTCTACGCCGGCCTTGGTCAGGAACGTGGTCACGAGGACGCCGGGAGACTCAGCGAGGCCCTCGGCCACAGAGAGGCTCTCCTTCAGGAAGTGCCCTGCCCCCGTGATGCCCCATGCGATGCGCGCCACCATAGGACTGCCTCTCCGGGATGATCGTTTCCCAGGGCTACGCAGAGAGCCCCGATCGCGAAGGCTACGGAGAGGCTCGTTATATAAAGCCTCCCCCAGGGGCGTAGACCAGCATCCCACATGGCCTTTATAGGCTCAGGCCACAATAGGCGAAGCCCACGGGGGTTGGTATGCCCGGCGCTTCAACCATCGGATCTAGGCTTGGAAAAGGAGGAAGGATAGGGATCATCGGCACCGGCAAGATGGGGGAGGCCCTCGTCGCCGGCCTTCTCAAGTCGGGCTCAGCGAGCAAGGACGATCTCCTGGCCACGGACATCCTGCCTGAGAGGAGGCAGCACATGACTGGCACCTACGGCGTCACCTGCCTCGAGGACAACGCTGAGCTCGTCAGGCTCTGCCGCACGGTGATCATCGCAGTCCAGCCAAGGGACGTGAAAGCCGTCCTGGCCTCGATCCGCTCTGCGCTCACGGAAGAGCATGTACTCGTTTCGATAGCTGCTGGGACGACGAGCAACTTCATCCTGAGGGAGCTGGGGAAGCCTCAGCCGCTCATCAGGGCCATGCCGAACAACCCCTGCTTGGTCGGCGAGGGTATGACCGCTCTGGCTCCCTCACCTGCTGTAAGCCAAGAGCAGCTAGAGCACATGAAGGCCATCTTCGCCTCGGTGGGGAGGGTAGCCGTTGCCGAAGAGAGGCATTTCGACGCCATCACGGGCCTAAGCGGGAGCGGGCCGGCCTACGTTTACCTCATAATCGAGGCGCTCGCAGACGGCGGCGTGAGGATGGGGTTGCCGAAGAGCCTCGCGCTGCTTCTCGCGGCCCAGACCATGCTCGGCTCGGCGAAGACGGTGCTCTCCAGGGCGGAGCATCCAGCGAAGCTGAGGGACGAGGTGGTAACCCCGGCCGGGACGACCGCGGAGGGCATCTACGAGCTAGAAAAGGCTGGCGTCCGAGCCGCCCTGATGAGCGCCGTGGAGAAAGCTACGATGCGAGCGGCTAGCCTTGCCTCCACGTGAGCCCCTGAGAGAACGGCAGGGACCTGCAAGGCTTCTGTTCGACTCAGATGATGAGCAAGCACGAGCGATGCCCTCTCCAGCCCATCGCCAACGTGAACCAGTATCATCCGTCACCAAAACCGTTACCAAAATGGTAACACGGTGGACGACGCTGCAGCTAGCCAGCTGACTAGACCAAAGCCTGAAGGAAAACAGCTGCAAGAACCGGTGACAGACCTTCCTTCTGCTCTTGCAGGAGAAGACATCGCATAGAGGCAGGAAGCATTTCCCGGAGGCCGTGAAGCCGGGAGACGGACTAGTCGCTCTAGGGTATCCCTAGCTCTTGGAGCTTGCTCTCCGTGGGAATCCCTTGCTGGTCCCATCCTCGGAGCTCATAGTACCTACTGAGGAGCTGCCTAAACTGAGCCCTGTCGAGCGCCGCCCCCTTAAGCGGTCCTGAGGAGATGGGGTCGTCGAAGACCCTGTCCGGCAGCCAGTCAGCTCCGGGCTTCATGCCCTGCCGTAGGTTGATCAGCCTTGTCAGGTTCCATATGGCTTCCGACCGTTTGAGAAGCTCTTCGAGCCCTGCTTTGACCCCTGTGGCGGCTTGGTAGAACCGTGCGTAATAGGCGGGGTCTAGGCCGAATTCCACCCAGGGGAAGCGGCATACGCCTAGGCAGTCGAAGAGCGGCCTCAGGTGCTGCAGGTAGATGACCCACCTGGCCTTGTCCTCCGTGTACGTGCTCCGGTCGCTCTTCACGTCGTAGGTTACAGCCCAGGCCCTGTTGTGGTGGGCTCCTATATCTGCGGTCGCGTAGGCTAAGGCCATGCTCGGTGAGGCACGGACATCGTAGCCGCTTATCTCAAGCCCTTTCACGTGCATAGCGAACCTTTCAGAGCCTCCTCCGAGCCTTCGGCTCGCCTCGGCTACGCCCTCGGCGAGGAGGCTGCCCAATCCCTTCCTGTACGCGATCATCTCCAGCAGCCGCTTCAGGGCCTCGAAGTTCCCGAACGACAGCTCTAGGCCACCTGTGGCGTTCTTGTCGAGTATGCCCCTCGTGTAGGATTCCATCGCGAACGCGACGATGTTCCCGGCTGAGATCGTGTCCAGGCCGAGTTGGTCGCAGAGGTAGTTGGCCTCCACGACCTCCTCGATGCTGTTGAGAGCGCAGTTGCTCCCGATCATCACGGTCGTCTCGTACTCAGGTCCCTCGACCCGCAGTCCCTTCACGGAGTTAACCTGACCGCAGGATATGCTACAGGCGTAGCAGCCCCTTCGCCCGATCCGGGTACGCTTCTCCATCGCCTCGCCATCGATCTGGGCCACGTTCTCGTACTGTGCCTCGAGGAAGTTCCTCGTCGGCAGGCAGCTCAGCCCATTCGCCCATTCGACGATGCGCATCGTGCCCTCCCTCTGCCAGAGGTCGTACTCAGGTCGCTCCGTCAGGTACTTGTCCGTCTCCGCCCAGAGGCTTCTCAGTCCCTCGGGATCAGCGACGGGTATCTCAGCGTCGCCCTGCGCGACGACCGCCTTGACCCGCTTGTGCCCGAGGACCGCGGCTATACCACACCGGGCTGCCTGGCGACCGAGAGCCGAGCCTATGCAGGCCACCTTCACCAGGTTCTCGCCCGCAGGCCCGATCACGGCGACGTGACAATCCTCGCCTAGGTCCCTCCTGAGCACCTTCTCTGCATCATAGCTGAGCATCCCCCAGTATGGCCGCGCGTCTCCAACCTCGACGCGGCCGTCGTTGACATGCACGTACACGGGCTTGGGCGAGATGCCTTCGAGGATAACGGCGTCGAAGCCTCCTCTCTTGAGCGCCACGGCGAACTCTCCGCCCATGTTGCTGTCTCCGTAGAGGCCCGTGGCAGGCGAGAAGGCGGAGAAGCTGGTCTTGCTCGAACAGGGCACCGTGAGCCCCGAGAGCGGACCCGCCGCCACCACCACCTTGTTCTCGGCGCTGAAGGGCTCAACCCTCGCCCGGCCGGCGTCGTATAAGGCCCTGGCGCCCCAGCCGCGGCCGCCTACGTATCTGACAGCGTACGCTTCGTCCACGCGTTCTCGACGGATCGTTCCGTCCTCAAGCCGAACATGGGCGACGCTGAGCAGGTATCCGCCTCTGATCATAAGTCCTTACTCCAGCATGCTAGACACGTCTCAGACAAGCCGGCAGTCAGTCCCAATAGCCGCATTTAGCTTTTGTCCAGCTCCCTGCGTCCAGTCTGGAAAGGACGTTTCCCCGTGGATGCTAGTCCTCGCCTCTGGACCCCTTATAAGCGGCTGTGGATTCTCCTGCTAAACGGGATGGGCGGCGACGAAATGGCCTCTTGGGCGTCGGGCATCGAGGCGGTGCTCTTCGACCTCGTCGGAACCCTAGTGAGCGTAGTCGACCGACCCGAGCTGGAGTGGAAGCGTCTCTACGAGAGCCTTGTCTCAGATGGATTCAGGCTTTCGTTTCAGTCCTTCCAGGACGTCTACGTCAAGGTCCATCACGCCTACCTTGAGCTGAGGCTTCGAGAACAGAGGGAGATAGGGACCACTATCTGGGTCGCGGATACGCTGAGGGCCTTAGGCTTCAAGGCTGAGCCGAATGATGAGGCGGTGATACGCGCCGTGGAGGCCTTCTACGAGCCGTTCCTTGAGGCGATGCAGCTCTATCCGTGCGTGGACCGCACGCTCTCCAAGCTCGCCGCCCGGTTCAAGCTCGGATTGGTCATCAACTTCTCGTACGCTCCAGTCGCTCGGAAGGCCCTGGCCAGGTTCAGGCTTGAGCCCTACTTCCACACGGTGGTCATCTCCGAGGAGGTGGGCTGACGGAAACCCAACCCCCGGATATTCCTCGAGGCCCTACGAATGCTGAGGGCAACCAGCCTAGCCTCGGTCTTCGTCGGCGATGAACCCGACGACGACGTGCTTGGCGCCGCCAACGTGGGGATGAGGACGATGCTCGTGCTCGCGCCCCGAGAGAGGCAATCAAGCCTCAAAGCCCAGGAGATGCCTAGGAGACCCGACCTGATCGTAGGAAGCGTATGCGAGGTCCCGGCCGTGCTTCTGCCCCCGGAAGCGCGCCGCAGCGCCTCCAGCCAGGGGCGATCCAGCCTACCGGAATCCTCACCCGCGTAGGGAATGGTCCTTCCGCAAGGATGAGAGGCGCGTTGTAAGCAGCTCCTGGCTGCTTGCCTCAGAGGCGTTAGGATGTGTCTTTCTCAGGGCTGCTCGGCGTATGCCTCGTATTACTAGCAGTCATTGCCGGGACCGTAAGGATTATTGCGTGGATATATGAAGTGGTGGCCCATCGCAGGAGGCGGCGTGATGGCAGAGCAACGGGGCGAGGAATCCCTTAGTCGCTACGAGGAGATCAACGAGCGCGTCAAGAAGGGCGACGCCGCGGTTATGACGGCCGAGGAGTTCGTCCAAGCCGTCCGGGCGACCGGGCTGGTGAAGGCGGCGAAGGAGGTGGACGTGGTCACCACGGGGACCTTCGGCGCCATGTGCAGCAGCGGGGCGTTCCTGAACTTCGGCCACGCCGACCCGCCTATCAAGATGTGGCATTGCTGGCTGAACGATGTGCCAGCTTACAGGGGGCTGGCGGCGGTGGACGCGTACATCGGCGCCACCGCGATGAGCGAGACGAGGGGCTTCGAGTACGGCGGCGGCCACGTGATAGAAGACCTAGCCAACGGCCGCGAAATCCAGCTTCGGGCAGACGCCTACGGCACGGACTGTTACCCGCGCAAGTACGTGGAGACCACCGTGCGACTTGATGACCTCAACCAGGCGGTGCTGCTGAACCCGAGGAACGCGTATCAACGGTACAACGCGGCGACGAACAGCACGGACAGGACGATCTACACCTACATGGGCGTGCTGAGGCCGCACTGCGGCAACGTCACCTTCAGCGGCTCAGGACAGCTCAGCCCCGTTCACAAGGACGCCGGGCTGGAAACCATAGGCTTGGGCACGAGGATCTTCCTCGGCGGGGCTCAAGGGCACGTGATCGGCGAGGGCACTCAGCACAGTCCGAAGACGCAGTTCGGCACCCTGATGGTGAAGGGCGACCTCAAGCAGATGGACGGCCGATACCTCAAGGGCGCCACCTTCCACAGGTATGGGACCTCGCTGTACGTTGGCCTGGGCATCCCCATACCGCTCATCAACGAGCGGGTAGCCGCCACCGCCGCGCTGGGAGACGACGAGATCCACACGAGCATCGTGGACTACGGCATCCCGTCCAGGGACAGGCCGAACTTCGGCCGCGTCTCCTACGCTCAGCTTAGAGCCGGGAAGGTGGAGGTGAACGCGAGGAGCGTGCCCTCCTCTCCGCTCTCCAGCTACAAGGTGGCCAGGGAGATCGCGGAGGCCCTGAAGAAGTGGATCCAAGAAGGGCTGTTCCTGCTCTCCAGGCCGATAGAGTTGCTCGCTGATGATAGGGAGTTCAGGCCTATGAGGCTGCGTAGGGCGGAGCCGCGCGTTGGGGACATCATGACGCGGCCCGTGGTCACCGCCAAGCCCACGGATAGGATAGAGGCGGTGGCCTCAACCCTCGTAAGGGGCAACATCGACCATCTGCCGATCCTGGACGACGATGGGAGCCTCATAGGCATCGTCACGTCGTGGGACCTGGCGAAGGCCCTCGCTCTACGGAAGACCTCCCTGGCTGAGATCATGACCACCAAGGTGATAACGGCCCAGCCCCAGGATTCGTTGGACGTCGCGATTCAGAAGATGACGCGGTACAACATCTCAGGGCTGCCTGTGGTGGACGACGCGGAGCACGTGGTCGGGATCATCACGAGCGATGACGTCTCGAAGAAGGTTGTCGGGAGGCGACCCGCATGAAGCTGAGGCTAACGTATCCGCCCGAGCATGTCAATGAGCCGATCCTCTTCTTGGCGGCGCGCGAGGCAGACGTTCTCCTCAACATACTCGAGGCGGCGGTGAACTCGGAGAAGGGCGAGATAACCGTCTCCGTGGAGGCCTCTGAGGAACGCCTCAACAGGCTTATCGAGTTCCTTCAGGGACACGGGGTCCAGGTTGAGAAGCTGACCCAGGCTCTCCAGGTTGACGCGACGAGATGCATAAGCTGCGGTGCGTGCATCTCCCCCTGCCCCGTCGACGCCATACGCTTTCGGCCTGACTGGTCAGTGGAGTTCATCGAGGAGAAATGCGTCGGCTGCGGCATCTGCACCGTCGCTTGCCCTGTGAGGGCCGTGAAGCTCCTCTAGCTGCCAAAACGACTGGCCCGTGAAGGGAACTGGCCACGACTCGACAGCTTTAAATCAGCCAGGGGTTCGTGTTCCGCATGGGTTACGGCTTTGAGCCTAAGGGGTAAACGCGCCGCGGTACTCGCCGGTCCTGAGTACGAGGACCTGGAGCTTCACTATCCTCTTCTGAGGCTGCTTGAGGAGGGAGCTGAGGTCAAGGTCGTAGCCGCGAAGAAGGACACCGTGAAGGGCAAGTATGGGTTGTCGGTCGTCCCAGACCTGTCGGTAAAGGAGGCGGACCCGCACAGCTTCGACATCCTCGTCATCCCAGGCGGGTGGGCTCCCGATAGACTGAGGAGGGACCCTGATGTGCTCACTTTCACGAAGGATTTCTTCGAGCATGGAAGACTCGTCGCGGCGATCTGTCACGGCCCACAGGTCCTCATCTCTGCCGGTGTCTTGAAGGGTAGACGCCTTACCTGCGTCTCCGCGGTGAAGGACGATGTCATGAACGCGGGAGCCGAGTACGTGGACGCCCCTGTGATCCGAGACGGTAACCTGATAACCTCGAGGTTCCCCGCTGACCTACCGGACTTCTGCAGGGAGATCATCCGGTACTTTCAGCCTTAAGAAATAGGGGGTTCGGAGTGCGGGGATCGGCCCGCAGCTCCGCCGAGTTCTCCGTCCTCTATTCCTTGAGCAGCTTGGTGAAGGTGTCGTGGTGTTCTTCTTCGACTTCTAGGATATCCTCGAACATGAGCCGCGTGGTGTCGTCGCCTTCGCTGTCAGCCAGGCGGATGATGGCCTTATAGAGGCTTATCGCTTCCTCCTCTGCTTTGACGTCGAACTGAAGCATCTCCTTGACGCTCGCCCCTACGTTGATGGGGTCGGGCTTCGTGGTGGGCGTCCCGCCGAGGTACCAGAGCCTCTCGCCTATCTGCTCCGCGTGCTTCATCTCCGTTATCGCGATCTGCTTGAAGGTGTCCTCTACGGTAGCGCCGCTAATGCCCATCGCCTGGATGTGCTGATACATGTACTGGATGGAGACCTGAAGCTCCCTCGCTACAGCCTGATTGAGCATATCCAGCAGCTTCCTACTGGCTTTCTGAGTTGCCCTGCTCACCGTACATCCCACCCTTCGGATTGGTATCCGTGGGAACACCGCCCCTTATAAGACATGCGCCCCCTCGTCATCACTCCCGCTTCTTTCCCGTGATCTTCACTGCGACTCTGCTCGGGAATCCTGCTGAAGGCTCCTCCCAGCGCGGTTGAGGCGAGTGTCCTCGACCGAGCTTCGCTCTCTGCTTCACGTCCACTGCGCACTGCGGCCGGTAGTCAGACTGAACGAACAGGCCTTACGCGGATCGGCTCCAGCCTTCTTGCCTCCTTGACCATCCGGACGCCCACCAGCAGGGACCACCCCGCCGCGGGGAAAGAAGCCAAGGCCTCAGGGATCGCCACGCCCCTCCATGGAGGGAGCCAGACAAGGAGCGCGAGAATGCTTGCCCCGATGGCATAGAGGCCCAAAGCCCTACTTCGCCTCGTCAACACGAACGCTGCCCCGAGTGGAAGGAGCGAGAACGGGAGCAGAACGAAGAAGGCTACGGAGACATCGGAGTGCACCCGACCCGCGGTCTCGGGGAAGAGCCCGATCGCAAAGAGCGCGAAGCCGTCTGAGATCAGCAGCGAGGCCCCAAGTCGACCTAGAAGATGGTCTCGCAGCATCTCGCCCAGGCCGAGCGCGAAGAGGAAGACAAGACAGCCCCCAAGCATCAGGGCTGAGTTGAAGATGGGAGCGCCCGGGCCTTGGGCTCCAAGGTCGCTGAGAGCGTTCTCCGTCCAGCTAAACCACGGCGAGAGGGCGATGGAAAGCCCTATCAGCGCCGGGACGAGAATCGCCACGGTCACGCCGGAGGCTCCGGCCAGCTTCCTCAGCCTCTCCAGTCGCTCAGACAGCTGTCTCTGTCTTCGCATGGAGGGATCACGCGAGTTGAAGCAGTTGCCGCTCTTAAACCAGTCCCCTTTGCTCTAGCTCAGACGCGGAGACTAGGGCCTAGGGCAGACGCTTCTCGAAGACGCGTCTCATTCGGCCGGGGTCCAGCCGCTCGCCCCCCACGCCTGGTCTGCCGCGGTCGCCCAGGGCAAACGGAAGCCCTTATACGATGCACCGCCGACTTGCGGCTAGGGTGAAGGTGATGAGGTACGCCCGCGCGTTGCCCATCGAGCTTGGAGATGAGCTTGCCAGGAAGCCCGTAGCCTACGTGCCTTGGGGCGCCCTGGAATGGCATGGCGAGCACTTGGCGTTAGGCCAGGACGCCTTGAAGGTGGAGCGAATCTGCGACCTGACGGCGGAAAGAGCCGGCGGCGTGGTGCTGCCGATGCTCTTCATCGGCTATCGTACGATGCAGGTGCACGGCATGCCCTACACGCTGGAGTTCAGCCGGGAGCTCGTCAAGGCCACGTTCCTGGAGCTTATGAAGCAGCTTGAGCTGGTAGGCTTCAAGGTGGTCGTGGTGCTCTGCGGCCACTACGGGCAGTCTCATCTCGCCGCGGTCGCGGAGGCGGCGGAGGAATACTCCAAGACGGGCAGAGCCAAGGTTCTCGCCCTGCCGGAGTACGCCCTGGTGGAGGACATGGGCTATCGCGGCGACCACGCGGCCAAATGGGAGACCTCGATCTTCTCCAGCCTCTACCCTGAACTCGTCAACATGCAGAGGCTGCCTAGAGACCTTAACACGCCGCTGAGGGGTATCATGGGCGAGGACCCCCGCCTCCACGCCTCCCGCGAGCTGGGAGCCAAAACGGTCTCAGCCATCGTCGAGAGACTGGCCCAGAGAGTTGAAGCCATGCTCGCACAGGAGTAATGCGTATCTAGACGCTGTTGGCGAATACCCCAAGGCCTATGGGCGTGATGACATGACGCAGGAAAGATATGCGCTTCGGAACCACCCCGTGGAATGGGCTTACACATCGACGAAGGCCTACGCCGACCCGTTCAACGAGGTCGAACTCGATGTCATCTTCACCGATCCCGAAGGGCGGCAGTCACGCGTGCCCGCATTCTGGGCTGGCGGACCCGAGTGGCGCGTCCGCTACGCTGCAGGTCTGCCCGGCGTGTGGCGCTATCGCACGGAGTGCTCCGACCGGGGGAACGCCGGTCTGCATGATCAGGAGGGCGTCTTACTCGTCAGGCCGTACGATGGGAGCAACCCGCTGTTGAGCCGAGGGGCGCTTCGCGTAAGCGAGGACCGGCGCTACCTGGAGCATCGGGACGGCACGCCGTTCTTCTGGCTGGGCGACACGTGGTGGATGGGGCTCTGCCGCCGTCTAAGCTGGCCGGAGGAGTTCCAGCTTCTGACCGCAGACCGGGCGGCGAAGGGCTTCACGGTCGTTCAGATCGTCGCGGGCCTCTACCCAGATATGCCGGCCTTCGATGAGCGGGGCGCCAATGAGGCCGGGTTTCCCTGGGAGAGGGGGTACGCGCGGATCAACCCGGCGTACTTCGACATGGCCGACCTTCGCATCCAGTGGCTTGTACGCTCGGGGCTCGTGCCCTGCATCGTCGGATGCTGGGGCTACTTCCTGCGCTGGATGGGCGTCGAGAAGATGAAGCAACATTGGCGCAACCTGATCGCGCGGTACGGCGCCTACCCCGTGGTCTGGTGTCTCGCAGGCGAAGCCACCATGCCCTACTATCTCTCGGAGGAAAAGGAGAAGGACCGCCTCGTTCAACGACAGGGATGGACGCAGCTCGCCGCCTACGTGCGCGCCATCGATCCCTATCATCACCCCGTGACCGTCCATCCCACCGATTCCGCACGCAGCCAGGTGGATGACCCCGGCCTGCTGGACATCGAGATGCTCCAGACAGGCCACGGCGGGTACGCGAGCATCCCAAACACCGTGGATAAGCTGAGGACGGCCGTGGCGCAGGAGCCACGAATGCCCTCCCTCGTCGCGGAGGTGAGCTACGAGGGCATCCAGGAGGGAAGCAGGGAGGAGATCCAGCGCTTCATGTTCTGGGCCTGCACGCTCTCCGGGGCCGCGGGGCACACCTACGGGGCTAATGGACTCTGGCAGCTCAACCGCCCTGAGGAGCCCTTCGGTCCCTCCCCTCACGGCTCCTCCTGGGGCGATGTGCCCTGGCAGGAGGCCTACCGGCTCCCGGGCTCGACCCAGGTGGCGCTCGGCAAGCGGCTTCTAGAGCGTTTCGCCTGGTGGCGGTTTGAGCCGCATCAGGAATGGGTAAGCCCGAGCGCGAAGCCAGGTGACTATGTACAGCCCTACTGCGCAGGCATCCCCGGGGAGGTACGCGTGGTGTTCGTTCCAGGCCCGAGGGCAGGCGTCATGCTGCGTGGAATGGAGGCAGGGGTCACCTATCGGGCGTTCTACTTCAACCCGTGCAACGGCAGGGAACATGCCTTGGGCGCCGTCAAGGCGGATGAGCGCGGTGACTGGCAGGCTCCCAAGCCGCCCATCTTCCAGGACTGGATACTGGTGATGGAGCGATCGCCCACAGCCGCCTGAGTAAAGCCGACTCGGGTCGCGGCTTCGCCCGTTAGAGCCCTGCGGTCTTCCAGACGCGGAGTAGGGCGTCGCTCGTGATCTTCGCGGCTTCCAGGGGAGGCATCCCTCGGAGCTTCTGGCTGAAGGGCTCCGGGGTGACCGGCCCGTCGTATCCGATCGCGTTGAGGCTTTGGACGAAGCCCTTCAGGTCTATGATGCCCGTCTCGCCTGGCAGGCACCTCACGTTGTCGATCTGCTCATCTACGGGTATGCCTGCGGGCGCGTCGTTGATGTGCACGTAGACGACCTGGCTGTTCCTGAGCCTGCGCAGGTCGGCGAGCGTGCCGTGAGAGGTGTACCAATGCCAGGAATCGAGCAGTAACCCTACGTTGCCTGTGCCTATGGCCTCGCAGAGCTCCAGCATGCCACCCAGCGTGTAGATGAACTCATACCTATGCTTCGCCCGGCTGGTCTTAGGGCCTATGAACTCCAACCCCAGGCGGCACCCGTGCTCTGCGAGGACGCGGACGATGGGCTCGAAGCGACTCACATGCCAGTCGAAGTTCTCCTTGAACGGCCTCTCGTCCGAGAACGGGAGAACCCAGGTCGGCACGCGGGTCGCGCCGACCTGCGAAGCGACCTCGGCCAGGGCCGGCAGCTGAGCCAGCCCTGCGCGATAGACGGGCTCCTCGCCGCGCCAGTCTACTGGGAGGATCCAGCCCCCAGGCCGGACACCGGTCCTATAGAAGAGCTCCTTGACCTCCTCCAGCCCCTTCTCCCTTACGCGCGCCGCCAGCTCCCTGATATCGAGTTCGAAGCCCTCAAAGCCGGCGCTCCTCGCCAGCTGGATCCCATCGGCAAGAGAAGCCTTGACTCCGATGGCGCCAGGGCTCAAGTTCCTGAACACCTCTCCCTCACCTCGTCTAGCTACAGCCCGCTGAGTCAAGCTGAGGCTTGATTAGCCTTTCCTCCCCTAGATCGCGCTCACGACGGCTCGGGGCATAGCCGACTCAGCCGAGAACAGGCCTCCTTGCAGCCAGGTCGAGGAAACAGCACAAATCTCCGTATCGCGCAGTATTTCCAATAGCCGGGAGCATGAACGGCCTGGCTGAGGAGCAACGGCTCGACCAGACTGCCGCAGAGAGCAGGGACAGGTTCGGCCGCGATTACCTTTCAGCCTCGTACGGCATGGAGATCCCACCTGACAACATGGAGGAGCTTCTGAAGGCTGGCGCCCTCGGCGTGCAGAGGGAGCAGGGCGCGTCGTGATCGTGGCGTCCGATGTCAGCCTTAGGGCTGAGACGGAGATGGCTGAGTCCCATCGCTCCAGAAGGGCCATCCTATTGACGGGCTAGCGTCTTGACGGCTGGCTTCCAGCCGCGGTCCTGACGCCCGCTAGAGCAGGTAGAGCGCTGTTACGCCCAAGACCATGGAGATCGGCAGCGCAGGCAAGGGCCTCTCGTATCTCCTCAGGATCGTGAAGGTGGCTATCGCGCCTAGGTTCACGGCCGCGGCCACGATAAGGGCGCCGAGCGGTCCCTTCATAACGAGCCCAGCCGTGGTCATGATCGAGTAGAAGACCAGGTCTCCGGCGCCCAGCCCTCGTTCTCCCACGCGGAACATGAGTAGGCCGAAGTCCTTCGGCTCGAGGCTGGAGGCGATCGCCCCGAGGGGTCCCCTGAAGACCGTGTACGCGTCGTAGACCGAGAGCGCCAGGGGTAGAACGAAGAGCGTGGGTGGCGTGAGGACGTATCCGAGGAGCGCGCCGATCTCCGCCGACATCACCACCGTTAGAACGCCGGAGACGAGATGCGACCTGGGAACGAGGACCGCCACAGCCAGGATGAGGGCCGCGATCAAGCCGAGCGCCAGGTAATCCGGGACCGCGAGCAGCGCGAGGATGAGGAGCGTTATTGAGACGAGCGGCAGTGCGGAGACCGTCAGGAGCACATGCCTCAGGAATCGTCTTCCGTACCTGAAGAGCAGGTAGATCAGCACGGTCTCGACGAAGACGAGGCCGATCAGCCAGAGCGAGTTCAAGAGGGCCTCCAGGGCTGAGACGTTTCCCGCGGGCATGAAGACCTGCCCGACGTCCTCCTTGAGCTGAGGCTCGCTGGCGAAGACTGTGAGAAACGGAACCGCGGCCAGCTCGGTGGCGACGATCCCAAGGAACACGTAGCCGAAGACCCTCAGCCCCAGATCCATGCGGGCACCAAGGGCTCTCCGCGGAGAGGCCTCCCTGCTCTCAACGGGCTCTGCGCTCTCAGGCACAACAGCCATCATCTCCGTGTAGCACCCCTTGGAACCTTGTCGTTCCGGGCCATGAGGCTAGTCGGCCGGGGCTAGTATAAGGCTTTCCAGCTGACGGGCCTAGGGGCCCAAGGCAGGTTAGAGAATCTCCTCCCCTATTCTCATCTTCGGTAGCCTTAAATGGGCCTGGCGTCGAGACGAGGCCCACGTTCCGTCAGGAGGCCTTGGGGATGCGTGTCGCTCATGGAGACCTGAGTAAGGCTCGGGACGCAAGGGGCGCCCATGGGGGCGCAGGCGTGCTCCGGTACATGTCGCTCTTCGATAAGGCGGCGTTTGAGACCCCGTGGCTCTTCGTTCACTGGGGAGTGCTCAGGCCGAGCGGAGGCATCGGCTACCATGCACATAACGGCTGCGAGGAGATGTTCGCCATCTTCAGCAACAGGGCGAGGTTCACGCATAACCGGAACACGGCGGAGCTCTGGGGCCGCGTCTGCGTGCCCTGCAGGATGGGTGAGGCCCACGGCATCTACAACCCCACCTCGGAGGACACCTACTGGATGAACTTCGCCGTCGCCGGTCCCAGCGGCGAATACGACTGTAAGGATTTCAACGACGACCTTGTCGATGCCCCGCTCGGGCCTGTCGATAGGCTGCCGACCGGCTGGTTCAGCCGGCCTGCGCTCTCGGCTGCGCCTTCGGCGCATGGTGGGAGAGACACGCTGCTCTTCAGGCGGATCTGGGGCCCAGAGGCCTTCAAGACGAACTGGGGCTTCATCGACCACGTAGTCGTTCCGCCGAGCTGCTCCATAGGCTATCACGCACACAGCGGCATAGAGGAATGCTACGTGATCCTCGGCGGCCGTGGAAGGATGACCGTGGACGGTGAGACCCGCGAGGTAGGGCAGTGGGATGCCGTCCTGAACGCCCTAGGCGGCTCGCACGGCATCTACAACCACACGGACCGCGATCTGGAGATACTTAACATGGCGGTCGCGAAGGAGAAGGGAAGGCTTGACTCCGAGGACCTGGGAGACGACCTGACAGGACGCTAGCGAGCCGACGGGAGCCCCAGGCTGAACGCATGGAGGGTCGCATCCGAGCGGGGGACTCCCTTAGGCCTTTCCGCCTATCGCGCCCTTCTCCATGCTTTACCGTGGGTTTATCCGCCTCAAAGGAACGCGGAGCGGGCCCTATTTCAACGGAAGCCCAATGCGGAGGGCTCCGACCAGAGGCTTCTTCCCCGACAGGGTCTCCGGGCTCCGCGGAGAGGCATTCCTCCACGCTGACGATGCTTGGGCGGCGGATCCGCTTCAGCCCGCGTTGGCCTCGGGCTAGACTAGCCTGCGACTCGTTGAGCGCGCAATTCTGAATAACTCGGCTCGGCCAGTCATCGCAGGGGCTTGCCAGAGATGGAGGCGGAGACGCGCTTCAAGGAACTCGCGGCGCTCTGCGAGAGGCTTACAGCAACTCGGGGCAGGAATGAGAAGATCGACCTGGTAAGCGGCTTCGTGAAGAGGCTTCGAGGTGAGGAGGTCTCCCCAGCTGTGCTGCTGCTGGTGGGATGGGCTCTGCCCGAGAACGAGGCCAAGGCGTTGTCGGTTGGCGCCGTGGCCGTCTCCAGAGCCCAAGAGAGGCGAGGCCAGACGAGGCTTGCGACGAGCCCCTTGACGATCCTGAACGTCGAGGAGTCCTTCAGGCAGATCGCCTCCGCCACAGGCCCCGGCTCCAGGCAGAGGAAGGAAAGCCTTCTCCAGAACCTCCTCAGCCGGGCCGATGAGCTGGAGGCGAAATGGATTCTGAAGAACGTCTTCGGCGAGATGCAGCACGGCGTGAACGAGGGCCTGATGCTTGAGGCCTTAGCGAAGGCCGGAGACGTCAGCTCTGAGCTGGTGCGGAGGGCGAACATGCTCGCAGGCGATCTGGGCAGGGTTGCGTACGTAGCCGTAACTCAGGGCGGGGAGGGGCTGAACGCCCTGGGCCTAAGCCTCTTCACGCCCGTGAAGCCGATGCTGGCTGAGATCTCCTACAGCCTAGAGGAGGTGCTGAAGGAGCACGGCGGGAGGACCGCCTTCGAGTACAAGCTGGACGGCGCGAGGATTCAGGTTCATCGTCGTGGGGACCAGGTGAGGGTCTTCACGCGTCGGCTGACCGAGGTCACCGAAAGCCTTCCCGAGCTGGTGGGGTTCGCGCGGGAGGTGCCCGCTCGGGAGTTCATACTTGACGGTGAAGCCGTGGCTGTGGGCGAGGAGGGGAGGCCCCTGCCGTTCCAGGACCTGATGAGGCGGTTCAAGCGTATCCGAGGCGTGGAGGACGTGGCGAAGGCCATACCCTTGAGGTTCTTCTTCTTCGATCTTCTCGCCCTGAGCGGCCGGGTCTTGATCGATCAGCCCTACGAGGAAAGGTACCGGCTCTTGGGCAGACTGTGCGAGAGCCGCTATCTGCCTAGGAGGCTTGTCACGGGCAGAGCGGAGGAAGTCCAGGGGCTGCTTCAAGACGCGTTGGCGGAGGGGCATGAGGGCCTTATGGCGAAGGCGTTGGACAGCCCCTACACGCCGGGGAGAAGGGGCAAGAGATGGTTCAAGATCAAGCCCGCGGATGAACTCGACCTAGTCATACTTGCCGCAGACTGGGGTTACGGGCGTAGGACAGGCTGGTTGAGCAACTACCATCTCGCCGCCTTCGATCCAGACTCGGGGGAGTTCTTGGTCGTAGGCAAGACCTTCAAGGGCTTGACAGACGAGGAGTTCACGCAGATGACTGAACGGCTCCAGCAGCTGAAGACCCGCGAGACGAGCTACACCGTCTACGTGAAGCCCTCGATAGTCGTCCAGGTGGCCTACAACGAGATCCAGAGGAGCCCCCACTACAGGTCAGGCTTCGCCCTCAGATTTGCCAGGATAACCCGGATCAGGGATGACAAGGAGCCCCAGGAGGCCGACACCATCCAGAGGATCAGGGCGCTCTACGAGAAGCAGTTCGAGCACAAGGCAAGGCTTGCGAGCCTCGACCTGTAGGAGGACTGGTGAAACGCGGCCGGCGGGCCCTCGCAGAACACATCGGCATCTCCCCTGCCATGCCTATGCTGCGGCTCCGGGCACCCACCGGGAAGCCTAATCAGTCGCCTCCACGCAAATCGTATACATGGCCGCGCGACCTACAGCCGTGGCTGCTGCGCAGACGACCCCTATGCCAAGCGTGGATGAAGGAGCTACCATATGAGCCAAGCGGCGTATCGATTCCGCCTCGTCATCATATTGGCTTTCCTCACGGCTCTGATCTCCCTCCTGCCAACTGCAGGCAGCGTGGTGACCGCTTCTCCAGCAACGACGTCGATCCACGGCTACATCAGAGATGAGGCGACTGATCTGCCGCTCGCGGCCGTCTCGGTTGTGGCCAGACGCGGGACGACCGTGGTCGCGTCCACAACTACGGACGCTGACGGTCACTATGTCCTGCAGGTCGAGGCCTCGGGAAGCACCTCCTTGAGCATCTTGGCCTACGTGCGAGCTGCGTCTGGGTCTTCCTTTCTCTACGCGCCTTCCGCCCGAGCCTTGCAGGTGGAGTCGGGAGGGGACTACGAGGTCTCGCTGGGGCTCTACCCCGCGGCTTCGATCATAGCGGAGGCCCGGGACGCTCCCTTCGTCGAGGCCCAGGATATCCGGCGGCTGATAGTCTCGTTGACGGCCCTCGAGGCTGCGAGGCTTAATCCTCTCCAGCTTGGGGACTACGTGGCGGTCTACGATGAAAGCATGGCTCAGCGGCTTGGGCTGACCGTCGGCCAAGTCATCGTTCCCGCAGGCTACCTCGTCCGAGTTGAGGCCAAGATGACGGCGTACTCCCGGTCGGGCGAGTGGTTCCAGCACAGGCTTGTCCTGGATGATCACGGCCAGGGCTTCAACCTCTCCCAGGGCCAGGTTCTCCGCGTCTCCGCTCAACGCGAGATCCTGGGCGCCAACGTGGAGGTGGTCCAGAGGGGCATCGTAGAGGCCACGTACATGGTCGATCAGCTTGAGAGGCTTGGCCTTCACACCACGATGGAGCGCGCTGACCTGGCGAAGGCATGGGACCTCACGGAGACAGCCTCAGAGAAGGCGGACGCCGGGCTTATGAATGAGGCCTACGCGGACCTGCGAGAGGGCTATCTTACCGTCGTTGAAACCAAGAGGTGGGCGAACGTAACCTACGAGGAGGCGGCTGCTTCGGCCCTGAGCCTTCTGCCCTTCCTCGCCTTCTCAGCCTTCGCCCTCGCCGCGCTGCTCTTCGAGGACGACCTGACGAAGGCCGTGATGACGGCCACCATCTTCGTCGCCTTGTTGTGGACGCTGACTAAGACCTACGTGGGCTACCGGCTGGCGGACCCCACGCTGGTGCTCACCGATGCCTTCGCTTCGATGGCGGCCATCTTCTTCCTCGCCTTCGCTCTGCCCCGCCTCGTGAAGGAAAGGCAAAGGGTAACCGATGTCTCGATCAGAGGCGCCTCGTTCAGCACGTTCTCGATCGCGAAGAGAAGCCTGAAACGGCGTAGGCTCCGGACGTTCCTCACGATCACCTCAATGACCGTCCTCGCCTTGGCATTCGTCGCCTTCACCTCCTTCTCCATAGGCCGAGGCCTCACCACCATAGGCCTGATCGCGGAGGGCCCCCGCGACGGGCTTCTCATCCGGAGCATGCCTTCGCCTGAGTCAGGCAGCTCAGATCCCTTCGTTCCTTTGAGCCCCTCCCTTCTCGCGTGGCTTCGATCCCTTCAGAACGTCACCGTCGTGTCCGCGAAGGCGGAGAACCTGCCCAGCCTTCCACCTTTGGGCAACCTCACATCCAGCGCCGGGAGAACGATCCTGATCTACGGCGTCTTAGGCCTAGACCCTGCGCTGGAGGAGCCGGTAACCTCGCCCAGCCGGATCGTGAAGGAGGGCGCCTACCTGAACGCGAGCGCCCCTGGGACGGTCCTCATCAGCGTTGAGGCCGCCCGGAGGCTCGGAGTACAGGTGGGCGAGAGGCTTACGGGCTTCGGCCGCGACTTCACCTTGATCGGCCTCTTCGACGACCAAGTCTTCGACGGCTTCAGGGACCTGGATGGCGCGCCCATTAAGCCCAAGCGCGTGATGATGACGGATGGAGGCCCCATTCCGGTTGACTGCATGAGCGACCAGGTCCTGGTCACAGACCTGGAGACCGCGTTGCGGCTGCCCTCGGTCTCACTGTCGCGCATCGACGTGCTCACGCAGAGCCTCGACGACCTCAAGAGTCTCCCCAGGACGATCGCGCTCGAGAAGAACGTCTGGGTCTGGTCGAGCATCGAGGGAAGCGTCGAGGTGACCCGCGTCGGCTCCTTCTTCGAAGCCGCGGGGATGTCCATCACGGTTCCCTCGATGATACTCATCGCGGACATCGCGGTAACGATGCTCGACGCGGTCTATGAGAGGAGGAGGGAGATCGTCACGCTCTCGACGATCGGCTTGAACCCCTCGCATATCTCGGTGCTCTTCCTCGCGGAGGCCTGCATCATAGGCGTCGTCGGCGGCGGGATAGGCTACATCCTCGGCTTGAGCAGCTACAGCCTGATGGGCTTCTTCCAGATGCAGATCGAGGTTAGGCAGAAGATCTCAGCCTACTGGGGCGTGGCGGCTCTCCTCCTCGCGGTCGGCACGGCGGTGGCCGCGTCCCTAGCGCCGACCCTGAAGGCCTCGGTGCTCGCCACCCCGTCGCTGTCGAGGCGGTGGCAGATGGATGAGAGGCCTGCCTCGGAGGGCGAACCCTGGGTGATAAACGTGCCCGTGGTCGTCCGCGGCGAGATGATGGACTCCTTCCTGAACCTGATCCAGAAGCGGTTCCAGGACCTGACCCGCAGCCAGATCGAGACCGTTCAAGACGTTAGGCTGACGGAGTACAAGGGCCTGAATGGGATCGAGAAACGGCTGGGCTTCACGTACCTGCAGCTTCAGGCCGCGCCGCCGCTGATAACGAACAATGAGCTCGTCGCCAGCAAGCCGAGCCGAGAGGAGACCTACGAGGTCAAGCTGTACTACTACGGCTCAGGCCTCCGCGTGCTGGGAGGCGGCCCTGAGCTGAGGAAGTTCGAGAGAGACGCGAAGCTGACGGCCTCCTTCATCCGCCACCTGGGCCTGGAGTGGAGCAGCCTCAGCTTGGAGGAGAAGATGAGGCTGAGTAAAGGCGACGGCTACGGTGGATCGCAGGCGGCCGCGGAGCCCGAGGCGATGCAGGTCGTGGCCATGCCCGCGATCGTGCACCTGAGGGAGGAACCGTTCTTCACCGCCTTCATGACGGACAGGTTGAGGGCGTACGTGGGTCGTCCCCATGAGAGGGTCGAGGACCTCAAGGTGAAGGAGGAGACCCCCTCCGACGGGTCGCAGCGGAGCAGGTTCAGCTTCACACATACGCTTGAGGACGAGACGGGCACGCGTTCCACGAGCAATCAACTCGTCGCTCATAGGAGGCCGGGGTCAGAGTACTACCTGCTCTCGCTCTCCACAAGGGCCCGGGTCGCCGGCGCAGGAAAGGATGCCACAGGCTTCACGATAGCCCTCGTCAAGAGCATCGTGGAAGACTGGAACAGGGAAAAGAAGAGCCTCATCGGCAAAGCCGCGTAGCGGAAACGCCGTGGAAGCGGCTGGCCCCTCAGCCCTAGAGGCGGACCCTGGACCCGTTCTCCTGCATCGACCGGAAGCCTGCGAGGACGACCCGCAGGGCTTCTCTCTGGCTTCGGCCGCTTGTGACGGGCTCACGACCGCTCTTCACGCAGTCCACGAAATGCTTGACCTCCTCGACGAAGGTGTTCCTCGGCTCGACCGTGATCCGCGAGGGCTCTGAGCCCTGACCATCATAGACCTCGATCACACCCGACTCGTGATGCGCCTGGATGGTGCCCTTAGGCCCGTTCACGACGAGTGGCAGGCGATGGCTTGGGGCGGTCATCGTGGACCAGCTCTCGGTGAGGACGCCGAGCGCGCCGTTTCTGAATGCGAGGATCGCTGCGGCGGTGTCCTCGCTCTCGATCTCGCGGAAATCCTTCCGGGCCTCGAGCGCTATGACTGACTCAATCTCGCCGCCCAGCATCCTGAGCGCCTCGACGTCGTGGATTCCCCCGCTCAGCCAGATGCCTCCGCCGGCCTCGGCGGCGGAGAGAAACCAAGGGCGCTGCCGGAGATAGTCATGCATCTCGTGATCCCTGAAGAGCCTAAGCAAGAAGGGCTCGCCTATTCGCCCGCTGGCTATGAGTTCCTGAACCCGCAGGTAGGTGGCGTCGAACCGAACGTTCTCCGCGATCATCAGCGTCACGCCCGCATCCTGGGCAGCCTCGATCATCCTATCCGCGTCCGCGAGGCTCGTGGCGATCGGCTTCTCGCAGAGCACATGCTTCCCCGCTTCGACCGCTGCCACCGTGGCCGGCGCATGAAGGTAATGCGGCAGACAGATGCTCAGGGCCTCAAGCTCGCTGACAGCGAACAGGTCCTCATACCGCGAATACGCGGTTACCCGACGGCTATCAGTGGAGAGTTCCGCCGCGAGGGCCTCAGCCCGCTTGCTCTCCATGTCGCATACGGACGTTATCTCCGCGTCTCCCAGCTGCGCCCAGGCGGACGCGTGCTGGCGTCCAGCCCAGCCGCACCCGACGATGGCGACCTTCAAAGCAGGTCACCGGTCTTTCTGGCCTAGACGCGATAAAACCGTGATCGTTCAGAACGCGGCGTCGAGACGACGCTTGATGAGTAAGGCCTGGCGTAGGCGCTCAGCCTAAGCCCAGACGCCTGATCTGCCTACCTGACCTCTGCCCGTTGCGCGGCCTTCTCTAAGGCTTCAATGGCGGGCAGCGTTCCCTTGATGAGGAACTCTATGAAGGCCCCGCCTGCCGTCGAGACGTAGGACACCTTCTCCGCGTAACCGAACTCCTCTGCCGCGGCGACGGTGTGGCCTCCGCCTATCAGGACGAAGCCATCGGACTGAACGGAGGCTTCGAAGATCGCCTTGGTTCCGGTCTCGAAGCCCGCCGCCTCATAGACGCCCGCGGGGCCGCTGATGACGATCGTCCTCGCCTGGCGGAGAACCCGGCTGAAGCTCTGAATGGTCTCGCCGCCGATGTCCTGGATCGCGTAGCGCGAGGGAAGCTCCTCTGCGAGCATCTCCTCCCGGGCGCCCGTAGGAAGCCTGACGGCCACATCCACGGGCGTTAGGATCTTCCCATGGAACTGGACGAGGAGCCTCGCAGCCGAGTCCGCGTATCTGTCGTAGCCCTTCTCCTTCAGGAAGGCTTCGTTCGGCACGCCTAGGTCTAAGCCCTTGCCCTTGAGGAAGACCTGGCCTATCACGCCGCACGGCAGGACCATGTCGGCGATGCCCCTCGTCAGCACCGCGCTAGTGACCTCCACGGCATCCTCGGCCTTAGCGCCTCCTAGGACGTATACGCAGGGCTTCTCCGCGGCCTCATGGGCCCTCCTCAGGGCGTTGACCTCCTTCTCCATCACGGGGCCCGCGGCCGAAGGAAGCACCGCGGTGAAGCCGACCGTGGAGGCATGTGCCCTGTGGGCCGCGGCGAAGGCATCGTTCACGAAAAGCTCGACGAGCGGGGCGAGGTTCCTCACGAGGACCGACCGGGCATGCTCCTCAGGGCTCTTCTCCTTCGTCTCCTCAGGCCAGAACCTGACGTTCTCCAGCACCAGGATCTCGCCCGGCTTCAGGCTCTTGATCTCCCTCCGGGCCTTGCCGCCGAAGATGTCATCCACGTACTTGATCGGTCGTCCCAGCAGCCTTGAGAACGTCTCCGCATGCGCCCTGAGCGGTATGAAATCCGGTTCGCCCTTCCTTCCCTGATGGGCAAGGACGACTACCTTCGCTCCGGCCTTCGAAAGCCTGTCTAACGTGGCGGCGTGTTCCCGCGGTCGCGCGTCATCCGTGATCGCGTGGGTCTTCGGGTCGACGGGCGAGTTCACGTCCACGCGTACGAGCACGGTCTTGCCGTTAACGTTAAAGTCGTCTAGGGTCAGCAGCTTCACGCCCACTTCCACGTCCCCAGCTTGGAGGGGCCTCGGGTCCGGTGATAAACCTTTCCCGGCCGAGAGGAGACGCACTAGACGGCCTCTCCCTCGCCTGTCCCAGCTCTTTCCGCGGTCAGAGCCAGGGAGGTGTTCTCGGCGAACGCTCCGCGGCTGTCCTTTCAGGCCGCTTGCTCGCTAGGGGGCCTTGGACTGGAAGAGCTCGATCATCTCGACCATTCGGCAGGAGAAGCCCCACTCGTTATCGTACCATGCCAGCACCTTGACTAAGTCACCGCCGGAGACCATCGTCGAGAGCCCGTCCACGATCGCCGAGTACGGGTTGCCGTTGAAGTCAGACGAGACAAGTGGCAGGTCGGTGTAATCTAGGATTCCCCTAAGCTCGCCTGCGGCCGCCTTCTTGAAGGCCTCGTTAACCTCGTCCACCGTGGTGGGCTTCTTCACGACGGATACGAGGTCGGTGATGGAGACGTTAGGCACGGGCACCCTCAGGGCGAGGCCGTCCAGCCTCCCCTTCAGCTCGGGCAGCGCCAGGGTTGCGGCTGTGGCCGCGCCTGTCGTGGTCGGGATTATCGAGAGCGCCGCCGCCCTTGCACGCCGTAGGTCCCTGTGTTGAAGGTCTAGGATTCTCTGGTCGTTCGTATAGGCGTGAGCGGTCGTCATCAAGGCCTTCTCGATCCCGAAGGAGTCGTTCAGCACCTTCGCCATTGGGGCGACGCAGTTCGTCGTGCAGGAGGCGTTCGAGATCAGCACGTGCTTCTCGGGGTCATACTGTTCATCGTTCACGCCGCGGACGATGGTGATGTCGGCGTCAGCGGCAGGAGCCGAGATGAGAACCTTGCTTGCGCCCGCTTGGAGGTGCTTCGAGGCCTGGTCTCGCCTCGTGAAGAGACCTGTGGACTCGACCGCCAGGTAGACGCCCAGTTGCTTCCAGGGTAGCTGTGCGGGGTCGCGCTCGGAGAGAACGCTGAGCTCCTTTCCATCGACGACTATCGCGTTTCCCTTCGCAGATACCTCGGCGTTCATCATCCCATGGACGGAGTCGTACTTCAGCAGGTGCGCAAGCGTCTTGGCATCCGTGATGTCGTTGACAGCCACGAAATCGATGTCCGCGCCCCTTTCCACGGCAGCCCGGTACACGAGCCTACCGATCCTGCCGAAACCGTTGATCCCCACCTTGATCTTGGCCAATCGAACCTAACCTCGGCCTGGGAAAAGAGGCCAAAGCCTCCTTTAAACTGTTGGCCTGACCCATCAGCCCAGGCGTTCAGCCGACGCGGCGCAACCGCGCCGAGAGCACGAGACCTCGGCTCATCCGTCCTGTTCGGGCGTCCCCATAAGCTCCTTCTCGAGCCTGAGGAACTCCTCGTATCGTCTCTCTATGTGCTCGAACTCGCGCCGGGTCCTCTCGTGCCGTTCCTCCAACTCCTTGGGAATAGGCAGGTTTCTCCGCTTGTAGTACTCGTATACGGCCTCGCTCAGGCCGTCCACTGCGAGGACGGAGCAATGGAGCTTTATGGGCGGCAGCCCCCCCAGGCCCTCGACCACATCCTTTCTCGTAAGCCTCAAGGCCTCCTGGATCGCCTTGCCCTTCGCAAGCTCGGTTATCATGCTGCTCGTCGCGATCGCGGCGCCGCAGCCGAAGGTTTTGAACTTCACGTCCTCTATGACGTCGCCCTTGACCTTGATGTAGACCGTCATCATGTCCCCGCAGAGCGGGTTCCCTACGGTACCGACCCCGTCGGCGTCAGGTATCTCACCCATGTTCCGGGGGTTTCTGAAGTGCTCCATCACCTTCTGCGAGTAGAGGCTCATGCCAGCAACTCCCTTGGGGTCAACGGCGATATCGTCCTCAGCCTCCTCACGATCCCCGGGAGTACCTCTAAAACGTATTCCACGTCGTCCTCCGTGTTCCCCTTGCCCAGGGAGAAGAGGAGCGAGCCGTGGGCCTGCTCATGGAGCAGGCCGATCGCCGTCAGCACGTGGGAGGGCTCCAGCGTCTTGGAGGTACAGGCTGAACCCGAGGAGGCGGCTATGCCCTCCATGTCAAGGCTCAGGAGCAGAGACTCGCCCTCCACGTAGCTGAACCTCAGGTTCGCGTTGTTCGGCAACCGGAGCACGGGGTGCCCGTTCAGAAACGAGCTGGGCACAGTCTCTAGGACGCCCTTGATGAGGCGGTCCCTCAGCCGCGTCAGCCTCTCGGCCTCGTCCGCCATCTCAGCCTGAGCCAGCTCCGCCGCTTTGCCCATGCCTACGATGCCGGGCACGTTCTCAGAGCCCGACCTAAGCCCCCTTTCCTGGCCGCCGCCCTGCAGGAGGGGCATGAGCCTGACTCCTTCCGCGACGTAGAGCGCTCCCACGCCCTTAGGCCCGTACATGTCGTTCGACGAGAGCGAGAGAAGGTCTATGTTCTCCTTCAGGACGTCGATGGGCACTTGGCCTGCCGCCGCGACCGCGTCTACATGAAGCGGCACGCCCTTCTCCTCGCAGACTTCGCCTATCTCTCGGATGGGCTCGAGGGTCCCGATCTCGCCGTTCGCGTACATCACCGAGACGAGGATCGTCTTCTCGTTGATGGCGCCTCGGAGCTTCTCCACATCGACCGTTCCGTGGTGGTCCACGGGGATGCGGCTGACCTGAAAGCCCTGCTTCTCCAAGTACTTGGAGATGTTGATCATCGAGATGTGCTCGATCGCCGTCGTCACGATCTGGTTTCCCTTCTCTAGGCTCCTCGCAGCGACGCCCTTCAAGGCGAGGTTGTTGCTCTCCGTTCCACCGGAGGTGAAGATGATCTCCTGGGGCTTCGCCGCGCCGATCAGCCGAGCAACCTTAAGCCTCGAATCCTCTACCGCCTCTCGGGCTTCCTGTCCGAGCATGTGGAGAGAGGAGGGATTTCCGAAGAAGCCCGTCGCGTACGGCTCCATAGACTTCAGTACACGATCGTCCACAGGCCTCGCAGCCTGGTAATCCATGTAGACTCTTCTCAAAGCCTCCTGGCCCTCCTTCTCGCGTCGCGAAGCTAGAACCACATGACGCCATCTGCCTCGAGGACGCGCGCATTAAGCGTCGCCGCCCCAACGATCTTCGCTTCGGGGACAAAGTTGCCGCGTTCAAGGCCGAGAAGCATACAGCTCTGCTCGCAGACCTCCAGCCTTACGCCGGCTTTTACCGCCTGGTCCATGACCTCCCTGAGCGTGGGGAAGGCGCCTAGCCTGATCTTCTCCGCCTCACCCTTCTTGACCACGGTTATGCCGCTGCCTAGGAAGTAGATGATCGCGTTCAGGCCCATGGCCCTCGCCGTCGCGGCGAGGACGAAGGGCGAGTAGAGCCGCTCAGGGGTGTCCACCCCGCTCGTCTGGACGTAGAGGATGGTCTTCGCCTTCTCCTCAGCCATCGTTGGTCCCTTCACTTAGCGACGGTGAGCCGCTCTTAAATATAACGCCGTTATATCTCACCTGCGCTTCCTCATCAAGCAACGAATCCTGCCGCCCTCGTTCACGATGCTGATGAGCTCCTGGCCCGTGGTCTTCGCCCAGTGCCTCAGGTCCTCCTCCGCAGCAGGGTCGTCGGCGATCACCTCTAGGACCTGGCCTATCCTCAGCCGGTACATCTCCTCGCTCGTCCGAAGGATCGGCATAGGACAGTAGAGCCCTATGCAGTCCAAGACCCTATCCGGCTTGACCTCGGCTGCCATAGACGGATCACGGGACCCGCAACCACCCTGGCCGCTAATAAAGACAGAGGGGCCCCTCTGGCTTTAAGCTTCCGCTCACCAAGTCTCATCCTCCCTAATGCCGCAGAGCGCTCTGGGGAACCCGCAGAACTCCTTGCCTCCCTACGTTGACGTGAGGAAGCCCTCCCCAACACTCGGAATCCGGCTCGGCAATCCGTTACGTTCCCGGCGGGGACGCAGCTTCCGGAGCGTACTAGCGGTAGCGCCAAATGGCGGCGAGGAATCCCTTGATGACATCCCTGACTGACTGGAGGAATGGATGCTTGATCTCCGCGAGTGACGAGAGCTTCTCCAGTCTGTCCACCCTGAAGTAGATCGGTGGGTGTAGGTCAAAGCCCGTCCATTCCTGAAGCTTGTAGGAGGGCACCCTCTCCATCTGCAGCCTCCGAAAGCCTATCTTCCGCAGGGCCTGAGCCAGCACCTGGGGTTGCCTTATCACCATGGCCGAGACGAGGTCGGCGCGGGCTTCGAAGAACTTGCCGATGAAGAAGATGAGGCTCATGACGCCTATGAAGTAGGCGTACCCAAGCACCGATGCGAACAGCCACGGCGCAGCGGGGAAGAGCACGTAGAACCTGAAGAGGAACTCTGCGGCCGTCAACCAGAAGATGACAAGGGGGTCTCTGCCCCTCAGGTGGCCGAACTCGTGGCCCACCACGGACTCGATCTCGGGCTCCTCAAGCTGGAGGAGGAGGCCTGTCGTGATCAGGACGACGCCGCGGCTGGGGCTCGGCCCAGAGGCGGCCGCGTTCGGGAGCATCGTGTTCGCGACGACCACGGTGGGAATGGGCATCCTGAAGCTTTCGGCTACCCTTCTGACGATGCCGTAGACGTCCATGGATTTCGCCGAGACATCCTCAGGCCTGCACTCCAAGCCATATCTGTGGAGAACCTGCCCGGCGCTATCGCAGTCGATCCGCCTGCCTAAGGCGATGGTGCTCGCGTAGATCTCCTTCTTCATCTCGATGATCGTGCCCTCCTGGAACCTCTGTCGGAACCGGGCTGCCTCTTCAGGCGAGAGCTGTATCTGGAGCAGGTCGATCCTCGGGTTCTCCCCGGTCAGATACCAGTCGCCTGTCCGTGCGACGATCTTGCTTGAGTAGAGCACAATGATGAACTGGATGGCGATGAGCACGATCGGCGTCAGCCAGAAGAGCCCAGTGCCTGAAAGGGCCCAGAAGAGCATGAGGCTACCGAGCAGGAGCAGAAGCGAGAGGAAGACCTGCGTCTCAAGGAACAGCCTGTTGCTGCTTCTCTCATGCAGCTTCTCAAGCCTAAGCTCCTTCCCCGAGGCCCATGCAAAGTAGATGCTGGTCCTCCTGAGCTGCTCCTCAAAGACTTGAACGCCGATCACCATGTCTTCCCTGACTCGCTCCAGAAGCGCCTGAGGCGTCCGTTCATCGCTAGCGGTGATAGCTATGTCCAGAGGCTGGGTTCCCCTTATCTCCACCGTCAGGGCAGGATACCCCGCCTCGTCAAGCAACGTGAAGGACAGGAACGGCACGCCGCCCATCTTTGTCTTGAAGACGTTGATGAAGCGGCCGGGGCGAGATGCCACGTACCGGCTGTAGATGAAATCCAGCAGCTCATCAAGCCGGCCTACGGAGGCCTCCGTTGCGATCTCCAGGTGCAACGCCTTATCAGTCATGAAGCCTCTCCCTTGCCGCTAGACAGCCGTCACGTTGCCTCGCATGCCTCCTTCCAGCGGTCCATTCCACGAACCCAGAAGGCAGTGGGTTGAAACTGGCCTCGCCTCTTAAGAATCCTTCTGCCGCGGAGCGACCCGGGAGCTTACGCTGAGCGACTTCAGGGGATATCGAGGATCCGAGAGCTGCGCCAGATGGAGGCTTTTGGGGTCAAGCTTATGTTGGCTGGCGCGCATGAGGCTCGCCTAGGTGCTCTGCTTGTTCGTAGCCGTTAGGGATGGAATCGTCACATGGGCGGGTTTCCAAGAGCTTTTCTCAGCCCTAGCCTCCCTGGGGCTTGGGAGCTTCGAGCTCGCCGTGTCAAGAAAGGAGACAACGGAGCCATCGACGAGAATCAGTCTTGCCACGCCCCTGGGCTTCGACCTGTCAATGGACGCAGATACAGGAAGGCTGAGAGACGCCTTGAGGGGACGAGGCCTCTCGCTCTGTGCCCTGCTTGTAGATAACGACTTCGCCAGACAGGACCTTGAGGCGGAGGTACAATACGTCGTCAAGGCTTGCGAGGCCGCCTATGAGCTGGGCGTGAAGGCTGTCAGGATCAACGCCGTGATGAGGGAGACGCCGGGCTCGTCGCTTCTCGACTACCATCGTCGGGCCTTGAAGGGCATACGCGCATGCCTAGAGCAGACCGAGGGCTTAGGGGTGGCCTTGGCTATCGAGAACCATGGCGTGATCGGCAACAGGCACGGGTTTCTCTTCCGGCTCCTCGAAGAAGCCAGGTCCGATCTGGTCGGGCTGACGCTTGACACAGGTAACTTCTACTGGTACGGCTACCCGCTTGAGGAGATCTACGACATCGTCTATGGCTTCGCGCCCTACGTGAAGCACACGCACATCAAGAACGGTGCCGTGCCCGCGGATCGCAGGGACAGGAAGAGGAAGCCCCGGGATATGGTGATGGCGCCGCTGTATGAAGGCGACATAGAGCTGAGGACCGTGGTCGAAACCCTGAGGGACGCGGGCTACGACCACGACCTTACCGTTGAGGACGAATCCCTAGGACGATTCCCCGCCGAGGAGAGAAAACAGGTCCTGTCGAGAGACATCGAACACATGAAGAGCCTCCTGCGCACGAGTCCCGCTCAGGGAGACTGAGGGTGCAGCGCACGGAACCACGCCTGCCTCGTGCCAGCATCCTGCGCCGAGGTAGATATGACCGTCTCTGGGGCATTCTAGGCGGCATGGGACAGAACGCGGGCTACCCCAGCCAGTGACCACTGCTCTGAGCAGTCCGGTGTTCTACCGGGTTTCCGGCTCATCAGCCTTGGGGAAGCCTCTCAAGCGGCTGGACGTTGCCGAACCGGGGCGCAGGCCTATTCACTGGCGCGGCCCAGCGGACGGCGTTACCGATGACCCTCTGGACATCGGGGTTGTAGTAGATGGGAAGCGTCTCATGCCCTGGGCGGAAGTAGAAGATCTTGCCTGAGCCGCGGTAGAAGCAGCAGCCGCTTCGGAAGACTTCCCCGCCTTGGAACCAGCTGATGAAGACCAGCTCATCCGGGGGCGGTATGTCGAAGGGTTCACCGTACATCTCCGTGTGCTCCAGCTCGATGTACTCGCCGATTCCGTCAGCGATCGCGTGGCCGCGAAGGGCTACCCAGAGCCGTTCCTTCTCGCCTGCCTCGCGCCACTTGAGGTCGCAGGTGGTTCCCATGAGCCGCCTGAAGATCTTGGAGAAATGCGCGGAGTGAAGGACGACGAGGCCCATGCCCTCGAGGACGATGCGGCGATAGACGCGATCGACAACCACGTCGCTCACCCGGTCGTGGGCCATGTGACCCCACCAGATGAGGACATCCGTCGCCTTGAGCGCCTCCTCGCCCAGGCCATGCTCAGGCTCCTCGAGCGTCGCGGTTCGAACCTCAAGGCCGGGCTGAGTCCTCAGGTAACCGGCGATAACGGCATGGATCCCGTTCGGATAGACCGCGGCGACCTTCGGGTCCTTCTTCTCGTGCAGGTACTCGTTCCAGACCGTGACTCTGATGTTGCCCATCAAAACGCCACCTTGCATGCTACGTCTAGGGTTTGCGTGCAGGATGATCGCGGAGGCATTCTGTCCGTTTGAGCTGATTTAACTCTTTCCAGCATGGTGACCGGAAAGCCGGAGGCTTCCTGGCGGAGCAATCTAGGCTAGGAGGCAAGTCACGCCGTCAGCTTCACGCCAGGCACGGGCACTCCCTGCTCGGCCAGGAGCCTCTGCAGCCTTGGTACGTCGAGACGCCTTGGCGCCGTGTTAGTCTGGGCGGCGAGGGCGGCGGCGACGCCTGCGGCTTGGCCTATGGCCATGCAGGGCGGTATGTTCCTTATCGTTCCATGGGCTTCATGTGTTATCGAGATGCATCTGCCCGAGGCTAGGAGCCCCTCGATCCTCTGAGGGACAAGGCATCGCAGCGGGATGTCGAAGATGGAGCTTACCACCGCGTCCTCAAACCTCCTCGCTTCCAAGACGTCGACCTTCGTGAGGGTGTATTCGCCGACGATCCGCCTCGTCTCCCGGACCCCCGGCTGCGTAGCCGTATCTAGGAGGAAGGCGGACTCGAAGCCCGGCATGTTCCGCCGGAGGAACTCTAAGCCCTTCAGGATCAGCCTCCGGCCCTCCACCTCGACCCGCGTCAGGTCCGCGGGACTCAACCCGTCCACATCGTGGAAGTGAGGCGAGCCGCCCCAGACGACATCAGGCCTTGTCGTCACGTCCCAGCCCATCCCGCCGGCCTCCTGTTCCATGCTCCTCATGAGGGCCTCGTATCGGTCTCGGTGCTCCCGCCGCCACTGCAGGGCCCTCGAGACATCGACCCCGCCGAGGCGGAAGTCCAAGTTGATGCCCCAAGGATGCCTGTCGAGGTGGAACGGGGCGCCTGAGAAGGCCGCGATGTCTGCGTCGCCCGTCGCGTCGACGAAAGCCTTGCCCCGGATCGCCTCGCGGCCTGCCTTGCTCTCGGTGATCACGGCCTTCACTGCGCCGTTCTCGACGACGGAGCCTACGAGGAAGGTGTGCAGCAGAAGCCTTGCCCCGGCATCGTGGACGAGCTCACCGGCGACGCACTTGTACAGCTCGGGGTCGAAGTCCGCCACCTCGCAGCCTGAGAAGCTTGCGCCCTCGGTCCACTCGGCCTTCTCGCCGGGAGCCGGGGGCTTGCGAGCCGCGCCTTGAAGGGAGGTCAGTCGCTCAATGAGCTCTCGGCAGACGCCGAAGCCGTACCGGTCAGTCTCGACGAGGCAGAGCACAAGCCCGCCCGTCGCCTGTCCGCCCAGGTAGCCGAAACGCTCCACCAGTAGCGTCTTGGCTCCAGCTCTCGCCGCGCCGACGGCCGCCGCCACACCGGCCGGGCCGCCCCCGGCAACCACCACATCCGCCTCGGCCCTAACCGGGACCTGTCGAGCGCCCTCCAGGATAGTGTCCATGCCTCCATGTAGAGGCGCAGGCGGCCTTAAGCGTTTCACAGCCCTGCTTACCAGAGGCCTTGGCCTCGGCGCCCGGCACGTTAGGTGCACGCATCCCATGGTGGCTCCCGCGGGGAGCCCTTCTCGTCGGCTTCGCAGGCAGCCTCTCGTCTGGCTTGGAGGGCTTCACAGAACATGGTGGGCGGAAGAGGCTAGGGTCCTAGGCCGGTCTTCTCGGGCCTTCGTTGAGCAAAGCCATAAGCCCCGCCGCTACTTATAGGCCGGGTTGAGGAGTCGTTCGAGCTCATGGAGCGGCTGGGCTACGTGAGGAAGCAACGGTACGAGAGGGTCGTGAAGGAGAGTGACGACCTGAGGAGGACGATTGCCGAGCTGGAGGCGAGGATAAGGGCCCTCGAAGAGGATAGAAAAAGAACGGAGGATAGGACAAGCAGGATGAAGGGGAGGGTCGAGCAGATGAGGAAGGCCGTAGAACTCCTTGAGGTGGCAGATATGCCGAAGGAGACCGCTGTTGGAATGATCAAGAAGGGACTAGACTACCTACTTGACATCTTGCGAGAGACCGGGGACTGACGCCCAGGCGCGCCGCACACGCCGCTTCCAGCTCCCACTTGACTGACTGAGCGGTCTCTCCGCCGCGGCCTTCTCTTTCCCGTGGGATGGTATTACCTTTCGCTCATCGCCGGTCGCGGTGGATGCCTCCTTCGAGACAGCCAGGCAGGCCAGGTCGAGTCTAGGCTTCTCAGCGGATCAGCTTCAGCGAACCCCCGCATATGAATCAGAACCCAGGCCGCT
>Ga0315308_1000149_pt1 | contig 36706 bp, 41 predicted proteins | sample TDP3_MG_FD_203078 | JGI IMG/M metagenome (GOLD analysis project Ga0315308, IMG submission 203078) | Freshwater sediment microbial communities from Lake Towuti, South Sulawesi, Indonesia - TDP3 | ecosystem: Environmental > Aquatic > Freshwater > Lake > Sediment | place: Indonesia: South Sulawesi...
ATATCGCAGCATCTTTGTTGGATGATGACCATACCCAGTATTTAAAGGAGAGTGGTTCGGGCGGATTGGGCACAGAGGTGCCTGTTCATACCCACGTTGCCCTGCAAGGGGGGCAACTCGATTGGGATGATATTTGGACTGATGCAGTACATGACCATAGTGCCGCCGGCGAAGGTGGTCAATTAGATTGGGATAACGTCTGGTCCGACGCGGTACACGATCACAGCGCAGCCGGCGAGGGGGGTACGAGCATTCGTCCTAACCGTCTTGGCGTTGGCGCGGCAGTGGCGAACCAGAACGGGACTATCGCTTTGGCCGAGACGGCTGACCCGGCCAATGTGGCCAACGAGGGCCGTCTGTACGTCAAAGATGACGGGGCAGGCAATACCGAGCTGTACTACATGGACGAGGTTGGCAACATCAGTCAGTTGACGCCCCCGGCCGTGGCTGCGCACAACTTGCTATCGGCCACTCACTCTGACACTACAGTGGCTGCCCCGGTCGTGGGGGACCTGATCACGGGGCAGGTCGGTCCAACCTGGGCCCGGTTAGCTGTGGGTGGAGCGCATCAATTGTTGAAAGTCAATGCCGGGGGGACGGACCCTGTTTGGGCTTCTTTTGATTGGGACGATATATCCGCAGCAGCGGCAGCGGATATGGTGCATGACCATAGTGCCGCCGGCGAGGGCGACACAACTATAAATGCCACCACTTTCGGGGGCGTGGCTACCGTGAACGCTGTGTGGACCCATGCTGCCAACCTGGTTTTGGACGACGGTGTGGGGGATAGCCCACAGCTGCAATTTGTAGGCGGTTCGAATGATGACACGGCCACGATATTTCTTGATGACGATGCTATGGCTGAAAGAAGTGATCTCATCATCAAGATCCCCGGTTCAGATGTCACTAGCGTCCTGAGGGTTCAAGATAAGAACAACGTGGTACTTATGACCATTTGTGGAGATGGGCAGGTTGGGATAAACAAAAACAACCTGACGGTGATAGGAAGTGGTTTATGTTATAGCGATTCAGCCCCAGCCCTTTTGGGTGAGGTAACAGATGCCGCCACTAGCACCGTTACCGAGATCCTTCAACTGAAACACCTCACTTCTGGTATTGCCGCCGCAGGATTTGGTGGGCGACTTCTTTGTAAACTCCAAGACGCTGGTGGTAATGAAGACAACGCCGCTGCCATAGACACTGTCTGGGACGACCCCACCAATGGCAGCGAGGATAGCCACTTGGAATTCCGTTTGCGGGAAGGGGGGGTTGGTCTGGCTCAAAAAGGAGCGCTGTACCCAAATGGATGGATCGGCGATACTTTTGCCTTTATCGTCAAAAACACCAGTGGGGGGGCAGCATCAGCAGGCGACCTTGGCTACATCAGTGCCGCCGGGGAATTCAAAACGACTACAACTGCCTATAACAATGTCGAGTGGTGCGTGGTCCTGGTGGGTGGGGCCAATAACGCTGACATCTACGTGGCCCGACGGGGGCGGGTGACGGTTACACTCAATGGCAATTGCTCCGTCGGGGACTATCTCTACACCTCGACTACGGCGGGCCAGGCCCAGCCACAGAGCTACGTGCGCCCGGGGGTGTTTGGCGTTGCCTTGACTGCCAATGCCGGGGGTGCGGGCGGGACGTGCGAGGCATTGTTGCTATGTCATCGCAGAACGGTTTCTGCAGCGTTCGTGTCCGAGGGAAGTCGAATACAAAATATGACCTATTCACGATGGTCAACGACCATTAATGCAGTCGCCGGGGCGGTAATTACGTACAACGTGCCGGTCACCGGGAACGAGGATTCGATTGTGCCGAGCTACGCCGGCTCCCCGGAGCACCTGTGCAAGCTCGTATTGCACAATGTCACACGCAACAACTATGCCCTGATTCAGAGCGTGGACACAGGGGCAAATACGATCACCCTGACGGCGGCTGCCCCGGCAGGATGGGCAGCTGGTGATAGCATACAGGTAGACTCGCGCACCGCCGTCGCTCCAGCGGCGTGGCAGTACTTTGACCTGGAGATCATCTCAAGCGAGATCCCGACCCTGGCAACGGCCATCATGATCTATGGCGGGTATGTGGATACTGCTGGCATTGCGTACACCTTTTTCCAGCCGTATGAGGCCTACTCAGCGTCCAAACAGATCCTCTATTGCACACCGGGACCGGGTATTCCGAATTACTATTGGGCAATGGCACCTGTCTTCCAGAGGCGGATATGCTGGGGCAATATCGGGTCGGGGGCCGGGACTTTGGCAGCTACTTGGTGGAGGATATATGGATATGAGGTGGCAGAACCTTGATGAACCCATCCACCGCACGGTGCGCATCTTCTACATCGTGCCTGGCTTCGGTCAACTGTTGTGCGCTTGACAAAACCCTCTGAGAAATGGTATAATTACTGCGTAGAATTGCACGTCTACGCAATAATAAGAGGGGGTTTAAATGTCAGGAGAATTGGTGGAGTGGGAGCCTGGCCCGTTGGTTCCCGTCGGTGCAGACAAGCACACGCGCTATAGGCTGGGCAAGTTCACGAGGTGGATGGCCGGGCAGGGGCGGAGTTGGCACGAGCCGGATCTGGCAGCTTACCGGGACTACTTGTTACAACACCATAAGGCTATGACGGTGCAGGCGCACCTGTCCACGGTGCGAGCTCGTTACCAGGCCCTGGCCGATAGCAATGAGACGAGGCAGGCCCTGTTCGCAATGGCCACCAGGCAAACGGGCGACTTTGCCGGGCAGAAGGCCATCGTGGACGAGGTGATCACTCGTCTCAGGAACGCCGTTGATCCAAGGCTCTCTGCGGTCAAAGTCCCCACCTCTCAGGACAGGCCGGATAGCGCGTTCCTGCGGCTAACCCGGGAACAGGCCGAGGAGTTGATAGCGGCACCGGGCACGGACACTCTACAGGGCTTGAGAGATACGGCAGTTATTGCTCTGCTACTCTGTACCGGCATCAGGGAAGCGGAGCTTTGCTCCCTGGATGTCCCCGATCTACGGCAGCGTTTGGGTGGCGAGTTGGCTTTGCATGTTCGGGAGGGCAAAGGTTGCAAGGAGCGAACCGTCGTCTACGGTGCAGTGTCCTGGGTAGTGGTCGTGGTGGAAGCATGGATGCAGGCGGCAGGCATCGAGGGGGGGGCCGTCTTTCGGGGGCTGTATAAGGGCGGGCGGAAGCTCAGGCCGGGCCGGTTGTCGGTGCGGGCCGTGCAGTACATTGCAAGTGGCTATCCCATCGTCGTCGAAGGGCAAATGGTGACCGTCAGGCCCCACGACTTGCGCAGGACCTATGCGCGTCGGCTGGCCGAGGACGGGGTGGACCTGGTGGCCATCCAGCAGAACATGGGGCACAGGGACCAGAAGACGACGTTGGGCTACATCGGCACTCTGGACGCCAGCAGGAGACGGGCACCGGCTATTTACTCGTTTGACCTGGATAAACTCTTAAAGCAAAAGGGGCTGGATTTGCGTACACAAATTTAACCCCTTTTTGTATCGTCTCTTATAGAAAACCTTCACTGAATCTTCACCAAACTCACACCGAAATCTCACTGAAAACCAGGTTTTGCATTTGACTTCCAGACTAAAAACACTATAATTATAGCGAAGAATAACAAAGGGGGTGAGATTATGGAGCACAAAAAGAGACGAGGACGCAAGCCGTGCGGGGACCGCCGGTCGCCGTTCTGCGTTTATCTTAATCAGGAGGAGCGGCAGAAGTTGAAGGCGGCGGCCTACTACGGCGACAAAACAAAAAGTGCTGTCATCCGCGAAGGCATCTCGAAGGTGTACGATGAAATCATGGCGGCACAGGACGGGTGACAAAAAAGAGGCTGCCGGGAGTTGGGGTCAACATCGGCAGCCAGGTTTGGGGCGAGCTAAAAAGCATCGGGGGGTGTTTGTCGGCCCCTTTACGCTCTTTGGCTCTACTCATATCCTACCACAATATCAGGCAAATGTCAAGAGGTGATAGCATGAGAGTCAGATGGAGTAAAAAGGAAAGGGAGCCCTACCGGGGCGAGAAGGCAGTTCTGGTCTACCTTGGCAAGCGGGACACCGCCAAATTGGAGCAGTTGAGTCAGACGATGACAACGACTGAGGAGCAGGTTGTCCGAGTCGCATTGCGAAAGTTGTACGAACACACATTCAAAGGAGCTACAAGATGAAATGTCCGATATGCGGCCATAAGCTAGAAAGGAAGGCGACGAAGTATGGCGTCATTTGGGAATGCTCGAATCCGAAATGCTGGTACTATGAAGACTGAGCTGAGCGGTCTCATTGCTCTATACAGGTTGCAACTCAACGTCGTCCGCTGGCTGCGCAGAGGCTATAAACAAGAAAGAGATACATTGCCTCCCCGGTGGCAGGAGGCGTACGAGAACAACCTGTGGGATGCGCAGTATTGGTGGGAGCGAGCGATGGAAACGAAGCGGCAGATCAAAATCCTGGTGAAAGGAGGTGATACGAATGTCGGTCAGCCTACAGGTAGGTGACACGCCAAGAGATCGGGTTTGTGACGTCTGTGGGTGTCTCATCAAGGCGAAGAGGACAGGTTGTGTTCAGGAGAACGGCAGTACCATTGCTTATATCTGTCCCCTCTGCCTGGGAGACCCCAAGGCGGCGATGAGTCTCTTGAGGTTACAAAGAGTATTGGCCGGGCAACTCTGGGAGATTCTGGAGGGCCTACATCCAATTGCGTGGAAGAGAGCCGCCCGTCTTCTCCGAGAGCGCCCGGCCGGTTGAATGGAATGGAGGTGGGAGGGGCGGATATGGCCGTCTGCCCCTCCCGCCTACAACACGGTGGCATCCGGTACTTATATTTTAGTCGTGGATGGGGTTTTTGTCAAGAATGGAGTCAGAAAGTAGTCAAAGTAGTCCAAGCAGTATTTTCATAAACTGGCCTTATACGGCCGTATATAGCTTTTTTACCACAAAACTACTCAGACTACTAGGTACTACTTACCTTTAAGAATATAAAGGAGAATGAGAATGGAAGGTGAGGTGACGGGGGCGCAGTTGCAGCAGGAATTCGTAAACATCATTAAGCCACACGTGAGTGTGGACGACCTGGTTTTGATGGAGAGGTGGTGTACATGGCGTTGGGCAGAAGACACGGTGGGGACTATGGTCGTTGACATTTTGGAGGCGGCCAGCGACGCCAGGGTGGCAGAGATACTCAGGCAGTTTGAAGGGACGTGGCGCTATGAGTTGTCGGAGAAGATAGTTGATTGGATTTGGGGCGACATCGTTCCGGTGGAGGAGGACGAGGAGGGCGAGACGCCGGAGATAGAGGTCCACGCTACCGATTTGGGCAACTCCATCCGGTTGGTTCAGAGGCACGGTCGTGACCTCCGGCACGTCAAAGAGTGGGGCTGGTGGATGGCCTGGAACGGTCAGATTTGGGAGCGCGGCGCTGAGAAGGCGGTCGTGGAGAAGGCCAAGGAGACGGTACTGGCCATCTACCACGAGGCAGCCGAGCTCCAGGACAGTGGGGAGCGCAAGGAGTTGGCCAGGTGGGCGGCGGTATCGGAGAGCGGCTATCACATTCACCAGATGGTCAGGTTGGCCGAGTCGGACCGGCGCGTTTGTGCCGGTCCCCAGGACTTTGATTCTAACCCCTGGTTGCTCAACGTTCAGAACGGTACGGTGGACCTGCGTACGGGACAGCTCATGGCCCATCGTCGGGAGGACTACATCACCAAGGTCGCGCCGGTGGTCTATGAGCCGATGGCGACGTGTCCTCGATGGGCGCAGTTTCTTCTGGAGATCATGGGTAACAGTCAGGAGTTAGTGCAGTTCCTGCAGCGGGCGGTGGGCCATTGCCTCACGGGGGATGTGAGGGAGGACGCCTTCTTCGTCCTGTGGGGCAGGGGGGATAATGGCAAAACGACGTTTGTGGAGGCCATCGTCAAGATGCTGGGCAAGGATGACTATGCTCATTCGGCCTCGGCGTCGTTGCTTTTGGCCAAGAGATTCGATTGTATCCCTAACGACGTTGCCCCTTTGAAAGGTCGGCGCTTTGTGGCGGCCTGTGAGACGCAGAGTGGCGGGCGGTTGGATGAGTCTCTCGTCAAAAGGATGACGGGCGGGGATACGCTGGCGGCGCGGTATCTCTATAGCGAGTGGTTCTCGTTCGATCCGCAGTTCAAGTTATGGTTGAGCACGAACCACAAGCCGGAGATCCGGGGTATGGACCACGCGATATGGCGGCGAGTTAAACTGATTCCGTTCAACGTACAGTTCCGGGGGGAGAAGGCCGACAAGGATCTGCCCCGTAAGCTGGAGGCCGAGCTTTCCGGTATTCTCAATTGGGCCATCGAGGGTTGTCTGGCATGGCAACGCCAGGGGCTGGGCGTCCCCGACGAGGTGGTAGCAGCCACGGACTCCTATAAGTCTGAGATGGATATTTTGGCTCCGTTTATCGAGGAGGAGTGTAAGTTGATTGAGGACAAGAAGGCGCAGGCCGGGCCGTTGTACAAGAGGTATAAGGATTGGTGTTTCGCCAACGGGGAGAAGGCAGTTTCCAGTCGAGAGTTCAGCGAGCGGTTGCTGGGTAAAGGATACGTTCGGGTTACTGAGGAAGGGCATCGGTACTACATGGGGCTGGAACTTAAGCCCCTACCTACATATGACGAGAGTGGAGGTCGAAATGACTAAAGAGGAATGGGACGAGTTGGTTGAGTGGATGCGTTCGGAGGAAGTACAGAAGGTTGTAGAGAAGTACGTTGAGCAGGAGGACGAAGATGAGTAGGGAGTTTGTACCTGTGGAAAGGTACCCTTTGGATATGGCAGATGGTGAACTGAAGGAGGCCCTGGGCGGATTGCCAGACTCTCAGGTGATGCGCACCTTGATAATGGCCGAGGTGCAGGCAATTCGTGAGGGGGCAGGACGGGAGTCTCGTACCATGCGTAATATGTGGTATAACTATATCAAGCCGGTGTTATCACGAGTGGGCCTATTGGGGAAAAAGACCCGCACGGGGGAAAGGGTTACGTGGGAAGGTTTGTTGTCGAAGTATCTGGCTGAGTTGGTGAGAGATGGGCTGACATCCTACTCTGAGTTACGTATCATTGACGGCAGTCGGCAGAGGAGCGTTGCCTTTGAGGTAACCGATGATATAGTCGAGCCGATAGTGTTGGTAGGGGCTCACTATCCCTGGCTTATCCTGTTCACTGAGAAAGACACCATGTGGGAGGAAGTGCAGGCGGTATCCACCTTGTATGGTGTTAGTGCCATCAGTGGCGGGGGAGAACCGGCCAACGCTTGTACTCACAATATCATCGAGGAGATACTGAGGAAAACCGACCACGACCTTGTGTTACTGTCCCTCACTGACTATGATCCGTATGGGTACATCATCGCCGAAGCGCAGGCCACACAGATAAGAGAGGCGGCCTCTGGCCGGGGGGTGATTCACGAGCGGTTGGGGTTGGAGCCGGAACAATTGACGGCGGAGGAACGGCACAATAGTGCCTATAGGCCGGCCAAGCAGAAGTTGGCAGAGTGGTTTGAGGAGACGGGCGGAGTGGATGGGGAGCCGTTGGGCCTTGAGCTTGATGCGTTGCCGTTGTCGAGGTTGCGGGGCATGTACGCCGAAGGCATAGAGCGTTACGTTGATTTGGGTGCAAGGGTAAGCGATTTGCACGAGGCGCTGGTTGATAAGTTGGCTTGTCAAGTTTTATTAACCAACTTTATGAGCATACGGGCGGCCTTAGTGTCAGGGGTGAAGTCGAGTGGGTTGTGGGAGACTATAGTTAATACTCCGTTACCCGATAGGCTCTTTTGGTCGGCGGCGCGGTTGGGGTGGGATCGTATTGACCCCACAACTATAATGGTGGATGGGAAATTACTTTTCGATTGTCAAAGGGATATCGTTAAATTTATGGTAGATATGGAGGTGTAGAAATGGAAGAGCAGAGAGCATTGGCACGATACGTGCCGCAGATTGAAGATGTGTTGAGGTTGGATAGGACGGAGGCGTCGCTGACGATACCGGCCATCCAGGCGTTGTGGCCGGTGCTGGACCAGGCCGACGACGCCTCGTTCGTAGCCAAGTCGGCGCTGATCTACTCGCTAAAGACGGTCAAGGTCAAGGACGAGCACGGCCAGTTAGTCCCCAAGTGGAAGATGACGCCGTTGGCCAGGATGGAGGATGGCGAGTACCGTTGGACGGGCGACACATGGCCGGAGTACTGCCTTAGTCATTTACAAATGAGCCCTGGCTGGGCATCCAGTCACAAGAGGCTATGGGAGGTCTTTCACGTCAAGTTGGGTTTCAGCCTGGAGGACCTCATCAGAGCGGGCAAGTCCAAGTTGGGCCATGCGGTGGCTACGGTGGACAGGCAGTATCCCGACGTGGACCAGAGGCTGATAGACGTTCTGTTTGGCAATGAGCACACCTGTAGTCTGTGCCGGGGGTTTGTGGCCTACGATGGGGAGCCTCCGGAGGACTGTCCCCACTGCGGTCAAGAATTTGCGTACACAAATCCCGGGTCGTTCGCCAACACGTTGGCCGTGCTGAACGAGGTCACACGGGAAGAGCCGCCGCCGGGGGTGTTCTCTTTCGTGGCCAACGTCGAGTGCACCTGGGACGACGACGAGCAGGTCACCGAGATCCGGGTGCTGGCTGAGGCCAGGCTGGACGAGGTGGAGTGCAGCCTGCCGGTTTGGGAAATCTTAGTCGGTGAGGGCGACGAGAGAGTACCAAAAGAGTTGGCGGGCGAGGTGTTCCAATATCTCAGGGCAAAGTTCGGGAGGTGAGGCATGGTGCGTTGGAAGCAGTGGCAGGAGGTTGTATGTGAGACGTTCGGGCTGCCTCTGATGGCCCGGCCCGGCGTCGAGGAGTGCGACTGTGGTGGTGACGGTTCTCAATTGGTCGTGGACGCCAAGCACAAGAGGTTGCCCCTGTGGCTTCTGAGGGATCATCGGAAGACACGGGGGTACGCGAAGAGTTATGAGTTGCCGGTCACCTGCTATCGCACTTCCATTGACGATGGGTTGGTTGTCGTGACGCTAAAGGATTTCAAGCGGTTTCTCCTGCCATGCTTCCAGTATCAGCGGGAGCATGGCAAGTTGCCGAAGGTAGAAATGATACAAGGGGAGTTAGAGTTTTGAGATGGACGTTAAAATTTTAACGGGCGATTTTAAAGCGGTGAACCCAGGCGCGTATGGATGTGGAATGGCAAAATCTGAAATTTTTTATAAATTTGGTCCAGTTGAGCCCACGCGCACGTGGGTGAATTTATAACCTTTCCGATTATCGGAACTGGGGCTAAGGTGTTTAAAGTAGTTCGGGGCTGGTTGGAAAATAATACAATATTTTTGGATAAGGTGTTAGCTCCAGGTGTGTGGGGGGAGTTTCTTTGGACGTACAAAAATGCAAACGTTGGGGTGCAAAGGTGATCGAGATATTGACAGGTGATTTCAGAGAATTGAGTGATGATTTAGAAGACGATAGCGTTGACTTGGTGTTTACCGATCCGGTGTATGACCGGATAGACGACTATCGCTATCTGGCTCAGGTAGCGGCGAGGGTATTGAAACCTGGGGGCAATTGCATCGCACAGGTGGGACACTACTATCTTCTGGATGCTGCCAATGCAATGGCTGAGCATCTTGACTACGTATGGACGCAAGCTGAAGTATACAGTTACTGTACTGCCCGGCATTGGCAGCGGCGTATCATGATCGGTTGGAAGCCCTGGCTTTGGTTCTCGAAAGGAAATAGGGGGGGTGGCTGGCTTTTTGACAGATATAATGGTGGTGGTCGGGATAAGCGTTATCACGGATGGGGTGATAATATTGATTTCTACTGCAATTGCGTCTCAAGGCTTACCAATCCTGGCGATCTTGTTCTGGACCCATTCCTTGGTGGCGGCACGACGGCGTTGGCTTGTAAGCAAACCGGACGGGACTGCATCGGTTACGAGATAGACCCGGCCACAGCGGACATCGCCAGGGAGCGGGTGGCCAATTGTCAGTTGCCACTGCCGGGGTTGGAGGTAGTGCAGCACGAATTGGAGTTTGCAGTATAATATGATGAAAGGAGGTCCACAGCAATGGAAATGTGGAAGTTTGCTCACGACATGCTCCTGGCGGGGGTAGCGGTGGGATTGTTACTCGCCTACGACGCCTTTGTGTTGGGTTTTGTCGTGCTCCATGCCCTGGGTGTACTGTAAGGGCTTGACAAACGCCTCTTTCTATGGTATAATAGCGTAGTAACAGAATTACCACGGATAGGGAGGGGCTATGTCGGACGAAACACGAGTGGCGGCCAGGGTTCCCAAGGAACTGCTGGAGCAGGCCAAGGAAGCGGCCAAGGCCAAGGACATCACGTTGTCTCAGGCCATCCGGCAGTGTTTACGGGCTCTGGTTGAGGGCAAGGGTTGTAAGGAGAATAGCGGAGGCGGTTAGTGAGGTATCCACTAACCGCCCCCTAACCCCGGACGACGCGGAATGGTCGCGTTCCGAGGCTACAGCCATTTTACCATAAGCGTAGCCGGCGCGCAACCAAGAGGGCGTCCGGCTATCACTTTTTAAAGGAGATTGGTGAAATGGTGACTTTAACACGGCAGTACGCTATTGCGAAAGCGCGAGCGTCGCACTTTTGCGAGGCGAACCGGTTGGCCGCTCTTTGGCCTGGGCAGGCGGCGCTGGATATCGTCTGCATGTATACGGACGTTTATGAGCGTGGTCTGTCGGTCGAGGAGCAGGCCCGTCGTCGTACTCTGAGGGCCGAGTGGTTGCGCATCGTCCATGCCTCGCCACTGGACGGCCATCAGTTTGGCTACAGATGAGGAGATTATAGAATGAAAACTTTATCGGCAATTGACATTGGATATCGCGGAGTTAAGGCGTTGGCCACCAACGACCGGCAGGCCCATTTCCCGTCTGTGGTGGGGTCGGAGGAGCGCGTGACGTTCTCGTTGGATGAGGCCAAGGTAAGTAGCCTTGTGTTGACCATGAAGGAGGGCGTTACCTGGTGCGTCGGGCATACGGCGTTGCTTCAGTCGGAGCAGAAGGCCGGTGGGGGCCGGCGTGGCGATTGGATTTTCTCAGAGCCGTATCGTGTGCTTTTGTGTGCGGCACTCTCGGAGCTTCACAAGAGTACGGTTGCCACGTCGGTTGTGACGGGCCTTCCGTTGGAGCACTATAACACCTACGCCGTCAAGGCGCGCAGCGTATTCGTGGGCGAGCATACGTTCAGGCGCAAGGGGGGGCGTTGGCAGACGGTAACCGTCGAAGATGTCCTGGTCGTCACTCAGCCTTATGGCTCTCTTTTGGACCTGGCGTTGGCCGATAACGGGGTGGCTCTGGATAACCCCTTTGCGGTGGGGGTAGTCGGCATCTGTGACATCGGGGGGGTGACTCTGAATTTGTTGGTAACGGACAGTCTGAGAGAGGTGGGGCAATGGACCAAAGGTGATGGCCTGGGACTGTTGGCGGCGTTGGAGGAGATCGCTACCGACCTTCGGGCTGACTACCCCGGCTTCTCTCCCAAGGCATACGAGGTAGCGGAGTGGGTAGATAAGGGGACCTTCTCCTACCAGGGGCAGGAGGTGGACATCGCCCCCTATGCCGAGCATCGGTTGAGTCCGTTGGTTCGGTTGATTTTGGGGCGTATGGCCGACGTGTGGTCTGAACCGGGCCGTTACGATGCAGTCCTGCTCACCGGGGGTGGGGCGGTGGCATTGAGTAAGATGCTCAAGGCGCAGATGGACAGCGTCTATGCTAACGTGACCGTCGCCCAGGACGCCATCTTTGCCAACTGTCGGGGCTATTTGAAGTTGGCCAGGCGGTTGTGGGGCGGTGAGTAATGGCAGCCGTGCGTTACACCTTCACCTTGAGTGCCGTCAAAGACGCCGACGTGGTTCGGTGGTTGGAACTGCAACCCAACATTTCTGCCGCCATTCGGGAGGCATTGAAGGCGTACGTCCAGAGGCCGACTCACTACGATTTGAGTCATAAGATGGATGAGGTCTTGACGGCGGTTCGGGCGTTGCGGTACGTGGGGGCGTCTGAGCCTGTCGAAGGTGGTGGCGAAGAGCCGGAAAAGGCCGCCGAAGGGCTTGACGAGATGATAGCCAAGTTCGCGGAGGGAGCAAGATGACTATTTTACTTGGTGTGTTGGTGGTTGTAGTAGGTGTTGTGCTCTACATTGTCGCCTTAAATCTGTACAACCAGACGAATGAGATTTTGCATCATCGGACCATGCTTAGGATGGATAAGGAGGTGCGCCGTCAGGCGATGAACATGCCGGATAAGATCACTCCTGATCCAGTTACAGGTTGCTACCCCGTGCTGGGAGAACCGGGGGGCAGGCGGTTCCTGGATTTGAATAGGGGCCTGTCCTTCGACTTTAACGGGTTGGTGAGCGCAGCGCCGGAGATAGCCAGGCCTGAGCAGTTTCGCCGGATGTTGCAGGCAGGCGGTTGGCCTCCAGGCAAGGGTGCGAATGACATTCCCGTGTTGTTGGGTCGGTCAGTGGAGTGGCCTACGGATGTGCCATTGGAGTCGGTGGTTACAAACCCCGACATTAAGGCATTGACATTGGGTGTGACTATCGGCGAGGATGGGCAACAGGAGACGGTCAAGGCGGATATGGGTAAGTTAGTCCACATCGCTGTGGGTGGCTCCAGTGGGTGGGGCAAGTCGGTGTTTCTGCGCTCATTGGGTTATCAGTTGGCGCTCTCGGGAACTCCGGTGGACCTGGCCATGATAGATTTGGAGGGGGCGACGCTGGCCCCGTTTGCCAGATGCGAGCGATTGCTGTATCCCATTGCGGAGACCGAGGGGGATGCTCTGGCCGTGTTGTCGGCGCTGACGGGCGAACTTGAGCGACGGAAAAGTTTGTACGCACAGATTCCTGGGGTGGACAGTTTGGCGGCTTACAATGCCAGGGCCGATGAACCTTTGGCGGCATTGGTGGCCATCATAGACGAGGCGACGGCGTTGTTGGGTGATAAGTCGGTTGAGTCTGCCTTGCGGACTTTGGCATTGAGGGCGCGGAAGTATGGCCTTTGGTTGGTTATGGCCGGCCAGGATTGGAAAGCGTCAAGTCTCGATACGGCCATCAGAAATCAGTTGTCCAGTCGCATTCAGTTCAAGGCTATGAGTAAGGGTCAGAGTCGGGTGTTGCTGGAGCGGAGCGGCGCTGAGAGTCTGGACGTGGAGGGGCGGGCGTTGGTCATTTTGCCCGGCAAGGAGATGTTCACCATGCAAGCTCCTTTCGTCTCTGCTAAAACCATTCTGGATGACTGTTCGGACGGGGGGCCGAGGTTCCCTATGCCAGAAGGCAATGGCTATGACTCCAAGTTGGCAGAGCGGGTCAGGGCTCTGTCACGTGAGGGGATGGGACTAGGGGCCATCTCCGATGCGGTGTTTGGCTATCGCAATGCCAAGAGGACGGGCGAGATCAAGAGGATTCTAGGGCTGGAGTGACCTGTGACTCGTGACAAGTGGCTGTGACAGGGCGAAAACAAGGCAATCTGTCACGAGTCACGGTTCGTGTAGCCAGTCGCTACGTTCTATGGCATCTCCTGGTTCAGAAAGGAGTAGGCAGGTGCCTACACGAAGGGATTTGACAACGGGTTTTTAGTCGTGGTATAATGGGGCAGAATGAACTCAGAGCCTACCGGGGGCCAGGTGGGTAGAGAGCAGTTTCAAATTTAGCGTGAGATGTTAAGAGGGCCAGTGGGAACAGGGCGAAATCCCGCTGGCCCTTTGTTTTCAGGAGCGGGGAGATGTTTGACCTATTGACAATGCAGTGTGGCAATTGCCATGCAGCGGGCAGGTGTGATGGATATAAGGAAGGTGCGTTCTGTAGCAAGGAGGCCGGTTGGCGTGAGTTGGCGAAGCCGTTGGAGAGGCTGGACGCCGAGGGGCTGGTTGAGTTCCTGGTCGGCAAGATGCAGATAGACAGCGTCCGGCTATCCCGCGCTCAGGCGTTCGAGGTCGAGGACGGCGGCCTGCTTGACAAATCCTTGCAGCAGGTCAGCGCGCAGTTGTTAAAGGATACGGACCTGTTGGCACGGATGGTAGGAGGTCGGCCACTCCCGGCAGAAGACGAGGAAGAGACTATGCTGACAGGGCTAGATGTAGACCTGGAGGCGTGGGGTTGATTTGTGTGCACAAATTTACGGGTTGAAAGACCCAAGGGATGGTACAATTAGATATATTGGGCGATCTGTTCAGCCGGAGCGACGTTATCAGGAGCATTTGTCTGACAGGACGAACAGACTGAAAGCTAGTTGGATTGACGATTTGCGGGGCGAAGAGCTTGAGCCGACCCTTGAGATTTTAGAGGAGGTTGGGGAGGAGCAGGTAGCTTCTGTGATTGAGGCGAGGTGGATACAGAGGGGGATAGATGAAGGCTGGCCTTTGACGAATGCAACTGTTCCTGATGATTGTGTATGTTCTGAGCTTATTTACTTCATTGAGCCATATTTGGTAGAGACTTATCGCTCTATGTCGCCAGTGCGGCAATTGAAGCTTGTCGAGTCGGTTATTGATGTTGATATTTATTCGTTTCGTAAGGTTGTGAACAAGGCTCTGATGGAGATTGCTTTCGACAATTGGATGGAAAGTGAATACTATGGAGCGCAATGGTAGCGGTTAGTACAAAGAAAAAGATGGAGTTGGCGGAGAGGCGGCGGCGGGTTGCTAAGTTCTATCTGAACAAAATGTCGCAGGCGAATATAGCGGAGAAGTTAGGCGTAAGTCAGGCTACTATTAGTCGAGACGTCGCTCACTTGTTTAAGCAGTGGCAGAAGGATGCGAAGGTTGACATTGCACAACGTGTTGGTTACGAGCTAGCAAAGTTGGAGTCATTAGAGACGGACTGTGCTATCCAGTTTGCCAAAACAAAGGAAGAGAGTTGGGTTCGTCTGCGAATTCGTATTCAGGAGCGCGTCGCCAAAATGCTGGGGTTGGATGCTCCCACAAAGTCAGAGATAACCGGAGCAGGTGGGGGGCCGGTTGATGTCACTTACACAGACAAGCAGCGGGCCGGAGTTATTGCTGAGTTACTTGAGCGGGCCGGAGAGAGAGTTGCTGGACCGGACGATAGCAGGTGACGCCCTCTGGTTGCCGGTGTCGGGGCCACAGTTGGCCGCTTACCTGTGCGAGGCCGACGAGTTGTTTTACGGTGGGGCAGCAGGAGGAGGAAAGTCGGATTTGCTGTTGGGTTTGGCCCTCACGTCACATCTCAAAAGCATCGTATTCAGGAGGGAGTTCCCCCAGCTCAGGGATTTAGTTCTTAGGAGCCATGAGATACTAGCCGGTACGGGGGCTACGTACAATGCCTCCAGTGGAGTGTGGCGAGGGATACCGGGGGGCCGGATGTTGGAGTTTGCGTCTTGTGGCTACGACAAGGACTTGAGCAAGTACAAAGGCCGGCCTCACGACGGGGTGTTCTTCGACGAGGTGGCGGACTTTAACGAATACCAGTACCGGTTTCTGACGGCCTGGGCCAGGACCACGGTTGAAGGGCAGCGGGTGAGAGTAGTAGCAGCAGGCAACCCACCAACGACGGCAGAGGGCCGGTGGGTGGTGGAGTATTGGGGACCCTGGTTGGATGAGAAATATTCCAACCCGGCCGAGCCGGGGGAGTTGAGGTGGTTCGCCAGGGTAGGCGACGAGGATGTGGAGGTTGGGAGTGGGGAGCCGTTCTCGCACAACGGCGAGATGGTTCAACCCAGGTCGAGGACGTTCATTCCGGCCCGTCTGTCAGACAATCCGTATCTGGCCGACACGGGTTATGGCGCAGTATTGCAGGGATTGCCTGAGCCTTTGCGCTCCCAGTTGTTGTTTGGGGACTTTACCATTGGCACGACCGATGATCCCTGGCAGGTCATTCCGACCGAGTGGGTCAGGCAGGCAATGGCCAGGTCGAGGGAGAGGCCGAAGGACGAGGAAGGGAAGCCGGTTCCTCTGTCGGCGTTAGGAGTGGACGTGGCCAGGGGGGGAGGAGATCGGACGGCCATTGTATCCAGGTACGACAACTGGTTTGGCGAAGTCAAGAGATATCCGGGTAGCGAGACGCCGGATGGGCCGTCGGTTGCAACTCTGGTCGTCAAAGAGATGGGAGGCGATACTGGAGCGCAGGTCAACGTGGACATCATCGGCGTGGGAGGGAGTGTCTACGACGTTCTGAAGTCGCAAGGGGTGAAGGCCAAGGGCATCAACTTTGCCGAAGGCACGACGGCCAGGGATAAGACGGGCCGGTTCAGGTTCAGGAACGTCAGGGCCAAGTGTTATTGGAAGTTCAGGGAGGTGTTGGACCCGGCGAGTGGGGACGACGTTTCGTTGCCCGACGATCCGGAGTTATTGGCCGACCTGACGGCGGCCAGGTGGAGTTTGACTGTGGGCGGTATATTGGTGGAGGCCAAAGAGGACATCGTGAAGAGATTGAGGCGGTCGCCCGACGTGGGGGATGCGGTTGTGTTGGCCAGTATTCCTAGGAGGACGTTGTTACTTTGAGGAAGCCAGGTGTTTTGACGAGAGCGAAGGCGGCGTATAAGTTCTATAGGGACGGTTGGCAGCAGTTCGGGATAGTGCCCAGGGAGCGGGGGCGTGGTGTGTTGGCCATCAACACGTGGGGCACGAAGGCGGCGCCGTTCATCTGGCCCGAATGGAGGATGGGCCAACCGATCTGGCAACTCGTGGATTATCCCACGTATGCGCAGGAGGGTTACAACGAGAACACGGTGGTTTATAGTGCCATCATGTACAAGGTGCGTTCTATCGTCTCTGCCCCGCTGAGGGCCTACACAGGCACTTTGGACGAGCCGGAGCTGTTGCCTCCAGACCATCCACTGTCTCAACTGGTGGCACGTCCCAATAGGTTCATGAGTTGGCCCGAGTTCCAGGGGTTGGCTGAGGTGTACTTTAACCTGTCAGGCAATTGTTACATCTACGTGGATAAGGGCACTCCGGCTCTGTACCTGTTGAGGCCCGACCTGGTAAAGATAGTGCCCCGACCGGGCAAAAAAGAGTTGATGGGCTTCCTGTATGTGCCGGAGGGTAAAGGGCAGGCCGACGGGATTCCCTATTTGCCTCAAGATATAATCCACGTCAAGTTACCAAACCCGTTGGACGAGTTGGATGGTCTGGGGTATGGCATCCCGCCGGTGTCGCCGGCAGCCAGGTCCGTTGACGTGGACAATCAGGTTACCAGGTTTCTCAAATTGTTCTTTGACAAAGGGGCCATGCCGCCGGGGTTGCTCAGCTACGACTACGAGTTGGACGACGAGGACATAGCGCGGGCCAGGGAGAGATGGCAGGAGCAGTACGGCGGGGTGGCCAACTGGACGGACGTGGCCGTGCTGGACAAAACGGGCAAATATCAAAGGCTGGGTTTGACTTTTGACGAGATGGGATTTGAGGGGCTGGACGAGCGTAACGAGGCACGCATCTCAGGGCCATTTGGTGTGCCACCTATCCTGATAGGAGCCAGGGCGGGGCTCAAGCACGCCACTTACTGTTTACCGGCTATGGCCAGAATTAGTACGCCAGGTGGGTTGAAGCACATTGCCAATATCGAGCCTGGGGATCGTGTTTGGAGCTTCGTTGATGGGGAGTTACAAGAGAAGTCGGTCATTTGGTCAGGCCAGGTGGGCAAGAAAAAACTCTATGAGATCAGGACAAAGAATCGAACCTTGCGGGCTACCGGAAACCATCCGGTACTCGTTCGCACACCAGGCAAAAAGGGAGGTGTGCCTAACCATTTACGTCACGCTGGCTATGAGTGGCGACGGGTGGACGAGTTGACTACCGATGATTGGGTAGTAGAGCCAAAGGCGTATCCAGATTGTAATATCCAATTTGCCTTTACCCCTGACCATTATCGCTTCTTTGGTGCGATTATTGGTGATGGGACAGTGGATGCGGGGCGTGGCCAGGTTCGTATGGCAATTCCGCGAAGTGATGACTGTCATGATGAATATGTAGCCCTTGCGCAAAAGCTCTTTACAAAAGATAATGGCGGCCCTATTCGGGTCGCTGAATGCCCTCGTTCCTTCAACTTCGTGGCTACAAAGTGGACCAGGCGACTTGTCGAGTTGGGGCTTGGTGATCGGGCGCACACAAAGAGGATACCGGGGTGGGTATATCAGTTATCAAGGGTGGAACGGTTGGCGTTTTTGGCCGGTTTGATTGACACGGATGGAAGTATTGACAAGCGAGGAGCGTTGACAATTGGCTTTACCAGCGAGGAATTGACACATGATGTACGTCATTTGTTCTTGACGACGGGGTTTCAATGCACCAATGTCTATCGGCGCGTTACGACACCGGATATGCTTCCCAGTCCCGGCACGAAGGACCAATACGATTTCTATCGCTTCGTTGTTTCCTCCGCCGCCATGTTGGCTGAGATACCATTCACCAATTCTACTTATAGGCATCGAGTAGAAGGGAATAGCCACCGGATTAGGGATTGTGGGAAGGACGCGGTGAGGGCAGGATTGGATAACCATTTGGGCTTTTATCGGGTCAAGGAAATCATTGAGTTGGAGCCCGAATCGGTCTATGACATAACGGTAGAAGGTGGCCATAGTTTTGTTGCTGACGGCGTGGTAGTGCATAATTCTAACTATGAGGAGGCCAGGCGGGCCTTCTGGCAGGATACGCTGGTGCCGGAGCTGCGCTGGTTCGAGATGGAGTATCAGTACTATCTGCAAGGGGACAAAGGCGAGTTTGTGATGTTCGACTTGTCCAAAGTCCCGGCGCTGGAGCCACCGGCCAAGGAGCGGGCGGACATCGCCAGGGATGCGTTCCGGGCGAGTGGCATTACGCGCAACGAGTACCGGAGTATCATCGGGCTTGATCCGGACCCCGACGGAGATGTCTACCTGGTGAGCCTGGGAGTCATCGAAGTCCCGGCCTCCCAGCAAGGGGAAGAGACGGAGGAAGGAGCGCCGGAGGCGGAGGAACAGGCGGCGCAGGTCGGGTTGAAATCGGGCGTTGGAATTCGGGAGGTGTTGGCCATCGTCCATGAGGCCGGGCGGCAGGCGCTGAAGAAGAGGAAGATGGTCTCCTGGCCGGACGTTTTGCCGCAGGTGCAGGAGCATCTGGACAACGAGGCCATTCGTACTGTGTTCCGGCAGGCTACGGAGGAAGGCTGGAGCGTGGAGGCTATGACTAACAAATTAAGGAAGGTGCTGGCATGATCTGGATTTCAGGTGTCATCGGCGTTCTATTGTTCTTTATCCTGTGTTGCGTCTCTGCCTGTCACAAGCAGTTGGAGAGGATACGGAAGCGGTTGGATAGACTCAACGGGCCGTTCAGGAGTTGTGCGACCGCATTTGGGAAAGCAGTATGCGTGAGTAGTATGATCTGTTCATACCAGGGGCAGGATGCGGAGATGTTAGACGAGAAGCTTCAGAAAGTAGTTGATGCTTGGTGGGATTATGTTGAAACCTTGGGGCCGGTCTATGAAACCATTAAGGAAATGTGTGCTACTTTTAAGGACAGTTTAAAAAGGCTGTATTTAGAGGCCGGCGCTCCTTACGGTGATACGGACGAAGGCATGTGGCGTTGGCTGTGGGAGAAATTGGAAGATGAGGATTGACAGTTTCCACTGTAACCGGTGCGGGCAAGACCATAAGGACGTGGAGTTCCGTCAGTTGTCGGGGGAGAGGCGGGGTATCTATTGGGCGTTGTGTCCTGTTACCGGGGAACCTGTTTTGCTTCGCGTTGAGGCGTTAGGGGGAGATGAGTATCCCCACCGGTTCGAGACCAAGGTTTGACAAAGTTCTATGGGTATGGTAAGATGTTAGACAGAAAGCGCAAGTTGGAGATTTACTCTCAGATAAAACGCCACTTGATTGCTCTGGTGTATCTGGTCGCCGAGTTGGCGCTGGGGGAGAAGCCGGAGAAGCTGTAGGATTCTATAGCTATTGGCCCACTGTTAGTTAGATAACACACGGCTTGTTGACCGTTACTGATGACGCGGTTGGCAGGCCGTTTTTGTTTTGGAGGAGAAATGGAACACAAATCATATCCGGTATTCATAACGAAGTTGGACGAGGAGCAAGGGATCGTTGAGACTGTCTTCGCCGTCTTTGGCAATCTGGATAAGGTCAACGACGTCATTCATCCAGGTGCGTTCGTCAAGACTTTTGTGGAGCGGGGGGGCAAGATAAAGGTTTTGGACCAACACAGGACGGATAGTGTCTTATCCGTGCTGGGCAAGCCCCGGATGTTACGGGAGTTGGGCCGTAACGAGTTGCCTCCCGATTTGCTGGCCAAATATCCTGAGGCGACCGGTGGGGCCTGGTCGCAGGTTCAGTTCAACTTGAAGACCCAGGCAGGGCATGATGTCTTTCAGCACTTCAAGGCGGGCGACATTGACGAGTGGTCGTTTGGCTACGACGCGTTGGACTTTGACTATTCCGATGTGGAGGGAGTGAAGGCGCGAAATCTCAGGACCATCAAACTCTACGAGCTCAGTCCTGTCGTCTGGGGCGCGAACCCGGCCACGGTTACCACGTCGGTCAAGATGGAGGGCAAGCCGGTAGAGGAGACGGAGAACACCATTCGCATTCAGGTCAGGGATTCGGACGACATGCAAGAGGGCAGTCTCAGGACTATTACTATCAGTGAGGATGAGGGCATTCAGGCCCTCATAGGCAAATTGCCGGGGAAGACGACCACGACCATTGCCACCTACATCTTCGACAAGGATAAGTGGACGGTGGAGAAGGCCAGGGCGTGGGTGGAGGACCACAGGAAGTCGGCCACGAAAGGCGTATCTGGCAAAACGGATTGGCCCCTGGCCGACAGGGACAGGGCGTGGGACGCGGGCGCAGCCGAGGGGCGCATCAGGTCGTGGGCCGGGGCCGAGGATGGGCCTAACGAGAAGTATCGGTCCTGTCATTTCTGGTACGACGCCGAGAACGCCGATAACTTTACGGCCTACAAATTGCTCTTTTGCGACGTGGTTGACGGGACCGTCAGGGCCGTTCCACGAGGCGTCTTTGCCGTTGCCGGTGTGTTGAGCGGGGCACGTGGGGGGACCACTATACCGGCAGGTGATCAGGACGGAATTAAGGCCCGTGTGTCGGGTTACTATGCCAGGATGAGGCGCGAGTTTGACGACGATAGCATCGTGTCTCCCTGGGAGAAGTCACAGAAGGAAGGCCGCGTGTTGAGTACGGCCAATGCAGAGCGTATCGCCTCTGCCGTCGAGAACCTGATTGCAGTGTTGGAGGCGGCAGGTGTGGAGATAGAAGCGGGGAAGGCCGGATCGGGCAGCGACATCACCCACCTCCCAAAGGGGGCCGGGTCGTGTGGCGGACCATCCACCGATGAGGACCTGCTAAGGATTATCGAGATAGAACAAGAGCAACTTAAACTAGCGGAGGTGGAATAATGGAGTACAAGGAGATGTTAGTCAGAGCTAACCAGATGTACGAAGAGGCCAAGGCTATCCTGAGCAACCCGGAGGCTACGGCCGAGGAGAAGGAGAAGGTTCAGAAGCTTATCGAGGGGGCGAACGACCTGCGGGCTCGGGCTATGCAGCTCAAGGAGGTCAAGGAGAAGGGGCAGCAGATGGCCGCCGTCCTGGAGGCAGAGCAAGGGGCCAATGAGCAACCGGTGAGCGATAGGGAGTTCAAGTCGTGGGCTGAGTTCTTGCAGGCGGCCCACGCGGCCAAGCATCCGCAGCGAGTGGGGCCGCCCGACCCCCGGTTGGTGTGGTTCAGGGACGAGCCCATTGATGCGAAGGAGACAAAGCAGATGGTTGAGGCCATCGGCGCGGCAGGAGGGTTCCTGGTTCCGACCGAGTTCCTGGCCCAGTTGCAGGTGGCAGTGGCCGAGAACGCCATCGTGCGTCCTCGCGCCACCGTCATCAGGATGGCACGTCGCTCTATCCAGATTCCCGTGCTGGACCAGACGGCTACCGGCGTGGTCGGAGCGCCCGCATGGTTTGGCGGCATGGTCGCGGCCTGGGGCAAAGAGGCTCTGGAGAAGGTGCTGGAACACATCGAGTGGCGGCAGATCGAACTCGTCGCTCATAAGCTATACCTTTATACGTGTGCGTCGGACGAGTTGGTAGAGGATGCGGCCATCTCTCTCAGCGACTTTCTGTCAGGCCCGATGGGCATGGCCGGTTGCATCGCCTTCATGGAAGATTTTGCGTTCCTGAACGGGTCGGGCGCAGGTCAGCCCCTGGGGGTTGTCACTGCCGTCAACACGCCGACCATCGTGGTGGCGCGTTCGGTAGCCGGACAGATCAACATCGTAGACCTGGCCAACATGATGCAGAGCTTCCTGCCTTCGGGCAAGGGCGTGTGGGTAGTCAGTCAGAGCGCGATGTCTAGCATGATCCAGTTAGCAGGCCCTGGAGGGAATCCGGCTTACTGGTGGATGCCGACCGGCGTGGGTGGAGTGCCCGGTACGTTGCTGGGATTGCCCGTCTTCTGGAGTGAGAAGATGGCGGCTCTGGGCAACCAGGGCGACATCCTGCTGGCGGACTTTTCGTTCTACCTGGTTGGCGACAGGCGGGCGACGACCGTCGAGAGCACAAAGTTTGATCGGTGGGCTTACGACGAGACCTCGTGGCGGGCCGTGCATCGCGTGGAAGGCCAGCCCTGGATGAGCGCGCCAATCACGTACCAGGACCAGGCCACGACCGTTTCGCCCTTCGTTATCCTGGGTGGCGTAGGCGGGTCATAAGATATGGGAGGGGGCGTACCTCTCCCTCACAAAACAAAATATGAGGAGTATAAAATATGAGTTACACCGCAGAAGTTAGCGAGTTGATGTATCCTCTTGCCATTGAGTATGCCGACAGTCAAGCCGTCGGCACGCACAACGGCGCGTGGGTCAGCTTGCAGAACTATCATCGGGCATGGCTGGTTCTGAACGTCGGCGAGATGCAGCCGGGTGCTACTCTCGATTGTGCGCTTCAGCAGGCTACCGGGCCGGCGGGCGGCGGGGCCAAGGCTATCACCAGTTCGAAGACCGGCGGGGCCAAGGCCATCACGCAACTGTCTCAGGCAGCCGGTGACGGCGACGACCTGGTTTGTATCGAGTTACAGACCGAGGAACTTGACGTCAACAATGACTTCGAGCACGTACGGTTCCAGGTTGTCGTGGCGGGGGCAGCCGTCGAGTACTCGGCCATTCTGTATGGTTGCATCGCGCGGTTCAAGCCTGTGCCAGCAACCAACTGGACCGAGATCGTTGACTAACTACGACATAAGGGGAGCGGAGACGTAAGGCCCCGCTCCCCTACAACAAAATAGAAAGGGAAGTGATGAGCAAGCTCATCGTGTGTATTGGCGCGACTAACGCCAGAGTGCGCAGCGAGCCACAGCCGGACGGGCAGGTTATCCTCGTCGTAGAAGGGGCGGGGGCAGAGAAGGTTGCCAGGCTCAATAAGGCCCTGGCGGACTTTAAGGCTCGAAAGGGCGATGGGGTCATGATGGTTTCCGGCCCTGCTTTGGTCGAGCCGGTCAGGGCGTTTTTGGCGGGGACGATCAAGGAGTTTCGGGGTGGGTAAGCAGTGGGTTCGAGTCGTCCATACAGTCAGCTATGATAAGGACGGCGTTGCGGAGATAGCCTATCCCGGCGATTGGGTAGAAATAGGTAAACACCAGGCCAGGAGGTGGCTGGCCCAGGGGCGCGTTGAGATTCCCCGACCCGACCGGCGGGAGGCATTTGTGGACTTTGAGCGTAGCGGCGTCGTGGTGCGTTCGGAAAGTCAGCCGTCGCTGTTGGGCTTTGGTGATTTGTCAACCAGGTTGCCGTTCGTCTTCGGCCCACTCCAGGACATTCCGTTTGAATTTACTATGATCTGGGAGCCATCTTTGTCAGTTACCTCGCGTGGTGTGGAGGTGGGGCTATCCCGTTGCCGTGAGTCCGGCAGTGAAGGATGGGAGTTGTTGGCCATGTTGGTAGACGAGATGACAATGGCCGCCGACGTCGGCGGCGAGGAAGAGCGGGCCAGGTCCGAGTTGGTGATACACGATTTGCGAGTGCCGGTCTACGAGCCCCGTCTTATTTGGGTGCACAAATCTTTGGCTACGGAGCGGTTCGTCCAGGCGTGGGCTTCTGAGCTTGGCGAAGGGGCAGAGGAGCACCACGCCTTCTTAAGGGCACTGTATCAGAGTGGCGTCGTGGTGAGGGCGTTGCCTTCCAACTGGCAGGCGCTTCAGGCGTCGTGGATGCCTCGATATGGCTGATGGTGTTCTGTACGTAGCCTATGGCCGTCGGGCAGTCGGCGAGGCGACGGGGAGCCTTCGTACTTTACAACAGTACCACGACTGGCCGGTGTGTGTCGTCGGCGACGAGGTGGAGGGCGCGCAGCGTATAGAGTTCCCCGACCGGGGGATGTCCGGCAGGTGGGCCAAGGTGAACCTGTTGTCTCTGACGCCGTTCGACAGGACGCTCTACCTGGACGCCGATACCCGTGTTCATGGCAGGTTGGACGTCGGGTTCGACATCCTGGCCGACGGTTGGGAATTGGTCATCGTGCCCAGCAAGGTTCAGGCGCAGCCGTTACACAACCTGGTGGAGGAAGAGCGGTGGGTTACGCAGGACGAAGTGGGCGACGGCTGGCCGCTGATGTTGAACACCGGGGTCATGTGGTTTCAGAAGTCGGGCCGGATGGCGAGGCTCTTCGAGGAGTGGCGCGAGGAGTGGGGCAGGTTCGAGAACCATGACCAGGGGGCGTTGTTGAGGGCGTTGGAGAAGTGCCCTGTCAGGGTGTGGCTGTTGGGTTACGACTTTAACAGTGACCGGGGCAAGGTAATCGAGCACCGGTTTGGGAAAGCGAGATGATGACTTTGTTTTCAGTCCCCTGTGCCTTCGAGGGACACAGGAACATTATCCAGAGGAACGCTCTCAACACCTGGGTTCGTCTCCGGTGGCAGCCACGCATTATCTTGTTGGGGAACGATGCGGGGGTAGCGGAGGCGGCGAAGGAGTTCGGGTGTGTCCACGTTCCCGACGTAGAGGTCAGTCCCCGGGGCAGGCCGGTCCTGAGCGACGTCTTTGCCAGGGCGGGGAAGATGGCAACCGATGGGGTGATGTGCTGGACCAACGCCGACATGATGTTGGTTCACCTGTCCGAGGCAGCCCTCCGGTGCAGTCGGGGGCTGAACGAGTTCCTCATGGTGGGGCAGCGTTCAGATGTGGACATTGTGGAGGAATGGGACTTCTCCCCCGGCTGGGAGGGGCGATTGGGTGATTATGCCCTCCGTACGGGGAAAGTCCACAGCGCCGGGGCGATGGATTACTTTGTCTTTAGAGATGGGTTGTTCAGGGAGATGCCGCCCTTCTACGTGGGCATTCCGATGTGGGATAATTACGCATTATCCCACGCAGCCGGTCGAGTGCCAATTGTGGACGCTACGTCGGTGGTCATGGCCATTCACCAGGAGCACGGGCGTGAGGCACGATTGGGGTACGAGTCCAGGAGCAGCCATCAGGAGGAGTGGGGAGAGTTTCAGCACAACGAGAAATTGTTTGGTGAGTACTGCAAGTTCCCCAGGAGCAAGATCAGCGACGCGACGTGGGTATTGGACGACGAGGAGTTGTGTGAAGTATGTCATATGGAACGGCGTTAGAGTTACGGGCCAGGATAGATAAAACCGGTGCAGCGGACGACGCGACGTTGACGGCCATCATCGCCGCAGCCGAGCGCAACATCAACAGGGCTTGTAACAGGGCAGATGGGTTCGAGGCCGACGTTGTGGCTTCGGCCCGGACTTACTCAGGCAACGGCAAGCCGTACCTGTACGTTGACGAGTGTGTGGAGGTAACCCTGGTCGAGGTCAAGGACAGCGCCTCAGACACCGACTACGACGCCTGGGCCGGTACGGATTGGATAGCCTGTTCGGGCGATCCGCGATCTCCCAACTTTAACCGGGTTCCCTACGACATGTTGATGGTGGACCCTACCGGAGACGAGAGCGTCTTTACCAAGGGCGTACCGACGGTCAGGGTGACGGCCAGGTGGGGCTACTCTGTAGTTGCCCCCGCCGACATTAAGGAGGCCTGTCTGATGCAGGCGGCCCGGTGGTTCAAACGGTATCAGAGCGCGATGGCCGACGTGCTGGCCGATGGGGAGTTGGGCCGGTTGTTGTATCGGCAGGCTCTGGACCCGGACATCAGGCGTATCCTGGTGGACGGCAGGTATGTGAGACCGGTGGTGGGGCGCAGGTAGGTGGCGATTCGAGTTGAGATTTACGGTGTTGAGGAGGTGCAGCGCCGGATAGGTCAAATTGCCGACGGCGTCCGTCCGGCGCTCCAGGAGGCGATAGGGGAGGCAGCGACGTTGACGGAGGAGTTGGCCAAGGGGTATGCGCCGGTCAGGACGGGCAGGTTGAGGGCCAGCATCAAGGCCGAGGTCGTCACCAGGGATACCGTCGTGCAGGGAGTGGTGGGCTCAGACGTCCCATACGCCGGAGTGCAAGAGGAGCGGGTCGGCTTCCTGGCCAGGGCACTCAGGGAAGCCGAGAGCAGGATCGTTGATTTCGTCAACAGTGCCATAGCCAGGTTGATCGGCAAGGAGTAAGAGATGGGCGTGTATTCTTTAGGTGATCTGGTAGATGCTATAGAGTCAACGTTGTCGGTCGCAGCGGCCTTGGAGAGGTCGCAGAGTTACGACGAGCTTACCGAGGGCATGGCCGACTATCCCACGTTGCAGGTCTATCCCGAGGAGAACGCAGGCACGAGTGGGTTCAGCAGCACCGACCGCATCTCGTTGAGTGGCAAGCATAGTGTCAAGGAGTATTTGATCCACGCCGATCTGTTGGCCCATCCCAGGGCCGAGATAGGCGAGGACATGGCCAGGCTGGTGGAGGCCATAGACGATTTGGAAGACATTTTGGATACGCAAGCTTACCCTCTCTTTGGTGCAGAGTACATCACGTCTTTTCGGTGGTCGTGGAAGCGAGTGGTCTTCAGTTATGCAGGAGCGGAGTACATGGGGGCCAGGTTTTTCATTACAGTTAGATGTGGAAGTGGGGGGTAGGCATGGCAGTTTACAGAGTACTGAAGAGATTGGACACGGGGCATCGGCCGGGAGACCTTGTGGACGGCAGTCAGTTCAGCCGATTGGACGTTCTGGTACGCAAGGGAGCGTTGGCTCTGGCCAAGTCGCCGCCTTTGGTGGAGTTGCCGGGGTGGACGGCCAGGGCCGAGAAATTAGCAACCATCGGGGTGGAGACAGTTCAGGATTTCCTGGACGCCGACCCGCAAACTTTGTCGGAGTTGTTCAATCATAAGCGGGGGACAACCGTTAGCAAGTGGAAGGACGAGGCCAGGGGTTGGCTTCGGGTGGAACGTAAGTCTGGATGAAGAGATTGATAATAGTGACAGGAGGTTACTGAAATGGCACAAACGACAAATAGCGTGCCGTTGGCGTGCGGCAAACTGGAAATCGCCGTTGACGCAGCCTGTTCGATCTGGTACGACATCAGCGGTGAGGACCAGAGCGTGAGCGGGACGGAGCAGGCCCGGAAGTCGGGCGAGGCGTACACTCTGGACGGTGATACGGCTCTGATTGCGGGTGGTAAAAGGGAGCCGTTGGAGTTGACCTTTGCCATCGCTTACACCGAGATTGCGACTGAAGCTTACGAGCGGATTCGGGCGCAATTCGAGACGGCCTGTGGTGGGCCGGTGTGCGTGCGTTGGTCTCCCAAAGGTGGGAACGTGGGCGACGAGCAGTTGACGTCGGCGGCCGGGGTGGTCACCGGTTTCACTTATCCGCCCATGGACGCCAGCGGGGGCGGGGTGATTCTGGCCGGGTTCAAACTGAAAGTGCCGAGTGTCGGCACGACCGTCGTAACGTCATAAGGAGGAATTCTATGCCACGCTTAACGCAGACGCGCAGGATTCAGACGGACGCCGTGCAAGGTGAGGGCTCTTACGTAGATGCTACCAGCCCCAAAGTAGGCGAGATACGGCGAGTGCAAAGGGCGCCCAAGGGTGAGGATTATGAGATAACCCTGGAGCTTCTGGTCAGGCACATCATTGGTTGGAATTGGGAAGACGAGAGTGGTAACGCGCTTCCTCTACCCAAGGACGATCCCGCCGTCATTGACGAGTTGACCAATGACGAGCTGGTATATCTGTTGAGAGAACTCACGTCTAGCAGGCACATCACAAAAAACTGAAGGTGAGGGTCGCCAAGCACCTCTGGTTGAAGACTGGCGACCCTCCCTGGGAGTTAGTAGAGTTGCGCCTGTGCAGGGACGTGTATCACTGTCTGCCTTCCGAGCTTGCGGAGGAAGATTGGTTCAACGTCGCTGCACATTTGGTGTGTATGGAAGGAGAAGCGGAGGCAAAAGGCAGTCCACATGGCTAACGTCGTTGAACTTATCGTTTTAGGGAAAGACGAGGCGTCCAAGGTATTGGGTGGAATTGGGGACGCCGTATCAAGTCTGGGCACGGTCGCCGTTGGGGCTGGGGCGGTGGCGGGGGCTGCCATTATCGGCGTGGGGGCAGCCTGTGCCAAGCTGGCAATAGACGCTGCTCCTCTGGCCGACATTAAGGCGTCCTTTGAAGGGATTGCTGAGGCGTCGGGCACTACCTCGGAGGCGGTGTTGGCTGACTTCAAAGAGAACACCGCCGGGATGTTGAGCAACGCCGATGCGATGGCCGCCTACAACGAGGCGGCTCAGTTAATTACGCCCACGTTTGCCAACCAACTCCCCGAAGCGATGCAGTATCTTTCCAAGGTTTCGGCGAGCACCGGCGAAGACCTGGACTACCTGGTTGATTCCCTGGTGCGTGGTGTGGGGCGGGAGTCTGTAGCTATCCTCGACAACCTCAAAGTTCAGGTTGATAGGCAGGCGGCTCTCGAGGCCGGGGCGGAGGCTTTGGGCAAGACTGTGGATGAGATGTCCAAAGCCGAGAGGCAAGAAGCCCTGATGACCGAGACCATGAAGAAATTGGTGGAGAACACGGCTGCCCTGCCGGATGTCACGGAGAGTGCCAACACTAAGATAAAGGCTTTGCAGGCCTCTTTCACAGATGTAAAAGACAGTATCGGGTTAGCCCTTCAACCGGCTCTGTTGGCTGTCCTGACACCATTGGGTGATCTGGCGGAGAGATATGGCCCTCAGATTACCACGTGGGCCGAGGAGGCAGGCGTATGGTTAGGTGAGAATTTGCCCGCCGCCATTGACTGGCTCGGGGAGAAGTGGAATGAGTTGTGGCCACAGGTTTCAGGAGCCGTCAGTACGGGATGGTCCATTGTTGGTCCTATTCTCAGCACTCTAGGGGGTTGGTTTTCCAGTGAAGGGCCTGACGCCATCTCCGGTCTTCAGGCGGTGTGGGAGGACAAGTTTGGCTGGATTGGTGCCTGGGTCCAGGAGAACATGCCCCTTATTCGGGATACCATTGAAGTGGTCATGTTGCGGATAGAAGAGGTCACAAGTTTTGTGTTGACCGGCATAACTGCCTTTTGGGAATCTCATGGAGAGCAAGTCATGGCCATTGTGACGAGTGCTCTGGATATTTTGTGGACCCTGTTCGACGTCGGGTTGAGAAACATCTTTGACGTGGCTAAGCTAATTATGCAACTGATCACCGGCGACTGGGAAGGGGCAGGGGAGACGTTGAAGGGCATTGCTTCGCGGACCTGGGAAGGGGTGGAGACCATCTTTGGGGACGCCCTTTCGATTTTGGGCAACCTGGTAGACATTGGGCTGTCGGATGCTGTGCAGGCAGTGGTTGACTGGTATCAGGGCATGTTGGATGCAGGCAAGCACATAACCTCCGGTTTGAAGCAGGGGATACTCGACGGGATGTCCTCTGTCAAGGACGCCCTCGTCAATGCGGTCAACGATGCCATCGCAGCAGCCAAGGCAGCTTTGGGTATCAGCTCTCCGTCCGGAGTTTTCATGGGTATCGGAAGTCTGGCCATGCAGGGTTTGGCCCTGGGTATCACCGGTTCGGCCAACGTACCCGCTGCGGCGGCAGCGACGGCAGTGACCAATATGGCCCACACCACCAACAATTATCTGACCATGAATGTCCAGACCAGGGCTACCACGGAGACGGTCCGACAGGGGTTCGAGACGATGAGGGCGTTGGTATGAGTGATTGGAAGGTCATTGTCCCGGAGGCGACCACAAATTGCGTCTTAAACCCCAGCGCCGAGGCGACGGGCAACTACGCCGCCGTAGGGGGCGCGGTCACCAGAGTAACCACCTATTCGGCCTTTGGTCTCCGCTCTTATCGGGTTCAGACGGCAGCAGACAACCAGGGTGCTACGTTTACTCTGTCAGCCCTGGCCAACGCCATCCATTACGTGACCATGTGGGTGCGTGGCACTTTGCCTGCATCGTGGGATTGGTCGCTGGATAACGTCAACTGGCACGTACCGACTCTACTTGAGGCCATTGACGCCGATTGGGGTTTGTATGGCCATCAGTTCCCGGCGGCGGAGGCCAACGGTTCGACTACGTTGCGCGTCTATCAGAATGGGGCGGGGGCAGGAGATTTCTACCTGGATGCTATTCAGGTAGAGGCAAAGGGCTATTGGACGACCTATTGTGATGGGACGCAGGAGGGTTGTGAGTGGCTCACCGTGATGCACGCCTCGACCAGCAGTCGGTCGGGGCAATCCAGAGCCGGGGGCCGGGTGCGAGACTTGCAGGACGACTACGGCCTGGACATCGGCGGGATGATGGGCGTGGGGGCTCCGCCACAGAAAGTATGGGTTGATGAGTACGCCTTTTTGCCGGGCGGGGAGTTGGACAGCATCAAGATTCCTCCCCGGCCTTTTACTTTGACCGGCGTCGTTCGGGGTGTCAGTTATGCCGATTTACACAGTAAGCGGCAGGCCCTCACCTCGGTTCTCTCCCCGGATACGTACCCTAAACAGGATGATCGGCCACAGCCGGTTCGGTTACGGTACACGGGTTCGGCGGTTCAGAAGCAAATTGCCGCCCATTACGAGGGCGGGCTGGAGACGGCCATTCGGGTTGACGACCCGTGTTATTGGGAGCGGGTGAGCGTAAGGTTTCTGGCAGACGATCCGTTCTGGTACGAGGTGGGGGAGTCGGCGGCGGTGTTGGATTCGAGTGATAGCGCGACGTTCAGGATTGTGGCGGCCAGGCTGAGGAGTACGGGGCAGTGGAACGCCCTGGGGCCGCCGAACGTGGCGGGAACGTATACCCAAATCCTGGCGATAGCGGAAGACGACGTTTACGTTTATTTCGGCGGCGGCTTTTTGAACTTTGACAATATCCCCAACGCAGACTACATCGTTCGGTACAATAAACAGACGGGGGCCTGGTCCTCACTTGGTACGGGGATGAATGGGAACGTTTGGGCTCTCACACTGGCCCCTGACGGGACGCTATTTGCGGGAGGCTCGTTCACTCTGGCCGGGGGTGTCGCGGCGAACTACGTAGCCAGTTGGAACGGCGCAGCCTGGTCCCCTTTGGGGGTAGGAACGAACCATTTTGTCTTTGCCTTGGCTGTTGGGAATGATGGGTTGCTGTTTGTGGGGGGGCGGTTCACTCTGGCCGGGGGTGTCGCGGCGAACTACGTAGCCAGTTGGAACGGCGCAGCGTGGGCTGCCTTGGGTGCGGGTATGGACGATTGGGTTTACGACCTCGTTGTTGCCCCATCAGGGGCTTTGTTCGCAGGCGGACGGTTCACCGCAGCCGGAGGAGTAGGGGCAAGTCGCGTAGCCAGGTGGCTTGACGGGGCCTGGGCCGCGCTGGGTGCGGGGGTGGACAACACCGTGTGGGCTTTGGCCGTTACGGGCGCGGGTGTATTGTACGTTGGCGGCGAATTCCATAATGCGGGGGGGAGTGCAGCGCTCCACGTGGCGAAGTGGGATGGAGCCGCCTGGTTTACCCTCAGCTCAGGGGCTAGCGCAATAGTATACTCATTGGAGATCGGTCCCGATAGCGTCCTATTTGCCGGTGGCACGTTTTCGGTGGCAGGAGGCGTTGCCGTGCCGAGAATGGCCCGTTGGAACGGTGCATCCTGGGCGCACGTTGACATCAGCCTTCCTGGCCCTCCTGGTGTTATGGCTATCCATACCGGGTGTGCGGACCCGGTCATCTCACGGAATTATGATATCTGGGTTGGATTCGATACCACCGGCACTGGCTACTACGCCGGCCTGGTATCGGTATTAAACGATGGTACACAGGCTGCGTTCCCTCGGATTATCATTAGCAGGGGAGGTGGCACGAGTGCTACTGTGAACGAAGTCAGGAATGAGACGATTGGCCGGGAACTGCTTTACAGTTATAGTCTGTTGGACGGCGAGGAGTTGACTGTGGATTTACGCCCAACACAAAGGGATGTCGTGTCCAGTTTCTTCGGGGAGCGGTTCGATGCAGTTCTGCCCGATTCGGACCTTGGAGATTTCATATTGAGGCCGGGGAGTAACAATGTCACGTGCCTCATTGACGTGGCTGGAGGGCCGACGGTGGAGGTCGGCATGATATGGAAGAGTACCTACAAGAGTTTCTGATAGAAAGGGGAGTTCGTGAAGAAATTATTGGTTGCCGTCCTGGCGCTTTCTTTGCTTTCGTATCGAGGAGGGGCCGTGTCTGATTGGTCTGTTATTGTACCCGAGGCTACGGTAAATCTCATAGCCCATCCCAGCGTCGAGGCCGCCGATATCAGCGCGTTCACGGTCGTCAACATGGCTGTATTGGCCAGGTCGTCGGCCTATAGCAAGTGGGGGGCTTATTCGTTGAGCATCACGCCAGGCGGAGGGCCGAACAACACGGGGGCGTATTACCAGGTCACCGGTGCAGCGACGACGACCTACACTTTCTCCGTCTGGGTGCGTGGGGTAGTGGGCGATGCCTATAGGATACGGCTGATTGATGGTCTGGGGGTTACATTGGGCACGACGACCTTTACCGGCACCGGCGACTGGCAGTTGGTCGAGGTTACGGGCACGACTGCAGTTAACGTGACGGTACGCTGTACTTTGACCAAAGACGTTGCCGGGGGCGTGGTCTTTTATGCCGACGGCTGGCAACTGGAACAGAAGGGATATCGCACCACGTACTGTGACGGTGACCGGGAAGGTTGTGAGTGGCTCGGCCCGCCCCACGCCGCTACCAGCCAGAGGTCGGCGCTGTCCAGGGCGGGGGGGAGAATCAGAGACCTGCAAGACGACTACAGTCTGGATGTTGATGGCATGGAAGGAGTAGGGATGCCGGTTCAGCAGTTGAGCGTAGACAGATATGCCATTCTGCCGGGTGGTCAGGCAGGCAACGTCAAGACTGCATCTCGCGAGTTCGTCTTGACAGGGCACATCCACGGCGTTACATCTTTGGACTTCCACTCCAAACGGGGAGCGTTGCTCACTCTGTTCGAGTCGGAGGCGTACCCTGGCTCGCAGTCGGTAAGGTTCCGGTACGCCGGGGCGGAGGTGGAAAAGCAGATCTCTGCCTATTACGTGACGGGGCTGGAGGCGTCCATTTTGGCCACGGACCCCTGCTATCGGGAGAAGGTGGGGCTGCGGTTCATAGCACCCGACCCGTTTTGGCACGAAGTGGGGGAGTCCTCTCAGATGTTGGATGCAGAGGATACTCTCACCGTTCGCATCATCGCCGCCAGGCTCAAGAGTACGGGGCAATGGGATGGGTTGGGGCCTCCGGCAGCACCGGGGATAGCCGTCTACGCACAGGTCAGGGCCATTGCTATTGCCAAGGATGGTTCGGTTTACGTCGGTGGGGACTTCCAGAACTTTAACAACAACGCAAACGGTGACTACATCGTGCGTTGGGATCCGGCCACCGCCACCTGGTCTCCACTCAACACCGGGTTGGACGGGATCGTCGAGGCCATCGCCATCTCACCGAGCGGGCAGGTCTACATCGGCGGGCAGTTCACGGACATCGGCGGTGGGCCTGGGGGAACGTACAATCGAATCATCCGATGGGACCCGGTGACGTCCACCTGGGCGGCGTTAGGGGCGGGGCTTAACAATACGGTACTCTCTCTGGCTTTCGCCCACAACGGGGATTTGTACGTTGGCGGTTGGTTCACCGACCTGGCAGGTGGCGGGTTGGCCAATGCGCACTACGTTGCCAAGTGGAACGGCGCAGTGTGGTCGGCCTTGAACGTCGGGTTGAACCACATCGTCGAGGTCATTGCCGTCGCTCCCGATGGGCAGGTTTATTGTGGGGGGAACTTTAACGATGTCTGGGGAGGGCCTGGGGCGACGTACAACTACATTATTCGTTGGGACCCGGTGAACTCTGTGTGGGCGGCGTTGGGTTCCGGTCTGAACGGGATGGTGTACGCCCTGGCCGTTGGGGGAGATAACGTCGTCTTCGTGGGAGGCAATTTCACGGATGTCTTTGGGGGGCCGGGGGGGACGTACAATTACGTTGCTCAGTGGAACTGGTCATCCTGGGCCGCTTTGGGTAGCGGAACGAACGGCATCGTTCGGGCCTTGGCTATAGGGCCGGATGGGTTGTTGTACGCAGCCGGTCAGTTCACAGCAGCGGGCGGGTTGACGTTTATCGAGCGACTGGCAAAGTGGAACGGCTCGGCGTGGGCGGCGTTGGATGCAGAGATGCCGGGGCTGTTGACGGGATTGGCTATCGCCCTGGGGAAGTCCGATCCGGTTATCGTGGAGAACTATGACATTTTCGTTGGGTTCACCACGACGGGCACAGCCAAGCGAGCCGGCAAGGTCACAGTCATGAGCGAAGGCACAGCAAACGAGTTTCCCCGCATCGTAGTAAGCAGATCGGGTGGTACATCGGCCCGTCTGTTGGCCATCAGGAACCACACAACGGGCAAGGAGTTGTTGTTCAATTACAGTCTGCTGGATGAGGAGACGTTGACCATTAGTCTATCGCCGAATAAGAAGAGCGTGGTGTCCGGTTTCTTTGGACCCCGGCCGGAGGCCGTTTTGCACAACTGTGATTTCGGCGAGTTCGCTTTGCAACCGGAAGGCAACGAGATCACCGTTTTTGTCAACATCGTCGGCGCACCTACGATCACGGCCTACATGGTCTGGCAAGACACATACGTGGGACAGGACTGAGAAATGGCAGGGGACTACGAAATCTGGCTGACAACGGACTACGGCGTGAGGCTCGCTCTTCTGGACGACATTCTATGGTTCAGCGCCTCCCGCGACACGGGCAAAATCGGGTTTTTCGAGGGCCAATTCAGAAAAGCGTTCGATACGGACCTGGTTCATCCCGACTACATGATTCAGGTGTGGCGTGCTCCGACGGGGGAGCGGCTATCGCTGTGGCGGCCCTATTTCATCAGGAAGTGGCGGTTCGAGACTTCCGGCAGTGAGGAGTACTTGTCGGTGTCAGGCCCTTGTGTGAACGACCTTCTGCGGCGAAGGATCGTCGCGGCCTACGCCGGATCAAGCCAATCGGATAAGTCGGGTTACGCCGACGACATGATGAAGGCCATCGTGACTGAGGCCATGTCGAACAGTGCCGCGCCTGTGCCCGAAGCAGGCACGAGAGCCTGGCCCAACCTCTCCGTGGCCGTCAATCTCAGTGCGGGGCCTTTGTTAGTTGAGTCGTGCTCATTTGACGTTTTGTTGACGTCATCCGGGGGAGGAATTTTATCGGATATCGCCAAGGCAGCCAGGGAGGCGGGCACGGAGGTGTTCTTTGACGTCGTACCTAACGTAGTCGCCTCTAATAGTATCAGTTTCCAGTTCCGAACTTACACGGGGCAGCCGGGCATGGACGTTTCCAACAGGGTGGTCTTCGATAAGGAAATGGGTAATTTTGCGGACCCCTATTTGGAATATGACTTTTTGAACGAGGAAAACTACATCTACGCCGGTGGCCGGGGAGTTGGGGATGATAGGAATGTCCAGCAGGTTTATGACGCTGGGCGCTATGGGGTCAGCTGTTGGAATCGTTGTGAAGGATTTGCCGACGCCCGGGACCAGGAAGCTGCCAATGGTGTTCGTGAGGCCGGTAGGGCTGCCCTGGAAAGAGGCCGCCCCAAGGTGCGGGTAGGTGGCGCGCCTATTGATACAGAGGGGGCTCGATTCGGCAGGGATTGGGATTTCGGATATAGGGTGCGGGCCAGGTATCGTGAAATGGAATTTGTCAGTATCGTCAAGTCTATTATCATCGGCGTGGATGAGGGGGGGCGTGAGATTATCTTGACCAAGTTGGAGCGCGAAGAGTGAACGAACAGGACCTAGTACGCAAGATTGTAAGGTTGGAAAGCCGACTTGACGGCCTGGTCATGCCGGAGACAGGAGAAGCTAATGCTCTCACCGTGAAAAACACCAGTGGTGGGACTCGCGCCGTTGGCGACGTTGGTTATATTGATGCTGCCGGCGAGTTTAAGACAACCGCTACTGCTTACCTCAATGCAGCCTGGGCTGTTGTAGTGGTAGGTGGTGTTAATAATGCCGACATCTATGTGGCCCGGCGTGGACGTGTCACAATTACTCTCAACGGTAACTGTTCGGTAGGAGACTATCTATATACCAGTACAACGGCGGGTCGGGCACAACCTCAGTCGTATGTGCGGCCGGGGGTGTTTGGCGTTGCTTTGACTGCCAACGCCGGTGGTGCGGGCGGGACGTGCGAGGCATTGTTGCTATGTCATCGTAGGACGGTTTCTGCAGCGTTCGTGTCCGAGGGAAGTCGAATACACAATATGACCTATTCACGATGGTCAACGACCATTAATGCAGTCGCCGGGGCGGTAATTACGTACAACGTGCCGGTCACCGGGAACGAGGATTCGATTGTG
>Ga0315308_1000150_pt1 | contig 36667 bp, 46 predicted proteins | sample TDP3_MG_FD_203078 | JGI IMG/M metagenome (GOLD analysis project Ga0315308, IMG submission 203078) | Freshwater sediment microbial communities from Lake Towuti, South Sulawesi, Indonesia - TDP3 | ecosystem: Environmental > Aquatic > Freshwater > Lake > Sediment | place: Indonesia: South Sulawesi...
AGAAGCATTCTCAATTCTCTGATGCCACCTAGGCCTAAGGATTCCAACGCCACTTCTGCAGTCTGCGGTCTTTCCTGAGATGTTTCTTCAGCTCCTTGTAGTGCTTCTTGCAGAGATAGGCTCTTCTTGTTTCCACTGTCTTCAGTTTCGCCTCCGAAGCCATCTCGGCGGAGATCGACCGTATAGCCGCTTCAGTACAGCCTTCTACACTGCACATGACTCCCTTGTCTATCTTGCCCATCTTGAAATCAAGCCTGCTACTGGCCGTACAGTCAATCTCGTATATGATGCCATAGCAGTTTAAAGGCATAAATGGTTGGTTTTTTGTCTGTGTATTTCAAGTTGTAGTGGGTTGTTCGAAGTCTTGGGAGTTTTTTTGCTTTGTTCGTTTTTGGTCTGTGATGTTTCGTATGTGTTACTTAAGTCTGGTCCTTGGGGATGGCTGGTCTTGAGCTTTGCTGCGGTTATTGAAGCGTGGCTGGTCGAGGAGGATTGGGTCTCCTCAATGCTGTCTACATGGCGCTTGTAGTCTAGTTTGGAATTGTTAGAACAGGTCTGAACCTCTCAAAGAGCAGCAGTTCACAGAGGTTGAACCGCCCGTATGCAATTAGTAAATTGAGTGAATCCATTCGAGCTGGGCGCTCTTTAGGCATCCAGAACCCAAGGAAGCAGGGAGTATTGCAGTGTATTTGGTGAAGATATCCCCAAGGGATATTGACCCGAGGTAACCCATGGGTTAGAGGAATTTGTAGAGCACACTAGCGAAAAAACGGGTAGCCCACAGCAGCCTATTTGGAATCTCTTCTTCTCCCTGTCTACAGATCCCAGTGCCAACGAAATAAGTCAGCTCCGGGCTTTTTCGTCACCTGCGGATTCGGTCTCTGTTTTCCAAGAGAATTTCAAAGGCACTTCCTTCTTACGATAAAGATCCCATCTGCCTTCTACGAGTTTATAGATGATTTCCTCGTCTCCGTAGTGCTTTAGCAGCACTGTTGAAGGTAATGGTCTCGCTTTCGAGCAAATCTTCTTGAACTTCTCTGCGTCAGGCTCTTCGATTCCTTGACGCAAGAAGTCCCTTATCAGCTGGAATTCAACAATCATGTTATCGGGAAATCCCGTTGCGGCTTCTAGATCTTTGAGAACTGACAAAATGTCAGACTCGTCAGAAAATGAGTGTAGCAGGATCTTCACTTCAGTCCGCAATCTGTCCACGCAGACCTGGACTGACTGCAATACTTGGTCGTAGCAGTTGTTTCCTGTGATCTTTTCGTACAATCTACGTGATCCTTTCACGTCTATCTTGACGAGTGAGGCATGTCTGGTGAGATAGTCGACCTTGTTGCATAACACCCCGTTAGTAGAGAAAAGCGTCGTGACCCCTCGTGATTCGAGAATATCCATTATTTGTGCGGCTGCGACGGACACCAGAGTTACCTCCCCTCCTGTCAAGGTTACTATGTTGAACGGTTTCCAGCTCTCCATCTCGTCCAATACGTTACTTGCCGATAGAAGCCGAGAGTACGTTCTTAGAAATGGTAGCCGATGACAATAGTAGCACGACAAGTTGCATATTGAACAAAGTACCTTGAAGCCGTGCAGTTTCTTCTCTCCAAAGAAATGTTGAATATCGAGAAAGTAACCTCTTTCTATGCCGAGATAGGGAAAAAGTGAACTGTTCTCAAACACCGTATGATCGTTTAATGACCCAGCTCTGGCATTCTTCGAATCTTGGTGCGTCAATGAGCCACCTGCCTTGAGTGATTCTGATTGACGGCAATAAGGACTACTCTTCCAGGGGCGAATATCGACCCAGAATCTATCCGCATTTCTTCGAAGGGCGTATGCTAGAGTTCACAATTCCTTATTAGGATGGAGCTAGGCAATTCGTTCGGAAGAAGAAACCTCGCTGAGATTGACAGGAGACGAGAAGCCCGAAGACACGGGTTGAACAGTTTGTCTGAGGTATCTTGGGAAACGATCTACGGGAGAGAAAAGGGACGGCGGGGTGTAATCCTCAGTCCCAGACAGTCAGTGGTTGACTTTCTTCCCATTCTGAGGAAGTCAAATGTACGTAGAATTTTAGATCTAGGTTGTGGGACTGGCGCGAACGCCTTATTCCTCGCCAAGAAAGGTTTCTTTGTGATCGGGGTGGACATCTCAGCCAGTGCCCTACAAGAAACTCAACAACTCCTTACAGCTGAGCACATCGAGAATGTCGTTCTTGTCGTGAAGGATATGAAAGCTCTGCCTTTCCCCGATGAGCACTTTGATGCCGTAGTTAGTATCAACGTTATTCACCACGCGAGACTTTCGGAGATCAACCAGACGGTGGATGAGATTTACAGGGTCCTACGTGGCAATGGAGTGGGGGTAGTGACTGTGGATTCTGATACCGACTACAAGTTTGGACAAGGAACGAAATTGGAAGAGAAGACTTACGAACTGACGATACCGCATCGAGAGAAGGGCATCATACATCACTTCTTCAGCGAGCGCGAGGCAAGGCTTCTCTTCAGACATTTTGAAATCACTAATATTAAGCTAGTCAGTCAAGATGTTCGCGGTCGAAAGAACTGCCACTGGGAAGTGGCGTTCGCAAAACGCGGCTGATCTGCTTCCGGTACGCCCTGGAATTGGCAATCAGAGATGAACAAAGAGGCCGTTGAGCTTCAAAGAAGCCTCATTCTGTATGCTAAGGGCTACGGCAAGGTAGATTCTAGTGCAAATAGCGCGATGGCAAACGTGAAGCAGACAACCTTGACGGGCTATCAGCTAGAGAGACTGAAGCTGATCTACCAGGCAGCGTTGGAATCACCGTTTTGGAGGAGGAAGATAGGATCTGTTGGCCGTATTCGCCGACTAGAGGATATCGAGAGAATTCCAATCACATGCAGAAATGAGATAGATGAAATCACTTTCAGCGGGAGATTTCATGAATTGATTGCAGGAAATGAGCATCAAGCAGTGCACAGGATCACATCAGGCGGAATAGGACATAAAGCAAAGTTCGTTACTGTCATGACTGAAAGAGAATACCGCTTTCACCTGGCAGATATCATCAGAATGTTTTCAGCAAATGCGATAGCTCCAGGTCAGTGTTTGGTCAATACTCTTCCGGGTAGGCATGCTACACCGGAATGGGTTGTTGGTACGATAAGCGAGATGCATGGAAACTCAAGTGAATATGTCAATGATCACATCGCAGGAACTGTTCTTTGCGATGCAGCGGACCGTTACGGACTGCGTTTCGTTTCAACTGGACTCCCTTTGGCTGCCTACAAAACGTCCGCTGAGCTGGCCAGGCAACAGTCCGAACGATTGATGACGATCATTGAGAAATGCAGACCTTCCGTATTAGCAACATCCCCAAATCTGCTGGAAAATGCTATCTTACCATATATGGTTCGGAAAAGCATGACTTTGGAGAGCCTCGGGGTAAGTAAGGTATTGTCAGCAGGGTCTGCACTAGCACCCGAAATACTCCATGCCCTTGAATCACAAGGAGCAGATGTTGTTTCTTGGCTAGAGTCAGGAGAGGTGTGTACAATTGCTTACAATGCCCCTGAAGGACGTTCACGACTTCTTCCCACCCATTTTACTAATCTTTTTGAGATTGTTGACGAAAATGGCAAACATGTTCCGTTAGGTCAAAAAGGCAGGATTCTCGCAACAAGGCTCTTGACTGCTACGCAACCACTCATCCGATTTGACCTGGAGGATGAGGCTTCATTTGTAACCCACCTTGGCAGGATTTTCTTCGACAGCAATTATGGACGTGTCTCGAAGAGCTGAACTTTCCCTATCTCACAGTAAGAATCAAACCGTCAGATGCAGCGCAGACACGAACGCCAGTTTTACTCTGAATCCATTTGGCTTCTGTTGCAGGTCTTCTCATACTCCTGCCAAAGTGACTAATGATTGCGAGCTTGGGGCGGACCTCACCTATCAAGCGTGCCGCCACTCTTGTATTCATTTGCCTTGGGGCGTCGCAATTATCTGGCCTCACAACATTCAATACCAAGACGTGTGAACCTTCGTGCCAGTCGCGAAGCTCTGCGAAATATTCTGTGTCCGAGACATAAGAAACCTGTTTTGACCCCTTCAGCACGAAACCCACATTCCCTCTGTAATGCTTAGCTTCAGCGGCCATGATCTTGACCCTGCCAACTCTAGTCTGTTCTCCCGTGTTCAAAGGAACTATGCGCTTTAGTGTCTTGAGATAGTGAGCCAGCACGGTTGAGCTAGCAAGATCTTTCAAGGTTCGTTCACTTAGTACCAGGCAGCCTGCACGGCGTCGATAGCCTTTCGTGATAGCAGCGATCAAGACTGGCAGATCATTCATATGATCGATGTGTGAGTGTGAGACCAGCATAGCCTGTACTCTTCCGAGGTCAAAGCCACATTCTCTCGCCCGAACAGAAGCCCCTGGTCCCGGGTCTATGTGAAGAACGGCACTGTCAAGTTCCACCAGAAGCCCTCCCGTGGCTCGGTTCTGCTTTGCGATTGCAAATGTTCCTGCTCCAGTACCGAGAAAGGTTAACTTGCAAGAATGCCTTCTTTCGTGAAGCATCTTCTCAGAGGTTCCCCCCATATGAATGTGTTAACATTGCCAGGATCACACTAAGTTTCAACGTTCTCTTTGGATGACTCCCATTCCAAATCGAAAATGTCTGAAAGCGCCTCGTATAGGCCATCATTTCCCTTCGATATTTTTAGGTAACTGTTCAGGAATCTGCCTTGGCTCATGTATGAAAAATAGCCGACCTTGTCGAATAACACGAAACGCCAAGCGGGGACGGACCAGTAATATCTGACTTCTATGTCCAAGTGGGTCAGACTCTTCAGATTCTTGATACTCCCTGCAGACGCTAGGATCTGGCTCCTAACCATTTCATCCGAAACGCTCCTGCTCCTCGCTCGTAATGGGATAAACTTCGAGTTGGGATGAAGAAGAAGAATCCTCACTTTTCCCTTCCAGCTCACAGGCAAGTCGAGAAGCTTCCGGTAAACGATAGACCTCTCACTGTCCAAAATGCGCGTACCAGTAGTCATCATCATGCGGACGGTTGTGGACGATCCGAAATGTTCTAGCCACTTGGTGTCCTCAGATGGTAGAACAGTCTGGAGTTTGGAGAGCCTAAGAACTTTCATGTACCCCCCTAACAACAGTATCAAACCATAGCCTAGAAAAGATGACAAGGCAACCACCGCGATTGTCACGCCTAGAAGAATGTCGTTTGATGTGAGCCAACGCACAATCAGCCCTCCAAGGATCGACACCGCAAGACCTGCAACTATCTGTTTAGGTTCGAGTGTCAAATCATATCACAATGATAGGGTCTCTCTTCTGACACATCTCGTATTGGTTCGACATTCGTTCTTAAGGGCTTGGACGACGTAACTGCAAAGGCTCCTCTTCGGCCAAGTGCATCTTTGAGAAGCCTGTAACTCCCAACAAGATCCGCCATAGTTCCAACTATCTCGAATGTCAACCACTTATCATAACGAATCTCCCTCAGACACTGAAGAACCTTTGCAAAATCTATTTCTCCCCTACCTAGCGGAAGGTGAGTTCGCTTTCGGTAGTCTCCGTATCGCATTGCATCATGCACATGAGCATCAATGAGTCGAGAAGCAAAAGTTCTAATGGCTACCAAAGGATCGAACCCAGCTTGATGTAGATGGCCGATTTCAACTACTATCTTTAAGCTCCCGATTTTGTTCACGAAATTTCTGAACTCTGAAATCCCGGTGACGATAAACGGTCGATAGCAATACGACTCTAATGCGAGATCCAGGCCTTGGGCATCTGCATGATCTTTCAGCTCCTTGGCGAACTGCATAAATCCAGCTTGAGCTTCAAATGCGGCTTTTTCTGTTGTTGGCGCCTTCCACTTCGGCGGATGAAAAGAGAAACTTGAAGAATCCAATTCTGTGCCAATTTCGATTGCTTTATGCATGATTCGATAAATCTTTCGGGTCGCTCTAAGTCCCACGAACGCTTCCGCATCTGTTTCAAAGTCAGAGTGGACATTTGCCGTCAGTCCAAGATTGTCCAATATCTTCCTGAGTTCTGCAATATGCTCTGTTGATTTCGGAAGACTATGCATCTCGAACTGAATACCGTCAAATCCTACTTTCCTCAATTCGACCAAAGCATTCAGGCCTTTACCGCATAGAACGGCAAACGGAAATTGCCGTGTCGAGTATTTTACCGCTATTTTCAAGCTTACAACCTTGACTAGTAAGAGCTGCGTGACCATTGTAAATGTTGCTCGTATCAGGATCTTGGCCCTCGATAGCGCACGGGTTAGAAAGGATTCGCGCGCAATGCTAGTCCAACTCCTCAGAGGCTACTACCTCGGGGTATCTCCGACTGACGTTACGTTCACCAATCGCCTTGGGATGGACAAATTGGATGGACGAAGCCAATGCATTTAAGTATTGAACATTAACGATAACAACTATGTCGTTCGGATTGCAGATCATAACGTGACGACTAATGAAAGAAGTGGAAACGGTATCTCCACTCTCCACTGAAGTTTCCCCTCAACGCTACGGTTTTGATACTGCCTCTGCGGTCTGTCTATCCACCTACATCTCGGACTCTTGTTCTCGAGGCCGTCTATTTGAACAGGCCACCTATGAACTCAAAAACTTTGAGTCATTCGTTGATAGATTCGGAGAAGACTCCCTAAGTACGCTGCCTATTCCACCGTATCTCGACCGCAGAACGATGATTGCACTCTTCCAAAAGCGACTGAAGGAATGGTTGACGAAATACGAAAAAATGTTCGAGGCTACGGATCATAAAGATAGGAAGCCTCTCAAGGAGATGGCCTTGAGGGCTAGGAGTGAGGGGCAAGACGGGTTTGAGAAAACTATTGAATACCTAAAGAAGGAAGATCATTTTCCGCCCATTCTATGGATAGAGACTGGAAGAGCAAGACAAGCTTATCTCGATAGCCTTGAGTTCATGATTAAACGGATCGAAAACTGGTTCAGACTAGCTCCAAAAGCTCCGAGCGATAGGATGCGCAGAAATAGACTGGTTCAAGCCATGATCGGACCGCATCTTCAGCTTTTCAAGGCATTCGGAGAGAGCATGAGCCAATTCTTCAAATTGCTGCTATTCATTGAAGTGTGGAGCTGTCGCAATGAATCAGAGCTATTTTCAGATAGACCCTGGACGTTTGAGAAAGTTGATAGTGAGGCTTTCGAAGAGGTATACACTGGCCTCCACGAAAGCCTATCCATTCTAAGACAGAGCTACTTCCAAATCGCAGGTGGCAAACTTCCAACTATTGAGTTCACTCGCCCTCTTCCTTGGGCGATGAGGGAACTAGCGAAAATCGTCTGATAGACAATTGCCTGCGCACAAATCAGTTTTTCGAAACCGCTGCACCGCATTTCCTGACGCCTCCATATTGATCCATCATGTGCTTGATGAGAAAGAGTTTCTCAAGAAAATAGAATTCTTCGTAGGCACAGTAACAAGATATGGCATTACCGTTGAGATTTTGCCAAAAGCATCAGGTGAAATCGACCGACGTTTGAGAAAAACAAGTGAGCTGGCTGCTTTGGTTCTGAATGGCTTTCGGGAATCCATCGAGAAAGCGGCGAAAGCAGAAGTCACCAAGATAGCAGTAGATACGCGTGCTTTGAACCTAATCGAGCAGGCGATGGAATCAATGGCACAAGATCCGTTTTCACACGTTCCGAGTGAATTCAGGTCTCGATATCGAGAGCCGCGCGCACTATATCGCGACGCGATTGATAAAATTCGTTTTGTTGAAGCTACACTTTTGCTAGAACTATACGAAACACTGGAGTCGGAAAAGAACATGTTTCTAGGCGAATTGTTCAAGAAACTAGAAGATGAAATTACGGCCCTCTATAGCAGTCTCACTGACAGATACGACAATCTCAAATTGAAGCTAAGCGCAAGGCCGCTTAAGTCGGACGAACTCCTTGAAGCTGATGCTAGATTAACTCAGTGTCTTAGCATAGACTGCCGGGTCATGGATCCCGACGACATAGATCTGCTCCGCGAAGCCGTGTGCCGCATGTTCAAGATCAATTGTTGGAGCGCTGTCGTATCGACAGACTATAAGCACATGATTCAGAATAGGAAATTGATCTCGAAATACACGATGCTAGATGTATGTGACCCTTTGTACCTTCTCTCTCATCTTGAGGAAAGGATCGGATGTGGTTCTTCCCCGGCCGATGAGGCCAAGAAGAAAGGCGTAACATACGAGAAATTTGTCAAGTTCCCAATGACTCGGGGAGTTGTTTAGCGCGGGAACATGGTCTTACTCGGGAAGAAGTGGACGTAGGATGGAGGTTTGGAGTCCATGTTCTTCGTCATTTATTAGGAACGCGATTTCTACTGGAAGTCTGCTGTGCTGAAGAAACTGTTGAGGTTGCTATGTTTGTTGTTTGTTGGCTACTGGTTTGATGAGGAGCTTCTTTCCTTTGGGGTCTATGATGACTTGAACTGGGGTGGATGTTTCTGTTTTGAAGGGGAAGGCGCTGTCTTCCGCTAAACCTGGGCAGCGATTCAGAGACTTGGTGTTTAGAGCTGAGAAAACGAATAGGCAAAGAAGTCTCCTAGGAAATGGGATAGCCCTGGCAGCTTTCAAGCGCGCTTTATGCACGTGCTCACCATCTGTGAGAGGCTCGGCATAAGCAAACGCTCAAAACGTGGCATTCTTTCGTCGCATGCAAGGAAATGAGGTGCGGCTTCACATTACAATATTACTTCTTGCTCTCTACAATTCCTCTAGCCCAACCAGCAGCCCGCTCTAGTTCTCCCTGTTTCAGCGGCCCGTCATTGCGCTCTACGATGAAGCCCTCAGGCACCGCCGCCAGATAGCCGCCTTTACCTTTCAAACTGTCCGCGATACGCCCAGCGGCATAGCCGAAGACTTTGGCCAGAATCATGCTTATCCTTGTGTCGAATGAGGTGACACCGATATTTCTAAGAGCATTTGCAGGGATCTTGCTGAGGAACTCTTTGATAGCCGGCGTTGGCCTGCCCCCATGAGTAGGCGAGCCAACTATGAGAAGGTTGATAGATTCCAATTCAGAGGGATTCGCCTCGCCCGCCCGAAGCACCTTGACCCCATCGGATGGCGTAATAGCTCCAGCAATGGCTCTCGCGATTCTCTCCGTGTTTCCGTAGACTGAGTCGTATACTATTAGAACCTTCATTGGAGACCCCCGCTCAATTCTTGATTACCCATCGGTACTGTACGAGTCCCTGAGTTCTATTTGCTGGTGGCACCTATCGCTGCGAATTTCGCTGCTCAAGGTAGACGCGTGCTAGTCCTACCGTCAACTGTAGTCGATTATGAGGTAGTCAGAAAACTGGCATCAAGCTATGGACTCGGCGAAGAAGTATTCAGAGATCAGATCATACTTCTTGCACATGGAAGAGGCCTTCACTCTGACGACGCCCAGCCGAACGTCATACAGCTGAAAGGAGTTGACGCAGCAGAGGATTTCCGCAGTACCGTTCAGGCTCTCAGTTCGCTTGAACGAGGAAAGGACCAACCCCTGCTTGCATGTGTCTCCTTGGAGTCGGCAGTCGCCCTGTATGATGAGGTTCAATGCAGAAAACTCTTGGACCTAGGCGCATCATACGCAAGACAAGTCACTACTACTATTGCATGGAAGACGTGGCCCAGACGGTTTGGTTGACAAAGTTAGCTCTGCAGTCGACTTCTACTTGAAGCTCACCAGAGAGCATGGCTCGCTGCTGCTCTACGGTATAAAGCCCAGAACACCTCTTTACGCTCTGGAGACCGATACGTCGAAGGGCTATCTGACCCCGAAGTTGACGCCAATCATCTAGCAAAGGTGACAGAGAGCATAAAAGATCAAGCCTCTAGGTGAAACTCGTGGCCGAAGCTACCAAGTTCAGAAAAGCGATGCTTCAAGCAACTGATGAGGGGCTAGCGATCTTTGGCGAAAGCGTAGGTCGCGCAGTCTATTACCATGTAGAACAGAGCTATCGCGTTAAACCTGAGGAGATTCCAAAGAAACTTAAGGCATTCCATAATGCCTTAGAAAGCATATTCGGTGCAGGCGCCATCGTCCTCGAGAAGAGAATCGCCAGAAACCTCTACAACAGCCTCGCTTTGAACTTCACAGAGCATGAGAACTGGACACTGGTCAACTACGCTAACCACGCCCAGAAAATCTCTAAGAGAATTAAGTAACGATTGACCGTCTAAAGAAGTGCGTCCAGTTCAGACAACCCAGCAAGCTTTCTGAGGCCCTTTTCCAATGTTTCCCCTAGTCCAGCTTTGGCTCACACTGCCCCTTCTGGCCTGGGCTCAATGTGCGTTCTTCAGCTCTGCTAACTGACTGACCAGGTAAAGTAACAACGCAGTCAAGCTTGCCCTTGAGCTCTCTGAGGGCTTTGTGATGTGCAAATAGGGTGGAGAGGAACATGCCTTCCGTCTTGACAGGGAAGCAGCCTGCGCCTGCAGCTGACGCGTATCTTCGGCATTCATTCATCAGATCTTCGAAGATTGCGCGTTCGTCGACGCGTAGGACATCTTGGAATCTTTGCCAGCGTTTCAGCTCTTCTTCAAGCATTATCCGATATGACGGGATGGTTCTACCCATCTTCCCTATTCTCCAGGGCCAGTCTTAGCGCCAGGTATGCTCTTAGGACGGGGAACATGGTTTCGCTCGTCAGAAGATGCGAGGTGACGGACTTGGATCCCATACTTTCGCCTCATCCATCAAGCTGTCTAGTGGACAGATATATGCGGTGAAGGGTGATTCGAAGACTCGGGGTCAGCGCAAAGTAATACTATCCCTAGGCGCACTAGGCGAAGTACGAGTTGAGCATTTTCGTTGACCTGACCGGGTGCGCTGAAGGACTCTTTCTGTTCTTATGACTTATCGAATGGAGATGCTTGGGCTGTGTGGTCTATGAAGCGGAACGAATCGCATGCACCTAGAGGATCAAGCGTCTTTTTTGGGCCTGTCAAGTTGAGGTTACGGAAGGTTCGCGCTAAGTGGAGGCGTAAGCTGCCTGACGGGCCGGTTCTGGTTCGGAGGGAGTACCCTCGTGCGACGCTTTCTGTTCCGTCGTCGCTTGACGTGTCAGATCTTGTTGGAAAGTATTTTCATGTGAGGCGGAACGGCGACAAGATCATCTTCGAACGGGCCGAGTAGGGACTTGCAGGAATCCTGGTAGAAGAAATATCCCTAGACTAAGCACGCAGGAAGAAACAAAAGCGACATAGTAAGTAGCAATTAGCGGGTGATTTGTAATGTCAGCAAAAGAAACTAAGGCACTCGAACGTCGTTTGTATGAGGAGTACAACAAGGGGAAGGCAGCAGTCCTGGCCGTAATAGACGAGTTATACGCGACTGACACCATCCAACACACCAGCACTGGCCAGGAGATACGCGGCATCGAGAACTACAAACAACATGTCAGCGAGTTCAGTAGCGCTTTTCCCGACCTTCAGTTCACCATTGATGACATGGTTGCCGAAGGAGACAAGGTAGCGTTGCGCGTTACAGCGACTGGCACAAACAATGGTGCATTTAGGGGAATCCCTCCTACCAACAAGAAGGTGACGGTGTCGATGATCCAGATTGACCGCATCGTCGGGGGCAAGTTCGTGGAAGGCTGGTCAAGGTATGATACTTTAGGCTTGATGCAGCAACTCGGCCTTATACCCACGCCGGGGAAGGGACGATAACCTCAACTTATTGATCAGCTTCCCCTTCTTTTTCTGTTACGTCAATAGCTAGCTGTTCCACTGCAGTTCGCTGTCGCTCCGCTCCAGCTCCCTCCCGACCCTCCACCCCGTTCCTGTCGCGTGTTGGAGCTCTTAGACAAGAGGGAGGCATCCCCTCGCCTAAACACCCATAGCGGACGGTCTGAGGCACCTTTCTGTCTATCTGCTTCATATTCGGGGCACTTCGGAATTGTCTCCTAGTGGCTTGTTGGGGCCAAAGAGTGTTTTCCCGTAAGGTTTCTTGCTCCCCCCAAGTCCGCTTTCCCAGTTTCAAACGATAGAAGACTCCGAGCGTTCTTTATCGTTCGGCTTTCAACAGGAGCGAACGACCCATCAGTGCTGAGGTCAGGAAGCTTACAGAGCGTATCCTTTCCGCAGTCGAGGAGTTGGAGGAGAAGTATCGGGCCTTGTGCCTCAAGGCTGGAAACGCCAACATGAGGATCTACCAGATCCTGAGAGACGACGGACCTTTGCACTTCTACGAGTTGACCATGCGAAGCGGCTTGTCAAGAAGCACGGTTCACGTAGCCTTGACCGTGCTTAGAGGGGTCGGGCTAGTTGAGAAGGACGAGAAGACTGACGAGTGGAGGGCGGTTTAGTTCGGAAAATCGAACTATGTATTTCATGTTTTCGGCGAAGGCAGATATGGTGAGTTCGGTGCGGGCGCGCTTCTTCTGGTGCACAGATTTGCGTGAGGATTTGAGGAGTGGAGATAGATGCCTCTGAAGCTGAAGTCGTTCGAGGACTTCAGGCATCTGACTGAAGGTAGCTCGGTGTTCCTCTACCGGATTCAGGAGTCTGGTGAGGGCGGGTACAGAGCGGTCTTGACGACAAGCCAATACGTCGTCGAGCTCGATCTTCAAGAGAAAGCGCTCGGTGACTTGAGGCGTTGGCTGGCCGCGAAGGGCGCGGTTGAGACTGAGGGGTTCGTGGAGCTCTCCGAGGTTCTGAGAAGATGATGAAGCCACGGGCGCGTAGGGATCAGAGGGTTCACCAGCTGCGTGCAGGCGGAGAAGCGTTGAGGGGCGAAGAAAACTCTTCAGACCTCTATCGCGGTGAGAACGGCAAAGATGGATCCCAGCCCATTGTGGATACGCTTCTAGCCAGGATCGAGCGATGCCTAGCTATTCTTCGAGAGCTGAAGGGCGGCTAGTCGCCGTCGAAAGCTGAGGGCATCGAGAAGCGTGCACAATTCCGTGAAGAGCCCTGACATTTTGACCCGTGACCTAGAGGAAGCCCAAGATGCCTAGTCGCGGCTTTCGGCTGAGTCACCTTCAGATGGAGCACATCTACGATGTTGCCTCCGACCTACAAGCTAATCCTAACCAGGTTGTGAAGTCTCTGGTTCATCTTGGGCTGGAGATCTGGAGGCGGCTGACCGAAAACCAGCGCAGACGAGTCTTGGCGACTACGGGCTTACGGTACGGTGACGAGAGGATCCTGCGCAGGTATTCACGCATCCAACAGAAGATTGAGTCACTTCGCCACGATGAGGAACTCGGCGCCCGACTTGGATTCACATTGCCCACACATACCAAGGAGTCGATTCGACGCCTAGCAAAGCGGACCCGAACCAGCATGAGCGAAATCGCCAGAGAGAAACTGAGAACATGAAGTTCCAGATATCCAAGGACTTGGCGTTACCTAGGGAAGCTGTCACTTGGGTGTTCGCGTTTCTAGCCAAGAGAGGTGCCGGCAAGACCTATTGCTCCGCTGTGCTTGCGGAGGAGATGTTGAAGGGCAACATTCCCATCGTTGTCATAGATGGTATTGGGTGCTGGTGGGGGCTTAGAGTCGGCAAGAATGGCGAGGGGCCAGGGTTGCCGATCGTTGTGTTTGGTGGGGAGCATGGCGATCTTCCGTTGGTCCCTGAGAAGGCTAAGGCTGTTGCCAAGGCTGTGGTTGAGGCCAACATCTCAGTTGTACTGGATCTCAGCGCCTTGTCGAAGAGGCAGAGTCGCCTGGTTGTCACGGACTTTCTGGACGAGCTCTACAGGTTGAACCGAGTTGAGAGGCATGTCTTCATAGAGGAGACTGACATGTACGCGCCTCAACGAACCATAGGACCAGAAATGGCCACTTGCCTGAGCTCTGTGGACAACTTCGTTCGGCGAGGCGGGAATCATAATCTTGGCTGCTCGATGATTACGCAGCGGTCGGCGGTTCTGAACAAGGACATCCTCACGCAGTCGGACTGCTTGGTGGTTCTTAGGACCTTGGCGCCTCAAGACAAGAAGGCTATTCAGCTCTGGGTGGAAGAGCAGACAGATGAAGACCGGCGGAAACTCAAAGAATGGTACGACTCGCTCAAGGAGTTGAGGAACGGCGAGGCTTGGGTCTGGCATCCGGAGAAACCCACAACCTACAGGAAGATCATGTTTAGGGAACGTGAAACTTTTCACGCTACGAGAACCTTCCTGCTCTCGCCGAAAGCTGCAACAATCAAGCTGATGGATGTCAACGAGTTCATCGAGAAGTTCAGGACTGTGTTCGAGCCCAAGCCTAAGCCAGTACCCGAACCACCCGTACGATCCATCCGTACTATTGAACCGCCACAGCCATCTACAGCAACCGTTAGCCATCCACCAATATCTACGTATATACGTAAGTCTACACCTGCGTCTATACCTAGAGATTCCATACAAAAGATCACACCGCGAGAATCAGATACCATTAGGACCCAACAGGTCCTGCCCAACATCATCCTAGAGAAGATCAAACCAACAGCCCAACTTCCTGCCGACCTTCTCGAGAACCCTCCAACACCCCTAGCCCGGGTCCTAGTTGTTCTGACCAACCATGAAGGAAGAGACGATCGCTGGACCGGCAGCAAAATCAAGAGAGCCATACAGGACCATGCTTGGTCTGAGGACGGCGTCGACGAAGCCATAGACGAGCTCGTCCGCTGGGAGATCCTTCGCAAACAATCGAACAATTACCTACGTTTCTACCGCGAACGGGTCCGGGTCGCTGAACGCAACTACCTGACTCAGCCAATATGACTGGGAAGATGATCGAGCTCTGGCTTCAACTGGAGCTGGGGAACCCTTACCCTTACGCCTTCAAGGAGATGGCTACTAGATGGCATGCCATCTGTTAGATGGCAGGTCTGAAGCGTGATCAAGAAGAAGATCTTCAGGATTCCGTTGGCTTTGGCTGCGGAGTTCGAGAAGGCCTGTACCCTCATGGGTTTAAGGGAGCGGGAAGCCGCCGAGGAGGCCATCAAAGACTGGCTTAGAAAGAACCAGGGACAGGCTTCGCTTGAAAGCTACTTGAAGCAAGGGTCCTCGAAACCTGTAATCTTCCAGAACATCACGCTGCAGAAGATCCAGATCACCATAGTCAAAAGCGAACTGGAACGGCTCATCCAAGTCTACCAGACCTGCCAGCCAGAACTGAAAACAGAGATCCTCAAAGAGCTGCAGAGGGTCCTCTCACCAGCCATCCACCTCTACAACGAAACACAGGACCATGAGCTTGGAGAACTTCTAGCCAAAGCGGAGGCGCATCTCAGGTGATTTGGGTTCTGGAGCCTAGGTCGAGTGTGGGAGCTGAGCACCATACTATAAGTATGGATTAATGAAAATGACTTGTTGGTGTGTTGGCTTGGGGGGAGTCTCTCACGACATATTATGATACGCTACAGACGCCCGACTACTCGCCGCTCATTGTTCATTTTACAAAAGACAAGGATATGGTAATGGCGAAAATTGTTGAAGAAGACCATCCATTGTTTGCCATCAGGAAAGCGCCCGCACGGGATAGGCTGATCTCCATTCTGAAAACGAGAATTATACACGCCTCCCCGATGCCCTTCCTGCCTAGACACCCAAGTGCCGTCAGTTTCACAGAGTGCATTTGGGACGCCTTGGCGAGACTCGCAGAACAGTACAGTTCATACGGTGTTGTGTTCTCGAAACACCTGATCTTTGCCAGAGGCGGCGGTCCTGCCCTTTACATGAGGGGCGATGCTGTGAAACGATTGGCAGAAAACATACCGGTCTCGATTGAGCCGTTCATAGCCCCATTCGACCCGGAGGCGGTGCTCAAGCCCGGCGTTCCGCTAGATTACCTTCAGGAGAGAGAGTGGCGCCTGCCCTCCTCGCTCGCTTTCGAATATAGCGACCTCCAATACGTTCTGGTGGAATCAATCGAAGACGCGAGATGGGTCGTCCATCAAATAGGCGCCCAACGATTGCCAGAGGAGAAACTGATTCCCATGGAAGTCTATCGGAACATCAGAAGAGCTTGGGGAGGCTAGTCATGGTAACATATCATCGAACCCAGTACCGGATAGCGGAACTCCTTCGGTGGGAAAGGAAGAATCAGCTGATCCTGCAGCCCAAGTTTCAACGTCGCAAAGCATGGGAGGAAAAAGCTCGCTCTTACCTAATCGACACAGTCGTGCGGAACTTACCAATGCCAAAGATCTTCCTCCGGAAAATCGTCCACCCCAAGACAAGACTCACGGCTTACGAGGTCGTGGACGGGCAACAGCGACTGGGTGCGATAATTGATTTCTATAAGGGGGATTTAGTACTAAGCAAGCGCCATAATCCGGAGCTTGGCGACGTTACGTTTGACGGGCTACCCGACCCAGTCCAACGCGTATTCCTTCGGTACGAACTATCCACTGAAATCATGGAGGACGCCACGGACTCGGAAGTTTGGGGAATGTTCGAGAGGCTGAACCAGTACACCTTGACGCTGAATCGCCAAGAGAAACTAAACGCTGAATGGTTTGGTTATTTCAAACAGACCGCCTACAAGCTCGCAGCTGAACAATCATCCCTCGACGCTTGGAAGAACCTTAGGGTCTTTGGTGACCGGCAAATCGCACGAATGAAAGAGGTGGAGTTGACCTCTGACGTTTTGGTGGCAATCGTCGACGGCATATCGGACATAACCTACATACAAGAAGCCTATGGCAAATATGACGCTGAGTTCCCGAGACGCGACGAAGCGGCCGACTCGTTTCGGAAGTCGCTGAGATTTATCTCGACTCGACTGCCAGAGGCAGTGCGAGACACAAGATTCAGAAGAAAAGCGTGGTTCTACAGTCTCATGGTGGCAATGGCGGATGCACTGGTAGGCATTGTCAAAGGCCAAGGTCCCGGAAGACTCTGTCCTGAGGGCGAAATTCGAGAGAGAATGTTCGCCATGGACACCGCCCTAAGAACGATACCCCCTCCCCCTGGCTTGGCGAAACTACATGAAGCATTGTCAAGGGCAACAAGTCACGTTCCTGAGCGCAATGTTCGCCATGATCACTTCTTTGCAATGCTCACTCTTTCTGGAAGCTCTTGGCGCGAAAGATGGAGGCAGATGACCTCTGGTGGTTGAAATGGAGGTGCGAAGGCATTCGCCACTGCCTATAGGATGGACTCAGTAAGCGAGTTGCTCCAGAGCTGCGCGACTCATGACACGCCTCGCCGTGCGCTGCTTGACGCGCTTCGGCGATGCGCGAATTCTATGCCTGACCTGTCCTGCAAAGCAGACGTCGTCATCGAGGGACTCGCCAAGGCGGAAGACCTGCCTTGGGTGATTGCAACTGTCTATAGCCGGCTTCGCCAGCGGGAGAACACCCTGCCCGACGGGACCGTGTTCACTCCGCCTTGGCTAGCAAGTGAAGTTGTCAAGCGTCTGTTACCAGGACTAACGGTAGTTGACTTGGGGGCGGGTTCCGGGATGCTTACACTCGCGGCCGCTAGAATGGGCTTTCAAGTGGTTGCGATCGAAGAGGATACAGAGCTAGCGACGATCTTGGATGCGCTAGCGAGGATTATGAAACTACGAAGGCGAATCGAGTTGCGCATAGGTGACGCGCTTTCCTATACTCGCCGCTCAGAGGGGCAGATAATGGCAAACCCGCCTTACACTAGGCACCATTCAATCCCTATGGAGCGGAAACGTGCGCTAGCAAGACTAGTGCGAAAATTCGAGGTGCCCTTGCCGTTGACGACAGGCCACTATGGTTACTTCATGGCTTATGCATGGAGCAATGAATGGTCGAAGCGCGAGGTTCTTCTCTTACCGACGAATTGGCTGGAGGCGCACTATGGGCAAGCACTCCGACGATTGCTGTTGGATAGGGGGTATGAGATTTCCTTATTAGAGAATGGCAATCACGGCCCGATCTTCGATCATGCACTCACGAGAGTCTGCCTCGTAACAACACAGCCCCGCCTTTCCTCTCGCAATGGCTTCGCTCGGAAGACTCCCGTACGAATCTTGAGGGCACCGAACGCTGGGGTTAGTGAAGATGAGTTTTCTGAACAGACTCTGTCGCTGCGGATGAAGCAAAGGTTGAGTGCTCGAGACGAAGACGGACTGAAGACTGATCACATCCTAGCTGACATCTTCAGGGTGAAGCGCGGAATCGCAACGGGCGACAACGGGTTCTTTGTTCTATCAAAAACATCGACGGGAAATCTGGGGCTTCTGCGGGCAGAGCTAGTGAGAATCCTTCGTAGGCTTTCGGCCGACCCGCGCTCGAAAGACATCGCCTACCTCTGGGTTCCTAAGAAAAAACCAAGTGCCGCGTCACTGCGTCGCATATCAGAAGGAGAACAACTGGAGGTGAATCGTCGGTATCTCTGTAGTCACCGAAAACCTTGGTGGCACATCGCCGTGCCGAGTCCTCCAGCCCACTTTCTGAGTTATATGGGCAGGGGGAAACCCCAAATCGTCGAAAATAGGAATGGTCTCCTCAACCTTAACAACATACACGGGCTCTACCTGCGAGAAGGAGTCGCGATTGACTTGAGTCGCAGGGTCGCTAATTGGTTAGGCTCGACACAGGGAACCGCGGCGCTCCTGAATCATGCACGCCATTACTACGGAGGCATGTGGAAACTCGAGCCTGGAGATGTGGAACGATTGAAACTCCATCCAAGCCTATTTCGACAGCGCCGGAATGACATTTCGTCCTGAACGCTCTGCGGCGGTCCTTAGGTACTCTGGTCAGATACTACGATCCTTGTTGCACCATAACTCCGAGTGCTTCCTTCTCCTCTTCCTTGAGGGGTAGCTACGTTTGGCGAATTCTTTTCTGATCATCCAACTCACAAAACACGGCGTAAGCGCCGTCGCGTGAGGTTTCCACGCCTTAGGTCGCGGTGACGCCTAGTGCCTTCTCGTCATCCGTCAGAAGGCTGAGTGACACTGACTTCTGATGAACTGCCTCCCGGATGACATCGCTCTTATCCATGGCCCTTGCCTGGGCCACTTGCTTGACTAAGTATCTTGTTCACTTTGCGATCCATCGTCAAGAGATTGAGCTGTCTGAGATTCCAGAATGGATCGTTGTGGGCTTATGATTGCTTCATGTTGACCTTCCGCCAATTTCTTCTTCAGGTTTTGAAGCGCCTTCGGTAGAGAATAGGGGCTTCTGCACTCCATCAGAACCCACCTTCCAAATCCTCCATGATGATTGACAGCGTCAACCCATCTTTGCGCGGCAGTTTTCTTCGCTCGGTCCTGTTCGGCTTCAAAGCCTTTGACCTCGAGTATCACATTGACTTCTTCATCATCGTTGAGTTTCAAGCGGATGATGTAGTCGGGAATGTAGCTATGCATCATTCCTTCGTACTCGTATGGAATAGTGAAATCCAACCGGTCATTCTTCACGTAGGATACGACATCAGGAATATTCTCCAGTTGAAATGCAACGGAGTGCTCCCATCTGCTGTCAACAACCACGTGGCTGACATGGCTCTTGGCAGTCCCATACGCTTCCTTCAATGTTCTGAATAGGACTTCAGAGGTTGAACCCACAGGCCTGTATCGCTCAATTCTAGGTAGTATCGGCGCCTCTCCTGCTTCTACGTCGGGTCGGATGGCATCGCATAGCCTCGATATGATGGTGTCCATATACCGCTTTAGTGCGACTTCCTCCAGAACGGCTCCGCCTTTCACTTTCACACGTTGCTCCAGAAACTGCCAGACTATCTCCAACACCTGCTGGAACACGAAGGGTCTTACATCCGGTCGAAGCTTACTTGTGACCTGAGCCGCTATTTCATAGACACTGGTTTGGAGGCGATGCGTCTTGTGGAATGGGTTGCGAGTCTCTATCACTTCTGTCCCAGGTCCCAGACGGTCGGGGCGTCCTAGCCTGACGCCTACAGCGTCCTTGACCACAACCTCGGTCGGCTCTTTCGCCGGGTCAATATGAAGTGGGGGGATTCTCCGTATGTCTGCCACGATTCTTCGGCGGACATCGAATATGTAGCCTTCGACACGCGGAAATCTAATCTCAAGGTTCTTTCTCTCAGGCAGTGCCTTCACAAGTGTGGGCAGTCTTTGCGGGGCACTACCCCTCTGTAGGCTTGCTTTTTGAACCGGGATCACCTCAAATGGGACGCCGTACACGTCGACATACTCGGGCTGGCTGAAGTCGTCGTAGTTTGTTCGTCTCAGTCCGCGTCCAACAACTTGTTCACAAAGAAGCTGCGAGTCAAAGGCTCTGAGACCGAGTATCTGAGTAACGTTCTGCGCATCCCATCCTTCTGTCAGCATTGAGACTGAAACAACGCAACGAATCTGCTCTCCTGATTCTCCAATCTTTCCGATCGTATTGACCTTCTGACGAAGACTTTCTGCAGCATCAACCTTTGTTACATCAGTCTTGCTTTCTGCTTCACGCAGGAGTTTGGAATCTATCCGCAATGTAACTTCTCTGTTGTCGGTGTTTTGGAGCTCAGGAAAGATCTTCCCCTTCGCAACATGGGTATGCACGACCTCGGACAAGTCAGTGTTGTTGCAGACCACTATCATTACCGGCGGGACTGGGCTTCCATTGCTCTTGAAGTTCTCAAGAGTCTTTTTCCATTCCGATGCGAGAGTAGCAAGTGCGCCCTCTGCTTGACGCAACACCGCCTCAGGATTTGGCTTGCGAGCCGCTTTGGCTCTGTCAGCCCAAGGCAACCTTTCCATCACCCATTGCCATATCCGAAAATACATTGGGATTGGCTGGCCTGAATTGTCGTCAACCGGGACTCTGGGAATCTTGGTTATTCCAGATTCAATTGCATCAACAAGACTGAAGTCAGATGCTACCCAAGGAAATGGGCTTCCTTCCAGCCTCCCAGTGCCTCTTATGAAGAACGGTGTCGCGGAGAAATCTGCGCAGAAGTTGATTCCTCTGACTTTGTTGATTCGATCCAAGGCGCCCACCCAGACAGTCGCCTCTACAATCTCCTCTTCCAACCGCTCCTTCTCCTCCGCCACAAGCTTGACTTGGCGGAATTGCTCAATCAGCTGAGCCGGCCGATAGGCGTGATGCGCCTCATCGTTGATAACGAGAATGTTCTCCTTTTCACCTAGCTCTCGTAGCGTTCGACGGCAAAAGGCAGAATCGGACTCCTCCCCTCTCTGGACGACTCCACGCGTACGCGAATCATCTTCTGGCAAGAAAAAATGCCAGTTTGTTACGAAATATCTCCCCTTTGCCAAGGCAGTTAATAGTGATCGTGGGACGAGGTCGAATCGTTCATAGAAGTTCTTCTCGCTTGATGGTATCAGCCGCTCCGCGTCTTGTCTTCTTATTGTGAGGCTGGGGCACATTACTAGTATTGCGTCAGAGAAACGTTTGTCTTGCTTGTTGAATATCTTGTTGAGGACTGACCACGCGATTATCATTGCCATTACCACTGTCTTGCCACTGGCAGTAGCCATCTTGCAGCAGTAGCGGCGAAGCGGACCATACCCTTTTCCTTGGCTTTGCGGATCTGTCGGTTCATCAGCAGGGATTACTATGCCCTGCTTTGCTGCTGCTGGAGCTTCAACCAACCAGATGAGCGTTTCTGCACCCTCTCTTTGACAGAAGAACAGCCCCCGCTCCCTTGCGGGATTATTCCAGTGTCGCAGAAGCTCCTGAGTGGTTTTTGTCGTCCCAGGATAACCGGCCTCTCGCCACTGCTTGACACGGTGACGGATTTCATTCACCGGCGTCAAACCTGGCTCGTCATCGTAGCGGACTAGTTGTTCAACGGCCACAGGCATACTGTGGTTCTTGGTTCTCGGTGCTATGAAGAAACCTGCCGGCCTTCTTTCCTCTACGAGCCTAGGTTGCCCCCACTCGAACACATAATGCCTGATTGGCTCCTCGAAAGGATCATTGATAATAGGTTTGTCCACAACACCCAAGAGAGCCTACTCCTTTCTGTTACCGAGTGACCTGACTACCATGACTTCATTGCCTCGGCTATCGATCACCTTGGCCGCTATTCGCTTCTCGGATCCGGCTTCGAATGGCAATGACTCAGTTCCTCGAAACATTTCCATCTTCTCCCTGTCTATCACTGCTCGCAGGGCATTCTCTAGCTTGTCCCAAGGATTCTTGGCAGTTGCTTCCTCTGGGAAAAATGCTTGACAGATCCGGAAGGTGTAGCCATCATAGTCTTCATCAAGAAACCATGCACGGATTCCCTCAGCGCTTGTCGATTGGACCTCGCCTGTGGTCGGATCGTATACGTCGACGCCAAGAAGCCTGACAACGAATCCTGATGCGGTTTTCTTGATCTCAATGTCTGGCTCCCCGAATACGGCAAACAACTGACTGCCCTTGGTTGTCTTCAGAAGATCGCCTACGATTACATCGGGACTGATGTGGGCCATGTGAACCTTGAGTCTTGGAATTGGATTCTTCTGAATGGTCGCCTGAGCTTCCGGGTCAAAGGCAAACCCGGCGAGCACGAGCGCATCAAATCCAAGTCTGTATGAGGAGCGTATAGCCTCGTCCACTTGTCTTGCCGTTATCGGGGCGTAGCGAGGGCCAAATGACACGGCAACTCGAATCGATTCGTCGTTCTGGGCCGCCTCGCCTTCGGCATGCAAGAATCCTGCAGAAGAAATGAGGCGAAGACCAGCAAGCATCATTTTCCTTCCACCTAGAAAGGTTATTCCATCCTTCTGAAGCATTTCTAACATGATATTCATGTGATCAATTGCAATCCCCTCTACTGTGGCATTGGGTTGCGCTTGCTCCTCTAGCACGGGTACAGGGATGCCTTCAACCGTGAAAGGACCTGAGACTCGGACCCTGCCATGGTCAACCCGTGGCCTGTCGTGGAGGATTTCGGTCTCTGGGGGTTCATTCTGAGCAATTGACTTGAGCGTGATGTGTGGAACTGTTTCGCATTCGAATCCCGCGCCTACTCCGATATTCGGGTTAGCCAGCCGGTAATAATCGAACTTAGCTGTCATAAGCCGCTGGCGAGCGAGGAATATTGCGACTCTACTCGTGTCACATGTGATCCATCGTCGTCCCCATCGCTCCGCGACGTATGCCGTTGTTCCAGCACCGCAGGTTGGATCAAACACAAGGTCGCCAGGGTCTGTTGTCATTAGCATACACCGCTGGATGACGTGGGTGTTCGTCTGCACAGGGTACATTGGATCATCTGCTCCAGACGTATCATCCCAGAGATTGGTAATTCGCGAAACAGGATAGTCGTCATGATACAGGACATAGCGTAGCGTGTCTCCACTGGGATAGAGTCTCTTAGCCTGAAGGAGTCTCTCCATGCCTGGGCGATCGGTTTTCCAACAGCTTTTCTTCGGGGGATTGTATGTCTTTCCCTCATATGTTAAGGTGAAGTCTTGATTGGGTCGATATTGCGCCGGAAGCATCGAGATCGGCTGAAATATTCTAGAGCCAACAGGCAAAACTCGATTATTGAAGATCTCTTGTCGCGTCATTCGACGACGTGTCCCATTTGGCAGCTCGACGCACGACCAGGAGGGGTCACCTTCTGGCGGCTTGCGTCTGAAGAGCGGTCTTGTTTTCACTCTTTCACGGTCTCTGGCGTACCAAAGGAGATAGTCGGAAACTGATTCAGCAACGTCGGAGCCGAGGGGCATCATCTTCTTACGAAAGGTTATCAGTGCGCAGAAATTCTTGCTTCCAAAGACCTCGTCAAGAAGTTCGCGGACATGATGAACATTCTCGTCGCTAATCTGGACGAAGATCGATCCAGAATCGCGCAGAAGCCGTCTACATAGGAGAAGCCTATCGCGTAGGTAGGTCAAGTATGAATGAACACCGAGAGTCCATGTGTCACGGTAGGCCTTGATTTGCTCTGGTTCGCGCGTTAGATCTTCGTCTATATCCTTCACGTCACGTTTGCCGATGCGAGGCTGAAAGTTGCTTGCGTAGTTGATGCCGTAGGGGGGATCCATATATACCATCTGGACCTTCGTCTCGATCAGTTCTCGTTCTATCAGGGAGTTCATGACGAGCAAGGAGTCTCCTAGGATTAGTCGATTGGCCCACTCAACTTCGTGCTGGTAGAACTCAATGCGTCTGTCTAGCGGTAGGTCTGGTTCCGCAAACAGTTTAAGCTGACGCTCTCTATCGGCGCGTTGAACGGACGTTAGAATGGCCTGAGTAGACACCCTTTCGTGGATGTGAAGAGATACAGTCTCTAATTCGAATGATGTCCGGTCCGCTTTTCCTGCCCAAACGAGTTGCGGGTCCAAATGTGGGTCGTAACTGTACTTCACCCGCTCTTGCGGTCTATAGTTGTAGGACGCCAAACCTGCATCAGGGTTGTTCCTTCTCTTCTCAGCTTTGTGCCTATAGTCCGTGATCTCGACAGTTGGTTGGGGACGTGAAGCTCTTCGGGTGGCAGCTCTGTGCTTGCGTCTTCTGGAACTGGTTCTATCGGCTCGTTGCATCAGGCCCCACTTCTCGTCTTGAGATCTCCGCCGTTCTTTCTGTAGAACTCTATTAGGCGGTTGATGACATCGTCGTAGGTCTCATTCTTGCGGCCCATATCGACCAAACGACCCCTTGTCTTCCTAGTAACCTTGATCGTCGTGACATCGTCCAAGAAACTATCCCCTCTGCATACCAAGTAGGCACGAGTATATAAGTAGAAAGAGCCTGATAGTGCCTATTGCAGGATGACTCCGAGTGCTTTCTTCTCTTCCTCGCTGAGGAAAGCTAGCTCAGCGAATCTTCTCCTTACAGCTTCTCGTACGAAGTCGCTTGCGTCTATTCCTTTCGCCTCGCTGATCCTTCGTAGTAGTTCAGCATCTCTCTTTGAGAGTCGAAAGGTGAATGTTTCTGATAGGTCGTTCGTCACTGTCGGTACGACGTAACGCATCGTAGCGCATGCACTTATCTATTTCGAACACCGACAACGACAATGAATCAGGCGGATGCATCCAGCCTGTATCCTCCGCCCTAGATGGGTTAAGCCCTGAGGGACTGGACCACGATGGCTAATTCTCAACAGCTGTGGCATGAAGCGCACCCCAAACCAGAGACTCCCAAATGGTATCAAGCCTGGCTGAAACTCCTCTCCGAGAAAAGAACGAAGCCCAGTCCGTCTCGAGACAAGCGAAACGAGACAAACAAGCGAAAGCTGACGACACGTCAACTCGAGAGGATCCGGATCATGTCAGGGGCCTTCGACGACCAGGAACGCAACGAGAAAGTCGCCTTGGGCGGGTCAATGATCCTTGATGTGGCACGAGGCGACGTACTGGTCGGGCAGGGCGGAAAGTACCTGCATCCACGCCTGTTCAGAGTGATATAGAAAATGAACGAGTTAGAGAACAGCGACTTCGCCAAAGCCCTGGAGGAAGCAGCCAAGAAATTCCTCGAGTTCGATGCCCTCTGCGATAGACTCCGAGAAATAAAGACTCCCCAGGGGGATACTATCTGCGACGCTGTAGGCGTCAAATGCGACGCCAGCTGCAACATCTATCTTCGCAAGGAGAAGTGGCTTGACGTTTGCACCAGACTAATGAAAGCGCAGGCATTCCATAAGCCCTTGCCAGTCACACCTCCTGAACCACAACCTGAGTCAACGCCAGAAGAGCCGAAGGAAAGGCTCTGTCCTTCCTGCGGCGCAAAGGCTCCGCTACAAGAATCAAAATACTGCCACGTTTGCGGTGAGGAGCTTTGAGGCCAAAGCATTGGCGTCCCTTCATGAAGAAGTACCATGTGGCAAGCGAGCCCCAGCCAGTTCGCAGAGACGTGACTCTCTACAAGATCGCACAAGACATATCCCACATCAGCGACGTGCAGGGCATTCTCGCCCTGGTCTTTGCTTTCACTCTAGCAGCTGCGATCATCTACGCCCTCATCAAGGCAACAAGCACAGAAGCCATGACAGCAGTCATCCAGATCCTAGTGCCAATCGTCTCGGCGATAGTGGGCTTCTACTTCGGCAAACGAACTGCCGAAGCTGCTTAGATGCGCTCTTTTCATCTTGAGTTGCTTGTTTCCTTGGTCAAAAAGCAGTCCCTGACCCATTCTGACACATGTTCATCAGCGTCAGCCGGATATTGATAACCCAACTTACTCGCTGTCTCAATGGCCGTCCGGCGAAACAGATCCATCGTTGCCAACAATGCGCGGCCCACATCCTGCTTGTCATAACGTGCAAAGGCTTCACGTAACCCTTCCAAGGCGCAAGGGTCAGCCCATTCCTCAAGGAAGCGCCCACGAAACCATGTGTCATAGTCCCAACCATGTTTTACCCGAGCATACCATTCAATCATTCGAAGCAGTAGCCGCTGCATATGGCAATTGCAGCAAGTGCCAGCCCACCACAACTCACCACGCCGGAGATGCTTCGCCGTGAAGACGGCATGATACAAGAAGTCGTTCACGGCTTCAAGAAATTCATGTTGGGTCGGTCGGTCAGGAGGCATAGCCCCAACTGAGGAAACCAATGCGCGAAGCCGTTCTGCCACTCCGTCCTTGTCGATAAGCACCCGCATTCCACGGCCAAACGTATTGGCGATTTGGCGTGCAGTTTGTCGAGAGATTCCAGCCCGCAGAAGCTCATGTGCAGTTTCTTGGGGGATTATCGAGAAATCGACATCGAGCATCCCTTCGAAAAGGACGCGTCGCTCCATCTCGTCTCCATCTGCGGTCGGCTCAAGAAATGTTAGCAGAGAACTACCAATATTCCTTATCCAATCAGTTGTCGAAAGATAGCGATCCTTGTCTGTCGTTACGAGTACGACATCCAAGTCTGCCCATTCATCAGCCGGATGATCAGCCCGGCCCCGAGAACCTACAATGACCGCTGCACGAATGTCAGGGCGAGTTTCGGCCCATCCAACCAATCTTTCTACCAATTCTCCATAGGACCTTGCAGATTGATGCATGTTCCGCTCCCATTGCTAAGCTCATCCACGAGCTTCTGGAACTAGTGTAGGCCGTCAGTGCTTATGCATATTGCTGTGATCTCATTTGAGCCTAGTCTACCGCATAGCCTCGATCGCACGTCAGAAAGTAGATGAGGTCCTCGACGCGCATCTAGAGCTCCTCTCAGTAGTTATCTGCACGATCATCTGGTCCATCTGCTACGGATGGATTGAAGCCAACGCCATCGGCCCGTTCCAAGTCCTATACTTCGACAAGCATGGTCATGCGCCCTGGTGGCTTCAAGTCGTCTGGTGGAATCATCTTGGCTTCTACCAGCTGATCTTCTTCGTCATGTCGAGCGCCATCACATTCAGCTTCTGCCTTCTCAAAGCGCATCGAATGTGGCACCACAAGAAACGCTACTTCACATTCACCGCCCTAGGCGCGTTTCCGTTCTCGTGGATGATTGAGGACATCAGCTACTTTGTCTTCATCGACCCGAAACTGGACCGGCTCTGCCCTGAAAGCTGGACCAATTGGGTTCTAGGAGGGTTCCAAGCTGGACGAGTATGGATCCCCACCTGGTGGATCATCACGACCATCTTCTCGTTCACTCTCTTCTTCCTCGCCTACAGGTCCGCCCTCTACAACCTGCTTCTCGAACGTGTAGTCGAACAGAAACTTACAGCCCAACAGCTCACAGAACCAACAGAGCCCCAAGAGTTGGCTCCTGAACCAGAGCCAGCCCCACAGGAGCCGACTCCTCCGCCTGAAGAACCGATCCCAGAAAAGCCTCCTGTGCCTGAACCGGCAACTGAAGAGGAGATTCGCAGACGCCTACTCGTCAAGAAGGCTTTGAAGGAAGATGCCTGACTGCATCTACCGTTTCTCCTCTGCCGACAAATCTGTTTGCCTTATCGAGCCCTCTCATATTGGGCCTTGCCTTGCCCGGGCATGCTGCATAGCTCTATCGCATGATCTCTCTCCACAGTTCAAGCCTGCCATGCGAAGCAAACTCAAATTCTGGATTCAAACCAGGGATCCAACAGTTCTTCAAGATCTAGGAATAGAGCTGCTCAAGAATTATCCTCATCTCGACACGGTCCTTGTCAGCGCCATTGAGGAGGACGTAGTCAAGCTCGCTATCGAGCATGGGCCGAAGATCGAGCATATTTCGAAGGCGATTCCGTTCCGAGTTGTAGGTCAGACATGACCCATGGCATCGCCAGATATCTCGACCTCACACGGCTGCGGAATTGAGGTATGACAGGAAGAGGTAAAGGTGCTCTCGACTCATCGCAGCATGAGAAGACCCGAGGTCTACTTGGAGGTCTTGGCGTTGGCGGCAAGCATCTTCAGGAGCGGCAGATCCTCTCTTATGATCTCTCTAAAGAATTCCAGATTAGGATTTTCTTCACAGATCTTCTTCCTGTCCACGCTCTATCCACCTTTGGATCTTTTCGATACTGCACGTTTCAACGTTCCTAATAAAGGGGTAGGCGTCCTCCCACCTCTTGACCTGCAACCTTTTGCCGTTTCTCACGAGGAAGGATTTCGCCGCAGCATACGCAGTCCTATGGTTTGCGCCGTCGAACGGGTGACGGTTCACCAGTTCTTTCATCAATAGTGCAGCTTGGTATATCGGTCCCTTGCTCTCCTCTCGCCTCACCCTTTCTATAATGGCATGAATTCCTTCACGTGAACCTAGAAGCTTGTAGGGATGCTTGTCACCTGTCATGTCGAGAACCAAGATGTTGAGGCAAATGATGTCATCGACGGAAGGATACCAAACCATGACTCAATGACTCCACGCATATCATGATCTTCCAACATAATAGATGATGCGCTCAAAATCCTTCGAGGGCGATTCTGTTTCTACCAGTGGCTGGTCAGGAATGACTTATGGCATCGCTAGACGTCTCGGCGTCTCAAGGCTGTGGAACCAAGGCATCACAGGCAAGGGCATAGTCGTAGGCGTAGTGGGCACCGGCATAGACCAGCAACATCACGACCTTCAAGGCAAGACCCTAGCTGCGAAAGACTTCAGCACACGCGGAATCGAGGACACGATCGGCCATGACACAGCAACCGCAGGAATAGTCGCGGGCAAAGGCGCGAAGAACTGGCGGATGAGAGGAATCGCATACGGGGCCTCGCTTGCAGTCGCCAAAGTCACCCAAGACGATGGATCCGCTGAGGAAGACATACTCATCGACGCGCTTGAGTGGCTTGCGGAACAGGGCGTTAAGGTCGTAAACTTCAGCATCGTCAGCGATGTTGTGACAGATGGACGGGACCCGGTAAGCCGGGAAGTCAACTACCTCGTCGAGAAGAAAAGAATCGGTGTAGTCTGCGCCGCAGGCAACTATGGTCCTGACCATTACTCAGTTGGCAGTCCAGGCGCAGCCGAATCAGCCATCACAGTCGGATGTGTAAACAACCGTGACGTGCTCCGTCTGGCGAGTTCTCGTGGTCCAACCCTCGACGGACGGGTCAAGCCGGACTGTGTCGCTCCTGGCGAAAGAATACTCGCACCCAGAGCACGAGACACCCACGGATGTGACATCTACAGCGACCATTACGGCTTCGTTGACCTGACAAGCGTAGCCGCACCTCACGTAACAGGAATCTACGCGTTGCTGAAGCAGGCTTTCCCTCAAGCCTCACCTACCCTGATAAAACGCGCCATCTTGGAGTCGTGCGACCCAGCCTACATGCCCATCATCTCGAAGATCGCTGCAATGCGAACAGAATTCTGGTATCGCCTGAAAGCCTCGCTGAAGCGCTTGTTCACGCGCAAGAAATTTGATGATGCCTACTCGCTCGGTCACGGGCGCGTCAACGCATACCGAGCCTTTCTCAAGCTCAAGGAGTTGATGGAAAATGGAGAAGGAAAAGAAAGGACTGAAGTACCGCATAGCCAGCCTTAGGTCAGAAGGCATAGTGCGCGTCGACTTCATCAGGAAATACGCGGCGCTACTTTTCATCGGATCACTGGTTGGCGCAGTGATACTCATCGCGCTTCTACAGGAGCCCTTGGTGAACGTCATTGACATAATGCTCCACTCGAAACCTGTCCTCGTAAGAGCAGCAATCTTATTCCTGCTACTGCTAATCTGCATCTTCAACATCGCCGTCAGCCTCTTCACTTTCGGCGCATTGTTCCTGCTGAAAGACGTGCTACGTGAAGTCGGAGAGAAGCTACCCAAACGACGTAGACAGAAAGAGGAGGACGAGTAGCATGATGTTCCTGCTCTTACTGTTTGTCGTAGCCATGATAGCGATCTTGGCGGGCATTATCTTCGGATTCATTCTGGGATTTGTCATTCACCTAGCCTTGAGAATCCTCGTACTGCTGGTGATTGTGGCGGTATGCCTTTGGCTTGCGCGTTGGCTTGTGAACTTCTTTGCCGGGTAAAGGCAGACCAGGCATATACCTGAGACTGGACCCCGAAATCCTGGCGATTCTACGGATCGAAGCCAAACGGAGCAGGCTGAACGTGGTAGACTTCACCCGCACCCTCATCGAAGCGTATCTGAGGGAGGTGGGGGGTGATATCACCCCCCTTGGGGGGTTGAGTGAATCAACCATGAGGAAAGTGGTTATCGCAAAGCTACGAGGACTGTTGGGGCAACTACGTTTCGAGATAGCTACGCTTGACGTACCCGCGATCCGCGAGAAGCGAGTGAACGAACTATCACAGGCGATCGAGAACATCTCTGAGATGGGAAAATCCGCTGAACCGGAGGTTCGCCTTCGCATTTACCAGCTTCTCGGATACCTCTGCATGGTTCTCGATGGCATCTTGAACAATGTTGCGAAGGGCGAGATGTTGAGGCGGTTGGAAGCTGTAGAGGCGCGGCTCGATGTCGGAGTGGAAGGCGATAGAGAAGCGCCTAAGAGGCGCAGAAGAAAAGACAGCGCCAGCAAGCAATGACACGGTTGCGGGAATCAAGAAATCCTACGATGATCCTGTCTACTTCGGCAAACGCTTCCTAGGCTTTACCGCTTTACCCTACCAGGAGAAAGTGCTGACAGACAAGTCGAAGCGCATCGCTGTCCGCATGAGCCGCCAAGCAGGCAAAACCACGACCATCGCGGTTCGAGCGATCTGGCATGCGGCCACACATCCAAAGACTCTGTCGCTGATTGTGGCCCCCTCTCTCCGTCAATCAATGATCCTCATGGATCGAGTCCAAAGCTTTCTCTACGGTATGAAACTCAAGGACCGGAGAGCTCTTGTCAGCAAAATCCAGAGAACCGTCATCTGGTTCAAGAACGGCAGCCAAATGGTTGCATTGCCATGCTCACCCAACCTCTTGCGAGGATACACAGCGCATCAAGTCCTAGCAGATGAAGCCGCGTTCTTCCGAGACGATGAAATCATCTTCTACAACGTCCTGTATCCAATGTTGGCAACCACGAACGGAACCTTGATTGCATCCTCAACACCGTGGGCCACGAAGTCAGTCTTCTACCAAATGTGCAAAGACGAAAAGCTGGCAGACGTATGGTCCAGGCATCATGTGACTTGCCGTGACGTTGTCGCCGCCGGGCTGATGACGCAAGACTTCATCGACGAAATGCGGCGAGTCTCACCGCCTGAGAGATTCATCCGAGAGTTCGAAGCTGAGTTCAGCGAAGATGTCGATGCCTATCTACCTCGAGATCTGATCGTATCCTGTCTCTGGTCCGATATCTGGCACGATCTCACGCCTCGAGAAATCTACTACCCGTTTGAATCCTCGCCGAGAGGCAGATTCTACATCGGCATTGATCTCGGAGAAATCAACGATCATTCGGTCGTCTCAGTCGTAGAGAGATGGAACAACAAGATCGGCTTAGTCCATTGCCACCAGTTTCCGCTCAAGACTCCTTACGCCACTGTAATCGGATACACGAAAGCGATCTGCGACCGCTTCCAAGAAGTCGAGAAGGCCCTGGTGGACGCAACTCGAGAAAGCTACGTTGTCAAGGATATGCAGGCCGCAGGGGTCACACAGGTCACACCGGTCGTCTTCAGTATCCAGTCGAAGATGGAGATGGCGAAATATTTCAAGGAGCAGATGCAGCTCAAAACCTTCGCATTGCCCTACGATCCTGACGTCATAGCAGAGCTGAACGTTGAGAAGTTTGAGATCTCGAAAGATGGCAATGTGAAGTTCCATCATGACGAAGGAACGCATGACGACCGTTTCTGGTCTATCGCCCTAGCTGTCTACGCTTCTAGAGAGAGCGAGGCTCCGGTCCTGATTCCGATTCGGAAGCGGTAGAATGGCAATCTTTCTCACTGAGTACAAGGATCTCAGCGGTCACCGTTGGGCTGGCCCCGAGATTCAGGCCAACTCCTGGAAAGAAGCTAAGCAGATCTTGGAGAACTTGAAGAAAACCATAGCCATCGCGGGCCCGCTCCTTGAACACATTGATTCGCAAACCGGAGAAAGAATCGTTTTTCCTCCACCCGAGGACGATCCCAGTGCCTAAGATCGACAAGCACGAGTTCGTTCAGTGCGTCATGTGCAAACGCCTAGTCGATAGAAGCGAGATCTCCTTTCTCAAACTGAGAATCAGCCCAAAACAAGTCGCAAGGGTTCCTGTCTGCCATCTCTGCCAGGTCGACCCGAACAAGGTTCGCTACTACATCGCCCAAAGGAGGACGAACCCGTGAAGAAATGCGAAGCCTGCAAAGAGAGGACTGAGGAAGGTTACAAGGTGACGCTACGCCTCTGCACCCGATGTCTCGTGGACCTCGAAGTCTGGCTAGAAAAGAGGGAACCTACTTGAAGTTCTGGATCGCCTCACGGTTCTTCCCATATCTCGGTGGAAAGCACTTCTTAGTCAAGAAGCTGCTCCCCTTCATTCCGGAGCACGAGGCGTATGTTGAGGTCTTCGGAGGCGCCGCTGCGCTTCTATTCGCGAAGGATCGTAGCCCCGTGGAGGTTTACAATGATGTTGACAAGGAACTAGTCAACCTCTTCACGGTTGTTCGAGATCGAAAAGACGAGTTTCTGAAACGCCTTGAGTGGCTTCCCTACAGCCGCGAACTCTACTACAGGTTCATGGCTCAAATCGACTCGGGCAAGATCTCAGATCCAGTCGAGAGAGCAGTTGCGTTCTACTACTGTATGCGATCCTCATTCTCAGGCAGGTGGCATGCAGGATGGGCCTTCGGCAGAGCACGCCAACGGAAAGCGACCGCGTGGGCTAACTGCGCTCAAACAATCAACGCCGTGGCTGAACGCTTACGCAGCGTCTATGTCGACTGCCTGGACTTCAGAAGATGCATCAAGAACTGGGACAGCGACAAGACATGGTTCTTCTTTGATCCACCCTACCCAGAAACAGAACAGGCACGCCCCTCACCGTTCAGCGAACAGGACCACAGAGATCTCGCCACTATGCTCCGTCAAGTCAAAGGCAAATGGCTTCTCACCTACGGCAATCATCCCCTGATTCGCCAGCTGTACAATGGTCGAGGCTTGATCATTAGGAGGATTCGATGTCCGATGGCTTCACGCAAATGGGGCCAAGGACCACGCCTAGGCGCATTGGCGAACCTCGTCATCCGCAACTACTCCTTGAAAGGCGAGAAGACTTGAGTGAGAGAGGCAAAGGATTCTTCCAAGCAATAACGCGGAAGATTTCCATTCCTGCGTTTGAACGGTTTCAGCGGCTCCCGGGAAAGATAACTGAGGCGCTTAGAGAGGCAACCTCTGAGAGAGGCCTATTCATTCCTGCTATGAAGGCAAGGATTGGGGAGCAACCTCCAGTCAGCCTCGCAGCTTTGGTGGACTACTATCTCAAGGACCCAGCTGTCATGGCGTCTGTTGACAACATAGGCGAACAGGTCGCAGGCGCAGGCTTCTACACGGTCTGCGAATCCGGCTTCGAAGAGGCCAAGAAGACAGTCGACGACTTCTGTGACGAGGTGAACATGGACGGCTTGCTCATGCAAACCTCAAAGGAGGTTGTCTTGTCAGGCAACTGTTTCTGGGAGAGGGTCTTCGACAAGAACAAGAAGCTTCTCGCGGTGGTCATTCTACCACTTTCATCGATCAAATTCATCTTACGAAGAAAGATTGGGGGACGCCCTCAGAGCTACATACAGCAGATAGGAGCTGACAAGGTTGAGTTCACGGCTGACGAGATCATTCATTTCCGACTGAATCCTGTGGACGGGTCCGCATGGGGCACAGGGATCCTCCACAGCCTAGCAACAAGCAAACAGATTGACGAGACCAGCGTTCGGCCAGCCTTTCTAGAAATCAAAGCTCGACTCGAAGACGACATACAGAGGATCGTTCACCGATATGCAGCACCGAAGAGACTTTGGAAGTTTGAGGGCGTGGGCGACGAGAAGCTCGAAAAGGAGTATGCCCCCACAATCCAGTCAGCGCCTACAGACGCGGACTTTGTCACGAACAAGCCTGTCGAAGTTGACTCGCTAGACATCAATCCTTCCGCTCGCTTTGATGGCATGATCGGACATATCGACTCGCAAGTGGTGCAGGGCCTCCAAACCCCGATGACGCGCCTATTCACAACGCCAGGCTTCACTGAGGCCAGTGCTACCGAAGCCACAAAGATGGCGGACCGAAAGATCATGTACCTGCAGCGAGTCGTAGCACGCATTGTTGAAAGAGAGGTCTTCAAGGTCCTTCTCCGGCAAAACGAGATTGATCCGAAAAAGGCGAGGGTTCGAATCCGCTGGGGCATGCCTGAGCGCCCCGAAGTGAAGATTGACCACATAGTCCAACTCGCGCAGATCAGCGCTACAAGCGGCATCGAATACCTCACACGCGACGAGGTCCGCAACATGTTGGCGAAGTATGCAGGCTTCGAGCTTCAAGAGCAAACGGGACAGACCTTGGCAGCTGAAGGCCTGAAAGAGATGCGCTTCTTTCGCGATAAAGGCGGCAAGATCCATGTGGTCCCTGAGACTGACGCTGACCGAGAGCAGTACGCCGCAAAGCTGGCGGAAGGGTGGGATGAAAGCCATAACTACATTCGCAGGCGAGTCCGCGAACCAGACACATTTCAGCCCTATAGTTTCAGAACCATCTGGCTAAGTCAAGGTGAAGGAATTCGCGCTGTAGTAGGGCGACTGAAAGGCGAAGACAAGCTCACGATTCAGTCGATCATGTTTGCGAAGAAGAATGACTGGACCTTGGAGAAGGCAAGGAAATGGATCAAAGATCACCCAGATCTCGAGGTGAGTGAACTTGAATCCACTGAGAGGACTTAGGTTCCACATCGCGAGTCTGGCTGAGTCGTTCCGCTGGACCCCGCCCATAGAGTTCTACAAGGCAGCTGAAGGGACCCAGGGCAAGTTCTACAAGGTCCACGCCATTCACGTTACCACGACAGGCAACAAGAACAAGTACACAGAGGAGGAGCTCAGGCTGGCAGCTCGAAGCTTGGCTGAAAGGCCTCTCAACCTTAACCATGAACAGGACCTGCCATTTCCAGATAACAAGGTTGTCGACGCGGAATATGAGAGCGGCAACGTGGAAGCCGTGGTCCGTGTCGAAGATCAAAACGTGAACCAGCTCTATGAGGCAGGCAGGATCAAGAACGTTAGCATCGAAGCAAAGTTTCGAAGCGCAGATGTCGGACAGGTCCTTGTTCCCAGGGGAATTATCTTCACTGGACTGGCGCTACTTACAGAAGGTGTGGCTCCAGGCGATCCTCTCACAAGCGTCATGCTTTGGGAACGTAAGCTAACTGAATCGTTGAATGAGCGGCAGCGAGACCAATACTGGTGGGCGGTTGTGGCTGAGCTCAGAAGGCGAGGCCTGAAGCTCCAGTACTTATGACGCGCGTCATAATTCTCTGAAAGGTATCAGAGTTTTACCACGCGCGTGGTAACTTCATCACAGTTACTGAGACCACGCAAGTGGATCGATGAGTAACAGAAGATTTCTGAACGAAGAAAGGAGTTGATGCTATTGAGTGAGCAGACTCCACCCTCAACAACGCAAAGTGAAACCCCAACCGGCTTAGAACAGGTCCCAACTCCATATCTCGCAAAGATGAAGGAGGAACTCGAGCGAGAGTGGGATACCGCCTATGTGAATTCTCTGCCGGACAGCGCCTTCGCCTGGATCGCCCCCGCTTATGGCAAGACAAGTGACGATAAGCGACTGCGGAAGCTGGAGCATCACGACAAGGAAGGCAACGTGGATCGCAGGCATGTTGTCGCAGCTATGCAGTCGCTTTTGGGCGCAAGAGGCGGCGTCGACATTCCCACAGGCGACAGGCGTGAAGTGTACAATCATCTCGCCAAGCACTATCACGAGCTGCAGATGGATCCGCCGGAGTTTCATGAAGCCAGAGTTGAGGAGAAGAAGGAGGTTGAAGGAAAAGTGTCGAAGGAAGAGGCAGGGAAAGGGATCGTAGCCTCAACCGTACTCGAGGAGGCTGTGGCGCCTTGGCAGGTCAAGGTTGCGAACAAGCTGAAAGAGGCTTTGACGACAACGGACGCAGCGAAAGCCATACCGATAATCTGGTCGCCTCAGGTTGAGCTAGGTGCCGAGCCGAAGCGAGTGATGAGGGCTCTTGGCATCGTTGACACGACGCTTCGCGGATCTCCAGGAAACAAGTTCTACTTCCCCAAGGTCCCAACCGTCCTGGAGGCAGTGGACGCGACTGAAGGTACGAAGCCTGACGAACTGGCTGTGACAGTTGATCGCCTCGAAATCACAACGAAAGAGGTTATCGCAGCACTCTCAGTGACAAGGCAGGTTGTGGAACAGATCACATTCAATGTGGTCGACATCCTCA
>Ga0315308_1000151_pt1 | contig 36577 bp, 37 predicted proteins | sample TDP3_MG_FD_203078 | JGI IMG/M metagenome (GOLD analysis project Ga0315308, IMG submission 203078) | Freshwater sediment microbial communities from Lake Towuti, South Sulawesi, Indonesia - TDP3 | ecosystem: Environmental > Aquatic > Freshwater > Lake > Sediment | place: Indonesia: South Sulawesi...
AGTCATTCCGTCCTAATCCAATTTTTGCCGCCGAAAAATTTCGGCACAAATCGGCAATGCTAATCTGTTGTCTTTCAGTTCATAAATTGATTCGTGTAGTGCAACATATAGTTTGCAACAGATATTTTCGAACATAGCTTTTCCATTTGCAATTTCTCGGCAGTATCGGAACTCGCGCCCGGAATCGCGTAAAGCATAGAACTAAGACTAATCCTTCCAAGGAAGACAGTTATTAGAAGCATTTTGCTTGATCGTTATCATGGAGTGTTTGCATGTCAATAATTGTGGTTTTGGCTTTGGTTTTCGCGATAAGCGATGGATGATGGTTTCTGATATGGAACATTAAATGGAGGTGACAAATTGGGGATTTGGAAAAAATGGTCTGAATTCAAAAAGGATAACGTGGACAGAGAAGGAAACGTATATGGCGCCTATGAACTTGGTGACCGATATGGAGAAGTCATCTACGTTGGTCACGGACTCTTAAGACAACGGCTTATGTCTCACTTTTTAGGCTCGGGCTCACACGTTATACCTGGCGCTGCATTCTACAGAGTGGAAGAGGTAGGAGGCAAGGAGAGAGCCGAACAACGAGAAAGAGCTTTGATCAGAGAATATGCGCGAAGCCATGGAGGCATGTGCCCCAGACACAACAAAAGATTCGGCTAGCATTGCACCCAATTCTTCCTTGATTTCTTTATGCGAAGCGAAACGACCGGCGTCGGAAGCCTAGGAACTAGATTTTCATCAGGGTAGACATCAATAGAGAATACGTGGAAATTGCTGAGAAGAGAATTGCAGAAGCAGAAGAGTGCGCGCTTCTTTATGTAACGAATCGTAGCTAAGGCTTTATTATTCTGCTAGGTCAAGTCCCGTTCGTCTTACAGGTTACGCCTGATTTTTCGGACAATGAAAAATGATAGCTTTAAGGTTCGCGAAATACAATACTAATTTGTAGAATGGATAGGTTTTCAAATAGGTGCGTACATGCATTGGTACAGTTGGATTCGACGTATCGAGGTCTGGTTATACAAAAGAATTCAAGGGGCGTGTAGCCGGGATTTGGCCACTCTTGATCCTGAACACGCAAGAAACTGGGAAGCTTACGTGAAGATGGCTTCTACTCTGAGGAAACAGTATCCGGATGAGTACGTTGGGTTCATCGATGGCAGATTTGTGTATCACTCGAAGGATTTGCAAGATGTTTTCAAATTCCTAGAGGCGAAGGAGCCTGACAGGAAGAAATGTTTCGTGGAACGGACGGACTTCGATTACGAACGTGAACGAATAATCCTGTGAGAAGCACTTGTCACACGCCAGCTGGCCGTACAGTGGTGATCGCATCGAAGTACGAGTTGATCTGATCGATGCGAGTGGCAACGCGACATCGAGAACTATGCTCGTTGACACAGGTTTTGAGGATGAAGGGATAGTCGATCAGAGCGATGCGAGCGCATTGTCAATTTACCGGGCGGGGGTATATAATACGGGATTTGGGCGCTGCGTCGGATATTGGTTCAACATCAGTATTCCTCAGATTGGCTATCAGTCGTCTATGAAACTCTATGTTAATCCGAATGTTCTCATGAGAGTCAAAAGTATTCCTGGAGGGAACTTTCAGGGTCTTGTAGGCGTAAAATTCCTCAGAACTCTCAAGTACGCAGGTGACGCGCATAACTTTTCGCTCTCAATTTAGGGGCCCTTTGCTTTTGTCCGATATCTCTGACCTCTGGAGAAAATACAATAGTATTGTTAAGAGAATAGATCCTGAACGACTGCCCAGACAAGCCTTCTTGGCAACCGGTGCGCCTATCGAAGCGCCGACGATAACATCTGCGACAATCGCGCACTGGTCCGCTTCTGCGTCTACTTATGCCACACAGTTAGGAAAGGTCGATGAAGCCAAAGAACTGGTAGCACTAGGCGAACAAGCCGCAAACGAAACAGAGCTTGTGAACGTAAAATCCGAGATCGCAACATTCTATTCAACTGCCTTTGACCTTCGAAACGCAGAAATGAATCTTGAAGCTATTGCAAAAATTTCGGAAAGAACTATAACAAAAGATTCCAAGATGATCATAGAATCATATATCGAGAAATTCGATTCTCTTGTAGAAAAGGCTGTTGTAAGAGCTCACGGTGTCTTTACTGATGCATTAATGAGCTTGAAGGAAAAACTTGTTGAACTAAGAGGATTCGTGACTCAGTTTGCGGCAAACTTGAAAGACAAATTCATCAATGCATTCAATGCAGTTCTGGAGTTCTTCTTTCGGATACTGAGCGAATTCGTTAGCGCTATGTTTTCGTTCGTTGCGATGATCAGCAAAATGGCAGAGCCAAAGGGTTACACGCTCAAGACAGTGAACATTTCATTCGACCCGCCCTCTATAGGAAGTGTCACTGTATTAGGAGCTCCTGTACCATTTCCGAAATTCTCATTACCAAAGGTCGAAATAGGTTTTGAAGCGAAAAAGACAGAAGCCTAACAAAAATCTGGAATAAGAATTGGGAAGAAATCCTAACTGACTTGTCAAACAGTCGATCCAAGCTTTTTTTTCATTGTCCGATCTACCAACGGTCGCCGTCAGCTCTCCTATCTGCTCTTGCAAGTTTACAGCAAATCCTCGGCTTGACAATACTCCGACTCTCCTCCCAAGTGTTATCACTTCTTGCAAAATTCTTCTCTTTAGAGTATTGGTGAACGCTCTCACTAAATTTATTTCATGTATGTCCCGAGTTCAGACGATTCTCCATCCTTTCCCGCTACAGGACGTGCACGGAATTTTTATTTTGACACCATTTGCAGCTTGAACAATGTATCCGCCTGTTCCCTCGCAGTCTTTGCACGATTCCAGTTTCTGCGTACGATTCACCAGGAAGATGTTCACCTTTGCTCCTTTGCACACAGGACAGGTGAGTCCGTCCGTAGCACCTAGCTGGGTGGCCGTGGAGTTGATATCCCCTTCGCAGAACAAACACGGTTTCTTTAGTTCCACAAACTCGTACCTCTTTCGGATGCCTACCTTTCGCTCGCGAGTTCATACACACGTCCTTTGTTTGTTCCGATTGCTTTCACCAAATTCTTTTCGCACAAATTTTTCATATAATTTCTAAAGGTTCGCTCAGCCTTAGCAAATTTCGTCCTCTCGCAGTACGTCTTGTACAACTGACCTCCCTGCATGCTGTGCTGTTCTTTGAGAATTTCCAGAATTATCTTCTCGTCATGACTCAGCTCTTCCTTTCTTCCATGGATCTCTGGCACATCGCTCTCCTCGACGCAGTCTTTCTTGAGCTCAATTGCAGACAATGCTGAGGCCAACAACAGCGATTCACCGTAGCCGATGTTTCCGTTGCAGAGCTGCGCCACCTTCGTGACAAGAGAATCCTTGTAGCATCCTTCGCCGATCAAGTGCCTCGCTTTTGAATGAAGTATCTTTGAAACCTGCTCCTGCGTGTAGTCCTTGAAGTCAATAGTGTTTGCAAAATGTGACTGAGCCAACGGGCTGAGCTTAGTAATGGCCTTCACATCGTCCGACACTAAAATGATTGTAAACCCTATCTCCATGAGGCTGTCAACGATTTTGCCTTCCTGTAAGAATTGAATGTGGTCAAGCACTAGAACCTTGAGGCCTTGAATTCTCTCCCTTTCTTTCTTGAGTCTCCTCACCAAGTCATAATTGGAGCGCGTTTCGATGAATATCTTCTGAGCAAAGTTGGCGTTTATCTGGTCAATGATTTCCCGAAGGACCGAGTACTCTGTTTCGCAGACCGAACAGCTGACATAAAGCGCCTTGTTCCTCAAATCGTTGAACTTTTCAATCACGCGCTTGACCGCAGTGGTCTTCCCTGTGCCGATAGAACCGTGAATGTAGGTGTTGATTCCATTTGCCATGCTCATGAGTATCTTCTCGATTTCCTCCTCTCTGTAAAGCAGCCTTGTTTCAGTTTCTCGCAAGGTCTGGAAGTTTAATTTGAGTTTGTGTTCTGCTATCATAATGTCCTTTGTGCGTTTTGGTGACTACATTGGTTACGGATGCACGCCTTTGCCGATACCGGTATAATGTGGTTTGTTTTAAGCAGTATTTTGCGTTGCATAGAATGTTCGTTACAAATTGTTAAGAGTATTCCTAAATTCGCAACATGCAATTATTGGATTAAGCTTAAGATTCCATCACTATGTTATGCGCAGGACGAACAGCAAAATCAGGAGAGCCATCCTTCAGTCACTGGATCAAGGACCGAAGACAGTCAATGAAATAGCGAAAGAGACCAATGCAAACTGGCTCACTGCAAAACGTCACTTAGACTGGCTGGAGAAATACCGGCAGAAAGTAAGAGTGATCAAGAGGAACAAAAGGCTAATACTTTACGAGATGTGGAAGAGAATAAAGTGAATTGCTGAAATGAATTATCGAGATCACTCACTCCGTCATCTGAATTTCTTGGTTGCAGAAAAGATGGCAAAATACATCGAAGTTCTTCAGCCTATGGTAAAACAGTGGAACAAACAGCACCAGTTTCATCCAGAAAATAGAACGTAGATCATTGACGAATTATACACTTGAAAATATCATGAGAAAATATTCGAAGCCTTTCTAACTCCGTCTTCTCAAGCAGTCTGTTATGGGCAATAGTGTTCCGTGGTATTTCCAATTCGCTCAATCTGCCGATCACACTATGTTGATCATGGAAGTACGGTTGGAAGACTTCCCAGTTCGTTTGGATTATGTTCTGAAGTTCGTCAAAATCAGTATACCACAATGGATGGGATTTTTTTACTTCATGCCAAGGTGATTCAACTTCTTTTCTTGCTTTCGTTTGGCAATTTTCTCTTATCTTTCTTGGAGCTGTCTTTTCCCACCAATCTGTACCGTACCTTTCTTCTAGTTTTTCTTTTATGAACTCCCTTAGATGGTTTTCTAACAGATAAAGAATTGTGTATGCCTCAGCCATTCGTTGCGCCTCTTCGTTGATGAATGGAATCTTCTCAGTTAGCTCTCGAATTCCTTCCAGAGTTGTTGGAACCACATGCCCTGCCTTTATCACATAGCCTACAGGTTTCAGATACGAGTTTATCACATCAATATTTTCCTCAGTGAGTTGATGGATGCTGACTAAAGCTGTGAGGAATCCAGAAAAGGCTGATGAGTTTGTTCGTAGCCGATTTAAGGCGAAGGTTATTTTTTCGATCTTGCTACCTACTGGAATATCAGAGAAGTCGAAGGTTCTAAGTACTCTGTCTATAGAGTATGCACCTTGCCTGGTTCCGAAAAAATAAGCAATTTTTCCGATGGCTACAGCCAAAGAGTCTGGAACACTCATGTGAAGAACCATACAATTAGTCTTTTTGCAATTCATAAACTTAAGCTTCTAACAACGTGACAAAACAAAACCCTTGAATAAATCACAATACTGCAATACGTTATGTTTCTTGTACCAATTCGTCCGCTCGTCCCTATGTTTCAGGATATGTTTTGTGCCAACGCTGCGGCTCGGTGATTGAACTGAGGGCATACGCACAAGAAAATGAAATGGAAGAGATGGACGAATACGGGGAAGAAGTAGAATGAATTACTGAAAATGAAACCTCTTCATATTCCAACTGACGTTATGTCGGCCAATATATTTTCGTCAGAGGAAGCAAGTGTCTGGTCTCTGCACTGAAGTTATCGTAATACTGGATAATCAAGTCAACCAAGCCATCAAGGTCAATGAGCGTCAAAGGGATATTGGCTCTGTCCGCTTCATACTTTGCCTCTTTAGTGAATCCTCCAGTACTCACATAGAGTCCCTTATGTCCTAGTCTCAACCCAGCGATGAAACTCCTCACATCGTGGGCACCCGTCTGGCCCTGCCTATGTTTCACCTCAACAACTATGTGTGGGTCATTGAGTCCTAAACCGTCTGGAGAAGCTTCAACATCCCTTCCTCTGTCGGGTCCTTGCGGAGATATCCTTGATTTATATCCCATTGCTTGCAGGATACCAGCGATAAGTCGTTGGGTATCATCCCATTTGAGACTCAAGACCTTGTCTTTGATTAATTCACGCGCCTTCTGGAATTCGTCCTTCACAATAGCTTCCAGTTGCTCTTCAGCTGGCGTAATCTCGGGACCCTTTCCCTTAGTGAGTAAGTTGAGCACCTCCTTTTCGGCGTCCTCTCCTGTTTCAAAAATCGTTGATATTGCACCGAGAGTGTTTCTTGTTGAAGTAGAGAGCTCATCCCGAGAAATTTCCCCCTTCCATTCGACCTTTCTAACATGGAAGTATTCTTTGCGTGCAGAATCGTAGGAGTAAGGTCCCTTTATCGTTCCTACAAGGTAAACCCTTTTCTCGGGGTCGTACGTTACAACATGATCGCCTTCCTTGAAGTCCAACCTGAACCTGCTGAGTTGGCCCACTGAGATTGCTCGCCAGCCTGGGGTTTCGTCACCGTACTCTGTATCTACCATTCGCCTGATTTCTTCAGCACTCTGAACTTTCGAAAGGTCTCCGATCTCCCAGCCTATCGCAACAACTTTATTCTTCTTGAAATCCTCTAATAAGCGACCGTGCTCTCCTGCTCGCACCATCCACATAGTTTCACGCTTCACTATAATTATTATGTGGAGAAGTTTAAATAACTAAGTTGCAAGCGAGACTATCCGCGAAATAGGAATTATCCAGACGAGAGCGACGTTACAGAGAAGAGAGTTGAAGCTTGGAATAGAAGTATCACACTTCAAAAGAACGAATCGTTTGAAGACATAAAGTAGTCTATTCTTCTTTTCTTGTTTGTCGTATAACATCGGTTCTTGGTGTTAGTCGATTCTGTCTTTGACCTGCTGGTATCGGCATACTTTCTCTTCAATAACCGAGAATATTCCAGAAATCCAATACTTTGTTAGGTGATACAAAATGACAAGAGCATACTGCCTGAGATGTGACGAGGTCAGAACGGACAGCGGAGACGACGCTTGGGGATTTGTCTGGTACGCAGGTGCACCTATTTGTCAGCGTTGCCAGTCTGTAGTTGAGATCACATTTGACGGACAGGAGAACGAGGCAGAAGAAATAGATGAAGAGCATGAGAAAGAGCAAGAAACCTGACAGAGAACGGATTACTATGTTAAATGAAGGTACATGTTTTTTTGAGGATAGGGGATCAGGATATCTGCTGACAGTTGTTTACTTTACTTATTTCGGCTTTAAAAGACACGTCGATATTGAGAATGCCTTTCTCGCTGGTGCAATATTCATCCTGGTCTGCAAGTGTAACTCTCACTCAATGGTTTTAACTGACCTTTGTTGGCGATACTGACAGAATCCGGTCGGTCATATGCCTGATTGCATTCTGTTCCACACGGCAACGGGCGATTATGAAAACGTAAACAGCACTCAACTATGCGCCTGTCCGTTTCATCAAATTGACTGCTTGGCATTGCTGCGAATTTGAACAACAGCGTGCTACCAGTCGGTTTGTTTCTTTCCCAGCAGTCCTCTCGGTCATGTGATGCCAGCCTATCGGCAGCCTCCCCGGACTGACCTATGTCCAGCAAGATGTATGTCGATGGATTATAATTCCCGTCGGACCCTTTCCAACCTGCAATCACCATGTAGATGCCTGCTTTCCCGATCACACCTGTCGCCTGCTCATAGGGTCCGTCCCATACAAGAGTCGCACTAATGATTCGTGCCATTCTAATTCACCCCCTTCATAGTCTAACTAGTATCAATTGGCCATGGAAGGTAATTATCATTCCTTTTCTGAGTATCCGTTGGCGGAATCGGTATATCTACTCGTCCGCAATCACCAAGCCTTCCGTGCTCTATACTTTCTTTATGAACTGGAATTTCCCAAAACCGCATGAGGACCCACTGTATCAAAAACACTACGATCAGAAATTCGGAAAGGGGGCTTTCGAGAGAGATTTTCTTAAAAAACAGAATGAAGAGCAAACTCATAGTGAGACTAAGGTTCCGTCCGATTTCTACGAAGTGTCTTCTCCGTTCAAGCATCATTGGAATTCGGAGCATAATATCGGCATCTTAGAGAGAAATGGAAAATATATCGGAGTATGTGTACTTGCTGCGAAAGAAGTTGTTGACAAAGAGAGTTATGTTAGAAAATTTGGATTAGATTTCAAAAAAGATATACAATGGAGCGCTGCGTCAAGCCTCATCGAACATTTGTCACGCTCACCTTTGTTCAAAGCAGTGCTAATCACAACAGGAAAGATCCCGTTCAGTCTTCAACCCGACACGCCGAAAGGACTTGAAGGCCGGAAGAATTGGATCGAGAGAAATCTTCAGTACCATAAGGATGTTTTGAATACGCTCAACGCTGACGTAAAAGCATCAAGAGAATCTGGAATGTTTCCAATCCCTGAAGAGTTGTTGAAGAGGCAAAAGGATGAAAGCCTAAATGTTGCGAGATTCCTCGACAAGAAGAAATCGATGGAGTCGCAGATCCAAGAGCACACGAAGCCGTACCGCATGATAAAGGACAATGTCTTAGCTGCGGCCTTGTTCTTCTACATCTACACAAGCATACATGACACATTCGAGGATGCTGTTAAAGAAATAATTTCTAGAAAGGAGGCAGCCAAGAAAGAAGCAGCTCTCACTTATTTCGTGAAATGCTCTGACGTGACAGATCCCGTGATAGTTTTCAGTCCCTCGTTTCCTCCATATTGGGATGAAGTGAACAAGTACTACAATCTCGTTCTGGCAAAGGATGTCGCAGGCTTTGAGTCTGATAAAGGAGTCGCAGTAGTTCTAAGAAAAATGTTCACCACAGCGTTAGAATTGCCAGAAGATGAAGTGGTGATAGAAGAGAAGATACACATACCCACGGATGAAGTGAGCATCGAGGGACCAAGGAAAGCGTTCATCGGATACGTTGCCTCTTCTGTTGTGAAAAATCAGGTTACTAAAAGGAGAGTCTATTTTCCGCTCGATATTCTGACGAGACATGCAGTTACTTATGGGGTAACTAGGTCTGGTAAAAGTTTGCTGGCATTGATTCTAATTAGAGAAGCATTAGCAAACGGAATCAAAGTTGTTGTGTTTGACCCGCACGGAAGCATCGCCAACAGGCTGAAGCCAAGCGAGAATTTGATGACATTCAGAGTGAGCGGAGAAATCACCGACAAGCTTAGAGAAATCTATAATACAGCCACTTCGTGGGATGAAACGAACAAGCTGAGATTACTGGTTGTTCTTGATGAAACGAAACTACTCAGAGCGAGAAATCTGGTGAACTGTCTTAACGAATTGGGAAAACGGGGTGTTTCGTTTTTGTTGATTACACAATATTCGACCAGCCTGCCACCTGAAGCGAGGAACGTGGGAACCTATTTCATCCTCAGTGCAATGACAGAAGTCGAGATGGAAAGGTTTCACGAGGTGACTTTGCATCCAAGCTCCAATTTGATTTCAAGATTGCCACGTGCGACCAGCTTTGTGTTTTCGCCCTATTTTTATCCAGAGCCGTTTTTCGTGAGGCACAGGTTTGTTGACTGAGGTGGGAAAATCCCACTATGTCTCCATATAGCAAAAGGTGGGAAACATGGGATGGATTGTAAGATTGAATGGAAAAGGCAGGATTGTGATTCCTGGAGAAGTGAGGGAAAAGCTTGGGCTTGAGACAGGGGCAATTATGTCACTAGAAATCAAAGACAATGCGATCGTGTTATCAAAGTTCCAGTCAAAGACTTCTGACAACATTACGAAAGACTCGCTGAGGCAATTTCTCACTGAATCCTGATAATCCGAATACTTGTCAAAAAATGGCAAATGTAACTCTTTTCCGATTTTGGATAATTCATCTAACCAGAAGAAACGTATCAGCGATGAAATTCGTTCTTTGAGTTTTTCCCTCATCTCCCACAGTCGCTATTTATTCCGCCAGAAATATGAACATATATGTTGTGGCAACCATAAACGGAATGGAGGGATCGTTACGGATTTAATTCAACTTGTTGCTTGGACAAACTCTCTTACAGAATCCTTCGAAGTTAGTAAATGGTGTGACATGAGTAAAGGTAATCCACAAGAAATGATGAATGAACTGAATGCGATATTAAAAAAGTTGTATTCTACGATAGTCAAAAAACGAGGACATAAAATGCCTGACAAGGAAATAACCACCGTTGGCATGAGCAACCGAGTATTGGACAAAAAACCAAGAAAAACAGAGGACATCACAAAGATAGTACATTACGCATGGTACGAAGGTCATTGCTTGGACCCGAAAAGGCTCTCTTATTTCATTCCAGAAAAAACTCTTGCAGAAGGCGATATGACTATAGAAGAGATCAGAGATCTCTAGAGTTTAAAAATGTTAGAAGGAAGTTAGTGAGTTACAAAGGGTGTTTTAGCCTGATACGACTGAGTCTATCAATCGGGTCATCATAATATAGAACAACATCTTCATCGACTAGCCTTTTTTCGACCTTCAACCACCCTTTCTTCTCATCCGAAACTTTAACATCGAATTCAGTCGGTTGATTGAAAATGAACCAAAAATCTTTGTTTGCTTCATTTAGTTGATTGACCATTGTTTCATATTTAATGTACCAATCACCAGTTTTTCTCTCTTTGAAAAAGGTAAGAATAGCTGAAAGGTACATTTGCAAAAGGCTTACCACATAAAGAAGTAGTAGTTCTGATAAGATAGGATCAAATCGTTTTTCCGAAAAGTCAACGTAGTTCCAACCTCCAATTTTCACTGCTCTCAAACCTTTCAGAGTGGTATGAGTGAAACTGCTCAGGAAATTATAATGTACAATAATCCTATCTTTCTGTTCATCTGTGATTAGTTTATTGATTTGGAGATTTCTTAAAACGGAGTCTATATAAAAATACGTGTGATACAACCTCTTCTGTTCTCTTTGCCTCTCTTTCGATATTTCGGGGAACAGGTCACCCGCGGAAATTGATGGTAGAGAGGCAAGGTAGTGTACATTTGGGTTATATTCATGAAAAGCAAAATAGTACATCGTTACTAATTGACCTTTCATTTCAATATCCTTTTCTTCAAAAAGTCCTTCCAACTCGTATGTAACATAAATTCCTTCATCATCGTGAGCTGGATCTATCGCCACTATATTCTTATACTTAGCATCACCACACTTCCATTCCTTTACCCATTTTTCCATCGTTCTATCTCTAGCATCTTTCTTATTACTGCTAGGATCCGGAATGATGTTAAATCTCTTGGTTTCTCTATATCTCCTACCTTTCAACATCAATAAGAAAACAAGATACGTTTCAAAAACTGTTCGTAAAAGGATAAAACATTCCTTGTATTTTCCATCGTTCAGTAGGCGAAGTATAGAATCCAATGTATCGCATTGTGAGTGGAGAATTTGAAAGTAAGTTGACCATTCTTCTCTATACGTCTCAAAACCTGAAGTAGCTTGACCTTGGAGGTCTTGAATAATTCGAAGGCTCTCGCATGCTAATTTCTCAAGTTCCTCTAGTCTATTTGGGTTCATGCTAATTCTAACCACAATTCTAGCTATATTTATTAATCATCTGAAAGCCTAAATTAGTTCACGTTGGAAACCATGTTTGCGCTAACATCCTGATGCGAAAAGCAGATGAAGGATTGAATTTCTAGTTTTTAGCTTATCGAAATGAGAGTAGATATCAACATGCGCAGACTATCGTGATATCTTTGTAAGACAGCTTCCCATAACTCTTGCCAATCTGGTGGCAATTCTGTAAAACCAAAATAGTTCAATGCGTCTATGAAAGCCGGGTCTCCACGGTGGACTGGATACTTTTTACTTCTCAGAGTCATTATCATTCTTAAGTCTTTGATAATACTTCTATCATAGTTTGGAGCATTTTCATTGAGAAAGGCTTCAATATAATTTATGGAACCAACCTCTGGTTCGCTTGATTTGACATGTTTCAGAATCGTCTCCGTTTCTATTTCGCTTATCAAAAGTGCAAGGCTCATGATCCTATTGTTAAATTCTTCTTCATTGCTGCAAGGCTTATGAATATCATTAACCGCCATCTCGTCTTGCTTAAAGAGCCTGGTCCCAAAGTTCCGTTCAAAGAGAAGATCAAGATGTCTCCGGGTTTCGACTATCTTATCAACAATAGCACTTATCTCTCTATCAATCCTCAGCAAACGAGTATCGGTGGTTTCCCTACGTTGAGGCCGACGTACAGGACGTTTGAAGGCCCTTACTTCTTCTTGTACAACCGGAATTATCTCGCTCGGCATCGTCCAATCTGGATATTTATTGCTTCCAGTTTTAAACACGAGATTTAGAGTGCTAAACCTAGGAAGAAGACTAGATGGAATGAATTCGTATCCCAAGACTTTTTCTATTTCATCAATGAGATCAAAATACGTAGCACGACCATCTCTATTTATGAGGCCTTGAAGTATACCAAATGCTCTATCGCCCCATTTACCTAGAGCTTTCCGAGTGTTCTTTCTGATAAGTTCATATGAACTTTCAAATCTCAGTTCGCCAGTCGGTGTAGCGGTATAGTATTTTCCATGAAAACCGCCTAAGCTCAAGCCATATCTAGGGATGTGTTTCTGTGTGAGTTCAAAGAGCTTCTCGTCATTAATGTTTTTAGCTATCTCGGTTGCTGCTTGGTACTGATTGGTTTCCCATGGACTTGTGTACTTCTTGAAATATTCCAAGTCGAGCTCTTTGCCTATCTTGAAAAGGTCGTCCAACCAGAAGTAACGAATGATGAGCGATATACGCTCTTTCAGCTTCTCGTCGTTTAGCATACTATCTGTAATCTATTTTATTCAGCGGAGATATAATAATTGCAGGAGCACTAGCGGTGATTTGACGTGCCATTGATTTTGGCAGTGGTGAATACTCCAAATGAGTCATTGGAGATAACGCGTTGGGTCAATGCTCCCGAAGATGAAATCAGGCGTATAGAGAATCAGATGCTGACACTGGTCAGAAGACTTTACCCAAGATTATCAAGAGCAGATCGAAGAGAAAATCAGCGAACAATGGTTGCTGTAGGTCACTCTGACGAAGAGTCCGAACCCGATGACCTAAAGGAACGCAAAGGCATCATTCGTTATGCTTTGTATGAAGGACGATGCTTGGACCCGAAAGGGCTCTCTTATTTCATTCCGGAAAGAACAATCGAGGAAGGCAATCTTACCCTGAAGGAAGCCCGCAAAATTTTGGCCACATAGACCTCTTGGTCAGAGCCACTTATAAGAGAAGTCTGAGACTGCCGACCGTGTAGGGTTGAAGAGATATCTCGGAGCCTGTATGCAGAATTCAGAAAGATATGGTAATTTAAAGAAAACTCATTGTGCCACAGTTAGTACTCGACCTATCTTATGCAACCTTTCATAGATTTGTTTTGCCAGAGCATGCCGCTCCTCACTGCTCATCCTCGACTGAAGCATTTTCAAAATCCCGGATAAATCCAAAGCGATCTTTTGCGTCACCCTCTGCTCGCCTCCCGCGGCTGATCCTACGGTATACACTTTTTGCGCAAGCTCAGATAGGTTCCTGCACTCCATTCTAGAAAGCAGCTCTTTGTCAAAAGTCCCATTTTCGAATGCTTCACGAAGCTGCCTCCTAGACCCAACGAGTGGCTCTATTCCTTCTCCTAAGAGCAACCGCAGGTTTGTGTGTCCATTAAGAATGCTCACTACCACATTTTTGAGTGCTAGTTTCCGGGGCTCGTTCACTCTGGCGGTGGCCATGAGCGCAAGGTTTGCCTCGTCCGAAACTCCAGCAAGGAAAAGGTCTCTGATCGTTCTGGCCGGATGTTCGATTGTTATAGAGCCCGTCGCATCTCCAGTGACCATCTTAAACGTCGCTTCAACTGGAAAGATCCTAATGATGTTCGCGGAGAACTCTGCTCGATTTTCAACTTGACCTATGCTCTCCTCATGTTTCTGGACCGCAAGCTGGAATATCTCATTGAATTTGAGGCTGAAATCTTCGAACGACATGTCTACAGGTACTATGCCAAGTCTCGTGTATCTTCCCGCGCCTTTCTCCATCATAAGGAAACCTGATAGCTCGTTGTCCTCTTCACAAACCCTCGGCATCCATGTTTCGATAATCTCACTGATGACAGGCTTCTGGCTAGATGTGGTGACCATATAAGCCGAGATAACCTGCATCTGAAGGAGCTTGACTATCACGTCTTCATTTAGCTCCGCTTTGAAGAATTCGTGAACAGATGATTGAAGATCTCTGAGGACCTCGGAGACTTCTTCCTTTTGTTTCTTAAGCTCATTTATGTCTTTCAGATGCCCTTCGAATCGCACAGTTGCAATATCACTAATTCGCTCACGCACTAACCCATGCGTAAGTTCTAACCGAAAATCCTCTATCCATGCGAAGTCTGTTACGGCATTGGTCACGACGCTTTCAATTATTGTCTTCAGAGACACCCGTTGTCGTTTGAGTTGGGCTTCTTCCCGTTGCCTGAGAAATTGATACAAAATCTTCGTCGCCAAGTCGTTGACGGTCGCGTCACTACACGATTGAGGAAGTCGTGTATCTTCCTGTGATTTGAAAAAGATGACCATGGTAGCTAAGGTCGCGGAATGAATCACGTCATCTGACTTTGGTTGCAGATCTGATTTGGACAGTATTTCTCTGCAGACGACCTGGAGTTGCTCATATGAACTCATAGGAGCCCCGCCAAATTGCTTTAACAGCCAAGGAAAATCTATCTCGAAGCCGGGCTTTGCAAGCTCGTATTCCACGCAGAAACCACAAAGATTCGCCGACCACGTGAACAGATTACGATACCACTGGTATCGCGACTGAATGGAGAATATGTTGAATGTTTGGAAAGACATCAAGACGGCCATGAGATTTCTGATCTCAGTTTCCAGTTGCGCGTCCTTCGTGAACTCGATGAGTTTCAGTTCAACGAGCAGTTCCGCAAGATCCCTGATCGACTTGCGTTGTATTTCGATGAAAGACCGTCGCAGGAGTGCTGCGTCCTGAGTGAACTCGTAGTAAAACAGGGTTATGAATTCGTTCTTTATGTCGAGGTCCTGAGCTAGGAAGTCAATCAAATTGTGTATAGAAACCTCGGGTGGCAAGAAGCTGCCCTCGAAACGCCTTCGCAGAGTTTCAGGTATCTTCACGTTGTGCGCTGCCAGAGCCTCTAGGAGTCTTTGCTTATCGTTGTCCAGTTGATTGAAGTAGAGATCCAACTCGCCTCGAATATCTTCGATTGATAGAAAATCTCTCTTAGATATCAGATTCAATAATATCTGTAGGACCGATCGTCTTGAAGCGGCGTATCTTTCAGGAATTTTCACGATACCATTCGCAATCAGAACGTTCAGAAGTTCATTAGTTTTTGCTTCGCTCTGTCTAATCTTGGCAAATATTTTCTGAGCCTCGGCAACATCTCCTAAGTACTCTTCCGCAAGAAGTGCAACTAGTTCCTTGCTCAAATGTAAGCGTAAAGAGACGTTCTCCAGAAATTCGTCTTTCCAGTTGCCAGGGTCTGTGTCACTCGGTATGAATCCAGATACGGCCTGCTCCTGCAAGGAATCCAACTTGAACGCAAAATGCACAAGCGCCTGACGAACTGATTCCTTTAGCATCTGTAAGTTGACATAGAAATTACGCAACAACTCGTCGAATCTGCGTGGATTGAAGCTCTCCATTGTCTGAAGGAAGGCCAAGCTCACTTCAACGAGCTTCGGATTGGAAAGGTCGATATAATTCCCGCTTGAAGTGGTGAGCATTATCTTAGACAGTTTCGAAAGTACATCCGCGTCTGCTCGAACCTTCTGCCAAACATTCCGCATGCCTTCAGTATTATCAACATAAGCGTAGTACAACAGCGAAATAATCAATGGACTGGTATCCAACTTTTTCGAGAGAGGTTTAGAGACATCAGCAAGCCATTCATTTTCCGTGTTACTCATACTTTGGAATGAAGACAGCCATTTTGCTGATTCTGCATCAAGCTTCAATCCGTAGAAACCCAGTGCGTTGGACAGAGTATGGATGAAGTCCGCTAAACGAAATTGGAATGTAGCTTGATCGTAAACTGCTTTCAGGGCCGGATTGAATTCCTTCGTGGCAGTTAGCAGTCGTTTGACTAAGGTGGTAGCGGACCGTAGTCCCTGATCAATTCCTTCAAAGCTTTCATGCGACCTCAGTTTTCGTCCTGCTATTGATGAGATTGCGGCCGTAATCTCCGTGAGATAATGGTTGATTGTATATCCGCCATCAGAAAGACGTCTCTTAGTAATTCTCGCGGAAAACCCGATAAGAACGGTGAGCACAACAGCTACTCCTAGCGGAGATAGGATTTCCAGTGTGATTGGGGTCTTTAGCCATAGAAGATAACCGATGTACGCTACACCAAAGAAAACTGCGATAACATAGCAAGCTGTCTCAAAATCCTCAAGCTTCTGACTAATCCACCTTAAACAGTTGTTTGTATATCCGCGCAGTTGTGAAGAGCTTTCGTTCAGATTCTGTTTGATTTTTGCAAGTTCGGCATTGGCTTCTTTGAGTTCGCTGCTGATTTCTTCCTCTTTTTTCCCTATTTGTGACGATATCTCGGACGTTGTCTGCTCATAATCCTTTGTGGAATCTTCAATTACCTTTTCGAGGCGATGGACCTTCTTCTCTGGCTCATCTTTCTCTGCTGAACTCTCGACATCGCTCTTGTCGCGCATGAACTAACCTTGATAAAATTTGCACGATCAAATACTTAAACAGACCTGACTTTCTTGAGACAGAACTACAGCATGTCATTATGACCTATGAGTTTGGCGAGCAGTACGAAGTCTGGGATTGCTCCTTCTGCGGCGAGAACACAGTTAGTATGATTCACTTTCCAAACCAGCATTTTGGTTTTTTCACGGCTTATCATAATTCTCAATTGAATTTACTTTAGGAAAACAAAAAATCAATAATGGAACCACACACAAAAACGTTATATCCGTGTCCGTTCTGCGAAAAAGAAACCTTGGAAGTTTTGACTTGGCCAAGCCATACAGAAATTAAATCTAGTAGGAGTGCTGTGGCTAAAAGCAAAACCGTTAGGAAAGTCTCCGGAGGCTTTGAACTGATGAGTGCCAGATGTTCTAACTGCGGCAAAAATGCAAATGAAATAAAAAAGGCTTGGGATGAAGGCTTCAGTAAAACTGACGAAGAAAAGCGAAGGAAAAGACTTGAAGAATTGAGAAAGTTAGGGTTTTCAGGAGTAATTAGATGATTCATTTTATAACAGAATACATGGTATGTGGCTGTCCTTTCTTTCACAAGAATACTAAGACATAGGAAGAAATCGAGAGATTCCTCTAATGTTTATTTATTCTGGCGTGCAAACATTATACAAGTAAGAAATTTTACGAGCTTCGAGAAAAATGGCGAGAACTAGGCGCGGTAGCAAGGGAAAATTTGGTCAGTCCGGAGTGAAACTCGAAACGGAGTACAAAACTCGCAGAGACTTGATAGACAGGCAGCTAGAGAACGCTGGCTGGGACCCGAAAGACCGCACAAAAGTTGTCCAAGAAGTAGATACTAAGCAATCTGATTTCAAGAAGAGAAACTACAAGACCGTTTCGGAGACGCTGAGGACTGAAGAGGAAAAGGCATACGCTGACTATCTTCTGCTTGACAGCAATGGCGCGCCCCTCGCAGTAATCGAAGCCAAGAGAACTACAAAGGATCCAGTCTTCGGTCAAAAGCAGGCCGAGGATTATGCTAACGACATCAAGAAGCAAACAGGCAAGGACATTTTCATTTTTCTCACAAACGGATATGAGATTTGGTTCTGGAACAGGCCTTATCAGGGCGTTCGTCAGGTGAAGGGGTTCCATAGCACAGAGGCGTTAGAGAGAATCCGTTTTCAGAATGATTTCAAGGAAGATTTCCGCGGAGTCCCCATCAGGAAGGAGATTGTTGACAGGCCATACCAGATCGAAGCTGTAAAGCGAGTTTTAGAAGGCGTAGAGAAAGGGAAGAGAAAATTCCTGATAGTGCAAGCCACAGGCACGGGCAAGACAAGGGTTGCGATGGCTCTCATCGACGTATTACTGCGCGCAAAACATGCACAGAAAATATTGTTTCTTGCAGACAGGAAAGCTCTAAGAGACCAAGCTTACAGCGACGGCTTCAAGGTGTTCTTCCCGCATGAATCAAAGACGAAAGTGTTCTCAGGTCAAGTTGACAAGACCCCTCGGCTTTTCGCTTCCACTATCCAGACTTTCATGGAGTGCTATCAAGAATTCTCAGTCGGCGATTTTGATGTGATAATTTCAGACGAATGCCACAGATCCATCTACAAGAAATGGAAGGATGTATTCACTTACTTTGATGCGATCGAAATCGGGCTCACTGCCACTCCCGCAGAGCTGATCGACCGGGATACTTTCAGATTCTTTGATTGTGAGGACAGTATTCCGACAACTCTGTACACATACGACGAGGCTGTTGAGGACGGTTGGCTCGTTCCGTTCAACGTATACAAGACTCAGACGCATTTTCAGATTGCAGGAATCAAACCTGGTGATGTCCCAAACCAAGTGATGAGGGAACTTCTTGAAAAAGGAGTTGAGCCTGAAGAGGTAAACTTCGAGGGCACGGACATAGAAAAGAAAGTTGTTGTTATTGGAACCAACGAAGCTATAGTTAAGGAATTTATGGAAAACTGTATGATGGATACAACAGGAACTCTGCCGGCAAAATCAATTTTCTTCGCGATCACGAAGCAACATGCCAAGCGGTTGTGGGAGGCTTTTGAAAAGCTCTATCCGGAATACAAAGGTAAGCTTACAAGAATCATAGTCTCGGAAGACCCGAGGGCACAGGAGTCACTGAAGGAATTTAAGACAGAGGACTGGCCGAGAGTTGCAATTTCCGTCGACATGCTCGATACTGGCGTTGATATTCCGGAGGTTTGCAACCTTGTGTTTGCCAAGCCTGTCTTCTCCAAGATCAGATTCTGGCAGATGATTGGGAGAGGCACCAGAAACGACGCAACGTGCAGGCGCAAAGACTGGTTGCCCAACGGAAAGAAAGAGGAGTATCTTATCTTCGACTGTTGGAGTGTTTTTGATTGGTTTGACATGCACCCTGAGGGAAGGGAAGCGAAGCCCTCGGAAGCAGTGCCCGCCAAGATATTCCTTGTGAGGCTTCGACAACTGCAACACTTTCAGAAGAAGAAAGATGACAAGAACGTTGAAAATGTAAAGCAAAAGTTGCTTGAAGACGTCAAAGCGCTTCCGCAAGAATCTATCGCGGTGAAGGAACACCTAAGGGACGTGGAACTTGCGCTGGCTCCGAAGCTCTGGGACAGAGTCGGGCTGGATCCGATTGAATTTCTGAAGACAAAGATCACTCCGTTGATGAGGTACAAGCAGGGCGTGGAACCTAATGAAGCGTCGTTCACGCAGAAATGCGAGCAGCTGGGCCTTGCTATTCTAACAGACAATCAAGCCGAGATTGACAGGCTGAGAGAGGACATCGGAGAGATGCTGAACTGCCTGCCGTTGACAATTCGAGAGGTAGGGGACAAACAGTTCTTTCTCGACAAGGTGCTCAGCAAATCCTTCTGGACAAGTCCAACATATCAAGACGCTCAGACGCTGATGGCAGAATTCGGTCCGCTGATGAAGTACAAAACTCCCGAGCCAAGACCGACAATAGTTCTTGACATCGACGATATTGTTGAGAGGAGAGAAATCATCGAGTATGGACCAATGACTGAACCTAAGGCAGACTACATGAAAGATTACCGCCAGAAGGTTGAGGAGAAAATCAAGAAGTTAGCTGAAGAGCATCCGACGATCAAGAAGATAAAGCGAGATGAAGTTCTGACAGAACAAGACTTGCACAATCTTGAGAAAACTCTGAACAGCCCTGAGCTCTATGTCACAGAGGAAAACCTGCAGAAAGTTTACAAGCAACACAAAGGCACGCTGGTGCAGTTCATCAAGAAGATACTAGGTCTTTATGAGTTCCCAGATCCGGAAAAGAAAATAGAGGAATCATTCAAGACCTTTATGATAGAGAAGAACTATCTCAATGCAGACCAGGTGAACTTTCTGAGGACTATTCAGACAGTCTTTGCGAAGAAGCACCACGTGGAATATTCCGACCTGTTCGAGCCACCGTTCACTTTCTGGCCGAATGCGCCTGTTCCGCTTTTGCGGAAGGACGAGATTGACGAGGTTCTGACCATGTGCCACGGTTTGGAGACGGAGGTGTTTGGACATGCTTGACCCTGAATTGAAATCAAAGATCAACAAACTTTGGGATGCTTTCTGGGCTGGAGGGATAAGCAACCCGCTCAGTGCAATCGAACAGATTTCTTATCTGATTTTCATGAAGCGGCTGGACGACGTGGACAATCATCACAGGAGAGCTGCGGAGGCAAGAGGTCAAAAATACAAATCTATTTTCGAAGGTTTTGAGAATTGCAGGTGGTCCCAGTGGAAACATCTGAACGCTGAGGCAATGTTCAAGCATGTCACTGATGTCGTGTTTCCATTCATCAAGAACCTGCACAACGGGCAGGACGTGCTCTATGCCGAGTACATGAAAGATGCCACGTTCATGATTCCTAAGCCTTCGCTGCTGCAGGACGCAGTTTCCCTAATCGACCAAATCAAGATAGGCGAAAAGGCGGACATTCAAGGAGACATCTACGAGCATCTTCTTGGTGAGCTGAAAACAGCAGGCAAAAATGGCCAGTTCAGAACGCCAAGGCACATCATCCGGATGATGGTGGAGCTGGTTGATCCAGATATTGGACAGAAAGTCTGTGATCCCGCTTGCGGAACCGGTGGCTTCTTGATTGCAGCTTACCAGCATATCTTGAAGAGGTATACAACTCCGGACATGGTGAAAATCGACGAAGACGGGACTCCCCGCAATCTGATAGGCGACAAGATAGTAAAGAAAGAGCACTGGGATTTGCTTTGGAAAGAGACATTCTACGGCTTTGATTTTGAAATCACGATGATTCGCATTGCACTCATGAACATGATACTGCACGGCATAATGCAGCCGAATATCAGGCAGATAGACACGCTGTCAAAGAGATTCGATCAGAAGCCGGTTTACGATGTTGTATTTGCTAATCCGCCTTTTGCCGGTTACGTAGACAAAGCAGACATCAACGACAGTTTCAAACTCGACACGACAAAGACAGAGCTGTTGTTTCTTGAGCTGTTCTACAATCTCCTCAGAGTTGGAGGCAAGGCCGCGGTGATCGTGCCGAACGGTGTTCTGTTTGGCTCGTCAAACGCTCACATCAAAGCCAGGCAACTAATTATTGAGAAGTCTGACCTTCAAGCCGTCATTTCGATGCCTTCGGGAGTTTTCCAGCCCTATTCAGGCGTCGGCACAGCAGTGCTTGTCTTTGTGAAAGGTGGCAAGACCGAGAACGTTTGGTTCTACGAGATGAAAGCGGACGGCTACAGCTTGGACCAAAAGCGGGATTTCATCGACGGCAAAGGAGACATCCCTGACATTATCGAGAAATTCAAAAGTAGGACAGAGTCGGCGCTGAGTATCCTTGTACCATTTGAGAAAATAAAGAAGAACGAGTACAACCTGTCGATTTCGCGGTACAAGCAGGTTGAGCATGAAGAAGTCGAGCATGAAGAACCTGAAGTTTTGATTGAGAACGTCTCGCGATTAGAGGAGGAGATTGCGAAAGATCTACAGGAATTGAAAGGCATGATTTGAATGACTAATTTGAGTCGATTTCAACTTTCGGAAGTTTTAGAGGTGTTGGAAAGTGGCAGTCGTCCGAAAGGAGGAGTAGGACAGATTGAAAGTGGGATACCGAGTATTGGCGGGGAACACATTACTAATTCTGGAGGGTTTGATTTCACCGAGATCAGATACATACCTGAGAAGTTTTACAGAAGTCTAAAGAGAGGGAAAATAAGAGTTGGCGATATTCTCCTTGTCAAAGACGGGGCAACCACTGGCAAAGTCGCTCTTGTGACCGGAGAGTTTCAGTTCAAGGATGCTGCAGTTAACGAACATGTGTTTATAGTCAGGCCACACAAAAGCCGGATTTTGTCAGAGTACCTATTCTATTTCATGTACTCGCCTTACGGACAGGCTCAGATAGGGAAAAGCTTCCATGGTGCGGCTCAGGGTGGGATCAATACGCAGTTCGCCGAGGACTTTCTTGTACCAGTTCCACCTATTGAAGTCCAAAGAAAAATATATACAATATTACGAAGAGCCGACTGGCTTAGACAAAAAAGAGAACAAGCAAACCAGCTCACAAACAAAGTCATCCAGTCAGTATTTCTGAAGATGTTCGGAAACACCCCTGAGAATAGAAACTGGGAAGTCAAAGATTTGGAACAAGTTTGTGAACAGGTAATTGACATCGAGCATAAGATGCCGAAGGCTGTAGAATTTGGGATACCGTTCATTTCAGCCAAGGATCTAGCGGGTGACGACATTGATTTTGAGCACTGTAAATACATATCAAAGGAAGATCACGAAAGGTTGAGCAAGAGATGCAAACCTCGAAAGGGCGACATTCTGTACTCGCGTATAGGAGTTAAGCTTGGGATCGCTAGGCTGGTCAAAGTGGACAAAGAATTCAGCATTTCATATTCACTTTGCATGATAAGGCCCAACACCAAACTTATCAATCCCCACTATCTTACCTATTTTTTGAATTCACAGTTTGGCAAAGTTCAAGCCAAGCTAGGAACGCAAAGTATTGCTGTTCCCGACCTGGGGATAAAGCCAATTAAGTCTTTTAGAATCACGTTGCCACCCCTCGAACTTCAAGGACGCTTTTCCAATGTCGTTGAGAGATTTGAAAAACTAAAAGAGGAACAACAAGAAAGCACTCAAGAAATCAACGAACTTTTCCACTCTCTGATGGACAAAGCGTTCAGAGGGGAGCTGGCGGTTTAAATGTTCTTTCTTGTAAAACAGAATTGGAAAAAACTGAACAAGACAATCTGGCCCACTCTTGATAAGAGGAAGTCAGCGCCTCCAGACATGTACATAGAACTACTACGTTTTGCGAGAATTAGGCTAGGAATCCAGGTGGATGAGGCTACTGACGCTACTTTGAGCAATCCAAGTCTCGCCAGAGAAGAATTTTTTGGGCTTCCCGACCCAGAAAGTGAATCAAAATGTATTGAGCTTCTCGAAGGCTTCTACAACATCTTAAGCGATTTTAGAACAGAGATAGCAATGCACTATCAGGAGGAATTGAGAGACTTTGAAAGAGCGGAATCTCAGATACAGCATCTCAGATAATTGTGAGTTTCAGCTCTCAATTCAGGGAATTCTAGTGTCATTATATACAAAGCTCCGCACGGCCCTTTCCAGCAATACCAACCTTGAACAAGCTGTAAAGGAACTTGAGGCCAGTGCTTCCCGACTTGGCGATGTGGTAGATGAAGAAAGAAATTGCATTAGAATTGCGACAAACTTGCTTGAAGGAATCGCATGTAGCAGGACGACGAATAATCAGAATACTTTAGGAAAAGCAATAGATGGATGCAATGTATTCCCGCATGAGGCGCTTAGAACATGCGTCAAAAACTTCTACAAATTTGCTTCGGATTACCCTAACATCAGACACGCTGGAAACCCTGCTAGTAAGGTACGTGAGCTAAAGAAAGACGACGCCCTATTGGCTGTCGCCGTGACACTGGCATTCAGCTCTTATGTTTTCGACAATGACTCGGGTCATTCAATCCTTCAGGGCGAGCTGTAGTCCTACAAAGATTGATTCCAAGGTCTAGTATTGTCAACCTGATCGCAACAGCAGAATTCGGCTAATCTATAGACCTAGGAGTATTGTGGCCGAAGGACTATGTCTAGCGACATTTACCCCAAGCGGTTGCCTCACGGTGTACTGTATGAGGCGGAAGAAGGTAAAGTTGAGACCTTAACAAAGCCTCCTAGCGGATATGTCTTCTTGTGCAACAATCGGACTGAAAGAGAGTGTCTCGAAAGGAAACTGTTTGGATCGCCAAAGTCTGAGTGGAATCGAGTTTCCCAAGTCAAGAAAGGAGATATCCTATTTCTGCTAAACTACCACATCAATCGCCTGCATGGAGTTTTCGAGGCAGTGAGCGACGGCAAAATGAATATAGATCCTTATGCCTTTGACGGCTACTTTCCGGCTCAGGTCCAAGTCAGGAGGAAAATGAGATGCCCTCCGCTCGATGAAACAGCACTTCTGCCTTTGATCAAACGAGAATGGATAAGGGTGAGCAGGAAGGGCATACTTCTATTTCCAGAGAGACTCGGTCCCAAATTCGTTGATGAACTCTGGAGAATATTCCTAGAGGTCCCGCGTGTACCACGTGCGAAAACAGAACTAGTCGGATACAAGGCCAACGACGGACATATCACAAAATCCTATGGCGAGAGATTTCTAGACGATTGGCTTCATGAACATCTTCCATACAAGCATGAATACAATTGCTCCGTGAAACGAGCTAGACGAGAGGTCCTATGCGACTGGTACATTCCGAAAATTGACTTATACATTGAATACTGGGAGAAGACAAGTTGGCGGCAAGGCAGTGCTATAGAACTCAAACGCAAGTTTTACGAAGACCATTCGCTCAGAGCAATTGACATCTATGAGGATGATCTGCGCCTGGCCGACCGAATCATTCCGGCGAGAATCAGAGAAGTCGAACCACAATGCAAATTCAAAAGTCTTCAGAAAGAAACAAAATAGTCCGTTTCAATTTACATTCGGCTCGGATTTACCGCACACTCAGTTAATCAGATAAATGGATTTATAGCGAGGATGAAGCAGTACGGAATGAACTGCCTCAATGCATCATCGCAATCATCACGAAACCGCAGTTGTTCGCGTGAGTTGTTTAAGGGGGACAAGAAGGGTACAAGAGATATCAATAAAAAGTTCGGCGCTAAATAATGTATCATGCAACAACAGGTATTCATCAATGCGTACCCTCTAGATATCGAAGCTCGAAAGGTCAGCTTGTACGAGATCGTTGAGACAACTCCTGAAACTAAAAATAGAATCGTAAAGTTCCGGCTTGCAGCGAATATTGCGAAACGACTGACGAAAACAGAATCTCCTGTGTTTAGCGTGGGTGCCGAGATTTACGCAACCCAAGACATTCATGAATCTCATGAAGAAGAACTCGATATAGAAGGTACCAAGGTAAAATTTCAGATAAAACTTGAACGCCGCGAGGACATAGACCTCAAGACACTTGAGCAAGGACCTGAACGGTTGGTTAACAAACTTGTAGACTGGTATTACATTGCTACTGTTCCAAACTCTTTTCACATGGAGAACGTCAACTACATTGTAGAGAACATTTTCGCAAAGCTCGAGTCAAGACTTCATTCAGCATTCAAGATAAACGTGAACGAAGGGCTACTAAGAGCCACTAGAACATTCAATGGTATCATATATCTTGTGATAGACCCAGAATATCGAGTTACTTGGGAGCAAAGTCTTTGGGACGATGTTAAGTTCTTCGCCAAGAGCAATCTCAATGCGGATGTCTACTTGCCATCAGCTCAGACAATTCGAGCCATCAACGAAAGATATGGCAGGGTAGGTACCAAGCCTGGTCGCCGAGTCCAAGGGAAGAACAAGCTAGGGGAGTATGAGATCATCGAATTTGATTTCACTAAGAACCCGATGACGCCCAACATTGTAGACGGCATGAGCCAATATGATTTCTTCGCAAAGGTTCACAACACCCCGATCACAGACAAGAAGCAGCCCTTGGTTAGGGTTCGAGTAACCCGCGGCTACCACTTCGGAAAAGAGAACTATCATGTCCCGGAACTCCTCGAGTTCGATCGCATACCTCCTCATATAAGGGAGAACAAAAGAGTCAGCGGCGCCCTAGCAAACATTCAGAAGCCGTCACCGCGCGGAAGGTTCGCTCAAATCATCAATTTTGTCCAAGGAGACCCATTCGGGAGAAGCAAGGGTTTCGCAGTGAACGAGTTTGTGAAACGGTTCATGACTGTGTCCAGCCGTCCAATCTTGGTCGATGCAAAGGTACTTGACCCCATTAAGGTGAAAATGGGAGAACAGTCATTTTCCGTCTCTAATGATTCTGAATTCCTAAGAAACATTTTCAAGCGCAAATTTCATAGGGTTCCCGATGCTCCCAACCTTTGGCTGGTTTATGTAAAAGAACGAGAAGCCGACGTCTTCGAATTCTATCAAAAGCTAAGACAGGAATCTGCAACCCACGGGCTGATTCTTCCTGAAAAGCCTGTCTGCAAGCCTGTTGAAAGTTTGCAATACTCGGAATTCGTCAAGGCGTTGCACGGGGCAGACAAGACTGAAATTGTCTTAACCTTTGGGCCTGCAAGCGATGATGAACTCTATGAGGCCATAAAACAGGAATTGCTCGTCAAATATGGCACTCTTTCCCAGCACATATCCTATGAAAACACGATAGAAAGGATACATGAATATGAGTCGCAAGGTAACGAGCATGGTATCAAGACAATATTAACACTTATCTCGATGCAAATGTGTGCCAAGCTGGGCGGTGCACCTTGGGCTTTCTCGGAACCGATATACAACAAAGGATGCCCGATTTTCGGACTTGAAGTAAGCCATCTACAAGGCGAGGACCTGATTATAGCCGCCTGCGCAGTATTCGATGAGTTTGGAGAGTACCTTTTCTCAGAGCCTTCAGTTCAGCCCATTGAAATTGTTGCTGGATTATCACAGGTTCTTCAGAATGCCATAGCGAGATATACGAAACAATTCGGAAAGCCATCTCAGGTTTTTATAGTGAGAGAAGGTCTGAACTACACACAGGAAAAGAACTTTCTGTTGAAGAAAGACAAGGGCGAACTGCCGGTCTTGGAAAGCGTTCTGAAGCAAGCCGGGCTCGAAAACTATGTGTTCGTAATGGAAAAGAAAAACACGCACCTTAGGATGTTCAAACGCATTACCGATGTTAGAGTTGAAAATCCCGCTCCAGGAACAGTGGTCATAGGCTCTCCCTTTGAAAGAAATGAAATGGTGATGGTTTCTCACGAAATCATTCAGGGAACTGCGGATCCGGTAATGTATAAGGTGATAAGGCCTCTACAAGTCGAAATGGAACAAGTTGCGAAGGCACTCTACAAGTTGACGCGTCATCACTGGAACACCTACAAAGCAATCAGAACGCCAGCCCCAGCCTTTCATGCTCATGAGATTACTTACATGGTTAGGAGAATCCTGAAACAGACGCCACGCCATCGAAGAGTACTTGATCGACCATTTTACTTATGAGGCACCAACATGTCATTGACTGTCAACAATTTTGGCAAAGAAGCTCCGAGATTTCTGTACGAACACTTGTCGAAAGGCAGAAATGTTCTTGTAGATGCGCCGCCAGGTTTGGGCAAAACTCGTGCCGCTGCCAAAGTCGCACTGAAGCTTGTTCATGACATCGGGCAACGCGTTGTTGTAATCGAGCCTACAAAGACTCTACGTTCTCAGGTCATAGGCTACATGAAGGAAGAAGATAATGATGCAGAGGTCCATGAATCAAAGGCTTGGAACGACTACCATTGCCCGGTAATCGATATGAAAGCTGATGCTTCTCTATGTTCTGTTAGGAAAGAATCGTGCAGAGAAGAAAGACAAGAATGCGGCGTCCTAAAAGACATAGACCAAACAAGAGAAACCAATCTTACAGTTGCTACCTTCGCCAAACTCTTGCTCTCTAAAGGCCTGTTCTCCGACTATAACACCGTCATCATCGATGAGTCACACGGTTTCGAGAATGCGGAAACAACTTTCCTCCAAGCCTACGTTCTAATAAACAAGTTTGATGATGTGTCAAACGAGGTAGCAGAAGAATATCCAGAGCTCGCCGACAGGCTCAAGAAGCTTGCCATCGGGCTTTCTCAGATGCGAGAGATGCTGGGCGATTCATCGGTTTTAGCACCAAGGGAAATTGATGCCATTAGAGAGGCTCTTGGTGATGAAATGCTGAAGAACATCTTCCTGCAGTGCGTGAGGGCTGGTAAGCATCCGCGGTACAGAGCGCTGTACACGAATATCAGTTCCTTGCATTATCGGATGCAGAATATCTACAACAATGTCTTCTTTTTCTACGAAGGAGGATTGTACGGCAGACCTAGGAACATGGCTGTAGAGATTTCTGGATTTCTGAAAAATAAGAATGTTGGTCTCCTTAGCGCCACCGTCGATGAACCTCTTTTGCATGCGAGATTATGCGGCCTGGACCTAAGGCGCTTCGATCAGTCCTGTGCTACGATTCTCACAGACTATCCTGAGATTAGACGTAGGAATAGATTGTTGATTGCTCTTACAGATGCCCCAAATTTGAGCAGATCGGCTCCTAGCGAGTATGGGGTCTCGAGGCAAACTGCCAACCAGATTCTCTACTCTCTGCTTAGCAAATTCGTAACACGAATCTTAGTCCTCTTCAGAGGATACAACGATCACAAGGATGCCTCAGCATTCCTCGCTCAGACAGAGGTCGGACCGCGAATTCTTAACATTGAACAGGGGGAAGACCCCGATAGCATAGACTACAAAATTAGGCAACTTAGAAAGAGGAAAAAAATAGTTCTGTCTTCAGCCTCAACTAGGCTTTGGGAAGGAGTTGATATCCCTGAACTGCGTCTAGTGATAATCGACGCACTTCCATACCCAGGCAAGGATCCACTTCAGGCCGAGTACGATTTTAGAGCCGGGTACACAACCATGGTCAAAAAGCTGAAGCAAGGTCTTGGAAGAATCGTCAGATCAGATAGCGACTGGGGCGCCGCGGTCATCATAGACAAGAGATTCGACACACACTTCGATTCATTGACGCCAAAGTTGCCTTGGTACATGGGGGAAGACTTCAAGAGAATGCCACTCGAGTCTGCGATGAAGGAACTGACCAACTTCATAGAGAAACGAGTGAGAGAATGAGAATCCTAGTCGTCGATGGCCTTCGAGCAATCCAGGAAAAGTTGCTTCTGGGCAAGAATATTCATACGAAGTATGTGACCTGCGGCAGACCTGACTGCCGTTGCAGACTAGGACAGAGACACGGTCCGTACTACTATTTTAGGCAGAGAACCGAGAGTGGCAAGTACAAGGATGTGTACGTTAAGTCAACCAGCGCAAAATTGGGCTTTGAATATGAGGTTGTAGGACGAGAGAATGTGATTATTGAGGTAAGGAGTGCCCGAGATGTTCCTGATATATTCCAGAAATGTCCGGTATTCGTTGTGAAAAAAATCTGCCCTTCACACATGCGAGGTCATTGATGTGCTGATTCTCCCTGAACCCGAATCGCTTGAAAAGATTTCACGAATGTACAGCCTAAACAGACTTTTGAACTCTGACAAAGACTGGTTGGCCAAGGCGCCTTACGTTAGGAACATTATGATTCAACTGTCAAACGGAAAAGCCGTTAGACCTGGTAGCAGAGAGTACGACCAGCTCAACCTGCATCTTCTCTACAGGTCCATGCATCAAGTCAATGAAGCTTGCAACAAACTCTGGAGCACCACCGAACTCTACCATCACGCCAAGAAAGACATTGCATTATGCAATAGCTTCAGTCCCGCATTCCTTGGCTCCTCTACCATTCCGACTCTTCACTACGCAAACTGTTCTGCAATAATTTCAATCATGAGCCTGTTTGGCCTTGGGTCTTGGGTGAAACGAGAGAAAGGGTTAGAATTCTTCAATTTGATCAGAACATCAGACGGGATGTTTCTCGAAGAACGTGCCAACTACCTTAACTCCTTAGTTGGAAGCGCTCACAAGGGATGGCATTGGCAAGTTTTGGAGACCTACCGAGGCTTGGTGACAAATGGAAGAAAACTTCCAAAGATTGATTTAGAACAGTCTCGGGAGTTGCTACTCGCTCGAACGAGGTACCACTATGACGTGTTGGGTCATACGACTATGGCTGAGGTTTACGGCGTTGATGAGTATTTTAAGTTCTTGCCCACCGTGGTTGATTCTATTTTTGAGGCGATCAGATGCTTACATGCGGTTGTTCATCCTTTGCCAAACAAATGCGATGAAAGATTCAAGATGCTTAGGCAGACCATACCATTGCTTGCTAGAGAGTACGGTAAAACTCTGTAATCAGAGAAGATAATTTCGAACGTCTTTCCTTGATAGACAAGCCCATGTAGAAAAAGTTCCTGATGTCACTTCTTTCTCTCCTTCTTCACAACTTCCCATCCTTTCCTAACAATCTCTTCGTATACATTGGACTGCTTGGGTATGCGCTCCCCTGAGTCTGCGGCCTTCTTCACTAAATCCCTAAGATAATCGTCAATTTCCTTTGCCAACTCTTCATCAATCGTAACCGAGACTTTGGTTTTGGTCATGGCTTCCATCTGGTAGATAGTAGATAATAGATATGCTTATAACAATGTTGGTAGATAGTAGATAGTGGAGAGTGGAGGAGAAGATGAACTTTAACAGCCTCTTCCAAGTATTCCTCGACCAATTCTCTCCAGTCGCCGCATTCCTTGCAATCTCATCGTTTCTTTACGTCGGGTTCGGCCGCTCAAAGCTGTTTCATTTTCATCCGATTCCCAGACTGGTTCTCTCTGTGGTACTGGGGCTCTATTCCGCGAACGCTATACTTTCCTACGGCTGGTCAAAAATCATCAGCGTAGTCGCGACATCGGTCGTGATAGGCTTGGTTGCCCTGATAGTCTACAATGTCGCCCTGCAGCGCGGGAAGATCCTGCAGCAATATTTCAGCGATTCCAAGAGCGATGATGGAAGCAAGACAGCAAAGTACCAAGAAATCCTGCTCAAGAAGCTATTAGGTGAGGTAACAAAATGAAAGTGTTGAGATACCAGGACGATGATTCGAAGAAAGTCTGGGTGCTCATTCTGGCAATCATTGCATTGGCATTGCTCGTCATCAAGCTCTATCGTGAGCTCAAGAAGCTAAGAAAGCAAATCAAAGAGGTTGACGCCTGGAGGTAGTGCGATGAAAGCCGGTAAGCTAGCTTTCCTTGTTATTGCTGGATCCTTGATCTTCATGTTCGGCATAGTCGGCACTTGGTACGCTCTTGCTGGGGATTGGGTGAATACACGCATGTCTCCAAGTGACCAGATGATGTCTAGGCTGATGCTAGTCGGTGCAAACTGGATTGCCGTCAGCATAGGTCTAATCGGAGCCTATTCAGGCGGAAAAGATTCAGGCTGGGAGTTGCCTACATACGAAACCTTCGACGGACGCATGCCACCGTTCCCTATCGGCTCGCAATATATGACAGATACGACTGCCGCAGTGCCTGAATCCAGGAGACGAAACCGTAAGAGAATCCAAGAAACCGAATCGTTTGACGAAGCTTCCCAAGTTCTTGATAGTGAAAGCTTCCATGAGCGAACTTCAAAGCCCTCGGACAAGGGTGACAGGGATCACTCCTACCGCGGCGAGCTGCCGAAAAGGAAGAGGAGCGGATACGACAAATGACAGCAGTAGAACTCAAACAGAAGATTGTTGCTCCTCAGCTCGGTCCTTTGGAGATCGAGCAGGCAGACTGGCGGATGCTCGTCAGGCACGTCAAGGCATACTGCCGTGATTTCGAAAAGGCCCGAACAAACCCGGAGAGCGCTTCAGCCGCCTTTGTCCTCGACATACTTTTCGTGATCACACGCAGCTCGAACGGCAGGCATCGGCTATTCCTGTTGCCGACCTATTGGCGCAGCGACAATTTCATTTCAGAGTGGGTCAAAGGCTTCGAGGCTCCGGTCGCCTTCGGCATCGTGAAATCCCTTTCCAATCTTACGAGAGCGCTTGATGAAGCGAAGAAGCTCAATGCGCCGGAAGACATGAAGCTGAAGAAAGTTGATGAGCTTGCCTATTCGCTTGAGCCAGATACACAAGACGTCAAGCTATCCGTCGAACTCGACAAGACAGTTGGCAAGCCCCTCTACTACATCATAATGAACCGCAAGTTCGAGTACGATATCTACAAGAGCCCTCTTGAGAACGTTTTAGGGCTTCTTCAGCCTGCGGATGAATAGAATCTCAAGATTCCTCTTTCTTTTCTTCTCTCAGACATCTGTTGAGCATTTTCAGTACAGCTATTTCTTCCTTGCTCAATATGCTGCCCAGCCGTTCTTCCCTCGCAGGCAGTGTTTTTAGCACTTTGCCGTAGGAAGCCTGCTTCCGCTCTATCTTCTCTCCTTCCTCGCTGATTCTGTCTGCAATCATCTCAGTCGAACAGCCGCATTTTGGACAGCTGGCAATTCTTGTTTCTGGCTCCAGTATCATGAGCGAATAATCACCTTTCCCGAAGCATTCCATGCATACATGTCCGCTCGCGACATCATCTATCATCATCTTGTTCGCTAACATTTGTTCTGACACTTCCCTGTCTGAGCTGAATTCTTCAGTTTCCATTTTTCTTTTGTAGAATGCGATTCCTTTGTTGATCGCACGGTATACCTCATCAAAGAAAACAAGCCCTTGTTTGTGGAATGGCTTCATATGATGCCATTCGAAAATCCTTAAGTCTTCGTCCACATCGGCAAACGCTTTTTTTATTGCTTCATATTTTTTCACGTATGACTCCTTTCTTTCAGGCGAAAGAATGCGGTGTCTCTCATAAGGCCGGACTATCTCGTCAAGAGCGTCATCTGATGTTGGTCCTGCTATGTCAAGAGATGCCAATACACGTTCCCTGCCGGTGTATGGCCAGCCGACCATTGAATATTCGACGTGATGCCCCTTTATCGGCAGAACCTTGCGCCTGACAGCCCTGTCTTTTCGCAGCCATTCCAAATGCTTTTTCAACACGCCAGGATTAATTCCCGTGATTTCTTTCAGCTGGTTGAATCTTTTAGGACCGCCCGCCAATGTATCTATTATCTTGTCCCTTGTCCCTATGTCTATTCCCTTCGGCCTTCCCCGGCCTTCGTGGCTCATCTTATGTTTCGACAGCCAGTCACGGTAATCCATGACTGGAAGCTTCTTGTAGACCAGCTCTACGGTCAGCATAGCAAGGTCAATCATCATCCTGGCTTCTGTTCGCCAGTCCCAATCAAACTCGGATGACAAAACTATCCGACATACCATTGTTTTCGGGATTATTAAAGTATCAGAAAATTCCAGCCGCTGGCATTAGATTGGAGATAAAAATTGTGCCCCCCTTCCAATTGGGAGAAGTTTAGGGTAAAGAAGATACACACCTCTAATTCCAACGAGCCTGAAGAGGACATCACGAAAGACGCGGAGACCATATACACCAAGATATGCAAGGTCTGCAGGAAGGCTTTCTCTGAAACCGAACCTCCAGTAATCTGCGCCAAATGTGGCCATTATGCCCACGCCGAATGTTCGAACACGTTCAAGATGGCTACATACGACAATACCTGCATAATCGAGGAAACTGGGGTCGACAAGCGAGCATTCAAGGTACTATACGGATTCGTCCACGGATACAGAAGCGGTCGCATAAGAAAAGTTGCAAAGTTCTCGAAAAGCGAGATGGAGAACATCGTCGCAGGCTTGGTGCGAACGGGCTACCTCCAGCACAAGAAACTATTGGTCTTCGATGTCTACGAGACAACATACAAGGCGCATGAGTTATCGCCGTTGCTTGAGGACATTTACGGGAAAGAGAGAGACGTCCAGGCATACATGTCGGAGCTCGTAGCAGCTGGCACTGGCATCGGATTCAGTTTTCCGAAATTTGAACTGAACCTGGGACTGATTTTCTTCGGCATACTGACAACTGGCTTCCTTGTAATCATGACGACTGTTGCCTCCCGCGTGCTGTATTACATACACCTGTTCAGGCTTGGCGGAGATGTAGAGCTGGTTTTCACCGGCTTCATGATTGTCGTATCTTCAATCGTGCTCTACAAGCTGAAGAAGATGTTTGAATAATGGACTTTGATTATGTTTCCTGGGCAGCCGAGACAAGGGAGCTTGTCAGAAAGTACGGCGTCGTCACTCCTGTGATGGACAACCTGCTGAACCTAATGCTGCTTTATGCAAACAGCGGAAGAACCGGAGACGCTGAAAGAGTAAGGCAGATTGTCGAAAAGCAGCTCCGCCCGATCTACGCTGCGAAGATAAACAAAGTTCCTTCGATGCCCGTCCCTACGCAATCGGAAGGAGAGATTATTCTGGGCGACATTTTTCAGGGAGACAGGATTTTCGATGAATTCAAAATTCCACTTAGGGATTTCAATCGCCACATAACAGTATTTGCTTCCGCCGGCCATGGCAAGACCACTCTTCTGATAAACCTGCTTCACCAGCTTCATGAGCATGACATCAATTTCCTGGCATTCGACTTCAAGCAGGATCTGCGACACCTGAAGCATCTGCCGATAATCTGCCTTAGATGGAACTGGCTCAGAATTAATCCCTTCAAGCCTCCGCCGGGAGTCGACGAGCTGCAGTGGCTGAGCCTGGTATGCAATTTGTTCGCCCACGTTTACGGGTGGTTCCATGCATCCAAGAATTATCTGTTTGAGTTCGTCAATGAGCAGTACCAGAAGTATAGGGAAAATGGCTATGTCACGCTTCAGAAAGTCATGGAAGCGATTGAAAATTCACAGGACAAGGAATTCGAAAGGCAGAGGATGAAGACCGTCGTGCTGAACAGGATATCCACATTGCTTGTAGTTTGCAACGAAGTCTTGGACTGCGAGGAAGGATTTCCGATTCATGAATTGCTGAATTATCCTGTAGTCATAGAGATGGACGATTGCGAGTCCGATGAAGCGAATTTCTTGGTGGCATTGTTCCTAATCTACATCTTCGAATACCGCAAGGCTCAGCAGCACAGAGGCTCATTGAAGCATGTCATAGTCTTCGATGAAGCCCACAGGATATTCTACAGGCAGTCTGAATATCGCGAGACAGAAGTGGAGCTCGGCTCATCAACAGTCAATCAGATACCGCGAATTATCCGGGACTACAACGAAGGATTGATCTTCGCAACTCAGGAGCCAAGCCAAATCAACAACTCTGTCATGGCAAACACCGACTTGAAACTTGTCGGATACCTGGGCAACGGCAATGACATTGAAGCCATACGAAAAGCCTTCCAGTTGAACGATGAAGACGCACAGATAATCAAGCGCCTCAAGATTGGCCAGTTCATGGCGCAGAAGTCTGGAATCAACGAGGGCGATCCTTTCCTTCTGCAAGGCTACGATTATCCAATCCAGAAGACTGTTTCGAACGATGAGCTCCGTGAAAGGATGAAGGATTTCATTGCCAAGATTCAGAGCGAGCCGAAGAAGACAGGCGGGACGATGGCCGATTACATCAAGCTGCCATCCGTATCGGAGAAGGCTGCCAAGATACTTGAGCATGTGGCAAAGAAGCCTCTTCGCAATGTCTCCCAGCGATACAAGGAACTAGGAATACATCCTCTTGAGGGAAAGAATGCAGTGAAGGAACTGTGCGACAAGAAACTGCTAATCATAAGACCAATCCAGCTGTCGGCCGGAAGACCTTCATTGTATTTGGAGCCGACTGAGATGGGCAAGGCTTGGCTTGCTAAGAACAAAATCGACATGTCGGCTTGGACGGACTACGTGGGCCATGTGGGAATCGAACACAGGGTCTACCAGTGGCTGATTGCCAACGGCTTGAAGAAACTTGGTTACACTGTCCAAAAGGAATTCAACATAACCATGCGAGATATGAAGGACTTCAGTATACGCACCAAGAGATTCGATGTTTTTGCCCAAAGGGGTGAAAACGAGAAGCTGGGAATAGAGATATGCATATCTCCGAAAATGAACTTCTTTGAGGTAATCGAGGCTGCGGAACAGCTCACGGAAATCCTGTTCATCTGCAGGGATATCAATGTCGTCCAGCTCATGCAAAAAGAAATGGCGTCGCTTGGTGTGAATAATAGTAAGTTCAAGTTCGTGATTGCCCACCGCTACTTGAGCGAGCTCTATTCTTATCTCTCTAAATCTGAAAATAACGAAAATAACCCTTCTAACACACTCTCCTCTGAAAATAACTCTCCTTCTCCTGAAAACAACTCTACGGAGTAGGCAAACATGGGAAAATATAGACACCATCCAAGCTTCGCAGAAGACTATGCCAAACTGAAATCAAGAATCAACAGAGACTACGGCGAACGCTCATACAACGACAAATTCAGGGTCGAATCCTCAGGCATGCTGAGGCAGGATGAGCCTGATTATGAAATCCACTTCAAACCCTACATACCTCAGAAAAAGAATCTAGAAACAACATCTGCTTGGGACAGCACGGAACAGCTGGAAACCCAAAGCGCCAAACAGCAAGAAAAAATAGAACCTGCCGAGCGAAGCGAGAATCTTCAACCCAGTCTGGAATATCAAAACGTTGAACAGCTACTGGAAGCGGACATCCAGAAAACCGAGAATCCCATTGAGAATGAGCTTCTCCAAGCAGACGAAACAGAACCTCTGGAACCGCTTGAAACCCAAGAGTGGTCTGGGGAATTCATAAGCGACCAAGACATAATCCGGCGAGAGAAGCTCAGAAAGCTTGGACATGGAAATTGCGAGAGCTATTAAAGTACCACGAAATTCCTGCCTGCATCCTTTTTATCGGGAAGCAAAAATGACTCATGCTGACATTGCTGTGAGCTTTGTCGAATTGAAGC